>Ga0208587_1000481_pt1 | contig 21938 bp, 23 predicted proteins | sample NGESurdeep092012_7_FD_184472 | JGI IMG/M metagenome (GOLD analysis project Ga0208587, IMG submission 184472) | Arctic peat soil microbial communities from Barrow, Alaska - NGEE Surface sample 210 deep-092012 (SPAdes) | ecosystem: Environmental > Terrestrial > Soil > Wetlands > Peat ...
GGGTGGCGTCTTTGCTGAGCATGGACTCGATGACCTTGGCGATGAGCTTCATGATGATTCCTTAGCTAGGGCGGCGCCTGAGGCGCCTGGCGTTTCAGTTGTCTTAAGCGATATGGGCTTCGATAACCTCTGTGGTGTTCCGAAGCACTCTTAGACCGGGGAACGAGCAGGTGGTCGGGCTCTACGCGGAGAAGCCGCTCCAGCCCCACGTGGCCTTCGTCGCGGCTGCGGACGTCTGGCCGGTCCACTGCTGGGTGGCGTCTTTGCTGAGCATGGACTCGATGACCTTGGCGATGAGCTTCATGATGATTCCTTAGCTAGGGCGGCGCGTGAGGCGCCTGGGGGGGCGATTCAGTTGTCTTAGCGATGTGTGCTTCGATACACTGCGACTTTGTGTCCTCGACGCACTTTTAGAATTGCACCTGGGTCTTCTCAGATCGAGAAATAAGACCTGCGCGTGACTTTCGCACCTTGAGGATGGTGAAACGGCATGCGTGTTACTACCGCTGCCGTCAACTTGCGCTGATTTGCGTTGGTTTGCTGTTGGTCAGAGCCCGAGGCGATTGTGGACTCTTTCTGCTGCACCGAGTCAACTGCTCGGCCTGCTGGCCAGCTCGTCCCACCACGAGCACCAGGTCACTCCCCGCCTCGATAATATGCCACAATGGTGGGGAACCGGGGCCTTTCCGCGGATCACCGACAACCCCATTTTGGAGCACAACATGAGCAAGCGCGCCCGCAAGCGCCGCTCCCGCAAGGGCAACGCCGCCAACCACGGCCGCAAGCCCAACGCCTGAGCCGCGTCCTTCACTGCACTCAAGGCCCCCGTTCCCGGCAGGGAGTGGGGGTTTTCTGTGCTCTGCGCCCTGTGCCCCCCGGCCCGAGGGGATGCGAAAGGCGAGGTATGCCGCGTGGGGGCCACGCGGCATACCTCGCCTTTGGCGTCGCTCTTAGTCCCGGAACTCGACAGTCACGTTGACGGTGGTGATGCGGGACAGGATCTGCATCCGTAGCTGCGTGGGCGCGGCCTCACAACCGCACGAACGCCGCACCAGCGCCTTGAGCATCTGGTCGAGGTCATACTCCTGCAGGCATGGGCCACAGTGCTCCAGATGCGCGCGGATCTTGGCGCAGTCATCCGGGTCCATCTCGCCGTCGAGGTACTCGTAGAGCTGCAACCGTGCACGGGAGCAGTCGAACTCGTTGTGCTCGGCGCAGGTCATGAGGTGACTCCCTCGACGACAAACCCGCGCTCGCGGGCGTAGTCGGTCAGCAGATCACGCAGCTGGTGGCGACCACGGTGCAACCGCGACATCACAGTGCCGATCGGCGTGTCCATGATCTCGGCGATCTCCTTGTAGGCGAAGCCCTCGACGTCAGCCAGGTAGACCGCGAGGCGGAAGTCTTCGGGAATCTCCTGCAAAGCACGTTTGACGTCTGAGTCGGGCAGGTGGTCCAGCGCCTCGGTCTCGGCCGAGCGCAGACCCCTGGAGGTGTGCGACTCGGCGCGGGCCAGCTGGTAGTCCTCGACCTCGGACGCATCGGACTGCAGCGGCTGGCGCTGCTTCTTGCGGTAGCTGTTGATGTAGGTATTGGTCAGGATCCGGTAGAGCCAGGCCTTCAGGTTCGTGCCGTGCTTGTACTGGTGGAAGGCCGCGAACGCCTTGGTGAAGGTCTCCTGGACGAGGTCCTCGGCATCGGCCGGGTTTCGCGTCGTGCGCAACGCAGCGCTGTAGAGCTGGTCCAGGAAGGGCATGGCATCGGACTCAAACCGTGCGGCCCGCTGTGCCGGTGTCTCAGCGCTCATGTCGAGTGTGGGCTGCTCAGGGCTCGGCTCGTGGGCGCTCGGCTCGTCGGCGGGGGACGTGTTCGATGCGCTCGGGAAGGCACGCTGGTCACCTGTCATCGCCGTCCAGCCTAATGCCGTCGGCGGACCTTGGCTTCCATAACCCAAGCCAAGGTGGGTGCTCCCGGTGATCGGTGGCAGCTCGGCAGTCAGCAACACATCGCTCCTTGACTGGTGTTTCGTGGGCAGCATCGTGCTGGTGGGCCAATCACCATCGTCAACGCCAGGAGCGGTGCTGGACATTCCCCGCCCGCCTCAAAGGTCGGTTGGACCGGGCAGTCACGACACCGGCACCAGACCTGACAGGAACGCCCCGGCGGCTGCCAGGACGTCCGCCGGGTTCCTGGTGAACGAGTGGGTGCCAACCGCCGCCACCACCTCAGCCCCGGTTCCCAGTGCGGCCCGGACCTCGTCGGGGCTGCCAAAAGGGTCCTTGGCGCCCTGGATGACCGCCAGGCGGGTGCCGGCATCGGTCACCATGCGTGCCTCGCTGGCTCGGGACATCGCCGGCCTTCCCGGCGGATGCAGCGGGAAGGCCAGCGCCAGCACGGCGTCCGCGCGCACGGCCCCGGCGGTCCGACAGGCCACGCGCGCACCAGAGCTTCGGCCGCCGACCACCCACGGCCGAGGAAGCCGACCACGCCCGGACGTCAACGCGGCCATCACCGCTAGCCAGGCCACATCCAGGGTGGCCGGAGGCGTGGCCACCCTGCGCCCGGCCACCCGCCACGGCTGCTCGACCAGCACCACCAGCCAGCCGCAGGGTGCCAGGGACGTCAGGGACTGCAGGTCGTTCGACCAGGACGACCCCCCGGCGCCGTGCCCCAGAACCAGAGACCCACAGGGGTGGCAGGGGCGCCAGAGGTGCGCCCGCGCCATCCCGACAGGGGTGTCAACCTCCTTGACACTCTTGCGAACTGCCGCGCCGCTCACGGCCCGATGACCTCACCGGTGGTCGGGTCGACCACTCCCGCCAGGTCTGAGCGCCCCAGCGGCTCAAGCAGCTGCGAGCCGTTGCTGCGCGAGGAGTTGACCGCTGTGGAGACCGGGTACGCGTCGAAACGCCCGGGCGCTGAGAACTCCAGATGGACCTTGACCCGTGAGAGGTCGTTCGCGGCCGGGTCGAGCCAGTCATCCCAGCTCTGCGGCTCCAGGACCAGCGGCTGCCGGTCATGAATTCGGTCCAGCCCCGGCTCGGCCGCTGTGGTGATGATGGAGTAGGTCGTCAGCCAGGCGTCGGGGTCCTCCTGCGCCAGGTCCTTGTCACGCCAGAACTCGTACAAGCCGGCCATGGCCATCGGGGCCCCATCGCTGCGACGGATGAAGAACGGCTGCTTGCGCGGTTTGCCCTTGGTGTCCACGGTCGTGGGACTGACCTGCCACTCGTACCAACCGTCCGCAGGAACCAGGCATCGACGGAAGGCGGCAGCGCGGGCGAAGGAGGCCTTGCCCAGCAGCGACTCGCTGCGGGCGTTGGTCATCCGAAGACCGACCTTGACGTCAGGGGCCCAGCTCGGCACCAGTCCCCAGGTCAGCAGACGCAGCTGGCGGGTCGGCTCGGCCTCGACCTCACCACGCGGGGCCCGGGTGAGCACCACGGGGGCAGCCTTGGTCGGTGCCACGTTGAAGTCAGGCTGACCGGCCGGCGGGCTCTGGGCAGAGGCCAGGATGGACCGCACCCGCTCCCGGGTGCGGTCCTGGTCGATGTCGAACTCCTCGACGAGGTCCTCGGGGCGCGCGCTGGACGCGTATCGACCGCACATACCCACAGCCTAGATACGCACGAGGGGCCTGGAGCAACTACCGTAGGAGCTGGAGAGACAACACCTGAGGAGATTTCAGATGACTGTGGTTCGACGGATTGCCCGACCGATGCTGGCCGCCATCTTCGTGACGGGCGGCCTGGACGCCCTGCTGCACCCGACCGAGCGTGCCAAGATTGCCGCGCCTTTGGTCACCAAGCTTTCCGGGCCGCTGAACCTGCCCGACGACCCCGAGATGCTGGTCCGAGCCAACGGCGCCACGATGGTCGCGGCCGGCACGATGCTTGGTCTGGGCACGTTCCCGCGAGTTGCGGCACTGGCCCTGGCCGGTGCACTGGTCCCGACCACGTACACCGCTCACGCCTTCTGGACCATCCAGGACCCCGCTGCCCGAGCGCAGCAGAAGGTTCACTTCCTGAAGAACGTCGGTCTGCTCGGAGGCGTCCTGCTCGCGGCCGTGGACACCGCCGGAAAGCCAGGACTGGCCTACCGCACCAAGCAGGCATCCTCGGACGCACGACGGCAGGCCGCCCTGACCAAGCGCGAGGCGCGACGCGCCGCCAAGGGCGCCCGACGTTTCGCCAAACACGCCCTTGACTGACTGGCCGTCGCCCCACGCGCCCGGCCCGCTGGCTGCCACGCTCGCGTTGCCGGGGAGCAAGTCCCTGACCAACCGGTACCTCGTGCTCGCGGCCCTGGCCGACGGCGTGTCGCGGCTACGGCGGCCCTTGCGATCACGGGACACCGAGCTCATGGCCGCAGCCCTGCGCGCCCTGGGCGCCTCGATCGTCGACGTGCCCGGCACTGACCCCGACTGCGACGACTGGCTGATCGGCCCAGCCTCGCTGCTGGACGCAGCGTCGGTGGACTGCGGACTGGCCGGCACCGTGATGCGATTCCTGCCGCCGGTGGCAGCCCTGGGCATCGGCCCGGTCGCCTTCGACGGAGACCCCCACGCGCGCACCCGCCCCATGGCCCAGGTCATTGACTCGCTACGCACCCTGGGCGCGACGGTCGAGGACGACGGTCGCGGAACGCTCCCCTTCACGGTGCAGGGATCGGGCCGTATGCCCGGTGGCTCGGTCACCATCGACGCCTCGGCCTCGTCCCAGTTCATCTCCGCGCTGCTGCTGGCCGGCCCTCGGTTCGGCAAGGGCGTCACGGTCCACCACGAGGGCGAGCCGGTCCCCAGCGGGCCGCACATCGCGATGACCGTTGAGGTGCTGCGCGACTGCGGTGTCGTCGTGGACGACTCAGTGCCCAACCTGTGGCGGGTCGAGCCCTCGGCGATCCGCGCCCTGGACGAAGAGGTCGAGCCGGACCTGTCCAACGCCGCCGCCTTCCTGGCCGCGGCCGTCGTCACCGGCGGCACCCTTCGCGTCCCGGGATGGCCGCAACACACGACCCAGGCCGGCGACGCGATCCGCGACATCTTCGACGCGATGGGCGCCGACGTGCTGCTCGAGCGCTCCGGCCTGACGGTCACCGGCAACCAGCAGATCAGCGGCCTCGATGTCGACCTTCACGGCGCCGGGGAGCTGACGCCGGTGGTCGTCGCGGTGGCAGCCCTGGCCGACTCCCCCTCCCAGATCCGTGGCATCGCTCACCTGCGCGGACATGAGAGCGACCGTCTGGCCGCCCTCTTCACCGAGATCAACGCACTGGGCGGATCGGTCACACAGACCGACGACGGCTTGAGGATTACGCCCAAACCGCTGCACGGCGGGCTTTTTCACACCTATGACGACCACCGGATGGCGATGGCTGCGGCCGTGCTCGGACTGCGGGTGGCTGGGGTTGTCATCGAGAATGTCGAGACCACCGCCAAGACGCTGCCCCAGTTCACGCACCGATGGACACGCATGCTCGAAGGCGGGGACGAACCCCTGGGCGAGGACCCGGGCGAGGGGGTGGAAGCCGACCAGGGCAGCCACGACCCGGGCCACACCCACGAACCTGGCGACACCCACGAACCTGGCGACACCCACGAACCTGGCGGCGGATGAGCCCACGCGCCCGCACCTACGACGAGAGCGACGTCCGGATCAGACCGAACCGCCGCGGCTCACGGCCACGCACCAAGGACCGTCCGGCGCATGAGGATGCCATCCCCGGTTTCGTCACCGGGGTCGACCGCGGTCGTTACACGCTGATCGTCCATGGCGACTCCGAGCGCGTCGTGGTCGCCATGAAGGCCCGCGAGCTGGGACGCAAGAGCGTGGTGATCGGCGACGAGGTGGGCCTGGTCGGGGACACCACCGGTGGCCCCGACTCGCTGGCCCGGATCGTGCGGGTCGAGCCACGTCGCACGGTCCTTCGCCGGACCGCCGACGATACCGATCCGGTCGAGCGGATCATCGTGGCCAATGCCGAGCAGCTGGTCATCGTGACCGCGCTGGTCGATCCCGAGCCACGACCTCGGATGATCGACCGCTGCCTGGTCGCGGCGTACGACGCGGGGATGGAGCCCCTCCTGGTCCTGACCAAGGCTGACCTGGTCGACCCGGCGCCATTCCTGGCCCACTACGCGATGCTTCAGGTCCGTCACCTGGTGACCTCCCGGGACCCTGTCACCCGTGCGTGGGTCGGTCTGGCACCCTTGCGGGAGGTGCTGGTGGACCGCATCAGCGTGTTCATCGGACACTCCGGAGTGGGTAAGTCCACCCTGGTCAACGCCTTGGTCCCCGGCGCGGCACGAGCCGTCGGGGTGGTCAACGAGGTGACCGGACGTGGCCGGCACACCTCGTCCTCCGCGGTCTCGCTGAGGCTGCCGGGAGCAGGCGGGTGGGTCGTGGACACCCCGGGCGTGCGTTCGTTCGGTCTGGCGCACGTTGACCTGACCAGGATCATCGGGCACTTCCCCGACCTTGCGCCCGGCACCGAGCAGTGTCCTCGAGGGTGCACCCACGACGAGCAGGAATGCGCCCTCGATGCGTGGGTGGACTCGGGTCGCGCGGGCGCCGCCGGGGGCTCGCGGCTCGACTCGCTTCGACGGCTGCTGCGTGCCCGATCCCCGCTTTCGGGTGACTAGGCCCACACCAGCGACCTTGCCACGCGGCACGATGTCGAAACGGTCTCCGTCTTGGGCGTGAACCAGATGACTAATGCGCCGGTCACGAAGTAGATGACCTGCAGGAAATGGAAACCGCGAATAGATGCGACCTCCGCGACTATCCACACAACCATGACCACCCCGGCCAGGATGCTGGACAGCTGCCACGCGACCGCGTGTTTCATCATCGCCACAGCGGCGACCAGAGAGCTGCCACCCACAACGGCCATAAGAACCACGCCGGGAAAATACAGACCACTAAAGTCTGTGTGCGCAACCCAGGATGCCTGCGGGGGAATCACGCCAGCCATGAGCGCAATACCACCGCCTACGGCCGAGAGAGCATTGAACAACAGCAACCCGAAAAGGATTCTGGCATCTCTGCTCATGGCGACACTGTATTGCCCGCACCAGGTGGATCCAAGGTGATGACCGCCCACGGCGCGAACCGACCAGCACCGGGAACCAGACCCCGACCATCTCCTGCGACAGGCCGGGACATGGCGGTAGCGCTGTCGTTGCCCAAAACCGCTAACGTAGCGGCGTGCCTGCCTATGACGATGACCTGCGCCTTGCGCACGTGCTTGCCGATGCCGTCGAGCGGATCACGATGGCGCGCTTTAGGGCCGACGATCTCGTGGTCGAGTCCAAGCCCGATCTGAGCCTGGTCAGCGACGCCGACAAGGCGGCCGAGGAGGTCGTCCGCCACCAGCTCAAGCGCACCCGCCCCAGGGACGCGGTCGAGGGCGAGGAGTTCGAGACCACCGGCCACGGCCCGCGACGCTGGGTCATCGACCCGATCGACGGGACCCACAACTTCATCCGAGGTGTCCCGGTCTGGGCCACGCTGATCGCCCTGGTCGACGAAGGCCAACCGGTCCTGGGCCTGGTCGCGGCCCCGGCGCTCAACCGCCGCTGGTGGGCGGCCAACGGCTCGGGCGCGTGGTGCGGGCGGAGCCTGTCCAGCGCCAAGAGGATTGGCGTCTCGAAGATCTCACAGGTCGGCGATGCCTCGATGTCCTACTCGAGCATGCACGGCTGGCGCAGCCACGACCGTTACGAGGCATTCCTGAGCCTGGCCGACGACTGCTGGCGGACCCGGGCCTATGGAGACTTCTGGTCCTACATGCTGGTCGCCGAGGGCGCCGTCGACATCGCCGTCGAACCGGACCTGCAGGTCTACGACATGGCAGCACTGGTACCCATCGTCACCGAGGCCGGCGGGCGGTTCACCTCGCTGGCCGGGGTTCCCGGCCCCTGGGGCGGGAACGCGGTGGCGACCAACGCTGTCCTGCACGACGAGGTCCTGTCCCGCCTCGGCTGAGCCCGCCACGTTCGCACGGGTGCGGCCCTGGGCCCGCGCGGGCCTGGCCTGCGGTTCAGGCGGGGACGACGGTGACCTCGCCGCGGCCCAGTGCGCGCACACCCTCGGCGTACAGGCTGGCATCCCCGACGATGACCACGGTCCACTGGCCGCTGACATAACGGTTGTAGGCCCCGGCCAGGGCCGGCGCGTCGACGTCCGCGAGCGCCAGCAGGTTGGCCGTCGTGAACTCGGTCGTCAGACCCTCAAGCGACAAGGAGGCGGCCTCCTCGGCAACGGTGTCGGCGGTGGCATACCGCCCCGGCGCGGTCTTGCCGATGAAGTCGACACCGGCCTGGGTCTCCTCGGCCGTGAAACCCTCACGAGCCTTGTCCAGGATGTCCAGCAGCAGCCCCAACGCCTCAACGGTGGAGTCCGCGCGCACCGAACCGCTGGTCAGGAACATGCCCCCGCGTCGGCGTGGCCGAAAGCCTGACCGGATGCCGTAGGTGAAGCCCTTGTCCTCCCGCAGGACCGCGTCGACCCGGGCGTTGGGGGAACCGCCGACGACGAAGCCCAGCACCTGGTAGGGCGCCCAGCCGCCCTCGACGCCGTGGTCCGGCCCGCGGCAGCCGATGTAGAACTCGGTCTGGACCGACCCGGGACGGTCGAGGAACACGACCCGCGCCGCGTCCGGGGCCCGGAGCGCCTCGGTCGCCTCCAGGGTCTGGGCGCCGGTCCCGCTCCAGGAGCCCAGCGCCTGCTCGACCTCGGCGACAACGTCCACATCGCTCAGGTCGCCGGCGACGACCACGCAGGCACCGGCGGGCACCACGTTGGCGGCATGGAAGGCGACCAGATCCTGCGGCGTGATCACCGCGACCGTGGGCTTGTCACCCGCGGTCGGGCGTGAGGCCCGCTCGTCGGGGTCGAAGTAGGTCGCGATGAACTCGATCGCCGCACGCTGAGCGGGCACGGCCCGCTCCTGGTCGATCTCCGCCAGGCGGGCCTTGACGTGGCGGGACACCTCGTTGGCGGGGAACGCAGGCTCTCGCACGGCCTGGCTGAGCAGGTCGAGCGCCTCGCTCAGGTGCCGTTTCGACACGTCAAGGTTCACGATAAGGCCGCCGTCATTGACCCCCGCACCGAGCGCAATTCCCTTGCGCTCCAGCAGCTCGGCGAACTCCTCAGCGGTGTGAAGCGCCGTCCCCTCATCAAGGGTTCGGGCCATGATCGTGGCAACGCCCTCGCGGTCGCGTGGCTCGCGATCCAGGGGCATCGGCACCGCCAGGCACACCGAGATGACGTACTGACCGGGGATGTCGTAGCTGACCACGCCCAGCCCGTTGGCCAGCTCGGTGCGCTGCGCGTCCGGGAACGACCAGGGCTCGGGCGGGCTCACCGGCGGCCGCGCGATCACGCTCTCCTTGATGGTCACAGGGTTGCTCCGTCCTGCTTGAGGTAGGCCACGACGGCGCGGGACTGCGGTGTGAGCCACGTGGCGGCGACCTGCTGCACCTGGTCTGGGGTTACCTGCCCGAAGCGGTCCAAGAAGGTGTTGATGTACCCGGCGTCGCCCTGGAGCGTCGCGAAGTGGCAGATGTGGTCGGCGCGCTCCTCCTGGCTGGCCAGGGACGACAGCCAGCTCCGCTCGGTCTGGGCCATCGCCGACTCCATCTCGACCGGGGTCGGTCCCTGCTCCGCAAAGCGGACCAGCTCCTCGCAGGCGGCCGCCTCGACGGCGTCGGCGCTGAGACCTTCGGCGACGTCAATCATGATGAACCCCAGTGAGACTCCGTCCACGAAGCCCATCGCATGCGCCGAGACGCTGGTGGCGCTCTGCTCCCGGCGGACCAGCCGCTGACACAGCCGCGAGATGGTCAGGCCACCGATGGCGTCCATCGCCAGCGATGAGGCGAAGAACTCCGGGGTGTCGTCGACCGGAAGGCGAAAGGCGATGTACAGATGGTCGGAGGGGACATCCTCGAGGTGCTCGTCACGGACCGGCTCCGGCAGCGGGGGCAGCGGCTCTACCGGCTCACGACGGGCGGACGCGGTGGCCGGCAAGCCGCCGAAGTACCGCTGCGCCGCCGTGAACCCCTCCTCCGGGGTGAGGTCACCCACCAGGGCCAGGACGGTGTTGTTGGGGCCGTAGTGGGCGCGGAAGAAGTCCTGCACGTCCGGCACGCTGGCCGCGTCAAGATCGGCCATCGAACCGATCGTCGCGTGGTGGTAGGGGTGGCCCTTGGGGAAGACCGCCGCGTAGATGTCGATCAGGGCGTTGCCGTAGGGCATGTTGTCGTACCGCTGGCGCTTCTCCTCCTTGACCACGTCGCGCTGGTTGTCGAGGTTCTCCTGGTTGAGCGCGTCCAGCAGGTGGCCGTGGCGGTCTGCCTCCATCCACAGGGCCAGGTCCATGGCGCCGCGCGGCACCGTCTCGAAGTAGTTGGTGCGGTCGAACCAGGTGGTGGCATTGAGCCGCCCGCCGGCTGCCATCAGCGCGGAGAAGTGCTCTCCGGAGGCCACGTTGGCCGAGCCCTGGAACATCAGGTGCTCGAACAGGTGCGCAAAACCCGTGCGCCCCTCAACCTCGTGGCGTGAGCCCACGTTGACCCACAGGTTGACGGTGACGTTGGGAACGCTGTGGTCCTCGCTGACGATGACCCGCAGGCCGTTGGCCAGGGTACTTTCGGCGATCTTGTAGTCGAGCGGCATGCGCCCAGACTAGGCGACGACGGGCGGCGCGACGATAGCTCGACGGCTCAGGACCCGGGATCCTGCTCGGGCGCCGCAGACAGCGTCGCAGAGAACTGCTCGCCGAGCTGGTCGAACCCCTGTCGGGCAAAGATCTGCTGCTGGGTGACCGTCCGCTCGGAACGCCCGCGTCCCAGGAAGCTCACCGACCAGTGCAGCAACGTGGTGAGCCGGTTCTTGAACCCGATCAGGTAGACCAGGTGGACCGCCAGCCAGGCCAGCCAGGCGGGGAGCCCGCTGAGCCGCAGCGGCCCGATGCTCGCGACGGCACTGAAGCGCGAGATGATCGCCATGCTGCCCTTGTCGTGGTACTCGAACCCCTGCCCGGACGGCTTGCCGGCCAGCCGGGCACTGGTCTGGGCCGCCGCATGGCGACCGCCCTGGATGGCGACCGGAGCCACCCCGGGCAGCCCGTCCAGGGCGACCATGTCACCGACCACGAAGACCTCGGGATGCCCCGGCAGGGTCAGGTCTGGCTGGACCTCGATGCGCCCCACCGCGTCCAGGGCCGCGCCGCACTGCTGCGCGAGCCCGCCCAGCGGGCTCGCGCAGACGCCGGCGGCCCACACCTTGCACACCGAGTCGATCCGGCGGCGGCCGTGGGCGTCCTGGACCTCGATCCCGGTGCCGTCCGTTCCCACGACCCTGGCTCCCAGCTGCACCTGCACCCCGATCCGGCCGAGCTTGGCCAGGGCCTTCGCGCCGAGAGGGTCGCCAAAGGAGCCCAGCACCGAAGGCGCCGCGTCCAGCAGGATCACCCTCGCGCTGCGGGGGTCGATGCGGCGGAACTCGTGGCGCAGCGTGCGGTGCGCGAGCTCGGCGACCTGGCCCGCCATCTCCACCCCGGTTGGCCCGGCGCCCACGACCACCAAGGTCATCAGCGCGGCGCGCTGCTGCTCGTCCTCGACCAGCTCGGCCATCTCGAAGCTGCCCAAGATGCGCCCGCGCAGCTCAAGCACGTCGTCGATGCTCTTGGTCCCGGGCGCGAAACGGGCAAACTGGTCGTTGCCGAAATACGACTGGCCGGACCCGGCAGCCGCGACGAGGCTGTCATAGGCGGTGCTCCTGGTCTGGTCCAGGACCCCCGAGGTGACCGTGTGCTTGGCCAGGTCGATGTCAGTGACCTCACCGAGCAGAACCCGTGCGTTGCGCTGGCGCCCCAGGATCTCGCGGGTCGAGGGGGCGATCTCCCCCTCGGACAGGGTTCCCGTGGCGACCTGGTACAGCAGCGGCTGGAAGAGGTGATGGGTGGTCCGAGCGATGAGGGTGATCTCGACGTCGGCAGCCTTGAGCGCGGCCGTGGTGAACAGGGCGCCGAAGCCGGAGCCGACCACGACCACCTTGTGCCGCCGGCCCGCGTCGCCTCGATCCGCTGTGCTGGGCTCCACGGCTCCACGGTGCCCAAAGACACCCCAGGGCGGGCAGGCTCAGAGCCGGGCCAGCACCCTGCTCAGGGCGGCCAGCGCCACGGCGTTGACCCCCACGACCAAGACCACGACCAGCGTGATGCTCTGGTCGTAGACCACCCCGAGGAGCACCCCCGACAGCAGCAGGCCACAGCCCCGGGCCAGGGCCAGCCAGCCGAAGGCGATGGGTCGTCCGGCCGGCTCGACCAGCTCGGTGACCACGGCCTTGACGGTCGAGTCCAGAACGCCGTTGACCATTCCCCAGATCGCCACCCCGACCCAGACCAGGACCCCCTGGTCCGTGAACGCGATGACGCTGGCGCCTGCCGCGACCGGCACCACCAGCAGGACCCCGGGGCCGCGCGCGTCGTAGACCCGTCCCATCGCCAGCCCGCTCAGGCCGTCCACGGCCATGGCGAGCGCAAACAGCAGCGGCACCTGTGCAGGGGTCAGCAGGGCCTGGGTCTGGGCGTGGTAGGCCAGCAGGGGGAACGCGGCAATCCCCACTGACAACAGGCCGACCACGCCGATGTACTGCCCGACCAGCGGCGGAAGGCCCGCCGCCACGCTCCCGGGCGCGGGCCCCGGTGAGGTCTGGGCAGCAGCCGGCGGCGAGGCAGTGGGCTGCGCCGATGCTCCGGCCTCGTACGCCGCCGGGTCTGGGACGCGATGGCGCAGCCAGAACAGCAGCGCCAGCACCACGACCCCCGGAACGAGCAGGACCCCGAAGGCCAGACGGTAGTTGCCGGCGTGCAGCCACAGCACCGCCGCCAGCAGCAGCGGTCCCGCCACAGCACCGGCCTGGTCCATCCCCTGGTGGACCCCGAACGCGGTTCCCCGGCCGGTCTGGGTGGAGGCGTGCGACAAGAGCGTGTCCTTGGCCGGGGAACGCACCGCCTTGCCCAGCCGCTCGGTGCCGTACAGCAGCAGCGCCGCAGCCATGACGGTGCTCGAGCCGATCAGGGGGACGCTGAGCACTGTCAGCGCATAGCCGGTGATGGTCCACGTCCAGTAGTGCGCACGGCGCTGGACCAGGTACCCGGAGCCAACTCGCAGGCCGTAGCCGATGAACTCCCCCACGCCGGCGACGGCGCCGACAGCCGCAGCAGACGCCCCGAGGGTAGCCAGGTATGGTCCGATGATGCTGCGAGCGCCCTCGTAGACCATGTCGGCGAACAGGCTGACCAGGCCGAAGCAGATGACGAAGGACCATGCGCGAAGCTGCGGGCGGCTTCTAGCCGGAGGCGTCTGCAACTCTGCCAAGGATTCGGCGCTGGATGCGAAGGTCGTCGCGGATGCCGTAGGGCACGGGCAGGTTGCGGGCGTTCAGCTCGGCGGTGTAGGCCTCAAGTGCCAGCAACAGCCGGGCCCGGGGTGCGTCGACCAGACGCGACCGGCCCAGGGGTGCGCGGCGGGCGACCGTCATCGCCGCTCGCGCGCTGAGGACCTCTTGGAACCGTGTCATCAGGTGGTCGAACCCGTAGCTGGGATCGTGCGCTGCGGTTGGGCCCGCTGCGGTTGGGCCCGCTGCGGTTGGGCCCGCTGCGGTTGGGCCCGCCGTGGTGGGGTCCAGCTCAGGGGAGGGTGCCACAGGTTCACCCCCCTTGTTCCTGCTGGTTGTGGCCTCATCGGACGACGAGCCCTCACCGCATCCTAGAGACTACGCCAGGTGCACCCCTGTGAGCCGTTTGGCGACCTGTGATTTGTGTGGGGTCACCGCTCACCCTCGGGGCCGGGGTCAGCGGTGCCGTCCCGTTCGTCGCGCTGTGCCCATTCCAGCAGGGTCTCCAGCGAGTACTGCGCCTCATCAATGCCCGCATGAAGGTCACCCAGGGCCGCGAAACGCGTAGGGACTGTCGCGATGGTGCAGTCCGCCGGCATGACGTCCGCGACCTCGTCCCAGGTCAGCGGGGTCGACACGGGTGCCTCAGGAAGCCCGCGCACCGAGTAGGCGCTGGCGATCGTGTGGTCCCTGGTGTTCTGGTTGTAGTCCACGAACACGGCCCGTGGATCGCGGTCCTTGCGCCACCACGTGGTGGTCACCTCAGCGGGTGCCCGTCGCTCCACCTCGCGGGCGAAGGCCAGCGCCGCTCGGCGCACGTCGGCGAAACCCCACCGCGGCTCGATCCGCACGTAGATGTGCAGGCCCGACCCGCCCGAGGTCTTCGGCCAGCCGGTGGCGCCCAGCTCGTGCAGGACCTCGCGCGCGACACAGGCAACGTGGCGGACCCGGTCAAAGCCGCACGCCGGCATGGGGTCCAGGTCGATGCGCCACTCGTCGGGGCGTTCGGTGTCGGCCCGCCGGCAGTTCCAGGGGTGGAACTCAACGGTGGACATCTGCACCGCCCAGATCACCGCCGCCAGCTCGGTGACGCACAGCTGGTCGGCATACCGGTTGTACCGCGGGAAGCTCACCCGTACGGTCTGGACCCAGGCGGGGGCGCCGCGCGGGAGCCGCTTCTGGTGCACCTTCTCGCCGCCGACTCCTTCGGGGAAGCGGTGCAACATGGTGGGACGCTCGCGCAACGCGCGAACGATCCCGTCACCGACGCTGAGGTAGTAGCGGGCCAGGTCGAGCTTGGTCTCCCCCCGCGCCCGAAAGTAGACCCGGTCCGGGTTGGAGATGCGTACCGTCCGGCCGGCGACGGCCAGCTCCACTGCTGGGGACGTGCTACCTGTGGCGGCCATGAGCTTAACCTAACGACGTTCCACCCATCGCTCCAGAAGCAAGATTACTAGTTTCCTGTATTGGCAACTGATCGAACTATGTGAGATCCTTCCAGAGTTCCGCACGGGTGAGAGCCTCGACGCACAGAAGGGCGCAACGCGATGCCAGAGCCGATCGACAAGCTGAAGGCCGAGTTCTTCAAGACCCTGGGGCACCCTGCACGAATCCGTATTCTCGAGCTGCTCGCCGAAGACGAGCACTCCGTGGGCGAGCTCATGCCCAAGCTCGGCCTCGAGTCCAGCCACCTCTCCCAGCAGCTCGCCGTCCTGCGCAGGACCGGCATGGTCGTGGCCCGCAAGCAGGGCAACAACGTGATCTACTCGATGGCCTCCAAGGACATGGCCGAGCTGCTCCTGCTCGCCCGCAAGGTGCTCACCGGACTGCTCACCGACCAGATGGACCTCCTGAAGGACCTGCAGGCCGACAACCAGGACGGGGTGCGCGCCGACCGCGGATGAGTGCGCCATCACACGTTTCCTCCACGCAGGGCCAAGGAGCAGCAAGCTATGAGCTGGATCGGCAAGATCGGTCGAGTCGGACGCATCGTCGAGCCGGCCAGCGACCCCCCCGAGGAGAGGGTTGCGCCCCCCACCGGGGTGTGCGGATCACTGCAGCTGCGGCACGTTGACGCCGGTTCCTGCAACGGCTGTGAGCTCGAGATCACGGGGGCCTTCTCCTCGGTCTACGACGCGGAGCGGTTCGGGGCGCGGGTGGTTGCCTCGCCTCGACACGCCGACGGGCTGATCGCGACCGGTGTGGTCACCCGCAACATGCACCAGCCGCTGCTCAACACCCTCAAGGCGGTTCCCGAGCCACGAGTGGTCATCGCCGTCGGCGACTGCGCCTGCAATGGTGGCGTGTTCGCGCAGGGCTACGGCGTGGTGGGTTCGGTCGCCGACGTCATCCCCGTCGATGTGCAGGTACCTGGCTGCCCGCCCACCCCGCAGCAGATCATCACCGCACTGCGTACGGTGACCGGCCGGTGACCACGGCCCTTGACGACTCCCCCACCGTTCCAGCTCCTGATCAGGGCCTGACTGCCGCGCGTCAGGCCCGCGGCCAGGCGGTCCTGTCCGGAGGTGTCACCGCGGCCCTGGGTGTGGTCGGCGTGGCCTTCGGGCTCAGTGCGGTCTTCGGCCAGTCATGGCATCTGCGGATCGGCTGGCTGTTGCCCCTGGTCGGTGTCGTCTTCGACCTGGGCCCCCTGGGTGGGTTCTTCGTCGCGGCTACCGGCGGGGTCTCGATCGCGGTGGGAATCTACGCCGTGGGGTACGCGCAGCGGGAGCACTGGGCTGCCTTCACCCTAGTCATGCTCCCGCTCTTCGTGGCAGCCATGCTCCTGGTCCCGGCTGCGGGATCGGTGACCACCTTCCTGCTGGCCTGGGAGCTGATGGCCGGGGCCTCACTGGTCCTGGTGCTCTCCGAGCACCGCCGTGAGGCGGTCAGGTCCGCCGGGGTCTTCTACGCCGTGATGACCCAGCTGGGCTTTGTGGCAATCCTGCTGGCGCTGGTGGTGCTGTCCGCGGCCGGCGGCGGCGACGCCTTCGCCACCATCTCCGCCCACAGCGGCGCCGTCTCGGCGGGCACCCGCACGGCGGTCTTTCTGCTGACCCTCATGGGGTTCGGGTCCAAGGCCGGCCTGCTTCCGCTGCATGCATGGTTGCCGCGGGCCCATCCCGAGGCGCCCAGCCCGGTCTCGGCGCTGATGAGCGCGGCGATGGTCAACATGGGCATCTACGGCCTGATCCGCATCGACCAACAGATCCTCGGTCCCGGTCCGAACTGGTGGGGGCTGACGCTGATGGTCTTCGGGGCGCTGTCAGCGGTGTTCGGAGTGCTCCAGGCCTCGGTGGCCACCGACCTGAAACGGCTTCTGGCCTACTCGACCACCGAGAACATGGGGCTGATCACGCTGGCGCTGGGCGCCGCGGCCCTCCTGTCCTCCTACGGCGCGCACCAGGTGGCCGCCATGGCGATGACCGCCGCCCTGCTGCTCATCCTGAGCCACGCGGCCTTCAAGACGCTCGCCTTCCTGGCCGCCGGGTCCGTGCTGGCCTCGACCGGGCTGCGCGACCTGGACAAGCTCGGGGGTCTGGCCCGCCGGATGCCGGGCACCACCGTGATGTTCGGTATCGCCGCGCTCGGCGCCTCAGGCCTGCCGCTGGGTGCCGGCTTCGTCGGCGAGTGGCTGCTGCTGCAGTCCCTGATCCACTCGCCGCACAACAACAACACCCTGCTCGCGCTGATGATGCCCCTGTCGGTGGGGGCCGTCGCGCTCACCACAGGCCTGGGGATCGCGGCCATGGTGAAGGCGTTCGGGGTCGGGTTCCTGGCTCGGCCACGCTCGGCCGCGGCCGAGGCCGCGGCCGAGGCACCGGTCAGCATGCTGGCCGGGATGACGCTCGGCGCGGCGGCCTGCGCCGTGTTCGCGGTCGCCCCCGTGGCGCTGAGCCCTGTTCTGAGGCAGGTCCTGGCCGCGCTGCCCACCGTGGGCGGCAACGAGGCGGGCCCGGCCCTGGGCGGCTACCTGCGCCTGCCCGGCATCCCCGGGTCGATGTCGCCGGGCCTGATCGCCGCTGCCCTGGTCATTGCGGTGCTGGTGGCCCTTGGTCTGGGCCGCTGGGGCTGGCGCCGCCGGCCGGTGGCAGCCGCGGCGGCGCTGTGGGCCTGCGGCGCAGACTCACTGAGCTCGAAGATGCAGTACACAGCCACATCCTTCGCAGAGCCCCTGCAACGCGTCTTCGACAACGTGCTGCAGCCCGAGACTGACGTCGAGGTCACCCATTTTGCTGAGTCGCAGTACCTGGTCGAGAAGGTCACCTACCGGACGACGCTGGCCGACCCCGTGGAACGTCGTCTCTACACCCCGGTGGTGCGCGCTGTGACGACCTGGGCACAGTGGGTGCGTCGCGCCCACCCCGGCAGCGTCCACCTCTACCTGGCCTATGGCGCGCTGGGGCTGCTGGTCGTGCTCGTGATCTCCCGATGAGCGCGGCGACCGACCTGCCCGGACTGACCGCGACCGCCCTTCAGGTGGTTGCGGTCGTGGCCGGTGCGCCGTTCGTTGTCGGCGGGATGCGTCAGGTTCGCGCCCGGCTGGAGGGCCGGGCCGGGGGCGGCGTCGGCCAGCCCTGGCGGGACCTGCGCAAGCAGCTGCGCAAGCAGCAGATCACCCCGGCCGGGACCACCGTCGTGTTCGGGTTCGCGCCTGCGGTCGTGGCCGGGACCACGCTGCTGATCGCCGCCATCTTGCCGCTGATCGCCCTGGGCTCCCCGCTGGACTCGGCCGCGGACCTCTTCGGGGTGGTGGGTCTGCTGTTCCTGGGAACGGTCGCCCTGACCCTGGCCGGCCTGGACACCGGCACCGCGTTCGGCGGCATGGGGTCCAGCCGCGAGATCACCATCGCCGCCCTGGTCGAGCCCACCATCTTGCTCGCGGTGTTCGCGTTGTCCGTTCCGGGACACTCGGCCAACCTGGCTGCCATCGTCTCGGCAACCGCGGACCACCCCGGACAGCTGGTCTCCCCTGGAAGCCTGCTCGCGTTCGTGGCGCTAGCCATCGTGATCATCGCCGAGACCGGGCGGCTGCCGGTGGACAACCCCTCGACCCACCTGGAGCTGACCATGATTCATGAGGCGATGATCCTGGAGTACGCCGGGCCCAAGCTGGCACTGGTCGAGTGGGCCAGCGGCATGCGGCTGACGGTCCTACTGGGGCTGGTGGCAAACCTGTTCCTGCCGTGGGGAGTCGCCGGCGCCCACCCCTCAGTGCTGGCCGTGCTCATCGGCTTGGTGGCGATCAGCGCCAAGGTCGCCGTGCTGGCCGGCGTGCTCGCCACAGGCGAGGTCTTCATCGCCAAGCTTCGGTACTTCCGGATCCCCGAGCTGCTTGCCGGCTCTTTCCTGCTAGCCCTGCTGGCCGTCACGGCGTCCTACTTCTTCGCCACCCCGACATGAAACAAGAGAGCAAATGACCCAGGCCACCTATAACGGCGTGCTCAACCTGGCCGCCGGAGCGTTTCTGCTGGCCGCCGTGCTCATCGTCTGGCGCCGCGAGCTGCGCTCCATCGTCGTGCTGCTGGCCTGGCAGGGCCTAGCCCTGGCCGCGATCCCGGTCACCGAGGGCATCTACCACGACGACGCGGCCCTGATCATCGTGGGAGTCGTCGTGCTCGTGCTGCGAGCGGTCATCCTGCCGCTTCTGCTGGTGCGGGCCGTCGGCACCGAGCCTCACGAGCGCCGTGAGAGCACGCCGCTGGTCAACACCACCACCTCGCTTCTGATCACCGCGGCTCTGACCGTGCTGGCGTACGCGGTGACCCGGCCCATCATCGCGCTGGACCCCTCCCCGGCCACCCGCGCCGTGCCGGCCGCCTTCGCGGTGATCCTGATTGCCGTCTTCGTCATGGTCAGCCGGCGCCGGGCCCTGTCCCAGGCGGTGGGCTTCATGATGCTGGACAACGGCATCGCGGCCACCGCGTTCCTGATCACCGCCGGTGTCCCCCTGATCGTCGAGCTTGGCGCGTCGCTGGACGTGACGTTCGCCGTGCTCGTGCTGGGTCTGCTCACCGGGTACATGCGTGCCACCTTCGGCGGCACCGACCTCGACCAGCTGCGGGAGCTGCGCGGCTGATGAGCTTCCTGCTGGTGCTACCCATACTCGCTCCGCTCACCGCCGCAGCACTGGCGGCCGTCCTCGGCTGGCGACCGCTGACCGCGTCGGTGACCGTCGTGGCCGCACTCTGCGTGCTGGTCACCGGCGTCATCCTCGGCTTCACCAACGGGTCCGGGGTACGTTTCGCCATTGCGAACCTGTTCCGGACCGACGCCCTCAGCATCACCATGCTGATCGTCATCGGCACCGTGGGCACCCTGGCGACCTGGGCCAGCGTCGGCTACATCGACGCCGAGCTCACCCACGGACACACCGACGCCAAGGGCGCCAACCTCTACGGGGTGCTGGTTCCCGTCTTCCTCGCGGCGATGGCATCGGCGGTCCTGGCCAACAACATCGGTGTGATGTGGGTGGCCATCGAGGCCACGACCGTGGCCACCGCGTTCCTGGTGGGGCACCGCCGGACCCGTGCCGCGCTCGAGGCCACCTGGAAGTACGTCGTCATCTGCTCGGTCGGTATCGCGCTGGCGTTCCTGGGCACCGTGCTGCTCTACTTCGCCAGCCTGCACGCCGGCGCGACCAGCGGCGACGCCCTGAACATCGACGTGCTGCTCGCCCATGCCAGCCGGCTGGACCCCGCCGTGACCAGTCTGGCCGCCGGGCTGCTGCTGCTGGGGTACGGCGCCAAGGCCGGGCTCGTCCCGTTCCATACCTGGCTGGCCGACGCGCACAGCCAGGCGCCGGCACCGGTGTCGGCGCTGATGAGCGGAGTGCTGCTGTCCGTGGCGTTCTACGCCCTGCTGCGGGTCAAGTCCGTCGTCGACCTGGCCGTGGGCACCGGGTTCCTTCGCACCGGCCTGATCATCGTCGGCCTGCTCACCTTGCTGATCGCCGCGTCCCTGCTCGTGGTCCAGACCGACTTCAAACGGATGCTGGCCTACTCCTCCATGGAGAACATGGGACTTGTCGCGGTCGCGGCAGCGGCCGGCACGAAGCTGGCCATCGCCGCTCTGCTGCTGCACGTCCTGGCCCACGGGATCGCCAAGACACTGGTGTTCCTCGGCTCCGGGCAGCTGCAGGCCGCGCACGGCTCCACCCGGATCAGTGACGTCACCGGCGTGCTGGCCCGCTCCCGGATGGTCGGGGTCACCTTCCTGGTCGGCCTGGCGGTCCTGCTGGGACTGCCGCCGTTCGCCATGTTCGCCAGCGAGCTGTCCATCTCCCGTGCGCTGGCCGACGCGCACCTCGGATGGGTGCTCGGTGCCGCGCTGCTGCTGGTGGTCGTCGCCTTCGCCGCCCTGGTCCGCAACGGCAGCCGGATGCTGCTCGGCCCACCGACCCCGGGCTCGCCGGCGATCGCGGTGCCGCGCTCCGTGGCGGCCGCGCTGGTCGCCGGGGTCGTCCTGAGCCTGCTGCTGGGCCTGACCGTCGGTCCGATGCTCGAGCTTTTCCAGACCGCCGCCACCATGCTCGGAGGCACCCGATGACCAACGACCCCTCCTGGACCGACAACCCCGCCTACCAGGGGGTCCGGGCCGGCGTGCATCGCATAGCCCTGAGCACGCAACCGGCCCAGCTCATGGAGCAGGCCGAGGAGCTGTTCGAGGATGGCTTCCGCCTCGGCCTGGTCGCAGCCCACGACGACGGCGCCACCCTGCGGGTGGTCTACCTGTTCCTGGCCGGCTCCCCGGACCGCCGCATCGAGCTGCAGGTCACGCTGCCGGCCCAGGACCCGGCGCTGCCGTCGTTGGCTTCGCTGTCCTTCCCCGCATCACGTTTCGAACGCGAGATGCACGACCTGTATGGGATTGAGCCCGTCAACCACCCCCTGGCGCGGCGACTGGTCCGCCATGCCCACTGGCCCGCGGGCTGGTACCCGATGCGCCGGAACGCGGGTCCGCCGCCGCCGTTCACCGACAGCGAGGCGTACCCCTTTCTCGCGGTGGTCGGCGACGGGGTCTACGAGATCCCCGTGGGACCGGTCCACGCTGGAGTCATCGAACCCGGACACTTCCGCCTCTCGGTCGTCGGAGAGAGCATCATCAAGCTCAAAGCCCGGCTCTGGTTCACCCACCGCGGCGTTGAGAAGCTCTTCGAAGGGCTCGACGCCGCGGGCGCCATCCACCTCGCCGAACGCGTCAGCGGTGACACCTCGGCCGGCCACGCCCTGGCGCACAGCCTCGCCGTGGAAGACGCCCTCGGCATCACCATGGCCGAACCAGCCCATCGGCTGCGCGCCTTGGTCCTCGAGCTCGAACGCCTCTACAACCATGCCGCCGACGTGGGCGCACTGGCCAACGACGTCGGCTTCTCCCTTGCCAACGCCCACGCCTTACGGATCCGCGAGGAGCTGCTGCGGATCAACAGCGCCACGACCGGGCACCGGCTGCTCCGCGGCGCCATCGGCCCCGGCTCCGTCGGGCTGCTCGCCCTGCCCGACCCTGGTCAGCTGGCCCGGCTCGCCGACGACC
>Ga0208587_1000486_pt1 | contig 21742 bp, 19 predicted proteins | sample NGESurdeep092012_7_FD_184472 | JGI IMG/M metagenome (GOLD analysis project Ga0208587, IMG submission 184472) | Arctic peat soil microbial communities from Barrow, Alaska - NGEE Surface sample 210 deep-092012 (SPAdes) | ecosystem: Environmental > Terrestrial > Soil > Wetlands > Peat ...
GCCTGTGGCGCAGCTGGGAGCGCGCTTCCATGGCATGGAAGAGGTCGCCGGTTCGATCCCGGCCAGGTCCACCAAATCCCCCAACAGCTTAGATTGGCCCAGTTCTCACGCCCGTGACATTTGGGTCACGAGTTGTGCCCTGACCTTCCGTCTTGGTGCGGGCGGCAAGAACTTCTGCTTCGCTTCCATCCGACGTCTGTATCGCTTCAACATCCGACGTCTGACGTGTCGTGCGATTGCCATGATCGTGGAATCGCAAGGTACCGCCCTTCGCCAGTTGCGTGATGGCGCAACGCGGAGGCACGCGGGAGTTCTGAGGGATCGCTTTTAGCTGCCATCTTGACGCACTGCTGGCCAACGGAACATGAACAACCTACAGAGCATTCGGGCGATTTCGTTTAAAAGGATGTGATCTCTCACGGCAGCGAGCAATTGTGACCAGATTAAGTCGCAATGGGAGCCATACCATGGTATCTGACCAACGCAACAAAGGAGAATCGAATGAAATCCAAGAAGCTATTTGCTGCCGTCCTGGGGTCGCTCATCGTGCTCGCCCTGTCCCTGCCGGTAATGGCACAGAGCACCGCTCAATCCAGCACCTCGACGACGACACAGAATCCACCAGCCGCTCAGACGCAGAGCACCACCACCACGACATCACAGGATCCGGCATCGGTGCCGCCAGCCCAGGTCACTCAGAGTACTGATACGACGGTTACGCCGGCCAGCCCGGAGGTGAAGCAGACCGATTCGACGACGACCACAACGACGCCTCAGCCAAAGGTAACCGACACCACGACCACCACAACCACGCCGTCGCCGGTAACCGACACCACGACCACCACAACCGCGCCGCCGCCTGTGGTGAAGAAGGACACCACAAAGACGACCACAGTCACGCCCCAGTAGCCGTAATTGCGGGCCGTCGATCTTCATGTTCTTGTGTGGGATGACCCACCAAGAACCTTGAAGATTGAGGTAACGCGCATTAACCGTTGCTTCACCACTGTCTGAGGTTCCATCTGGAATTCATCGAAGGAGAAACATGAAAAAGCTCAGATTGTCAGTGGCCATGCTCGCGCTGCTCGCCATCGGGATTCTGGCCGGATGCTCAGGGACGGCCACGAAGTCACCCGATATTTCCGACAGTATTCGCAAATCGCTCGATCAAGCAGGCTTCAAAAACGTCTCCGTCAGTCAGGATCGCGACAAGGGCATCGTGACCCTCGGCGGACAAGTCGCCAGCGAGAGCGACAAGTCTCAAGCCGAATCCCTTGCCAAGTCTCTGGCGGGCGCCCAGGTTGTCGCGGATCAGATCGCGGTGGTTCCCGTGGGCATAGAAAAAGAAGCAAAGGCGGTGAACTCCGATCTGGACGACGGCATCGAGAAGAATCTGGACGCTGCGTTGATCCAGAACAAGATGCACGACAACGTGAAATACGAAGTCAAGAGCGGCGTAGTCACGCTGACCGGAGAAGTGAACTCGCAGTACAAGCGCGACCAAGCCGAGAAGGTGGCCACGAGCGTGCCCAACGTGAAGCAGGTCGTGAACGATCTGCAGGTTAAGAATCAGAAAGCCAGTTCATCGCAGTAGACGCTGCGGAGTTGATCCATGCCAGAAGACTGAGGGCGGCCCCATTCCGGGCCGCGCTCCGCAAGCGAGCAAGCTGAGTTCTCGGGCAAGAACTGCCACGGCTGACTCGAGAAGGAGATGCTATGTCATTCGGTCTTTATGCTATTGGGTTCGTAATCATGATCTGCGGCTTGATTTATGGCGCGCACTTGATGCACATTCCCGCACACTGGATTGCGGTGGGCGCGGTCGTACTTTTAGGAGTCGGGATTCTGTCAGGTGTAAAGGCCACGCGTCAGAAAGATCCTGCGGAATAACGGTATTGTCCAGCCTGGTGAAGCGCGGCACCGGAAATAACCGTTTGCGGGATCTCGGTCCAATCCCGGCCAAGTCCACCAAATCTCCCCACGAGAAATCAATCGCTTGAGTATCGCCGAAGTTCGTCCGTTCCGGCGTGCTGGTTTCTCGGCACGATCGAAGGTGCAATCAAACCGAGAGATTGTGTCATCCTTTATGTCACAATCCCTTGATCCTACCCAAGTTCATCCGCCTTCGTTGGCCTTTCAGTATGTGTGAAGGAGAGACTAACGATCTGAGGGAAAGGACGGTGGGACAGCGTGTCGCCCGCTTCCAGCGCCCTCAACCACTCGCGAATTTCTTGGCAGAGTGGCGTTACCGATATCCCGCCAAAGGAGGGCGAACAAGGATCGAGTCGCCGCAGTGCTGCACGCAGCAAGGACGAGGTTCCCTCCCGATTGCCGCGCTGGAAGTGATGAAACGCCGCCGCTACCTGAATCAACCCTTGCAAGAAAGTTTTCTCCGGCTCCTGCAACTTCAGCCAGACCGCTTCCCAGTGCTCATGCGCCGCAAAGAACTCTCCGGCGCGGTAGCATCGCAGCCCCTCAGCAAGCTCTCCGCGAGTCCAATCCAAATTTTTTCACCACGGCGTTTTCTGAAGTCGGTCTAGGCATCATTTCGAAAAACTGTATACGAGCACGCTGCTATTCGTAGCGTAGCGCTTCGATGGGATCGAGATTAGCAGCTTTCCAAGCAGGATAGATTCCGAACACAAGACCGATTACGACCGAAGCGGCGGTTGCGGTGAGCACCCAGGACAACGACATACTCGCCGGCAGGGAAGGAAACACCAGCGGAACCAGCGCAGTTAGCGCGCCTCCAATGACTATCCCAAGAATGCCGCCTATCCCGGTGAGGGTAATGGCTTCCAGCGTGAACTGGAGCAGGACATCGCGCTTGCGTGCCCCGATCGCCTTGCGCACGCCGATCTCACGGGTTCGCTCGGTCACCGACACCAGCATGATGTTCATCACGCCGACTCCGCCGACGATCAGCGCCACGCTTGACACCGCAAACATAAAGATGAAGATTCCGCCGGTGAGCTGGTTCCAGGTATCGCTCAGCGCGTCCTGGCTGAAGACGGCGAAGTTATCAGGTTGATCGGGACTGAGATGGCGGCGGCGCCGCAGCAGCGCGCGCATTTCGTCCATCGTTGTGTCCATGTCCGCGTGCGACGTGGACTTCACGGTGATCCAATACTGTTTTTGCTCGGGATGCAATTTGTGCATTGTGGCGATGGGCATGCGCACAATGTTGTCTTCGGGATTCGAACCATTGCCGAAGGCCGCTTTGCGCTGGGCCAGCACGCCGATCACCTGGAACAACTCGCCTTCGATGTTGACTTCCTTGCCTACCGGGTCCTGGTCTTCGAAGAGCTTTTCCGCGGTGTCGCTGCCCATGACAATCACCTGGCTGCGATGTTCATTTTCGGTTTCCGTGAACCAGCGCCCGCGAACGATCTTCAAGTCGTCAGTCTGCATGGTAGCGGGCAGGTCGCCGTCGAGGATGGTGTTCTTGGTTTTGCGTCCCTCATATTTCACGGCGAAGGTTCCCGTGCCGAACTGCGGCAACATGATGCGCAAGGCTGCGGTCGCTGCCTTCACATGAGGCAGGTCACGCATGGCCAACGCATCGTCGAGGGTCAACTCTTTGCGGGTCAGCATCTCGGTGGTCGGCCGGCCGAAGGTGAACGGCGAAAAGTGGTAGGCGAAGATCTGGTCGGAGCCCATGTCCTTCAACATGCCCTCGACATTAGAGTTCAATCCCCGCACGACCGACGAGATGACGATGACCATCATCACGCCGATCACGATGCCCAGCACCGTCAACCCCGATCGCATCTTGTTCTTGGCGATCGTTTCCAACGCCATGCGTAGGATCTCTTTGTAATCGCTTCGCCGCATAACAAATGCTTAAGCCCTGACTCTTCGTCGCCCTCTCAGCCGACATTCACACTGAGACATCTCGAGGATGTACAACCTTGATGCTTGTGTAACGGGCGAAATCCGGCTGGTTCAAGGTAAGAATATGAGAAACCGCGTGGACCTGCATGGCGGCCGCAAGCCGCGCATCATGGACCTGCACCCGCGGACACTATTGCCCACAACTAAGTCTCGCCAGACCCAATAGATTTGTTCGTTGTCTGGAAGCAGAGTCATGATGCGCTCAATTGCGTTGACACGCGCATCGGTTTCCTCAATAGACAGACCAAAGCCGTTGTGGCTGGCGGGGCGGGTACACACGTTCCAAAACTCACCTATGTTTTGGGGGGCGTAGCACAGGTGCGCCCGGCTTTCTATGAGGGCCTGAGTAGCGGACTGCACAAGAGCGTAGTGTGGGTCGTCTTCTTTTGAGAGCCGGAGAAGAATGTTCGTATCAACTAGGTATCTCAGGCCGTTTGTCATTAATCGTGGTCCTGATAAAAGCTCTCGCGGCGAAAAGCTTCATCGGGTAGTTGAGGGATCTTTTCGGACTTGGCCGCCATGGTTTCAAAGAAGACGGCGGCCTCTGCGGTTGTCGGCTGGCGCCATCCAGAAGCGTTCTTAACTCCCAAGGCCTGGTTAAGCAGGCGCTCGACATAAGCTTGTACACCCATGCCATGGGCCCGGGCCTGGGCTGCCAGTCGTGCCTCAACCTCGGGTTGCAATTCAACTTGAATCATGCAGTTTCTCCTGCGCCCATGATACAGCGCCACGTAAGCTCTTTCAGTCCCACAAACTGTCAGCGAGCCGAAGCAGCCGATTTTAGGCCAGGCACCAATAGGACCCGGGTGGGGTTGGTCAACCCGCCACTCTCTTAAAACACCGCACTCTAGAGTTCGAACCGCAGGGCCGAAATCGGGTCCAACTTGGCCGCCTTGCGTGCCGGGTACACCCCGAAGAAAATTCCCACTCCCGCCGAGACCGCCAGGCCGGCGAAGATGGCCCATAGCTTGATCGCCGACGGCATCCCGATCGCCAGGGTCACAAGCTTTGCGATACCAACGCCTCCCGCTACGCCGAGCATTCCGCCTATCAGCGCCATAGTGATGGACTCGATCAGGAATTGCCGCAGCACGTCGCGCGGCCGCGCTCCCAAGGCTTTGCGAATGCCGATTTCCCGCGTGCGCTCCGTCACCGACACCAGCATGATGTTCATGATCACGATGCCGCCGACGATAAGCGAAATGGAGGCGATCACGATCATCACGATGAAAAATGTGCCGCTCAAATCGGACCAGAGGGAAAGGAAACTTGCGTTGGTCTCGATGACAAAGCTGTCTTTTTCGCCGACCCGGTCGTGTCTTCGCGAGCGCAGAATCACGCGGGCCTGATCCACGGCCTGTTCAAAAGGCGCTCCGGCATCGAACGACTTCCCCCAGATGATGATGCTGTTGTGCGAACCATACGTCTTCAACCAGGTGGCGATGGGCATGATGACATAGTTGTCGCGGCTCTGGCCTAGTGTCTTGCCCTCCTTTTTGCCGACCCCGACCACACGATAGACTTTTCCATCCACACGGATTTCTTTCCCGAGAGGATCGGTGTCGGCCAGTAAATTGTCGCGAATGTCCTGTCCGATGATGACTACAGCCGAAGTCGTGTTCTCGTCATTCTCGTTGAGCGTCCGTCCGGCCACCAGATCGAGGTCGTAGATCCGGGCCATGCTGGGGGTCCAGCCACGAATCCAAGTGTCGGTGCTGCTCTGAGTGCCATAGACAACCTTGCCATTAAAACTGCGCAAGCTGGCGCCTACGTCGTTGCACGCATTGCATCCCTCAGCCACCGCATGGTACTCGTCCATCGTCAGGTCTTTGCGCTTGTTGGCCTCGATGAACTCGTCGACATCCGTCACCACGTTGGGCTGCTTGCTGATAATGAAAGTGTTGGCTCCGAGATTAAAGATCTTCTCGGCAACATATCCGTTGATGCCATTAACGAACGTGACCACCGCAATCACCGCCGCCACTCCGATGACCACTCCCAGGAGGGTGAGCACGGAGCGCAGTTTGTTGGCCCAAAGCGACAGCAGGGCGACGCGAATGGCTTCAGCGATATTCATGACGTGGACAATTCCAACCAGGCCTCGAACAGCTAGTATCTCCGGTTTGGATCTACAAGTCGCGGGAATTGTACAAGCGCATTCGCAGGGTGCGATTCGGTCACGCCGCGTCTAGACTGGAGGCCGCGTCTAAATCCGGCCTCCGAAATCTCCAATTCAAGAGCGGTTTGTGTATGCCAAATCAGAACCAGGTTTTGGATTTGTAGGCGCGATACTCATCGCCGAAGGCCGCCTCGAGCACGCGCTCCTCACGCTTAATTCGGAAGCATTGAGCTAAGTTAATGATCGCGAAAACGGCTGTCCAAATGTACCAGCCCAGTGCCAGGGACTCTCCCAGGAACGCGAGTCCGCCAAAGAGATAGATCGGGTTACGGATCTTGGAATAAAGTCCATGGGTCACCAGTTTCTTGGCCTCGGCGCGCATTGCGAAGGAAGCGCCAAGCTGATAACGGGCCAGCATCCACAAAATGAAAGCCGGTACTGAGAGAGCAGCGCCGATCCAGTGGTGGCGATCGTTTTGCCAGTGCGTACCTGTTACCACCGCAAGTATGAGGTAGGCGCCGAGATCGAGGAAGCGCAGCCAGTTCATTCCGCCGTAATCTCCGCCTTGGATTCGCGAGCAGAGAGGGCATTCTACGCCAGCTTGCCTTCGTTCGGACCCAGCCTGCTGGAATCAATGGCGCGGGAACAACCTGTGCGAGACGGAAGCCCCTCTACGGCTTCAGTCTTATGCACTCGTTACCCGTCGGCTTTTTTTCTACCCTGCGACGAGTATTACCAGCACCTGCGGGGGTGCCTGGCCTCGTGAGGCTCGTGCAATAGCCAATAAGTGCTAGGAAATTCCCTTAGCTTTCCGCAATTTAGTGCAGAATCGAAGCACAATTGTGTTGCACACGGGCCAGGCCGTTGTAAAATCCCCTCCACTATTAGCCCCGAACTGGTACGGCTCCCTACCATTGCCAGTCCTTATCATGCTCGTTTTTCCGACGCTTCTCAGGAGATTGCGATGACAAAGTATAGATCGACGTTCGCGACTTGTTCACTTTTGCTGCTGACGCTGTGGATCGCTGCCGCTGCACCTCTTCGCGCGCAAGTTGCCCAACAAGGACCGACCACCGTCCGGGAAAATGTTCACCACGACGTCTCTCCACCACTTCGCGATCTGATCAAGAATGCGCCTCCGCCATCTCTGGAAATGCACGAGGCTGAGCCGGTACGCCGCATCCCTCCTCCGCCGGGCTTGGTGCCGTTGCAGGAGGACCCAGTGCGGCAGTGGACCACCATACCGCTCACGCCTACGGTGGGCTTGAGCTTTGAAGGCCTCGGCCAAGGACAGTATGGGTTTAGCGTGACCAGCGCTCCACCCGACACGAATGGAGCTGTTGGCGCGACGCAATATGTGCAATGGGTGAACACCTCCTTCGCCATTTTTAACAAGTCAACCGGGGCACGGATAGCCGGCCCCACGGCAGGTAATACGTTATGGTCGGGATTCGGTGGCGGGTGCCAGACCAACAATGATGGCGACCCCGTTGTGCTCTACGACAAGCTTGCCAACCGCTGGGTGATGAGCCAGTTCTCCGTCTCGACGACTCCTTATCTGCAGTGCATTGCGGTATCCACGACGTCGGACGCTACCGGGACCTGGAACCGTTACTCGTTCCAGTATTCCAGCTTTGACGACTATCCCAAGATGGGCGTCTGGCCCGACGGCTATTACGAAACCTTCAACATGTTTCAGGGCGGGACCACGTTCGTCGGTTCCGATGCCTGCGCCTACAATCGCACCGCCATGCTGGCCGGCCAGTCGGCGACGCAGATCTGCTTCCAGCAAAGTTCTTCGGTGGGCGGGCTGCTGCCCGCGGACCTTGACGGCACCACCGCTCCTCCCGCGGGTTCACCGAACTACATGGTGTACTACGGGACCAATTCGCTGAACCTCTACAAGTTTCACGTGGACTTCGGCACCCCGGCAAACTCAACCTTTACCGGACCAACTGTCATCAACGTGGCGGCGTTCAACGCGTTGTGCGGCGAAGGCACCTGCGTTCCCCAGCCCGGCACAACCAACACGTTGGACTCGTTGGCCGACCGGCTGATGTTCCGCTTGGCGTACCGCAACTTCGGCACACACGAGTCGCTGGTGGTAAATCATTCGGTGGCAGTAAGTGGCGGCGGTGGCGTGCGCTGGTATGAAATCCAGAATCCCAACGGCACACCGAGCGTGGCGCAGCAGGGCACCTATGCGCCCGATTCCACCTATCGCTGGATGGGAAGCGTGGCCATGGACAAGGCCGGCGATTTGGCCGTGGGCTACAGCAAATCCAGTAGCTCGGTGAACCCATCCATCGCTTTCGCCGGGCGCGTTCCTACCGACCCATCCGGCACGCTGGAAGCCGAGACCAGCGTGGTCAGTGGGACGGGCTCTCAGACGGGGACCCTGACTCGCTGGGGCGACTACAGCGCCATGACCGTCGATCCCACCGATGACTGCACTTTCTGGTACACGCAGGAGTACATCAAGACCAACGGCACATTCAATTGGAGCACCCGGATTGCCAACTTCAAGTTTCCTGGCTGCGGTTCCAGTGGCGGCTCAGTGACACTCACTCCCAGCAGCCTGAACTTCGGCAGCGTAACGGTAGGCCAGCCCAGTCCGCCGCAGGCCGTGACCCTGACCAACAACCAGTCGGTCAGCCTCACCATCACCAGCATCGCCACCAGCGGCGACTACTCGCAAACCAACAATTGCGGATCATCGCTGAACGCGAACGCGAGCTGCACTATCAATGTTGTGTTCACACCCACCGTGACTGGAACCCGGACTGGCACGCTGAGCGTGAACGACAACGGCCCGGGCAGCCCGCAGACCGCCAGCCTGACCGGCGTCGGAGTGCAAGGAGGCAGTTGCGTTCCCGGCACGCTCTCTAACGGCGGCTTCGAAACCGGGAGCCTGAGTTGCTGGACCACAGGCGGCGTGTACACGCCGTTCACGACCACGGTGCAGAAGCACGGCGGCAGCTACAGCGCCCAACTGGGGGCTTCGACTGCGCCGGAGCCAAATGGCGATTCCTCCATCTATCAGACGGTCAACGTTCCCAGCAACATAACCAAAGCCACGCTGACCTTCTGGTGCTGGCCCGCAACCACGGACACCGTCACCTACGACTGGCAGGAGGCGCAGGTCCGCAATACCGGTGGAACCCTGCTGGCGCAAATCTTTAAGCTCGCTTCCAACACCCAGACCTGGACGCAAGTGACCTTCGACTTGACGCCCTACAAAGGCCAAAGCATCCAGCTCTACTTCAACGCTCACGGCGACGGGTACGGCGACTTGACGTACATGTACCTCGACGACGTGAACGTGACCACCAGCAGCGACAGCACGGCACCAGTGGCCACCGTGACTTCGCCGCAAAATGGTGCCCAGGTTTCCGGCACGGTAACTGTATCGGCGACGGCGACCGACCCGGACGATCCCGTCGTGGCCTCAATGCAGGTGTTTATCGACAGCGTGATGGTGGCCCAGAATACCAACTCCAACACCATCAGCTACTCGTGGAACACCACCACCTATATCAACGGACAGCACACCATCTACGCGAAGGCTTATGATGCCGCCGGCAACGTAGGTACGTCGTCCACCATCAACGTTACGGTGAACAATACCTCCAGCCAGTTGATCGTGAATGGAGGCTTCGAAACCGGGAACTTGAGCAGTTGGAGCGCAGGCGGTGTCTATCTGCCGTTTGTGGTCACCGGCCACGCCCATGCTGGAACATATAGCTCGCAACTGGGCGCCAGCTCAGGATCGGAGCCGAATGGTAACTCGTCGCTCTACCAGACCATCACCATTCCCAGCACCGTAACCAGCGCTTCTCTCACCTTCTGGTACTGGCCTTCCACCACCGACACAATTACGTATGACTGGCAGGAGGCCCAGGTACAAAACTCTTCGGGCACCATGCTGGCGCAGATCATGAAAGTCTCCTCCAACAGTCACACTTGGACCCAGAAGACGTTTGACCTGACTCCCTACAAGGGCCAGACCATCCGTATTTACTTCAACGACCATCAAGACGGCTACGGGGACTTGACGTATATGTACCTCGACGACGTTTCGGTGACAACACACTAAGACTTTCATCACTGAGCGCCGCATGCGCAAGCATGCGGCGCTCTTTTTTGCCGGGAGAGATTACAGGTTTGGTGTATCGGCGATAGGTGGAAAAATGGGGTGCGAAACCCAGGGAGTGTACTTTTGGTGGGAGCCCCCGTATTTATGCTTTTCCGACTTTTTCAGCAGCCTCTTTAGCCGTGCCGTTATAAGTGTGGAGAGTTGGGCTTTAGAGCCTTGTCAGCGTTATTGTAGACCATACCCGCAATGAGTTCCCCGCACTTTCGCCTCGACGCCGAAGTCCCTCCGTGGCTAAAGCCACCATAAAGGAAAGTAATTACGGCACGGCTGAAGCCGTGCCCCTTCAAAGCTACCTAAGCCCTGGACTGCTGTGCGAACCGTGAATGTCACGCTTGAGGCGTGGCCCTTTTTGATTGGGAAGTCTTGACGATATAGATGAATGCCACTGTACAACCCGCTGTGTTTGGCGCGACCGGCTACTCCGACCTAGAGCTCGTGCGTTTACTAGCGCATCACCACGGCGTCAAAAAGCCTCTTCTCTTCCAGCGAAACGGCGACAGCGCAGGGTACGACGATTTGAGCGAAGCGTATCCGCAACTGGCGGGCAACGGAGGATTTCCGTTGGAAACCTTCTCGTGGCAGCGGATGAAGGATGCCGGTGTAGATGTCGTATTCCTGGCGACGCCTCATGAGTTCTCGCGCGAGTGGGTTCCCGAGGTGATCGGGCGCGGCCTGCGCGTGGTCGATCTGAGCGGGGCATGGCGTTTGAAGCAATCGGCGAATCGTGCAGTGTACGAATTCAGCGATGTCAATGCGCAGGACGCGTCGCTCCTCGATGAATCCGCGGTGTACGGATTGTCCGAACTGCACGCTGAGGCGATCAAAGACGCGGCCTTGCTGGCCAATCCGGGATGTTATCCGACGTCGATCATCCTGGTTCTGGCGCCGTGGACTCGCGCCGGATACGTGGATGTCAAGCACGGCATTATATGCGACTCGAAGTCCGGGGTTTCGGGAGCGGGGAAGACGCCGTCGCCAAAGATGCACTTCGTAGAAGTGGACGGCGACTTCAGCGCTTACGACGTCTTCGGACACCGGCACACCGGTGAGATGCTGGAGCAACTTGGGATCGAGATTGGATCGCTGCAGTTCACTCCGCATCTCCTGCCAATTCCGCGCGGCATTCTCTCAACCATCTATGTGAAGCTGGCGAAGGTTGTGCCAGCAGGAGAATTGGAGCAATGCCTGCGCGAGTTCTACGCGGGCAAGCCCTGGGTGCGTGTCTTCGGAGCGGCGCGGTTGCCGCAGATCAAGTTTTCGCGCAACACGAATTTCTGTGACATCGGCTTTTCCCTGTCACCCGACGGTAAGCGGGCAGTCGTCGTGTCGTGTATCGACAACCTGTTAAAGGGCGCCGCGGGCCAAGCCGTGCAGAACATGAACCTCATGTTCGGTTTCGACGAGAAAGAAAGATTGCAATGAAACTGGTGATTAAGATTGGCGGCGCCGCTCTTGACGACAAAGATCTGGCTCTGGCGATCCGCAGCAACTCCTCGCGATCTACGACCGCGCCTATCGGGTTGTTCGGGGTGGCAACCGCGATCAGGCGAGTTGCAGCAGTGATGTTCGATACAACAATCATGCTACCCGGAACGAGTTTGCGTCTCCACCCCGTGCCCATTGCTAGGACCCCGGATGCACGAACATCGAAATGCCTAGGGCGAGAATGATCGCGGCGACGACCGCACGAAAGATCTTCTCGGGAATCCTTCCCAGGACCGATTTGCCCGCCAGCGTGCCGAGGACAACCCCCAGAGTTGCAACCGCTGCGAGGCGCCAGGCCGATTCGATTTGTCTCATCTGGGTGGCCGCGTAGACAGGCATGCGAAAAATATCGACCAGTAACCCGATGGCCGTGGCGGTGGCGACGAATGCGTCACGACGCACCTCGAACCCCAGCAGCGCCGCCGATCGGATTCCTCCTTGATTGCCTACTAATCCTCCAAAAACTCCCGAGATGGCTCCCGCTAGCCATCCCGTTTTACGTCCGAACCGCATCCGGGAAGCCATTCCTGTCAGGCCCATTACTCCCGCGAATACCAGCAGGGCCGCGAGCACATAGCTCAGGACCACGCTGCGCAGCCAGACATGTAGCAGAGCTCCGGTTAGCCCACCGAGAGCACTGGTGACGCCAAAGGTCAACAAAACACCCCGGTCAACGTGTTCTCGAATGAGCGAGAATCGCAGGGCCGTCCCGATGAAGTGCGGAATGGACACCGCCGCGACTGCCAGCTTCGTTCCCAGCCAGAGCGATAGGAGGGGAGTGAGGATGCTTCCGATACCGAAGCCAGCGATGGATGCGATCGCTCCGGCAACCAGCGCGAGGGAAAACGTAATCAGTAGTGGATGGCTCATGTGCGGCGACTGATCTTAGGGCATTTTCACACGTGGTGTATCCGGTGGAGCACCGCTTCAGCGGTGCAGTTAAGATTCGGAAAATGAGCTGGCTTTAGCCGCTGAGGTGACGGAAACATTACCACAGGCGCTAAAGCGCGATCCAAGAACTGACGGCAGTTATGCACGCCTGAAGGCGTGCTCCACCCATCGCCTATACACCAGATGTAAAACTGCTATAAAGTCGGAGACCGCGCGCTTCTTGTCGACTGCGCCAAAGCTGCGAATACGGCACGTCCGCCTGCATGGTGCATTATAATCGAAGTCCGATAACGACATCAGATATGAGCGGCAGCAACGTTTCTCGACAATATCTCTATTCGGGGCTGGTCCGGCTGCACATCCTTCATCACGCCTCCCGGGAGCCGATTTTCGGGCTGGGAATGATTGAGGAACTGGGCAGACATGGATACCGGCTGAGCCCGGGCACGCTTTACCCAATCATGCACGGTCTCGAGAAAAAGGGCCTGCTTCGCTCGAAAGAGCACATGGTTGGCGGCAAGATTCGGCGGGTGTATTTAGCCACACCGAGCGGGCGAAAAGCCCTGGAGTCCGCCAAAGAGAGAGTTCGCGAACTGTTTGGTGAACTGTTTGAGGACTAGGAGTGAGGAAGTCATGAGTTTTTCCCGCCGTAATTTTCTCAAGATGACGGGTGTACTTGCCGGCAGCACTCTGGTTCCACCCATTGCTGCCCAAAGGGGCCCTTCGGGACAGACGAACTCCACACCGCAAACTGAAGGCGCCGCCGATTACACCATCAGGATTGGTGCGAGCCCAATCGAAATTGCGCCCAAGCGCATCATCTCCACAACGACTTATAACGGTCAATTCCCTGGGCCATTGCTTCGGTTTAAGGAGGGGCAGCAGGTCACAGTCGATATCTACAACGACACCGACACGCCGGAGCAACTGCATTGGCACGGCCAGATGGTTCCCGTCGAGGTGGACGGAGCGGCTGAGGAAGGTACGCCTTTCATTCCCGCACAGGGTAAACGCCGGATCATGTTCACCCCGAGGCCGGCAGGCTTGCGTTTCTATCACACGCATAATCGAGCGGGAGCAAATCTGTTCGCCGGCCAGTACAGCGGCGAGGTTGGCCCGGTGTACATCGAGCCCAAGCACGAACCCGGAAATTATGACCGCGAGGTTTTTCTCACGCTGAAAGAATTCGAACCAACCTTCAGCCGTGGCGGAGATATGGCCATGGACTTTCTGTCGCCGGCAACCCGCGTGAAAGCTCTCCAAGAGCGGGGCGAGTCCGCGATGCAAGCATCGCTGGCCAAAGGCATGCCAAAGGGATACGAAGTCGGCTATGGCGCATTCACCATCAATGGCCGCATGCTGGGGCACGGAGAGCCAGTTCGCGTAAAACAGGGCGAGCGCTTCCTCTTCCATGTGTTAAACGGAAGTGCCACAGAGATTCGCAGTCTGGCTCTACCAGGCCACTCCTTCCGGGTAGTCGCATTGGACGGGAATCCGGTGCCGAATCCCGCGACTGTTCCCGTACTCTGGCTGGGTACGGCGGAGCGGGTCTCTGCCATGGTGGAGATGAACCATCCGGGAATCTGGATCCTGGGGGACCTTGCTGACGACGACCTTCGCCACGGCATGGGCATCGTGGTGGAGTACGCGGGGCATACGGGCAAACCGCAATGGACCGCCCCAGCGCATTTCCGCTGGAACTATGCCCGCTTTGCCAAACCCGGCGCCAGCGCGCCCCCGCCGGACGAGACTTTCGAAATGATCTTTGCCAAGGAAAACGCTGCCGAACAGGGTTTCAATCGATGGACCATCAATGGAGCCGCATACCCCATGTCCAACGAAATGACCCCAGCCTCGTTTCACTTAAAACAAGGCAAGCGCTATCGAATTCATATGCACAATGCCAGCGATGACATCCACCCGATTCATCTGCACCGGCATAGTTTCGAACTGACCAGCCTGGCGGGAAATCCGACTGCGGGAATCCTGAAAGACGTGGTCATGCTTGGAGGATACCAAGAGGCTTCCGTGGATTTCGTTGCCGATAACCCAGGGCTGACGCTATTCCACTGCCACCAACAACTGCACATGGATTTCGGCTTCATGACGCTTTTTGACTACGTTTGACAAGCAGGCAAGGTTCTTCCGCGAAAGTAGTCAAGGCAGTTACAGAGTTCGTGTACGGAGGCCAAGCAGCAACGAAATGACGGTTTCGGGTGCGCGGTAGTTGACTATGTCGAGTCACACTACCGAGTGCCCGAAGCGGTCTGCTTGCTGGATGTGGGCACGGGCGTGCGCAAGCTGTTGTTCACTCTGTGCCTGAGCTCCGCGCGTCCACAGCGTTTGCTAATCCTGGACGCGATCGATGCCGGACGCAGTCAGGGCGAGATATTCGAGATCGATCCCGCCGAGATTCCCCCAGTCAAACTCGACGATTTCTCGCTGCATCAGTTGCCCACGTCCAACCTTCTGCGTGAGTTGCAAGAAAGTTGCGGGGTCGAGGTTCGGGTGCTGGCCTGCCAGACGGGGCCACTGCCGGAAGAGATCTCCCAAGGTTTGTCGAAAGCAATCAGCGGCGCCGTGCCGCAAGCGGCGGAGTGGCTGGTCAGCGAGTATTTTCCCCGCACCACTGCGGCGCGAAGTGGCCTATGCCAATGCCGAACAAGCGCGTAATTTTGCGTCGGAGCTTGACTCTATGAGCCCAAATATCTCTCTGGTCCGCGACGGGAAAAAGTTCATGTGGGACGGTCGGTCTTACGCCAGCTCGGACGAAGCTCTCCATGCGGCAGAGGCGTATCGAAACGACAAATTTGAGATCTGCGTGGCTGAAGAAGACGGACAATTCCTGGCCTACACGCGGAGAGTAGTGAACGAAGTTGTGATGATGACGCAATAACAGTATCCGACAGCGGTTTTCAGGATTAGTGTATCCGCCCGTACGGTAGTGCAGGCCTTCGGAAGGTGTGTGAGAACCAAACTTGGTATTTGCCAGTGGAATTTGCTGGCGGAAAATCCAGCGCCGTAGGCGCGAAATAGTTTAGCCCAGCACGGAGCCGCAGGCGGAGTGCTGGGTAAAGTGAAAAATAAATCCGAGTCCCGTAGGGACGACAGGGGTTTGGCCGCGGCGAACGCGGCGCTGAACCTGGATTATTCACGAGCGTTGAGGTGTCATCCTGAGCGAGTGCCCGCAAAGAATTTCCGACTCGCCTATTTTGTGGGTCGGGCGGGTGCGGAGTCGAAGGAACCCTATAGCTGCGAGAAATCACAGTGTGGCCGCGTGGCGCAGCAACAAATTTGAGATTGCTGGCGGGCAAAGGGGTCCTTCGACTCCTCGCTGCGCTCGTCACTCAGGATGACACCAAAAAAAACTACGTGGCTCATGAAAAATCCAGGTGAAGCGCCGCTCTACCCGTACAAACCGGCGCCGTCGTCCTCGCGCCTGGATACGAGATCTTCGACGCCCGGTTGAAGAAAGACCTGGGTTATGGGCGCTTCCCGAATGTGCTCACGGCCCTGGAGTTCGAGCGGATTCTCTCCGCCTCTGGACCCTACTCCGGGCATGTGCTCCGGCCCTTCGACCGGCACGAGCCAAAGCGGATCGCCTTCCTACAGTGCGTTGGATCGCGGGATTTCGAGCGCGACTACTCTGTTCATCCGTCTGCTGTATGTATGCCACCAAAGAAGCCATCATCGCCAAAGAGCATCTTGGAGAAGGTCTGCAATGCGACATCTTCTTCATGGATCTGTGCGCCTTCGGCAAGGGCTTCGAGCAGTACTACCACAGGGCGCAAAAGCTCGGTGTGCGGTACATCCGTTCTCGCGTGCCGAAAATCGAGGAAGTCGCAGGCAGCCGAAACTTGATCGTTCAATATCTGGGAGAAACGACAGAAAGCTATCCCAGGAGTACGACCTGGTCGTCCTGTCGGTGGGCATGCAGCCTCCGAAGGATGTTAAGGTCCTTGCCGACCGCTTCGGAATAGGGCTCAATGAATTCAATTTTTGTGGGACCTCCGCATTCCAGCCCGCGGAATCGTCTCGTCAAGGAATTTACGTCGCCGGCCCGTTTGCCGAGCCCAAAGACATCCCCGAAACCGTGATGCAGGCCTCGGCAGCGGCGGCGCAGGTGCTCTCGCTTTTGAAGGATGCCAGGGGCACGTTGATCACGCCCAAGCTTTACCCGCCCGAAAGAGATGTGAAGGGAGAAGAGCCTCGCATTGGAATCTTTGTCTGCCACTGCGGGACCAATATCGCCGGCGTGGTCGATGTCTCGAACGTCGTGGAATATGCGAAAACGCTGCCCAACGTGGTGTACGCGGAGAACAATCTTTATACCTACTCCAACAATGCCCAGGACCGGATCAAGGAGAAGATCGCCGAACACGGTCTGAATCGGGTCGTGGTGGCCTCCTGCACCCCGCGAACCCCCGAGCCGCTTTTCCGCAACACCGTCGCCGAGGCGGGTCTCAATCCGTATCTCTTTGAGATGGCCAACATCCGGGACCAGTGTTCCTGGGTCCACATGCATGAGCCGGAAAGAGCCACGCAAAAATCAAAAGATCTGGTCAGAATGGCGGTGGCCAAGTCTCGCCTGTTACAACCGCTACAGCGACAGCGGATCAGAATCCAGAAATCCGCCCTGGTCATTGGTGGCGGGCTCTCCGGCATGACCGCGGCCTTGACGCTGGCACGCCAAGGCTCCGATGTGTATCTGGTGGAGAAAGAGGATGAGCTGGGCGGTAATCTGCGACACATCCACTACTTGCTGAACGGAGAAAGACCACAGGAAGAATTAGCGCGCCTGCGCGACGAAATCCAACAGAACAGCAGAATCCATCTGTTTGCGGGCGCGGTCATCGAAAACATCGAAGGCTCCATCGGCAACTTCAAAACGAGAATCTCAGCTCGTGGCGGGACCACCGAAGTCGAGCACGGAGTCGTAATCGTAGCCACGGGTGCGAAGCAGTATCAGCCAAAAGAATACTTGTATGGACAGGACGATGATGTCATCACGCAGCGCGATCTCGAAGGCCGCCTCGCTTGCGGGGACGGCTTCCTGGCCGGGGAAGGGAATCGGCCCGCAAAAACCATCGTCATGATCCGGTGCGTGGGATCGCGAGACGCCGACCACCCCTACTGTTCCCGCGTGTGTTGCGCTGACGCCATCAAGAACGCCCTGCGCATTAAGACGCTCTCCCCCGAGACGAACGTGTTGTACGTCCTTTACCGGGACATCCGTACCTACGGCTTCAAAGAGAGCTATTACACCAAGGCACGCCAGCAAGGCGTCGTCTTTGTGCGCTACGACGAGGACCGCAAGCCCGAGGTATCGCGGAACTCCCATGCACTCAAGGTCACCGTCTTGGACCAAACCCTGGGCATGCCAATGTTGATCCCTGCCGACCTGGTGGTTCTGTCCGCGGGCATTCATCCGCACGAAGAGAATCGTACCCTCGCACAGTTCCTTAAGGTCCCGTTGAACAGCGAGGGCTTCTTCCTCGAAGCCCACATGAAGCTGCGCCCGGTGGACTTCATGACCGACGGCGTATTTTTGTGTGGACTGGCCCATTCTCCGAAGAGCATCGAGGAATCCATCCTGCAGGCCCAGGCGGCATCGGCACGGGCAGCCGCCGTCCTCGTACAGGATAGCCTCGAACTGGAAGCGAACATCTCCCACGTCGTGGACGAGAGCTGCGATGGGTGCGCCTACTGCGTGGATACATGTCCCTTCAAGTCGATCGCCCTTGTCGAATACATGTATCTGGGGTCGATCAAGAAAGTCGTCGAGACCAACGAGAGCACCTGCAAAGGTTGCGGATGCTGCCAGGCGACCTGTCCCAAGAACGGCATACTCGTCCGGGGATTTACCCTCGATCAGAGCAGGGCGCAGATTGAGGCTGCCCTGGAGGTGGCGTGATGGAAGATAGCTTTCAACCTTTGATCATCGCTTTCTGCTGCAACTGGTGCTCCTATGCCGGCGCCGATTTGGCTGGTGTCTCGCGCATCCAGTACCCGCCCAGCATCCGCATGATTCGCGTGATGTGCTCGGGTATGGTCCATCCCAACTTGGTGATCGAGGCGCTGACCAAGGGCGCCGACGGCGTCCTCATGTGCGGCTGTCATCCCGGCGACTGCCACTACCAGGACGGTAACCGGAAAGCTGAGAAAAGGGCTGACGCTCTCCGCTTGATGCTGGCCGATTTCGGACTCGAAGAAGAGCGCTTTCACCGGGAATGGGTTTCGGCGGCAGAAGGCCCAAGGTTCGCCCAAGTTGTGGGTAGCTTCACCGAGCAAGTTCAGAAACTCGGCCCCAGCCCGTACAAGACGTAGAAACCTTTCCCCGCTCCGAACCGCTCGCATTGGGGACCGAGGCAGGCGGTCGGCACGGTCTTGCATCTACTTCTTGACTGTTTCCTTTTCTAGCGTCTCCAGCTCTCGCGTCAGTTGTTCGGCTTGATCGTGAAGACGGTGCAGGCGCTCAGCCAGCGTGGGTGCGTTTTTATCGCCACTCGCCACGGCGGCCGTAGGAGCGGAAGGAACTGCTGCCGGCGCTGGTGCTGCCGTCAGATCGGCCAACGCCTGGTCGAAAGTGTCCCGGTAGATCAGCCGGTCGCCCATGGCCAGCACTACCTTCTTGAGTTGTGGCATACGCGCTTCGGTTGCCTGAATGTATATCGACTCAAGGTAGAGGAAGCCACCCGTCACAGGGAGAGCGATAATGTTTCCACGCAACACGTGCGAGCCTTGCTGGTTCCACAGCGTGAGGTCCTTGGAGATGTTCTGGTCCTGGTCGATGCGCGATTCAATCTGCATGGGGCCGTACACCAACTGCTGCTTCGGCAGTCGATAAAAGATTAGTTTTCCGAGCTGGTCACCATCGCAACGAGCGGCCATCCATCCGATCAAATTGTCCTTGCCGCGTGGAGAAAAAGGCAGAATCAGCAGGTACTCGGGTGCTTTCTCTCCAGGCAAGGTAGCTACGACGTAGGTTGGCGCCACGGGCTCCGGCTGCCCAGACTGGCCGAACAGGTCGCGGGCGATCTCCCAAATGTCTTCCTTGTTGTAAAACACCTGAGGATCGCGCATGTGAAAAATTCGGTACGCCTCCGCCTGCGTTTGAAAAAGAGCCTCGGGATAGCGGGCGTGCCGGCGCAGATCGGCTGGCATTTCCGACGCCGGGAGGAACAACTTTGGGAACAACTTCTCGTAAGCCTGGATGATGGGGTCGCCAGGGTCGAATACATATAAAGACATCTTCCCCGTGTAGGCATCCACGGTTGCTTTCACCGCATTGCGAATGTAGTTTGCGCCTTCATCCACCCCGGTTACGGGTAGTACTGCTGAATACGGATGCGAGAGAGAAGTCGTATACCCGTCCACCATCCACACCAGCCTGCCGTCATCGGTAATCACCAGGTAGGGGTCCTGGTCCCAGTGCAAGAAACCGGCCAGGTGCGCCAATCTTGCTTGCACCTTGCGATAAATCATCATGCGGCTCTGCCCGGTCAGATAACCCGTGAAAACAATGTTCGGCTCGCCTTGGGAAATCGCGGCGGCAACCTTCAGAAGAAACGAGCCAACCGGGAAGCCGCCCGTGCCCTGATAGGTGGAATACTTATTCTGGTCGCCGGAGGGATAATCGAACTCTTCCCGGGCGGTATGGACAAAGACTGGATCCTGGGTCCTCTCGCCAAAGTAGATTTCCGGTCGCGTGAGCTGAAACCCAGGCGATTTGATCTCCGGAGGAGCGTTCTCAATGAGCAGGACTGGCAGGCCATCGGGCGTGATTTTGTTGACCTCGGCTACCACCGCGCCAAAGCCGTGCGTGTAAATGAAGCGAGGATTGATCCAGCTCTCGCTGGCCTCGGCGGACAACTGGGTGACGTCAATTTCACGGGGGGACAAGAGGACTTGCTTGATGCGGCCATCGATGAAGTAGCGATCAACATCGGTCTGGGGAAAGGTGTAGTAGGGGCGCAGCGCTTGAATCTGAGTGATGGTTGCGCCGTAGGCCCGAAGGTCCCACAGCCGAACATTAGCGAGCAACGTTGCGTCTTGCACCGGGTCGACCACGCCTTGCCCGGAAGGGGTGAAAGGACGTTCCGTGGCGTTTCGATTGAGGCCAAAGGCTGCGGTGGTCGCCTGGATGTGGCGCTCGATGTAGGGCCGTTCGATCGAGATCTCATTCGGGCGCACGTAGACGGCGCGAACAATGGCCGGCAAGGCCAATTGCAGGACAAAACAGGACATCACCAGGACGACCGCCTGCTTGAACTTCGACAACCACACAAGCGGCAGCGCCGCGAAAGCGGAAATAATGAGGAGCCAGCGCAGAGGAAGAGTAACCTTTTCATCCACGTAATCGGCGCCAGTCATGAAGGCGTGAGGGTTGAACAGAAGCTCATAGTTGCCCAGATAAACCCAGGCCGCAAAACCCAGCAATAAGATCACTGCAACGATGCGGAAAAAAGGGGTGCGCGTGGCGCCCGGCAACCGTAAGTAGTCCCCAATGTTGATAGGTCCTGCTGGCCGATCGATCAGTCGGTAGCGGACCCGTTCGAACAACTGCCATCCACGGGCCGTGACCCAGAACAGCAGGGCGGAGAGTATCGCCACCACGAACAGGAATCCCAGTAAGTCCGAATAGAAAGGCAGATCGAACAGGTAAAACGGCAAGGCGTGCGAAAAAACATGGTCCTGCCAAGCGTCGGGAGGGGCGGTGAGACCACGCGACCCGAAAAAGCGCATGACCGTCCAGAAGTCAATCGAAGCGGATGCGAACAACATCGCCAACAGGGCCAGGCCCACGGGAATCAGGCGCGAGTATCGAGGGTAATCGCGTTGACGAATTCCGGCGAAGTGCAAACCACGCGCATGGGCCACGTAAAATGCGATGAAGGCCACCAGGGCGCCCACCGCTGCGGGAGCAATGCTGTACCACAGCATGCTGACCCACGTATTGACCTGTGCGACCTCTTTCCACCAGTTGTACTCAATGATGAAATTGGCGGCCGTCGGGACCGCCCAACCGATAAATGCCAACGCCACTAATGCAAGGATGAAAACGCGGATCTGTGAAGGACGCATAAAAGCGATCTTTGAATGTCCAGCGGTAGTGCCGCTTCGAGTTCGAGAGGACACATCCCGAACGACACGGCATTGCCACTCATGCAGATGATCGGAATCGTATCACAGGCTCC
>Ga0208587_1000488_pt1 | contig 21717 bp, 21 predicted proteins | sample NGESurdeep092012_7_FD_184472 | JGI IMG/M metagenome (GOLD analysis project Ga0208587, IMG submission 184472) | Arctic peat soil microbial communities from Barrow, Alaska - NGEE Surface sample 210 deep-092012 (SPAdes) | ecosystem: Environmental > Terrestrial > Soil > Wetlands > Peat ...
CGGGACTTGAACCCGCACGCCCTTTCGAGCAAAGCATTTTGAGTGCTCCGTGTCTGCCATTCCACCACCCCGGCGAGGTTGCGGCGCTCAGCATACCGGGATATCGCGGCCCACCGGAACGACGGAACCGGTCAGTCGAGATCCTCGTATGCCGGCGCCACCTTGTTCAGTGCGTCTCCGACGTGGTGCACGCGCAGGCCGTTGGTCGAACCCGGTATTCCGGGAGGTGAGCCTGCGACGACGACCACCGTGTCGCCCTCGACACAGTTGCCACTGTTCAGCAGCGCCTCATCAACCTGGAAGACCATCTGGTCGGTGTGCCGGGACGCCTGCACGAGGTGACAGTCAATACCCCAGCTGAGTGTCAGCTGCGCGCGTGTGGCCGCCACCGGAGTGAACGCCAGCATCGGAAGCTTGGAACGGATCCGGGAGAGCCGCCGCGCGGAGTCCCCCAGCTGGGTGAACGTCACCAGGTACTTGGCCCCCACGAGCTCCCCGATCTCTGCTGCGGCGGCCGTTATGGCTCCACCAACGGTATGGGGTCGGGTTCCCAGCACAGGGACGCGTTCGAGGCCGTGCTCCTCGGTGCTCTCGATGATCCGGGCCATCGCTTTGACGGCTTCGGTCGGCCATTTCCCGACGCTCGTCTCGCCGGAGAGCATGATGGCGTCGGCGCCATCCAGGACGGCGTTGGCGCAGTCACTGACCTCGGCGCGGGTCGGTCGGGGGTTGTCGATCATCGACTCGAGCACCTGGGTAGCCACGATCACCGGCTTGGCGTTGCGGCGGGCCATCTCGATGGCGAGCTTCTGCACCAGCGGGACCTCCTCGAATGGGAGCTCCACACCGAGGTCGCCGCGGGCGACCATCACGGCGTCGAACGCGCTGATGATCTGGCGCAGGTTCTGGACCGCCTGCGGCTTCTCGATCTTGGCGATCACGGGCAGGCGAACGCCCTCCTCCTCCATGATCTCGTGGACCCGCTCGATGTCTTTGGCGTCACGCACGAAGGACAGTGCCACCATGTCCGCGGGCAGTCGCAACGCCCAACGCAGGTCTGCCTCGTCCTTGTCCGACAGGGCTGGCACACTGACCGCCACGCCGGGCAGGTTGATGCCCTTGTTGTTGGACACGACACCGCCGATGACCACCTCGCAGGCGACATCGGTGTCGGTGACCTCAAGGGCTTTGAGTGCGACCTTGCCGTCATCGATCAGCAACCGGTCACCGGGCTTCACGTCTGAGGGGAGCCCCTTGTATGTCGTCGACACGCGTTCCCGGTTGCCTGGGATGTCATCGACCGTGATGGTGAAGCGTCCGCCCTCGACCAGCATGACCGAGCCGTCGGTGAAACGACCTGTGCGAATCTTGGGGCCCTGCAGGTCGACGAGCACGCCAACTGCCCTGCCAGACTCCTCGCTGGCCTTACGCACCTCGGCGTAGGCAGCCTCGTGCTCTTCGAAGCTCCCGTGCGAGCGGTTGATCCTGGCGACGTCCAGACCCGCGTCGACCAGCGCCCGTACCCCCCCGGGAACAGCTGTTGCGGGGCCAAGGGTGCAGACGATCTTTGCGCGGCGCATGAAATCCATTCTATTGGCGGGTAGGAAGTTGTCGTGAACCGGGTCGTGACAGACTCACACGCTCAGTGGCCGGTCCGTGGGGTTCACCGGGCGGGGTAGAGCAGAGCTCCCGCCCATGAGGTAGGCGTCCACGCCGACGGCCGCCGAGCGGCCCTCAGCGATGGCCCACACGATCAGTGACTGGCCGCGACCGGCATCCCCGGCGGCAAAGACACCGGGCACCGATGTCATGAAAGCGTTGTCCCGCTTGATGTTCGAGCGTTCGTCCAGCTCCACGCCGAGCTGCTGGACCACACCACTGGCCTGCGGGCCGAGGAAGCCCATGGCGAGCAGGACCAGCTGTGCCGGGATCTCGCGCTCGGTGCCAGCAACCTCGGTGAAGCCTCCGGCGCCCTGGGTGACCTCGACCAGATGCAGCGCCCGGACCCTGCCGAGCTCGTCGCCCAGGATCTCCTTGGTGTTCACGGCGTAGACACGCTCTCCGCCCTCTTCATGAGCGCCTGCGACGCGAAAGAGCGTGGGGTATGTCGGCCACGGCTGGGTCGGGGGCCGGTCCTGCCCAGGGCGGGGCATGATCTCCAGCGACGTCACCGACCTGGCGCCCTGCCGGTGTGCGGTGCCGATGCAGTCCGCCCCCGTGTCCCCACCGCCGATGACGATGACGTCCTTGCCGGTGGCGACAACCTGGCCTTCCACCTTTTCGCCGAGAGCGACCCGGTTGGCCGGCGGCAGGAACTCCATGGCCTGCATGACTCCGTCCAGCTGACGTCCGGGGACCGGCAGATCGCGTGGGACCGTGGCGCCGAGCGCCAGAACGACGGCGTCGTAGCGATCGCACAGCGCCTTGCCGGTCAGGTCGCGGCCGACGTCGACGCCGTTGCGGAACCGGGTGCCCTCGGCGGTCATCTGGGCCAGACGACGGTCAAGGACGGACTTCTGCATCTTGAACTCAGGGATGCCGTAACGCAGGAGGCCGCCCGCCTTGTCGGCCCGCTCGAAGACGGCGACGGTATGCCCGGCCCTGGTGAGCTGCTGGGCAACGGCCAGGCCGGCAGGCCCGGAACCGACAACGGCGACGGTCTTGCCAGAAAGGCGGTCCGGGGCCTTGGGGGTGACGGCTCCTGTGTCGAAGGCGCGGTCGATCGTGGTGACCTCAATCTGCTTGATGGTCACGGCGGGCTGGTTGATACCCAGGACACAGGCCATCTCGCACGGTGCCGGGCACAGCCGGCCGGTGAACTCCGGGAAGTTGTTGGTGGCGTGCAGCTGCTCGATCGCCTCGCCCCAGTCCCCCTTCCAGGCCAGGTCGTTCCACTCTGGGATCCGGTTCCCCAGCGGGCAACCGTTGTGGCAGAACGGAATACCGCAGTCCATGCAGCGTCCGGCCTGCCGCTGTACCTGTGCCGGATCTTGGCTTTCGTAAACCTCGTGCCAGTCCATCAGCCGGATGGGGACCGGACGGTGTTGGGGCAGCTCGCGCTCGCGGGTGGACAGGAAACCACGGGGATCAGCCACGAGAAGCCTCCATGATCCGCTCCCACACGTCGGCGCCGTTGAGGTCAAGCCCTTCGGACTCGGCCGTTGTCCGAACGTCGAGGACACGCTGATAGTCACGCGGCAGGACCAGGGTGAACTGGCTCTTGACGTTCTCCCAGTCCGCCAGCAGCCGTCCGGCAACCGCGGACTCGGTCCACCGGCGATGTCGTGTCAGAAGCTCCTGCACGATCTCCACGTCGCGTTCACGCAGCGGCATGAGATCGACCAGCTCATGGTTGACCCGACCCGCGCGCAAGTTCAGGACGTAGGCCACACCGCCGGACATACCCGCCGCGAAGTTACGGCCCGTGGGCCCAAGGACGAGCACGGTGCCACCGGTCATGTACTCGCACCCGTGGTCGCCGAGCCCCTCGACAACGGCCGTGGCGCCAGAGTTGCGCACGCAGAACCGCTCCCCCACCTGACCGCGCAGGAAGACCTCACCGCTGGTGGCTCCGTAGGCGATCACATTGCCGGCGATGACGTTGTGCTCTGCCGGCAGTGAAGCGGCGCGATCGGGGCGAACCACGATACGGCCGCCCGAGAGCCCCTTGCCCACAAAGTCGTTGGCATCCCCATACAGACACAACGTGATGCCGGCCGGCAGGAAAGCGCCCAGTGACTGCCCGGCCGACCCCGTGAGGGAGATCTGGATCGTGTCGTCGGGCAGGCCCCCCGGGTAGACCTTGGTCACTTCGTGACCGAGCATTGTGCCTATCGTGCGGTTGACGTTGCGGACCGGCAGACCGATACGCACCGGAGTCTTGTCGCGCAACGCTTCCTGGCTCATCTCGATCAGCTTGTGGTCCAGTGCCTTGCCCAGTCCATGGTCCTGGCCGACGGTGTTGTGACGAGCCGCGCCGCCCGATGGCACGACCTCCGTCAGGATCGGCGTGAGGTCCAGGCCGCTGGCCTTCCAGTGCTGGATCGCCGCCGCAGTGTCCAACCGTGACACCTCACCGATGGCTTCTGCCAGAGACCTGAACCCCAGGGCTGCAAGGTGCTCACGGACCTCCTGGGCGATGTACTCAAAGAACGTCTCGACGTACTCCGGCTTGCCCGAGAACCGTGAACGCAGCTCTGGGTTCTGGGTGGCGATGCCGACCGGGCAGGTGTCGAGGTGACACACGCGCATCATGACGCAGCCGCTGACCACCAGCGGCGCGGTGGCGAAGCCGAACTCCTCGGCGCCCAGCAGGGCCGCGATCACGACGTCCCGTCCGGTCTTGAGCTGGCCGTCCACCTGGACCACGATCCGCTCACGCAGACCGTTAAGTACCAGCGTCTGCTGGGTCTCGGCGAGTCCAAGCTCCCATGGCGCCCCAGCATGCTTCAGTGAAGTGAGCGGCGCCGCACCCGTCCCACCGTCATGGCCCGAGATCAGCACGACGTCGGCGTGCGCCTTGCTGACCCCTGCGGCCACCGTCCCCACACCGATCTCAGCCACGAGCTTGACGTGCACCCGCGCCGACGGATTCGCGTTCTTGAGGTCGTAGATCAGCTGCGCCAGGTCCTCGATGGAGTAGATGTCGTGGTGCGGCGGGGGCGAGATAAGGCCCACACCTGGGGTCGAGTGGCGCGTCTTGGCCACCCATGGATAGACCTTGTGGCCGGGCAGCTGACCACCTTCACCCGGCTTCGCGCCCTGCGCCATCTTGATCTGGATGTCGTCGGCCTGGGTGAGGTAGAGCGAGGTCACCCCGAATCGGCCAGAGGCCACCTGCTTGATCGCCGACCGGCGCACCGGGTCCAGCAGTCGGTCCTCGTCCTCCCCGCCCTCCCCCGTGTTCGACCGGCCACCCAGCCGGTTCATCGCCACCGCGATCGTCTCGTGGGCCTCCTGGCTAATGGAGCCGTAGCTCATCGCACCGGTGCTGAACCGGGCCACGATTGCGCTGACCGGCTCCACCTCCTCGATGGGCACCGGCGCGCGGCCGGGCGCGAACGCGAACATTCCGCGCAGGGTCATCAGCCGCTGCGACTGCTCGTCGACGCGCGCGGTGTACTGCTTGAAGATGTCGTAGCGCCGTGTCCGGGTGGAGTGCTGCAGACGGAAGACCGTTTCCGGGTCGAACAGGTGGGGCTCGCCCTCACGTCGCCACTGGTACTCCCCGCCCACAGCCAGCTTGCGATGCGGCAGCCGCACGCTGTCCAGCGGGTATGCCGTGGCGTGACGCGCCGCCACCTCCTGGGCAAGGACGTCAAGCCCAACGCCACCCAGCTGGCTGGTGGTCCCGGTGAAGTAGGAGTCGACCAGCTCCTGGGAGAGCCCGATGGCCTCGAAAGCCTGTGCGCCGCGATAGGAGGCAACGGTGGAGATCCCCATCTTGGACATGACCTTGAGCACGCCCTTGCCGAGCGCCCTGATGAGGTTCTTGACCGCCATGTCGGCGCTGTCTGCGCGAAGGGCTCCCGAGCGAACCATGTCCTCCACGGTTTCCATCGCCAGGTAGGGGTTCACGGCAGCAGCTCCGAAGCCGATGAGGAGCGCGACATGGTGAACCTCGCGGACGTCTCCGGCCTCGACGAGCAACCCGACCAGGGTGCGGGTCTTCTCCCGGATCAGGTGGTGGTGCACAGCCGAGGTGAGCAGCAGCGACGGGATCGGCGCGAAGGCACGGCTGGAGTCACGGTCGGAGAGCACGACAAAGCGGGCGCCCGCGGCGATGGCCACTGACACCTCACACAGGATCTCGTCAAGGCGGACCTTCATCGCAACGGAACCGCCGGACACGTCGTACAGGCCCCTGACCAGGTGCGTGGCATAGCCGGGCAGATCGCCGTCCGCGTTGATGTGAACGATCTTGGCCAGCTCGTCATTGTCCAGCACAGGGAACGGCAGGACGAGCTGACGAGCATGTGCCGGCCCGGCCGAGAGCGCGTTGCCCTCCGGGCCGATCACCGTGCCGAGGGAGGTGACAAGCTCTTCGCGGATGGCATCAAGGGGTGGGTTGGTCACCTGGGCAAACAGCTGGGTGAAGTAGTCGAAGAGCAGGCGAGGGCGCTCGGACAGCACCGCAATGGGGCTGTCGGTGCCCATCGAGCCCAACGCCTCTCCCCCAGTCCTTGCCATGGGGGACAAGAGGATCCGCAGCTCTTCCTGGGTGTAGCCGAAAGTCTGCTGACGACGGGCGACCGATGCGGCGGTGTGCACGACGTGCTCCCGCTCGGGCAGTGCCTTCAGGTTGATCAGGCCAGCATGCAACCAGTCCTCGTAGGGGTTCTCGGCTGCCAGCGTCGACTTGACCTCGTCGTCGCTGACGATCCGGCCGTGCTCGGTGTCGACCAGGAACATCCGCCCTGGCTGCAGCCGGCCCTTACGGACCACCCGGCTTGGCTCGAGGTCCAGGACGCCGGTCTCGGAGGCGAGGACCACCAGGCCGTCGTCGGTAACCCAGTAGCGCCCGGGCCTGAGGCCGTTGCGGTCCAGGACCGCGCCGATGACGGTGCCGTCGGTGAACGTGACACAGGCCGGGCCGTCCCACGGCTCCATGAACGTGGCGTGGAACTCATAGAACGCCTTGCGGGCCGCCTCCATCTCTTCGTGGTTCTCCCACGCCTCGGGGATCATCATCAGGACGGAATGCGGCAACGACCGGCCGCCCAGATGGAGCAGCTCCAGGACCTCGTCGAAGGTCGCCGAGTCCGAGGCCCCTTCGCTGCAGATCGGGAAGAGACGGTCGAGGTCACCGGGGATCACCTCGCTGGCGAGCTGGCTCTCCCGAGCCTTCATCCAGTTCCGGTTGCCCTTGAGCGTGTTGATCTCGCCGTTGTGGGCGATCAGCCGGTAGGGGTGAGCCAGCGGCCACGAGGGAAAAGTGTTGGTCGAGAAACGTGAGTGGACCAGCGCCAGCTCCGTGGCGAACCTGGGGTCGGACAGATCCGGGAAGAAGAGCTCCAGCTGATCGGTGGTGAGCATGCCCTTGTAGACCATCGTGCGTCCCGACAGCGACGGGAAGTAGACCGTGGCTTCGTGCTCGGCACGCTTGCGCAGGCAGAAGGCCAGACGCTCCAGGCCCAGACCCACCACTCGACCTGCGGACGCTGTGACGAACAGCTGGCGGAAGAATGGCATGCACGCCCGGGCGGCGTCACCGACGATTTCCGCAGAGACCGGCACGTCGCGCCACCCGAGGACCTTCAGCCCCTCCTCCTTGGCGATGAGCAAGATATCGCAGACGGCGACGGCGCGCTCGTCCTCGTCGACGGGAAGGAAGGCCATACCGGCGGCGTAGGCACCCCGGGGCGGCAGCTCGAAGTCGACGACCTCGCGCAGGAAGGCATCCGGGATCTGGGTGAGGATGCCGGCACCGTCACCGACAAGTGGGTCTGCGCCGGTCGCACCCCGATGCTCGAGGTTGCGCAGGGCCGTCAGACCGTGGTCGATGATGTCGTGTCCCGCGCTCCCGCGCATGGTAGCCACGAGCGCGACACCGCATGCGTCGTGCTCGAACCCGGAGTAGTACAGCCCCTGATTCATCGGCTGAGCCGAGAACAGCGAAGAAGCCACGATCAGACACCGTCCTTGACGTCTCGAGATGAACCCCGGAGAACCTGCATGGACGGCATTGGCCAGCGAGGAGTTGTCAGAATACCGGAAACCTCGAAATCCTTATAGGTGGATGCGCTTAGTCCGAATGCTGAGATGGTTGAGGGGTGTCGCCGGCAGGTTCGTCCGCGCCAGGTTCGTCCGCGCCAGGATCGCCGGTGGCTGGACCGCGCGACCTATTGACCTGCTCGCCGCCGCGCTGGGCCGCACGCCCAAAACGCCAGAAGGCGAACGCCGAAAGGGCGAAGACGATCACCGACGTCCAGACGTTGAGCCGAAGCCCCAGGATGTAGTTGGCCTGATCGGTGCGCAACATCTCGATGGCACCGCGCCCGGTCGTGTAGAGCATCCCGTAGAGCGCGAAGATCTGGCCCCGGGCGAGACTGAACCGGCGGTCGACCAGCACCAGAGCCAGGGCGACGAGCAGGCACCACAGCGACTCGTAGAGGAACGTCGGCTGGAAGATACCAAGGATGTCCGTGGTGCCGCCCGGACAAGGCGTGGCCTTTCCCGCAGCCTGGTCCCAGCAGTGGACCTGCAGGCCCCAGGGCAGGTCGGTCTTGGTACCAAACAGCTCGTTGTTGAAGTAGTTGCCCCAGCGGCCGATCGCCTGAGCCAGGACGATTCCGGGGGCAGCCGCGTCGGCGTAGTCCAGGAGGCGGACGTCGTGACGGCGGCAGCCGATCCAGGCTCCCACGATGCCGAGCGCCACGGCTCCCCAGATACCGAGACCGCCCTCCCAGATCTTGAAGGCATTCCACGGATTCCGGCCGGCGGCGAAGTAGAGCTCAGGGTCGGTGATGACGTGATACACCCGGCCGCCGACGATCCCGAAGGGAACCGCCCAGACCGCCACATCCAGCGCCTGACCGGGCTTTCCTCCCCGGTCGTTGAGCCTGCGCTGGGTGATCCAGACCGCCAGGATGATGCCGGCGAGGATGAACATCGCATACGCCCGGATGGGGAGTGGGCCGATGAACCAGACCGACTGTCCCGGACTGGGAATATAGGCGGTCACCTCGGACTCCGGACGGACTGGGTCAACTCGTGGCGCTCTTGACCGCAGCGAGCAGAGCCGCCGGGCTGGTCAGAGTCTGGGTGATGTCCTTGCCGTTGAGCTTGACGGTGGGCGTGCTGTTGACTCCAGCCTTCTCGCTGGCGGTCTGCACATCGGTGACGTACTGCGCGTGCTGATGCGTGGAGGTGCACCTCTGCCAGGTCGTCAGCGCGGTGCCGGTGATCCCGGCCGTCTTGGCGAAGGCCGTGAGCTGGGCGTCGGTGTAGCCGACACCCTCGGATGGCTGTCCCGCGAACACCGCACCGTGGTAGGCCAGGAACTTGCCCGCGTCGGCCGCACACGCCGCCGCGTTGGCGGCCCGCGTCGAGGAGTCGTTCTTGAGGTTGGTGTCCAGGAAGGACAGCACATGGACGACCAGCTTGACCTGGCCGGCCTGGGCCAGCGTGCGAATCTGGGGGCCCATGGCCTGTTCAAGGCGGCCGCAGTTTGAGCACTGGAAGTCCTCATAGAGGTCCATCGTGGGGGCGTTGCTCTTGACCGTCCCAGGGTTGGCCAGGATGCCGCCACCGGTGCCGCCGACAACGCCCACGGGCACGGAGTTCCCAGAGGCTGCCGTGGCCGCGCCAGGCTTGCTGCTGTTGCCGATCACGATCGCCACAACCACCGCCACGATCACGACGACGGCGACGATCGCGCCGATGACAACAGGGTTGGGGCCGCCCTTCGGCGTGGCTTTCGCGATCTTCTTAGAGGCGTCTGGACGCATCTGGGTGGTCTCCTTTATCCGAACAAACGGTGATCAAGGCTGTATGACGTGTGAGGTCGAACGACGAGCCACACGGCGCAGGCTGCCAGGCCTAGGTCGCGCAGTACCTCCCACGGGTACTGCGTTTGAGAAGCCGCAATGGTTCCCCCGCCACCGAAACAGCCGCAGTCAAGGCTCAGCCCCCGCGCCCATGCAGAGATGATGCCGATGATGAAGGCCAGCATCAGGAGGCCGCCCACCGCTGCAGACGCGCGCGTGAACAGCCCCGCGACCAGAAGCAGCCCAACCAGGATCTCGACCACGGGCAATGCGTAGCCCACGTAGCCGGCCAGGTCGTACGGGAGGATCTGGTAGGCACGCACCGCCCGCGCCGAGGCGACCGGCGAGGTCACCTTGAGCCACCCCGCCACGATGAGGGTGACCCCCAGGACCAGGCGAGCCAGTAGCCCGACCTGGGCGGGCAGACGGCGGGCGCCTCTTTGACCCATGGGACTCAGCGCCCCTTTCGAACGCCGAGGGCCAGATCGGCGCAGAGCTCGCGAACCGCGGCCAGACCCTCCGCCGGCGAGCCGGCGTCGGCCAGGGCGCGCACCAGAGCCGAACCGACGATGACACCGTCGGCGAAGGCCGCAACCTGCGCCGCCTGGGCGCCCGTAGAGACCCCGAGTCCGACACAGATGGGCAGGTCGGTCATCAGGCGAGTCCGGGTGACCAGCACCTGCGCCGCGTCACCGACCGTCGTGCGTGCCCCGGTAACTCCCATGCTCGATGCCGCGTAGACGAAGCCCGTGCAGGCCGATGCGGTGCTCCGCAGGCGCTGCGGGGTGGAGCTGGGCGCCACCAGGAAGATGTGGTCGAGGTCGTTGCGCTCTGCAGCCGCCACCCACTGGGCCCCTTCGTCGGGAATCAGGTCCGGCGTGATCAGGCCGGCGCCGCCAGCCGTGGCCAGGTCCTGCGCAAACCGGTCAACGCCGTACCGCAGAACCGGATTCCAGTAGGTCATCACCAGGGCAGGAGCGCCGGCACCGGAAACTGCCCGCACCGCGGTGAAGACGTCACGCAGCCGGGTCCCCTGCTGGAGCGCGACGTCGGCGGCGTGCGCAATGACCGGACCGTCCATCAGCGGATCGGTGTAGGGCACACCAATCTCGACGATGTCCACCCCGGCCTCGACCATGGCGAGCATCGCGTCAATGGATCCAGCGACGTCCGGGAACCCGACCGGCAGGTAGCCCACCAGCGCTGCCCGGCCCTGCGCCTTGGTCGTGGCCAGGACTTCCCCGACGCCGCTCACGGCTGCTCCAACCCCTCGGAGTGTCCCTCGTGCGCCGGCTCCTGGTCGCCGAGCAGCCCGAACCATCGAGCTGCGGTGTCGACGTCCTTGTCACCCCGACCCGACAGGTTCACCAGGATGAGTCCGTCCGGGCCCAGCTCGCGCCCCATCTCCAGGGCGCCTGCGAGCGCGTGCGCACTCTCGATGGCGGGGATGATCCCTTCGGTCCGGCACAGCAGGGAGAAGGCGTCCATGGCCTGGGTGTCCGTGATCGGGCGGTACTCGGCCCGGCCACTGTCCCTCAGGAAGGAGTGCTCGGGCCCCACACTGGGGTAGTCCAGCCCGGCCGAGACGGAGTAGGACTCCAGGGTCTGCCCGTCCTCGTCCTGAAGGACATAGGTGAACGCACCATGCAGAACCCCGGGCAGCCCGGTGCTGAAACGGGACGCGTGCTTATCGGTGTCCACACCCTGGCCACCGGCCTCGAGCCCGATGAGGCGGACCGACGGGTCGTCGATGAAACGGTGGAAGATACCCATCGCGTTGGAGCCCCCGCCGACACAGGCACACACCGCATCAGGCAGACGGCCGACGAGGTCGAGCACCTGCGCCCGCGCCTCGACCCCGATGATGCGCTGGAAGTCACGCACCATCTCGGGGAACGGGTGTGGCCCGGTGACGGTGCCGATCACGTAATGGGTGGTCTGCACGTTGGTGACCCAGTCGCGCATGGCCTCGTTGATCGCGTCCTTCAGGGTCGCGCTGCCATGGCTCACCGCGATGACCTCGGCGCCCAGCAGCTGCATCCGAGCAACGTTCAGCGCCTGACGGTGCGTGTCCTTGGTTCCCATGTAGACGACACACTCAAGGCCCATGAGGGCGGCGACGGTCGCACTGGCCACCCCGTGCTGGCCTGCGCCGGTCTCGGCGATGATGCGCGTCTTGCCCATTCGTTTGGCCAGCAGCCCCTGGCCCAGGGCGTTGTTGATCTTGTGCGCTCCGGTGTGGTTAAGGTCCTCGCGCTTGAGCAGGATACGGGCTCCCCCGGCGTGCTCAGCGAATCTCGGCACTTCGGTGATAATGCTCGGGCGGCCGGTGTAGGTGCGGTGCAGGCGCTCGAGCTCACCGAGGAAGGCCGGGTCGACCTTCGCCTTCAGGCGTGCCTCGTCAAGCTGCTCGAGAGCAGCCATGAGGGCCTCGGGAACGTAACGACCGCCATAGGCACCGAAGCGGCCGGCCCGCGCACGGGGTGCGGCTGGGCTCGACTCGTTGTTCATCAGACTCCCTGCTGGCGCAACGCTGGATGGGCACCGGCGGCGATGAGATCGGCTACCGCCTCGCGGGGGCGGCCGCCGATGACCAGCGACTCCCCGACGAGCACGGCGGACGCACCGGCCTGGGCATACTCGAGCACGTCATGTGGTCCGCGGACGCCAGACTCAGCGACCTTGACTATCCCTGGGGGGACGCGCGGGGCCAGCCGTGCGAAGGTGCTGCGGTCGACCTCGAGGGTCTTGAGGTTCCGGGCGTTGATGCCGATGACGCGAGCGCCAGCCTCGATGGCCCGGTCGGTCTCGGCCTCGTTGTGCACCTCGACCAGAGCCGTCATCCCCAGTGACTCGGCCCGCTCACGCAAGCCGACCAGGGTGGGCTGGTCAAGAGCCGCGACAATCAGCAGAATAACGTCGGCGCCGTAGGCGCGCGCCTCCCACAGCTGGTAGGACGAGACCATGAAGTCCTTGCGGAGCACAGGGACCTCTACGGCGGCGCGCACGGCCGCCAAGTCCTGCAGGCTGCCTCCGAAACGGCGCCGCTCGGTCAGGACGCTGATCACGCTGGCCCCGCCTGCGGCATAGTCAGCGGCCAGCCCGGCGGGGTCGGCAATGATGGCAAGGGCGCCCTTGCTGGGGCTCGAGCGCTTGACCTCGGCGATCACCTTGACGCCGGCTCCCGCCCGCAGGACGGCGTAGGCGTCAAGGGCCGGCACCATGCGCTGGGCACGGGACTTCAGCTCATCCAGCGGGACAAGGGCCGTTCGAATGGCGAGGTCCTGGCGAACCCCGTCGATGATCTCGTCGAGGACTGTGGGCACCCCATAAGGCTATCGGCGCGATGAGCGTGCGCCGAACCGGCCCCTCTGGCGGCGATCAGCGCGCGTGCGTGCTCTTGGCTGACGGCTTCGGCTTGCCCTGACCGAAACCCGCCATCGCCAGGATCTTACCGGCGGCGGCGCCCACGACAAGCAGGACGATGCCCACAATGGCCACGGGCCAGCTGCCGACCACGATCGCCACGCTGATCACCAAAGCGGCGAGCAACACGATCGCGACGGCTGTCCAGGCTGCCGTGCTCTGGCCGTCCCGGTGCTTTGTCATGGGCTTCTTCTCCTCAAACGGCGAAATGTCCGCACTGAGCGGGCTCAGGCGACCTTGGGACATCCTGCCAGCGACCGGCGACGTCAGGAAGCCCGAACGTCTATGAACCTGCCTCAGATCTGGGCTCAGCGCTGGCAGTGGGATCCTCACCACGGGAAAGCTGGTCCCATGCCGACCCGCGGGTTGCCCGCGGGCCTGCGTCATACCTGCTGGACAGTCCGTGCCAGCGGCCTGCGCCGACCAGCGCACCCAGGGCGCCGAGCCCCATCACGATCATCGCGGCCAGCGCAGCCCATGCCCAGATCCCAACCCGGCCGTGGGCGGCCAGCGTCCCGCTGCGACCAGTGCCCGCGGCGGCCAGCCTGCCCAGCGCACCGCCGGGGTCCAGAACAACCAGGATGATCGCTGTCGCGCCCAGGACGGCAGCCATCAGCGCACAGCAGGCAGCCACGACGCGCACCACCGTGCCGGACGTGGCAGCGGTCACCGCCGAGGCCAATCCCACCAGCGCGGCGGCTAGTGCCCCCGGGGCGATGTCTGTCCCCCTGCCGTGCAGCACGCTGGCACCGAGCACCGCATCGCCGCTCGAGCCCGAGACCCATTCCTGGGAACCACTGACGAGGATGAGCGCGGCGGCCGCGAGGACGACCAGGAGCACTGTCCGCTTGCTGGTCAGCGCCTCTCTCACGGGGACCGCAGCCCCGCGGCCGCCGCGACGGCTCGCAACGCAGCGGTGGCCTTGTTGACGCTCTCCTCGAACTCCAGACGAGGCACCGAGTCCGCAACGATTCCCCCGCCGGCCTGGACGTACGCCCGTCCCTGCTTGATCACCGCGGTGCGGATCGCTATGGCCATGTCCAGGTCCCCGTGAAAGTCGAGATAGCCGACGACCCCGCCATAGACGCCCCGACGGCTCGGCTCGAGCGCGTCGATCAGGGCCATCGCACGCGGTTTGGGCGCCCCGGACAGCGTGCCGGCCGGGAACGTTGCCGTGAGCACGTCGTAGGCACTCTTCTCGGGCCGGATGTCGCCCACGACCGTGGACTCCAGATGCATGATGTGGCTGTATCGCCGGATCGTCATGAACTCCACCACGTCCACGGTTCCCGCATGACACACCCGCTGAAGGTCGTTTCGCGAGAGGTCGACCAGCATGACGTGCTCGGATCGCTCCTTGGCGTCGGCCAGCAGTTCCTCCCCGTAGGCAACGTCCTCCTCTGGCGTCGCACCTCGTGGCCGCGAGCCTGCGATCGGATGAGTGATCGCCCGCCGGCCGGTGACCTTGACCAGTGCCTCGGGACTCGATCCGACGACGTCGTATGCCGTGCCATCGGGTGCCGGCAGGCGCAGGAGATACATGTATGGGCTGGGGTTCGATGCGCGAAGAACACGATAGACATCCAGTGCGTCGGCAGGGCAGTCCATCGCGAACCGTTGCGAGAGCACAACCTGGAAGACCTCGCCATCGCGAATGGCCTCCTTGCCGGCCTCTACCATGGCGTAGAACTGCTCAGGCGTGTGGTTGCTGGACGCCATCGGCGCGGTCGCCTCGATGACCGCCACGGTGCTGGGAGCATCGGTAGCCAGGTCGGCGGTCATCCTGTCCAGCCGGCTGACTGCGTCACTCCATGCGCCGTTGACCCGCTCGTCGGTCGCGTCATAGTTGACCGCGTTCGCCACCAGCAGCAGTGATCCGTCGGCGTGGTCCAGGATGGCCAGATCAGTGGTCAGCATCATGGACAGCTCCGGCAGGTGCAGCTGGTCAGCGGTGGTGTCGGGGACCCGCTCCCATCGACGCACTGCGTCGTAGGTGATGGTCCCGACCATGCCGCCGGTCAACGGTGGCAGACCCGGGATCGGGTCGGTCGCTAGCGCATCAACGGTCTCACGTAAAGCTTCCAGTGGGTTGCCGCCGGTTGGGACTCCGACCGGAGGCTCGCCGATCCAGTGCGTGAGACCGTCCTTCTCGGTCAGGACGGCACCACAGGCAGCACCCACGATCGAGTAGCGGGACCACACCCCCCCATGCTCGGCCGACTCCAGCAGGAAGGTGCCCGGCTCATTCTTGGCGAGCTTGCGGTAGACGCCCACTGGCGTCTCGGCATCGGCGAGCAGCCTGCGCACCACTGGGATGACCCGGCGGGTGCGAGCCAGGTCAGTGAACGTGCCCAGCGAAGGCCACGTCACGCCGTAGGCCAGGCTCGGTCCGCGGCTGTCAGTTCCGGGGATGGTGGCGGGTTCACTCATCCGGGGCTACCTCGCCGTGGGCATGTCCCTGCACTGCGGGCAGGTCGTGATTCTCGAAACAGGTGCGTGCCCCGGTATGGCAGGCCGCGCCCACCTGGTCGACACGGACGAGCAGTGCGTCACCGTCGCAGTCGAGCGCCACCGTCTTGACGTACTGCGCATGGCCCGAGGTGTCGCCCTTGCGCCAGTACTCACCGCGGCTGCGGGACCAGAACGTCACCCGCCCGGAGGTCAGGGTGCGATGCAGCGCCTCGTCGTCCATCCAGCCGACCATGAGCACCTCACCGCTGTCATGCTGCTGCACAACGGCACAGACCAGGCCGTCAACGTCGCGCTTCAGGCGCTCGGCGACCTGCGCAGGCAGGGCGGACGGCGAGGGTGTCGGGGTCATCTTGGACATTCTGCCGTGCAAAGCCCCCCGGACGAACCCACCGGATCCACCAGTGTTGGATAAGGACGTGCTGCCAGTCAACCTCGACGTCGCCCGGCTGACCCTGCACGTGCTCGCAGCGACCATCTGGGTGGGGGTCAGATCGTGCTTCTCGCGCTGATGGGACCACTGCGCCAGAGAGCTCCAGCGGCGATCGCCCCCGCGGCGCGCGTGTTTGCGTGGGTGGCCTGGCCGGCTTACGGGGTGCTCGTCGTGACGGGCGTGTGGCTGCTCGCCTGAGCCGGGACGCAGAGCGAAGCCTTCCGGACCACGCTGATGGTCAAGCTGATGTTCGTCATCCTGTCCGGTGTCGGTGCCGCGCTGCACACCGTGGTCAAGAGCCCATCGGTTCGAGGCCTGTGGGCAGGTGTCGGTCTGGTCAGCGGGTTGTGCGCCGTGCTGCTCGGCGTCTCGATCGTCGAGGCCGGCTGAGCCCTCGGGGCAGGCTTGCGCTCGCAGCGCGCCCGACAGGGCGCCCGGTCGCAGGGACACTGCAACGCAGCGACCCGGCGACCGCAGTGTCAGGATGGCGTTATGACTCGGTTCGCCAGAAGTGAGCGCCAGAACCTGTGTGACACCTTCGAGCACGTTGGTCCCCAAGGGCCCACGTTGTGTCTGCCGTGGCTGACCAGTGACCTCGCCGCCCATCTCGTGGTCCGCGAGCGCCGGCCCGATGCGGCCCCGGCCATCTGGCTGCCCTCGATGAGGGGCCGGCTGGAGAAGGTGCAGGACGGCTATGCGGCATGGGACTGGCCACGGCTGATCCACGAGGTCCGCTCAGGCCCCCCGCGCTGGTCACCGACGTCCCTGGGGCGGGTTGACGAGGCCTTCAACACCGCCGAGTTCTTTGTTCACCACGAGGACGTGCTCCGCGGCGGCGCGAACTGGAGTGCCCGCAAGCTCCCCTGCGATCTTGAGTCTGCGCTGTGGAGCATCGTGTCCAGGGTCGCCCGGGTGCAGCTGGCCCGCTCCCGGGCCGGTGTCGAGCTGGTGGCCCCCGAGTATGGCCAGCGGCAGGTCCACGCCACGACCGATCGAGGCGGTGTCGTGATCACGGGCACGCCAGGGGAACTGCTGCTGTACTCGTTCGGACGCCGCGGCGTAGCCCAGGTCGACATCACCGGCTCGAAGGAAGCCCTCGCGGCCCTCTGAGGCACAGTCCCCCCGAGGCCAGAACCGCGGTCAGCGGACAGGCAGCCCGTGGCTGCGCAGCGCGTTCTTCACCTGGCCGATGGTGAGCTCACCAAAGTGAAAGACACTAGCCGCGAGCACCGCGTCGGCCCCAGCATCAACAGCAGGAGCAAAATCGCTGGCAGCACCCGCCCCACCGCTGGCAATCAGAGGAACGCTGACCTCTGCCCGGACGGCCTGAATCAGCTCAAGGTCGAAACCACCCTTGGTGCCGTCGGTGTCCATGGAGTTGAGCAGGATCTCCCCCGCGCCCAGCTCGGCCGCTCGCGCGCACCAGGCGATCGCGTCCAGTCCTGTCCCGCGGCGACCGCCGTGGGTGGTGACTTCGAAGTCGTGGGTGGCAACACCCGACGTGTCGCGTCGACGCCGTACGTCAGCCGAGAGCACCAGGACCTGGGAGCCGAAACGATCCGCGACGTCAGCAATCAGGCTGGGGCGGGAGATCGCTGCGGTGTTGACCCCCACCTTGTCTGCCCCAGCGCGCAGCAGCCGGTCCACGTCCTGCGCCTCGCGCACGCCCCCGCCGACCGTCAACGGGATAAAGACCTCCTCGGCAGTGCGGCGAACCACGTCATAGGTCGTCTCCCGGTTGCCGCTGCTGGCGGTGACGTCGAGGAAGGTCAGCTCGTCGGCGCCCTGTTCGTCATAGCGTCTGGCCAGCTCGACGGGATCACCAGCATCACGCAGGTTTTCGAAGTTGACCCCCTTGACCACTCGGCCGGCGTCCACATCAAGGCAGGGGATGACCCTTATCGCGACGCTCATCCGGCGAGCCTACCGAGCACCAGCACGGGCCGCGGAGGCTCTACAGTCCAGATATGGCGATCAGCGCGGACGGCGAGACGATCGCCGCGGCAGTACTGATCGTCAACAGAGCCCCAACGCGATGCGGCACAACGAAAGTCATCGCCCTTGACGGGCCCAGCGGCGCGGGCAAGACCGCCTTCGCCGCCACACTTGCCGACCACCTGCCGGGTGCCCAGGTTCTGCACATGGACGACCTCTACCCCGGGTGGGACGGCCTGCTGCAGGCCGTAGCCGACCTCCACGACCAGGTTCTAGCCCCGCTGTCGCAGGGCCGGAAGGCGAGATACCGGCGCTGGGACTGGGGCCACGACCGGTATGGAAGGTGGCACGCCCTGCCTGCCACAGACCTGCTGCTGGTTGAGGGAGTGGGATCGGGCGCCAGGCCTGGCGCGGTGCTCGAGTCGGCGCTCATCTGGCTCGAGGCGGACCGCGATGAACGCTTACGGCGCGGGATCGAGCGCGACGGCGAGTCTTATCGGCCGCATTGGCTGCGTTGGGCAGCCCGAGAGGAGGCCCTGTACGCCCTCGACGGGACCCGCAGCCGCGCAGACCTCATCATCAGCACCGCACCATGAGCGACGGTTGGCCGATAACTGGCGGGCAGACACCGGTGTCCGGTCAACCGGGCAGCGAGCAGGCCAGCCTTCCACCTGTCTGGCTCATGGCGCTGGCGCTGGTCGCCGTCTCTGCGAACCTGCGCGTGGCCATCGTCAGCGTCCCGCCCCTGTCCAGGGCCATCGCGGCGAACCTGGGCCTGTCCAGCGCCTGGATCGGCGCACTGACCACCCTGCCGGTGCTGTGCATGGGCTTGCTGGCGCCTGCGGCCCAGCGAATGGGCACCCGTCTGGGGGCGGCGGCCTCGGTTCAGATCGCCATGGCCGCGGTGTTCGCGGGTGTGCTGCTGCGCTGGTGGGGCGACCATCTCTGGGCGCTGTATGGCGGCACATTCGTAGCCGGTTTCGGGATCGCGGTAGCCGGTACCCTGCTCCCGAGGCTGGTCAAGGCGGTTTTCCCGCCCAAACGCACCGGAGCTATCACCGGCGTCTACATGCTCGCGATGATGGCGGGGGCTGCGGGCGCATCGGCGCTGTCGGTCCCCCTGGCGGCGCGGTTCGGCTCGTGGCAAGGTTCCCTCGCATCGTGGAGCATCCTCGCGGCGATTGGGGCCCTGGCCTGGGCGCCGGTGGCGGCGGCCATCTCGACGTACAAGGTTGCCAACCCTGTTGCCGCCACCACTCACCGGCTCCCCTGGCGACACCCCACGGCATGGCTCATCGCGGCATACCTGGCCGTTCAGTCCTGGCAGTTCTACTCAGCCCTGGCCTGGATCTCTCCGTCGTACGTCGCCCGCGGCTGGGACCCAGCCATGGCCGGCTACCTGCTGTCGGCGTTCACCGGCGCACAGCTGATCTCGGGTCTTCTCGGGCCGGTGCTGACCGACAGGGTTCACGATCACCGGACGCTCTTGGTGCCCGCAGCCTGCCTGGGGCTCCTGGGCATGCTGGGCCTGCTCGTCTCACCCGAGACCGCCGCTGCCGCCTGGGGGTCGGTCTGCCTGCTCGGGCTAGGGCAGGGGGCGGGTTTCTCACTGGCTCTCGTGCTGCTGGTGGACTATGCCGAAACCCCGGCCGATAGTGGGCGACTGACTGCGATGACCTTCTTCGTGAGCTATACGATCGCGTCCTTCGGGCCCACTGTCATGGGAGCCCTGAGGGATCTCACCGGCGGCTTCGCGGTGATCTGGGCCGTGATGGCACTGCTGGCACTGGTCCAGATAGCTCTGGCAGCACAGATGAAGCCGGGCTTGGCCAAGGTGGCCTAGCCACGCCCGCGCCTGGTCCTTCTCAGACTGTGGGCGGGCTGCTGTGGACCTGCACGAGCGCCGACAGCCGTGCCGCCTCGGCCTGGCCAAAGGCACCATCAGCCTTCTGGATCGCCATAATCGCAACGGTGTCGGTGTCATCGAGGTCCACGCTGACCCACGGCGCGCCGCCACCGAACTGCACACGAACAATCTGCGCCCACTCAAGGGTGCGCGTGGTGGCCAGATTGCGGATCACCAGGCCCCGCGGTGACGGTACGGCCCGAATGGAGGCGAAGCGCCACAGAGACGCCGCAAAGACAAGACCGCAGCCGATCAGAAACAAGCGGTCCAGGGCGCTCCAACCACCGATGAGCGGGTCCGCCGACGGCATCGACAGCGCCCCACCGGTGAAGATCACCACGGACAGCGCCGACATCGCCGCGCCGACCCGTCGCCCGCGACGGGGACGGAACACGGCATACGGGTCCGGCCGATGGCGACCATCAGTGGGCGCGGCCTGCATCACAGTCGGCAGGCCGAAATATCAGTGACCAGAATCGCGCGCGCCCCGAGGTCGTAGAGATCGTCCATCAGCTGGTTCGTGCGGTTGCGCGGCACCATCGCGCGCACCGCGGCGTAGCCCTTGTCGTGCAGAGGTGACACGGTCGGCGACTCCAGGCCGGGGGTGAGGGCACACGCCTGCTCCACCAGCTCGACCCGCACGTCATAGTCCATCATCACGTAGCTGTGTGCGGTGATCACGCCCTGAAGTCGGCGTGCCAGGACGTCCAGGGCGCCCTGAGACTGGCTGACTGCACGCTGGATCAGGACAGCTTCGCTGAGCAGGATGGGGTCGCCGAAGACCTCAAGCCCCTGCTGGCGCAACGTTGACCCGGTCTCCACGACGTCGGCGATGACGTCGGCGACACCGAGCGTGATGGCGGTCTCGACCGCACCGTCGAGCCGCACGACGTCAGCGGTGACGCCATGGGCGGCCAGATGGGCCGACACCAGTCCGGCGTAGCTCGTGGCGACCCGCTGGCCGTCAATGTCCTTGACGCTCGAGGCGACCCCGGGCCGTGCGGCAAACCGGAACGTCGAGGCGGCGAACCCCAGGGCCATCGACTCGACCGCCGCGGCGCCGGAGTCCAACAAGAGGTCACGACCGGTGATGCCGCCGTCGAGGCTGCCCGAGCCGACGTAGACGGCGATGTCGCGCGGCCGCAGGAAGAAGAACTCGATGTCGTGGTCGACATCGGTCAGGACGAGCTCCTTGGGGTCGCGGCGTCCCCGATAGCCCGCCTCCCGAAGCATCTCGGCGGCAGCCACGGACAGAGAACCCTTGTTGGGCACGGCGATTCGTAACATCTGATGGGGTCCTTGCGTTGAGGCCGAGGAGGTCGGGTCAGAGGTGGGTGTAGACGTCGTCAAGCGAGATGCCAGCAGCCAGCATCAACACCTGTAAGTGGTACAGCAGCTGGCTGATCTCCTCCGCCGTGCGCGCGTTGCCCTCATACTCGGCAGCCATCCACACCTCGGCGGCCTCTTCGACGATCTTCTTGCCAATGGCATGGACCCCCGCGTCCAACTCGGCGACGGTGCCCGACCCTTGCGGTCGTGTGGCGGCCTTGTCTGTCAACTCGGCATACAACTGGTCAAAGGTCTTCACGAAGGTCAAGGCTACGGGGCCAGTGTTCGGCCCCCCGTCACCACCCGGGAGACGAATCACCAATCCAGACAGTCACCGTCGTGTTCCGACCTGCCTGGGCATGTGTCGTGGCGCGTTGCGGCGCCCTGAGCTGACGCGGCCGTGAGGACCAGCTCCTGGCGGTCTTGGCGGTCCCATGCTCCGGCCATCGAGCTGATGGTCTGCTGCATCACCTCAGTGCGGCACGCACGCTCAGGGAACACTGACAGCACGGCAGCCGAGCTGGCGGCTGGCGCCCGGGCCGGTGTTGATGGCGTACAGGCAGACCGTGTGCCGCCCGGGTGTGGCCGCCATCGCCACGGTGTAACCGTGGTTGGGCCCGGCGGCCGGGAACACCGCCCCGACGTCCGGCCTGGGAAGGTTCGCCCAGGTCAGCGCGTTGGCGCGGCCGTCGACGTACATCTGGACCAGGATCGCTGAGCTGGTGTCGGGG
>Ga0208587_1000489_pt1 | contig 21699 bp, 17 predicted proteins | sample NGESurdeep092012_7_FD_184472 | JGI IMG/M metagenome (GOLD analysis project Ga0208587, IMG submission 184472) | Arctic peat soil microbial communities from Barrow, Alaska - NGEE Surface sample 210 deep-092012 (SPAdes) | ecosystem: Environmental > Terrestrial > Soil > Wetlands > Peat ...
AACTGCTTCGTCATTGCTTGCGGGTTCTGCTATGCTCCACGTCACCGTTCCCGCCGAATCGAGCCAGGTGATCGCCGTGATTCCGGGGAGGTCCCTGAAGATCTGAGCCGACGACGAGCTGCGCATGGCTGGCGAGTCAGCTCCCGCGAAGAAACGCTGCTGTACGAGCCGCTCCACGACTCGCGCGCGGTCGTCTACACTCCGAGTCACGAGGCTCGCGACGGCATTCGCCTGGTGGCGCATGGCGATCTCGAGATTGAACCAGTCGCGATCGACGAGCGCTTCCCACATGAACAGAGCCGCAATCATGACGGTCATTCCCGTAAGGCCGGGATTCGCGCGTCCGGTGTAGAGGCCTGCGCGACGCGAGGCGAGGACGGTGTTGCAGAGGACGCCCAGTCCGAGCAGGATGGACATGAACGCACTCTGCGGCGACATATCCGTGAGATGTCTCCATCCATACGCCGTCGGAACTCCTATCACATATCCCGCGAGCGCAACGCCACCTGCGGTCGTCGCCGCAAGCGCAACAACGGCCGCGATGAACAGCCGCGATCGAGTCACTCGTCCCGCGGCCAATGCCGTCAGAGCGACGGCAATCAGCGCGAGCGCGACGGCAGAGTTGGGCGACATGCGTCCCGGCGCGCCCTCCCCGACATTATTGGCGATCTGCCCCATGACTGCGCGATTCACACCGAGCTGCCACAGCATCTCGTCGATGCCGGCCGGCCAGTCCGTGAGGTACTCAACGAGTGTCGTTCCAGACAGAAGCAGGAGCGCGACGGACAGCGCGAGCGCGGCGCGCGTGCGCCGCCCAACGAGGGCGGCGAGCGCGCCGGCAGCCAGCAGGAAGCACAGCGCCGTGTTGAAGTGCGTGGCGACGATGTTAGGCCCGAGCCGAACGAGCGCGGGACGCTGTGCATACCACCCGACGATGACACTCGCGGCGATCACGCCGACCACCGCCGCGCAGGTTCGCGCTGCCGCCCGCAGGCGACCCTCGCGCCAGAAGTATCGAGGCGCGGTCACGGGATCGAGCGTCGTTTGGGTGGAACCGAGGCGAACCGGAGTAATCGGTTGCACTGGCATACGTGTATAGGGGGCAGCGGCGCCTCGTCTTCACTTATCGGCAAGACTTGTGCGCGACTTGAGGCGAGCCGCGACGAGCCGTCACTCAGGTCAAGTCATGGGAACTTAGCCAACGGCTCAACTGGAATCATGTGGATTGATGGAATTGTTCAACGGGGCTCGTGCGCGCCGCGCCTCTGCGCGTTACCGCGTAGGCGAGAGGACGATTCCACGGCAACGCGAATTAGCTTGTCATCATGTCTGTCTCCGTTCGAGCGATGCATGGCGCGGCGCCAATTCCGGAGGAGGAGCGCCCCAGAGGATGGCGCGAGCGACTCGCCGCGCTGCGCTATCTCCCCGCCCTCCTTCACCTCGTTTGGCAAACGCATCGCGGGTACACCGCGGCGATGATCGTCCTGCGCCTGCTCCGCGCATTCGTGCCGGTGGCCGGCCTCTGGGTCGCGAAGCTCATCATCGACCAGGTCGTGCATCTCGCGCAAACGCCGGGCGCGTCGCTCGCGCCGCTCTGGCGCGTCGTCGTGTTCGAGCTCGTGGTCGTGGTCGTCGGCGAATTTCTCGCGCGAGCCTCGTCGCTCGTCGAGTCGCTGCTCGGCGATCTCTTCTCCAATAGCATGAGCGTGCGTCTCATGCGGCACGCCGCGACACTCGACCTCGCACAATTCGAGGATCCGGAGTTTTACGATCACCTCGAGCGGGCACGGCGACAGACGACGGCACGCATCGGGCTCATTGCGATGCTACTCTCCATGGGCCAGGACGTCCTCACGCTCGGTACGCTCGCCGCCGCGCTCGTCGTCCACAATCCGTGGCTTCTGCTGCTCCTGACCGTGGCAATCCTGCCAAGCTTTCTTGGCGAGACGCACTTCGCCGCGCTGAGCTACTCGCTGCTCTTTCGACGCACGCCGGAGCGGCGCGAGCTGGACTACCTGCGCTTCGTGGGCGCCAGCGACAAGACGGCGAAGGAAGTGCAGATGTTCGGCCTCGCCGGCTGGCTGAGCGACAGGTATGCCGCGCTCGCCGCGCGCTACTACGAGGAGAACAAGCGGCTCAGCATACGAAAGGGCGTCGTCAGCGCGCTGCTTTCGCTCGTCGGCACGTTCGGCTACTACGGTGCGTACGTCACCATCCTTCTGCGCGCCGTGGCCGGCGCGATCAGCCTCGGCACGCTGACCTTTCTCGCTGCCGCATTCAGCCGCAGCCGCGATCTCATTCAGCGGCTGCTTCTGTCGGCCAGCGACATCTACGAGCAGAGCCTCTACCTCAGGGACCTGTTCGTCTTCTTCGAGATGGAGCCGTCCATTCGCTCGCGCCCCGGTGCGGCCAGAGTGCCTGTACCGATGCGCACCGGCTTCGTCTTCGAGGACGTCGGATTTCAGTATCCGGGCAGCGATCGCTGGGCGATTCGTCACGTGCACCTGAGCATTTCGCCGGGTGAACGGATCGCGCTGGTCGGCGAGAACGGCGCTGGAAAGACGACCATCACCAAGCTTCTCGCGCGGCTGTACGACCCCACTGAGGGACGCATCCTGCTCGACGGCGTGGATCTGCGCGAGTACGATCTGGCCTCGCTGCGCGAGGCGATCGGCGTGATCTTCCAGGATTTCGTGCGCTACGACATGCGCTTCGATGAGAATGTCGGGGTGGGCGAGATTGCGGGCGTGACGAGCTACCTCGCGCAGGTGCGCGACGCGACGCCTGGCACGGCCGAGTCGCCGCCGGTCGCGCTCGTCGAGGCCGCCGACCGGTCGCTCGCCTCGAGTCTGTTGCCCCGCTTCGCCGACGGCTACCGACAGATGCTCGGCCGGCGCTTCGACGATGGCGTCGATCTGTCGGGCGGCGAGTGGCAAAAAATCGCGCTCGCTCGAGCGTACATGCGCTCGGCGCAACTGCTCATTCTCGATGAGCCGACGGCGGCGCTCGATGCACGCGCCGAGTACGAGGTCTTCGTGCGCTTCAACCAGCTCATGGCTGGGCGGATGGCCGTCGTCATCTCGCACCGGTTCTCCACCGTGCGCATGGCCGACCGCATCGTCGTCCTCGGCGACGGAAAGGTGATCGAGGAGGGGACGCACGAGGCGCTCGTGGCGCGAGGCGGGTTGTACGCGGAGTTGTTCGAGATGCAGGCGAAGGGGTACCGGTAGCGTCTACTGCGTCTTCGTCGTCACCTCGATCACCCCACCCATGTTCCCCGTGCCGAATTTCGTTGTGGCTTCCCACGCGCGGTAGAGATCGAGCATTCCACTCGGAAGAACACGTGCGGGGCCTTCGTACGACATGCCCAAATGCACAAATGTCCCGGAGGCGAGTTGCCTCCGGGACATTTGCTTGCTTCAGTCCGTCTGGCTTACGAGCACGTCAGGTTCTGACGGCCGCCGCGCGGATCCGCTTCGGTCTTCGGAATCGGGAACGCGGTGTTGAACGGATCGCCGGTGACTTCAGCCGGCGTGACACCGGCCTTGAGCAGTCCGTAGGCACGCATATCAACGAGGTGCTGCGGGCCTTCCATGAACAGCGAGAAACGCTTCTCGTACATGAGCGCCGTGCGAGCCGTGGCGATGTCGGCCGGAACCGCGATCGCGGCGAGACCGTACGACGTGCGCACCGAGTTCAGATCGGCGGCACCATTGGCAAACTGGCCGGCTTCGAAGTACGCCTGGGCGCGGAGGAGAACGACTTCCTCATCACGCAGGATCGCGATCGGGACGAGCAGGTTGGCGTTGTTGGATGTCGCCGCACCGATATAGTTGATCGACGTCGTGATGCCGCTGCCGGCGATCGTCGAGCGTGGGATGATCTTTGACGCACGGGTATCGCCCGCCTGGAATGCCGCCGCGACGCGCGCATTGGCACCGATGCGTGAATCATCGATCGGATTGGGCGTGTTTTCAGTACCGCCCGCGACGAACGTGACGTAGGCGCCGGTCTTGAACGAGCTCGCCGGAACTGCGCCCGGCGCGGCACCGCCGAGTGCCGCGGTGAGTTCCGTGATGGCGGCCGCGAAGGCTGTGGCCACCGGACTCGTGTGCTGCAATCCGCGATACACGTCGACCTTTCCCTTCAGCCCGCGATTGAGCAGGATGAGGTTCGCCGACGTGGAGTAGTCGCGGCCGTAGGCGGAAAAGCCCGTGGGTGGCGTGAATGGCAGCGACGCGCCAGCGGCTGCGACGAGCGCCGTGTTCCCACTGTCGAGCAACGCGGCGATGTAGTCGAGCGCCCTCCCCTTGCACATGATCGCTCCCACCGAATCCGCCGCGAGCGGCTGGTAGGCGATTCCGAGCGTGTCGCGCAGCTCGAGGAGACGGTAGTAGTCCAGCCCCTTGAAGGTGAGGATCAGTCCCGCGGTCGCCTTTTGTTGACCGGCCGAGACCTGAGACGGAACGGCGCCGGGAAGGCCGGCCAACAGCGCGGTTGCCGCGCGAATGGCAGTGTAGCCTTGGCCCCATCCGCCACTTCCGGAGAAACTGGCTGGGTCTGCGGTACCGCCGAGCGTCTCGGTCACGTAGCGAGGCTCGTTCGGATCGATACGAACGATATCGCGCGAGTAGACATTCGCGAGGATGAGGGGTGTGGTTTCACGGGCAAGCAGGCGATCCTGCGCGAGCACGCCCAGAGACAGCGCCTGAACGCCCGCGCCCGTCAACGCGCCACTCACAGCATCCGTGGTGGGCGAATCCACGGGATTGACGATCGGGTTGTCGATGCACGCGGACGCCAGGGCGAGCCCGGCGACGAGTGCGATTGAGTACTTCCGCATATGTGCGATCACTCGTTGGCTAGAAAGTAGTGTTGATCGAGACAAGGAACTGACGGGAGGGCGGATACGGTGTCACATCCTGGAAGCGGCCAAGCGCCTGGTTTCCGAAGTTCGAGACTTCGGGATCCAGTCCGTCGTACTTCGTCCACGTCTTGAGGTTGCGGCCACTCAGCTCGAGCCGTGCAGACTGCACCATGCCGTTGAGGATGTTCCGCGTCAGCGCGGCCGGCAGCTCGTAGCCGAGGGTGATTTCGCGCAGCTTCACAAAGCCTGCGTTCTGCACGTACATCGGCTGGCCAGTGCGGTACGCGGCATAGCGGATCTTGGAGGCCAGCGTGTCCTTTGCCAGGTTGGTGGCATCGAAGTAGTTGTCCGTCAGGTTCACGACGTCACCACCCTTGCGCCACTCGACCAGACCAGAGAGACGCATCTTGCCCATTGTCACTTCGTTGTTGAAGCCCATCTCGTAGTCAGGATTCGCGTCGCCGGCGAGGCCGAGGATCTTGCTCACCGTGGCGCAGGCACCGGACGAGGACAGCGCCACGGAGCAGCCGACGTAGGATTGAATGACCGTGGGCGACTGTCCTTCCTGAATCCATGCGTTGCCATACCCCGTGGAGAACGAACCCACGCCCGGATTGAACGCCGGCACCGGAAGGGACGTGACCTTGCCCACCGTCTTGGCGAACGTGGTCCCGGAAATCCAGGTGACGCGGTTGTTCTGCACCGGAGTGGCTTCCAGTTCGAACTCGGTGCCGTGGTTCACGATCTGGCCACCATTGATGTACTGCGTGTTGAAGCCAGTGGACGGCGCGATGGCCGCGGCAAGCAACAGGTCATCAATCTGCTTGCGGTACTGGGTTGCACTGAGGCGGACGCGCGAGCTGAACATCGTGACGTCGAACCCGCCTTCGAGCTCCGTTGCCGTCTCTGGACGGATCTCGGCGGCGCCCTTGACGGTGGACGCCCGTGCGCCCGTGCCGCCCTCATACAAGAGTGTCGTCAGGAACGTCGTGCGGCCGGCGGTGGGCTGATTGCCCGCCTTGCCGTACGCGAGACGCGCCTTCAGATCATTGACGAATGACGGAAGCATCGGCAGGCGATACGACGCCGAATACTTCGGATACGAGTAGAACTTCTTCTGGTCGCCGTTGTTGCTCGAGCGCTCGGCGTTGATACCGGCGGTGAGCAGCAGGCGCTCGTTGAGTGCGTTGAACTCTTCCTGAACGAAGTATGCAAAGTCCTTCGTGAGGGCCTGGCTCTGATTCGGGAAGGTCTGTGCCGCGGCTGATACGTTCGTGACCGTGGGGAAGATCACTCCGTGACCCGTGAGCTGCGTGATGGTGGCCTCGCGACGTTCCTGACGGAAGCCGCCGGACGTCGTGGCTGAGGCTGACGACATCACGTAGCGGTGCACGATCGAGCCGTTCAGGTTCGCGTTGAGGATCGCCGCGTCGCTGTTGAACAGCGTGCCCGCGAGCGCGCCGAACGATGCCTGCTCCGTGTACCCAGTGGCCGGCGACACAATGCTGGCCTTGTCGGCATAGCTGTCAACGCCACCGGTGAGGCTGGCGTCGAGCGTCTGCTTCTGGGACGAATACAGCGACAAATTGCCCGATACGCTGCCGATCAAGCGATAAACATTCTCCGGCGTCTTGATGATGTCGGAGTTCTGGAACGGGTTCGACCCGCCGAGCAGTCCCGACGGATTGACCGGGAATGTCCCGTCCGCGTTCCGGCGAAGCTCCATGAAGGACGGGGTGGACGAGAAGATGTCACCCGGGCTGATGCCGTTGTTGTCATTGCCACTGATGCCACGTTGCGTGAGCGTGTGAAGGAGCTCGGTGTTCGCGCGCAACGTGAGGCGGGAACCGACCGTCTGGCCAACGTTCATACGCAGCGACTGCTTGTTGTAAAAGTCGTTGGGCGCCAGACCGTTGTCATGCTTGGCGAGACCGGAGAGGAAGTACGTGGTTCCGGAGCTGTTGCCGCCACGCATGGACGCGATCGACTCATAGGCCAACTGGTCGTTCGAGTAGAACTCCTGCTCGTAGTCATGACACTTGATTGGTGCCGCAGTCCATTCTGCCGCTGCGGACGTCTTGTCCTGGTTGAGCATCTTGTTCGCCCAATCGCCATATTCGCTGGCGGACTGGAAGCACCGTGATCCCATCTTGTTGGCCAGCGTCGAGCGTCCAACGCGCTGCGTGATGTCGATGTTGTTGCGGCCAACACGACCCTGCTTGGTCGTGATGATGATGACGCCGTTGGTGCCCTTCGAGCCGTAGATGGATGACGCCGAGGGGCCCTTGAGGATCTGAATGTCCTCGATGTCATTCGGGTTGAGGTCGGCGATGCGGTTGACCGACTGATCCTGAGGCGACGAGTAGTTACCACGGGCCGAGCCCGAGATGACATTGAGGCCGTTCGCGATCGTGGAGTTGTTCGCGATGACGCCGTCAATGACGTACAGCGGGCTGTACGCACCGTTGATCGTGGACGTGCCGCGGAGTTGCACCTGCGTGCCGCCGCCCGGAGCACCCGAGTTCTGCGTCACGATGCCGCCCGCGATCTTGCCCTGGAGGGCGTTGTCGATCGTTGCGGCGGCAACCTTGGTCAGCTGTTCGCCCGACACGACGGACACGGCGTTCGCCGCGTTCTGGCTCGAGACGGTGGTGGCCGTACCGGTCACCACCAGCGCTTCGAGTTGCAGGACGTCCTTCACCATGCTGATGTCCACCGCGGTCTGCCCAGCGGGGACGGGGACGGTTTTCTGCACGTACCCGACACGACGGACGCGAATGGTGAACGCGCCGGCCGGCGCGTTGAGACCGAACCGTCCGTCCTCCGCGGTGTACGTCCCGGCTGTGGATCCGAGAATCGTGACTGAGACCTGGGCCAGCGGCTCATTGCCCTCGCTCGTGACGCGTCCCGTGACGCGCCGCGACTGAGCCTGCGCGGCGCTCGCGGACAGCATCGCGAGCGCGGCTAGAAGGAAGTTTCGAATCTTCACTGCTCCTCCGAGTGAATAGTTGTTCCTACGTGATACCGAGTCATGCGTGGTACGTTGGCACAACCCCGCGTTTCGGCACGACGAGCTACTGGGGACCGTGACAGAAACATGGGCTGGATAGAATTGCCCAGGCACCGATGTCTGAGGGACTCATAGTCGCCGAGTTCGGTCACAGTTGCCGTCGTCGCTCGTGAGCCATAGGACTTATTGACCTTGAGTTGCGCTCCCGTTCCGGCGGGAGGCGCCGCGACAGGAGCGAAAAGGCTCAGCTCCTGGCCCGTACGGCTTCGACGTTGATCTCGATCTTCACGTCGTCGCCAAGCATGACGCCACCGCCCTCGGCGGCACGATTCCACTTCACGCCGTAGTCCATCCGGTTCACGGTGGTCGTCGCGTCGAATCCAACGCGGTCAGCCTGACTCGACTTCTGGATACCGTTGAAGTGACCGTCGAGCACGATGTTCTTCGTCACGCCACGCATCGTGAGCGTGCCATGGATCTTCGCATCGTCGCCGGTGCGCTCGATCCGGATGCTCTTGAAGCTGATCGTCGGGAAGCTGTCGACCGCGAAGAAGTTGCTCGAACGGAGATCGGCATCGCGGCGATCATTGTTCGTCGTGATGCTCGTCGCATTGATCTGGACGTCGATCTGTCCGCTCTGCCAGGCATCGGGATCGGCCGTGATCGTGCCCTTGAAATCCGTGAATGAGCCGCGAACCTTGCTGACGAAGTGGCGAATCTGGAAGGAGACGTTGGAGTGGGTCTTATCGATGTTCCACACGGCGGGAGCAGCCGACGCGGGACGCGTCGTCGCGGGGACGATCAGAGTGGGAACCAGCAGAGCAGCAGCGAACAGACGAACGAGCACAAAACCTCCTGAAAGTTGGAGTGATGGTGCGATATGGAGATGTAGTAGTCCGGCGACACGATCGTTTGTCCCGGAACTGCACCTCGCGCAGGGAGCAGCGGAGACAACAGAACGCTGACCGCCCCCGGTGTCGGCTCAGCCGTGGATCTGGCTCACGGCTTCGAGCTGACTGCTCGCCGTGCTACGTTCCGCCCTCACTGGACACGGGAGCGTTCGCGCCAGCCTGACGTCGCACGAGCGTGAGAATGGTGTACACCGCAACCGCCTCACCATCCTGGTTGGAAACTTCGACGTCCCAGTGCACGACGCCCTGCGGGATCTGCCCTTCGCGATCTTCCTTCGCCGTTTTCTGTTTGCAGGTGAGGCGCGCCTGAATGGTGTCACCGATGTATACCGGCTTCACGAAGCGCAGCCCTTCGAGGCCATAGTTCGCCAGCACCGGACCCGGCGCAGGATCGACGAAGAGTCCCGCCGCTGCCGAGAGCACGAAGTACCCGTGTGCCACGCGCTTCTCGAACAACGACTCGCGTGCGGCAATGTCGTCCATGTGCGCGTAGAAGAAGTCGCCCGAGATACCGGCGAAGCTGACGACGTCGGCCTCCGTCACCGTGCGTCGATGCGTAATGAGCGTCTCGCCGATCTCGAGCTCCTCGAAATACTTCCGGAAGGGATGCACCCGGTCGTGGCGCTCGGTGGCGCCCTTGCTCCACTCGCGCGTGACGGCGGCCACCGTTTGTGGTGAACCCTGCAAAGCGGTGCGCTGCATGTAGTGCAGCACGCCGCGCACGCCACCCATCTCCTCTCCACCGCCCGCGCGACCGGGTCCGCCGTGGACGAGATTCGGCAGCGGTGAACCGTGGCCTGTCGATTCCCTGGCGCTGTGCCGATTGATGAGCATCAGGCGGCCGTGATATGCCGCCGTGCCGAGTGCGACCTGGCGCGCGACGTCGTCCTTCGCGGTGAAGAGCGAGCCGACAAGGCTGCCCTTGCCGAGCTTCGCGAGCTCGATCGCTTCATCGACCGACGCGTACGGCATGATGGTGTTCACCGGACCGAACGCTTCGACGTCGTGCGGCTGCGTGCGCTCGAAGGGCCTGTCGTTGTAGAGCAGCATCGTCGGGTAGAACGCGCCGGAGTCGGCATTCGCACCGATGACGTCGAGCGTGCCTGGGCCGCCGAACACGAGCTCCGCGGCACCACGCAGCCGCTCGACGCTCTTCTCCACTTCGCGCACCTGACCCTTTGACGCGAGAGGGCCCATGCGCACGCCCTCCACCGACGGGTCCCCGACTTTCACGCCAGCCAATCGCTTCCTCAGCGCGACGGTGACCGCATCGACCATGCTCTCGTGCACGAATGTGCGGCGAATCGCGGTGCACTTCTGCCCCGCCTTCACCGTCATCTCCTTCGCCACTTCCTTGACGAAAAGGTCGAACTCCTCAGTTCCGGGCGCGGCGTCGGGGCCGAGCATGGAATAGTTGAGTGAGTCGGCCTCCTGATTGAAGCGCACGCTGTTGCCGAGCACCGACTTCGTGCTCTTCAACATCAGACCGGTTGTGGCCGAACCGGTGAAGGCGACGGAATCCTGACAGTTGAGATGATCGAGCAGATCGCCGGCGCTGCCGCAGATGAGCTGAAAGGTCCCGGCGGGAAGCAGTCCCGACTCGACCATCGCCTTCGCCACCGACTCGGTGAGATAGCTCGTCACCGTTGCCGGCTTCACGATGCTCGGCACACCGGCGAGGAACGACGTCGAGAACTTCTCGAGCATTCCCCAGACGGGAAAGTTGAACGCGTTGATCTGTACGGCGACCCCTTCCATCGGCACGCAGATGTGACGTCCAATGAAGGTGCCTCCCTTGCTCAGTGCTTCGGGGCCGCCGTCCACGTAATACGTCTCGTCGGGGAACTCACGCCGGCCTCGGCTCGCGTACGCGAACAGCGTTCCGAATCCGCCGTCGATGTCGATCCACGAGTCGGCCTTCGTCGCGCCCGTCCAACTCGACACGCGATAGAACTCCTCCTTTCGCGCCGTGAGATTCTGTGCGAGCGCCTTGAGGATTCGCGCGCGCTGATGAAAGGTCATCGCGCGCAGCGTTGGGCCGCCCACGGTACGCCCGTAGGCGAGCATGGCCTTGAAGTCGAGACCGTCGCTCGACGCAATCGCCACTTCGGCGCCGGTGACGGCGTTGTACAGCGGCACACCCGTGCCGGTGCCGTATATCCAGCGCCCAAGAGCGTAGTTTTGCAGGCGCATCACGATTGGGTCTCTCGCCAGGTTTTGTAGCTCAGTTGCTGCTGCGCTCGACCGGACGGCACTTCGCGCAACGGCTCGCACGCATGCAGCGTCGCGTGCAGTCGCGCAGGGAGCGCCTGATAGAGCGCCGTGCCATCGGTCTTCCACGCGAGCATCTCGTCGCTCACGTCCTTCACGATCTTCGCCGGATTTCCGACCACGACCTTCCGTGGTGGAATCTGCATCTCAGCCTGTACGAAGCAGAGTGCGCCGACAATACAGCCCGCTCCTACCGTCGCGTTGTCCATGATGACGGCGTTCATCCCGATCAACGCATTCGCGCCGATGCGCGCGCCGTGCACGATCGCGCCGTGCCCGATGTGCGCGCTCCGCTCGAGCACGACGGTCACACCGGGAAACATGTGGATGGTGCAGTTCTCCTGCACGTTGCAGCCATCTTCGATGACGATCCCGCCCCAGTCGCCGCGAATCGCTGCACCTGGACCGACATAGACGTCGCGCCCGATGATCACGTTTCCGGTGACGGTCGCATTCGGATGAATGAATGCGCTCTCGTGAATCACGGGAATAAAGCCGTCGAAGGAAAAGATATTAGCCATCACACACGCTCGAGCACCGTCGCCATACCCTGCCCCACGCCGATGCACATCGTCGCGAGTGCATAGCGTTTGCCCGTGCGCCGCAGCTCGTGCGACGCCGTGAGCAGAATCCGCGCGCCACTCATGCCAAGCGGATGCCCGATCGCGATGGCGCCGCCGTTGGGGTTCACGCGAGGATCATCATCGGCAATGCCGAGCTCGCGCAGGCATCCGAGCGACTGTGCGGCAAACGCTTCATTGAGCTCGATGACATCGATGTCCTCGAGCGAGAGGCCGGCCAGCTCCAGCGCGCGCTTCGAGGCGGGCACCGGTCCCATTCCCATGAGCCGTGGCTCGACGCCGGCGACGGCCGTGGAGACGATGCGCGTCATTGGCGTTGCGCCGATCTCGCGCGCTCCCCTCTCGGAGGCAATGAGCAATGCTGCCGCGCCGTCGTTGAGGCCCGATGAATTCCCCGCCGTGACCGAGCCCTTTCCATCCGTGCGAAATGCGGGGCGCAACTTCGCCAGAATCTCGAGCGTCGTGTTCGCGCGAATGAACTCATCAGTGTCCACGACCTTTGACGCACCCTTCTTCTGCGCGATCTCGATCTTCACGATCTCGGGCGCGAAGCGGCCAGCCGCACGCGAGGCCGCGGCCTTCTGCTGCGAGCGCAGTGCAAAGGCGTCCTGATCCTCACGACCGATGCCGTACTGCTCGGCGACGTTCTCCGCGGTCTGACCCATCGAGTCGGTACCATACTTCTCTCGCATGCGCGGATTGACGAATCGCCAACCGATGCTCGTATCAAACAGCTCGACGTCACGCGCGAAAGGCTTGCTCGCCTTGCTCATCACGTATGGAGCGCGCGTCATGTTCTCGACGCCGCCAGCGACGAAGAAGTCGCCTTCGCCAAGCTTCACGGCACGCGCCGCATTGGCGACGGCGCTCATCCCCGATGCGCAGAGCCGATTGACAGTCTCGCCGGGCACGGTGACGGGAAGTCCGGCGAGCAGCGCCGCCATGCGCGCCACATTGCGGTTGTCGTCGCCGGCCTGGTTGGCGCAGCCGAGTATCACGTCCGTGATGCGCGCCCGATCGAGCGAGGGATGCCGCGCGACGAGCGTCGCAATGACATGCGCGGCCATGTCGTCGGCGCGCACCTCGCTGAGCTGGCCACCGATATTGCCAACGGCAGTTCTTACGCCGTCGAGAATGTATGCCTCAGTCATGATGCCACGTCAGGTGGAGAGCAGTTGAGGATCATGCGCGAGCAGCGACCGCCCTTCGAGCACGCGGCGGCGCAGCAGCGGACTCGCCCGATACCGCTCTTCCCCGTACTCCGCCTGGAGCGCCGTGAGCCGGGAAAGAATCACTGGCGGTCCGATCTCGTCACCCCAGGCAAGCAGGCCTTTCGGGTAGTTGACGCCCTTCATCATCGCCGTCTCGATGTCGCGCGGCGACGCAACGCGCAGAGATACCGCATCGACGGCCGCGTTGACGAGCATGGCGAGCGTGCGATCCACGATCGCGTGACCGAGATCCAGATTGCGGTTCGGCTCGGGCCGTTCCACTCCTTCGCGATATTCGTAGTAGCCGCGGCCACTCTTGCGACCATATAGTCCAGCCTCGACGAGGCGCCGCTGCGTGAGCGCCGGCCGGTAACGCGGATCGTAGAAGAATGCCTCGAACACACTCATCGTGACCGCGTAGTTCACGTCATTGCCGATGAAATCCATCAGCTCGAACGGCCCCATCTTGAATCCGCCGATCTCGCGCATTGCCCAATCGATCGTCGCGGCGTCCGCGATGCCCTCTTCCATCTGTCGCAGCGACTCCGAGTAAAAGGGACGCGCGATTCGATTGACGATGAATCCTGGCGTATCGGATGCGATCACCGTCGTCTTTCTCCACCCGTCGACGAGCGATGCCGCCGCACCGGCCACATCATCGCTCGTGGTGATCGCCGGCACGATCTCGACGAGCGGCATCACCGGCGCGGGATTGAAGAAGTGGATGCCGACCACTCGCTCTGCATGCGCACATCCACCAGCGATCGCCGCCACGGACAGCGACGAGGTATTCGTCGCGAGAATGCAGTCGTCGCGCACCACCTTCTCGAGCGCGGAGAAGAGCGCGCGCTTCACCGATAGATCCTCGAGCACCGCTTCGATGACGAGACCGCATTCCGCGAAGGCGGCGTATCCGGCCGTGAGGTCGCCCGCGTCGGTGATGCGGCCGAGCAGCGCGTCTGCCCCACTCTGATCGAGGCGCCCCTTCTCGACGTCGCGCGCGGCCGCCTTGGTGATCGCAGCGCGTGCGTTCGCCATGGCGGCCGACTTGGCGTCGCCGAGTATCACGCGGTGTCCCGCAGCGGCGGCGACCCGCGCGATTCCACTGCCCATCGCTCCCGCGCCAACGACGCCGACGACGAGTTCACTCGTGCTTACCATTAGCGCCCCTGGAAGCTTGGCTTCCGCTTCTCGACGAAGGCTCGCACCCCTTCCGCGTAGTCCGCCGAACGCCCTGCCTCGCGCTGCAGCTCCTCCTCGAGTGCAAGCTGCGTGTCGAGGTCGTTCGCGAAGCCCGCATTGAAGCCGCGCTTGGTGAGTCCGATCGCTCGCGTCGGCATGTCGGCGAGCCGCTTCGCAATGCCCATGGCGACGTCAGCGAGCACCGCGCGCGGCACGACGTCGAAAACAAGGCCCCACTCTTTCGCTCGGCCGGCGTCGAGCTTGTCGCCGAGCATCGTCAATGCGGCAGCGCGCTGCAGTCCGATCAGGCGCGGCAGGATGAAAGTGCCGCCGCTGTCGGGAATAAGGCCGATCTTCACGAACGATTGAATGAAGCTTGCTTCTTCCGACGCGAGCGTGATGTCGCACGAGAAGGCGATGTTGGCACCCGCACCGGCGGCGACGCCGTTCACCGCGCACACGACCGGCTTCTCGAGTGTGCGAATGGCGTGAATGATCGGATTGTATTGCCGCCGCACCACGTCGCCCAGGTCGGGCATCGGACGCCCGTCGGCGGGCAGCACGTCGGCGAGATCCTGCCCAGCGCAGAAGGCGCGCCCATTGCCGGTCAGGAGCACGGCGCGCACTGATGGATCATCCGCGGCAACGCGCAACGCGGCAAGCAGAGCGTTCGCCATCGCCAGGTTGAAACTGTTGAGCACGTCCGGGCGATTCAGCGTGATGGCAAGGACACCCTCGGACGCTGCGGTAAGGATCAAATCCATTTCGTTGATCGGTTGATCGGTTGATGGGTATTTCGGCGGGTTCATCGGTTCGTCGGCAACGTTCCGGAATTGGCGCTGCTTCCGCTGGCGTTGCGGACGAAACCGACGAACCCGCCGATCAACCAATATACCGATTCAACCGATCAACCAAGAGCCCGGCCCCGCTCCCGTTCGCGCCGCCCAGCCTCCAGATTTGACGCGATGCCACATACGCACGCTGCGCCACCGAAAGGCCGTTCGACCGATTCCGCTCTCCCCGTTGATCCCCGCTTCGACTGGCGACGTATCGCCTATCACGTGCTCGTCTCTCGGGCGCTGGACGATCACGAGGAAACGACGAACCGGAATCGCACATCGGTGCCGCGCGAGCATCTCGTCCTCTATCAATTCTCGGCGCGCGGGCACGACGTCGGCCAGGTGATCCTGGGGTCTCTTCTCGACCGGCCGCACGATGGCGTGGGGGCGTACTATCGCTCACGTCCGCTGCTTCTCTCACTCGGACTGTCCATCGAGGACGCACTCGGCAGCTCGCTGGGCCGAGCCGGCGGATTCAGCGACGGTCGCGACATCGGGGTCGTCTCCAACATACCGGGATGGAAGGGCGCCACCGTGCTGCCAATGTCGGGCGACGTCGGATCGCAGTACACGCCGGCCGCGGGCTGGGCGCAGGCGGTGACGTATCGCAGGAGCGCGCTCGACGAAAAGGACTGGGAGGGCGCGATCGGCGTCGCACTCGGCGGCGAGGCGAGTGTGGCCACGAACGGCTTCTGGTCTGCGCTCACGATGGCGACGACGTTGAAGCTGCCAATGCTGTTCTACATCGAAGACAATGGGCTCGGCATCTCGGTGAAGGGCGAGATGCAGACGCCAGGCGGCAACATCGCGACGAATCTCGCGTCGTTCGGCAATCTCTTCCTGCGCGACGGCGACGGATGCAACCCCGCGGAATCGTCGGCGCTCATCGCGGAATGTGTGGAGCATGTGCGCGGCGGCTCTGGCCCCGCGTTGGTGCATCTCACCGTGCCGCGCCTGAGCAGCCACTCGGGTCCCGACAATCAGAAGGGCTATCGCACCGACGCCGAGATCGCCGCGGACGTCGCGCGCGATCCGCTGCCGAAGTTGCGGGCGCATCTCGTTCCGTCGTTCATGAGCGAGGCAGCGTGGACGGAGCTCGAAGCCGAGGTTGCGCGCGACGTGAGAGCTGGTGTCGCGGCCGCGCACGCTCGGCGCATGCCGGATCCCGCGAGCGTGAAGCGCTTCGTGTACGAGGAGGAGCGTCGTTCCGGCGACGTGCCGACGTTTGGCGGACTCTCGCGAGAGGAACGCGTCGCACTCGGTGGCTCCGACGTGCCCGCGCCGGACGGCGAGGTGATGCGACTGGCCGAAGCGGTGCGCCGCACGCTCGCGTCGGAGCTCACGGCAAATCCCAAGCTGCTCGTGTTCGGCGAAGACGTTGGCCGCAAGGGCGGCGTGCATCTCGTGACGGAGGGATTACAGAAGCGGTTCGGTTCGGAGCGCGTGTTCGACACGAGCCTGTCCGAGGAAGGGATCATCGGCCGCGCCGTCGGCATGGCGGTGAACGGACTCGTGCCCGTCGCTGAGATACAGTTCAGAAAATATGCGGACCCGGCGCACGAACAGCTCAACAACACCGGCACGATGCGGTGGCGCACGGCCAATCAATTCTCGGCGCCGATCGTCGTGCGAATGCCGGGCGGATTCGGAAAGGACGTCGGCGACCCGTGGCACTCGCTCTCCTCGGAAGTCACCTGGGCGCACGCACTCGGCTGGCAGGTCGCGATGCCCTCGAACGCCGCGGATGCCGTGGGCTTGCTTCGCGCCGCGATGCGCAGCGGCAATCCGACAATCTTCTTCGAGCATCGGTCGCTGCTCATGACGAGCCAAGGGAGCGCACGCTATCCAGGCGATGACTACCTCATTCCCTTCGGGCGCGCGAACCGGCTGCGCGAAGGCGACGGCGTGACGGTCGTGACGTGGGGCGCCATGGTGCACCGCTGCGTGGATGCGGCGGACCGGTTCAGCGGCGACGTCGATCTGCTCGACTTGCGGACGATCGCGCCATGGGATCGAACCGCGGTGCTCGAGTCGGTGCAGCGGACGGGGCGCTGCCTCATCGTGCACGAGGACACGACGACGGCGGGGTTCGGGGCGGAGATCGCCGCGGTTCTCGCACGCGAGGCGTTCTGGTTTCTGGATGCGCCCGTTGAGCGGCTTACGGTGGAGGACGTGCCGATGCCGTATCATCCGGTGCTGCTCGAGGCGGTGCTGCCCTCGGCTGAAACGATCGCGGAGAGAATCTCGGCGTTGTTAGTCGTTTGAGGTCACAGCGGATTGAAACGCGTTGGACGAATTCAGCGCGAATCCGCGCGGATCTATCGGATCTGCGCGGATTGTCTTTCTTGTGAATAGACCATCCGGTGGAATTCGGCCTTTTGTCCGAAGTGGAGAAGCAGACCAACCTCTTGTCCCGTCGCGCGGAGATAGTGCAATAGCTGCCTGCGATCGGCATCATGCAATTGGCGCGTCGCCTTGATTTCCACGATGACCTGGCCGGCAACGAAGAAGTCAGCGCGATAGGTCCCGACCACGCTGCCCTTGTACACGACTTCCAGAGGCAGCTCCCGCACATACGGGATCCGCCGCTCCCGAAATTCGACTTCGAGAGCACCGGCATACACGCTTTCGAGAAAGCCGTAGCGAAGTTCGTTAAAGACGTCATAGAACGCGCCGATGATCTGCCCAGTCATTTCGCCCCTCATCAAGCGACCTGGAGAGAGATGGCGTACGTCGTCGTCGGGACAATCCGCGCTGATCTGCATGATCCGCAAGATCCGCGATGGCTCCGTTCAATGCCCCACCAAACGCCCTCACGCCGTACCTAGAGAGCCTTGAACTCCTCGAACGGCTGCCCACACCCCCGGCACCAACACACGGCTTTGCACGCCGTCGACCCGAACTCGCTGCGCACCTCGGTCTCGTACGAATCGCAGTAGGGACACTGCGCCGCGGGCCGAACGCGCATGAGTTGTACGAGCCCGCCGCCGGGATCCGCGTGCGCCGGTGGAGCGATACCGTATGCCTTGAGCTTCGCGCGCGCCGCGGGCGAGATCCAATCGGTCGTCCATGCCGGCGCATACGCCGTCTGCATCCGGACATTCGCGATGCCCGCAGCACGGAGCGCGGAGACGATGTCGTCCTCGATCACTTGAATCGCCGGACATCCGGAATATGTCGGCGTGACCGTCACGGCCACCGCCCCATTCGCGTCGATGGAGACATCGCGCACGATGCCAAGCTCGCGCACGCTGAGCACCGGCACCTCGGGGTCCATCACCCCGTCGAGAATGGCCAGCACCTCATCGCGCGAGGGGAGCGCGCGAGCTACCATGTCGCGCCAGGGTGCGATCGCGCGATGATCTGCATCTCGGCGAGCATGTGACCGAGATGCTCGGTGTGCGCACCGGTGCGGCCGCCGCGTGCGCTCGCCGCACGGGGCACGTCGTCTGGCAGGGTGAGCGTCGCACGCTCGGTCACCTCCCTCACGAGAGCTTCCCACTGCGCCTTCACTGCGGCGAGATCCGGTGCGATGCCCGCCTCGAGCATCGCGCGGTCGACGTCGTCCGCCGCGAATATCTCCGGCGTGAAGCGCCACAGGTCGTCCACCGCCCTTTGCAGCCGGCGGTGACTTTCCTCCGTGCCGTCGCCGAGCTTGAGCATCCACTCGCCGCTGTGCCGCACGTGATACTTCGCTTCCTTGAGCGACTTGGCCGCGATCGCCGCGAGCTGCACATGCGTGCCGCGAGAGAGCGCGTCGAGCAGGACCACGGCATGGACGTCGAACAGAAACTGGCGCGCGATCGTGAACGCGAAGTCGCCCTTCGGCAGCTCGACGAGCTGGCAATTGCGGAACTCCACGACCTCGCGAAAGTACGCCAGCGCATCTTCGTCGCGACCCTTCCCTTCAAGCTGGCCGGCGAGACGCAGAAACATCGTCGCCTGCCCCAACAGATCGAGTGCGACGTTGGACGTCGCGATGTCTTCCTCGAGGATCGGTCCGTGACCGCACCACTCGCTCAGGCGATGGCCGAGGACAAGCCTGTCGTCGCCAAGGCGAAGGAGATACTCGAACAGCACGTTCGGCGAATCGCGCGGCGCAGGCACGACCGACCGCGACGTCATACGCCGCGAACGCCGCGTGGCACCTTGTAGAACTGTGGGTGCCGATATGCCTTGTCCGCGCCGGGATCGAAGAACGGGCCGTTCTCCCCCGGACTCGAGGCGGTGATGGCGCTCGCGGGCACGACCCACAGCGAGATCACGCCGCCGCGCCGAGCGTAGACGTCGCGCGCATTCTGGAGCGCCTGCTCGGCGTCGGCCGCATGCAGCGAACCCGCGTGCTCATGCGGCGCGCCCTGCTCGCTCTGCGTGAACACTTCCCATAAGGGCCACTGGCTGTCCGGCGCGAGCGCCTCGGTCTGCTCGGCAACCACGTCCTGATTCATCACTTTGCTCGCCACGCGCTATGCCGCCGCCGAGGCCTGTCGCGCGCGCTGCTTCGCGGCGTAGGCGCTCGCTGCCTCCCGCACCCACGCGCCTTCGTCATGCGCCTTGTTGCGCGCTTCGAGACGCTCGCGATTGCATGGGCCATTGCCGCGAACCACCTGATGGAACTCGTCCCAATCGATCCCGCCGCACTCCCAGTTCTCCGTCTCGGCGTTGTACTTCATGTCGGGATCGGGCAGCGTGATGTTCACCGCGGTGGCCTGCGGCACGGTCAGATTCACGAAACGCTGCCGCAGCTCGTCGTTCGTCTTGCGCTTCACCTTCCAGCGGATGAGCTCAGCGGTGTTCGGAGAATCGGTGTCGCTCGGTCCGAACATCATGAGCGAAGGCCACCACCAGCGGTTGACGGCGTCCTGCACCATCGCCTGCTGCGCCGGCGTACCGTTCGCGAGCGTCGCGACGATCTCGTAGCCCTGCCGCTTGTGAAAGTTCTCTTCCTTGCAGACGCGAACCATCGCGCGCGCATACGGCCCGTACGACGCCTTCGCCAGAATGGTCTGATTCACGATCGCGGCGCCATCCACGAACCAGCCGATGACGCCGATGTCGGCCCACGAGAGCGTCGGATAGTTGAAGATGCTCGAGTACTTCGCGCGTGCGTCGAGCAGCTGCTGGATCAGCTCCGCACGGTCGACGCCGAGCGTCTCCGTGCCGCAATAGATGTAGAGCCCATGTCCGGCCTCGTCCTGCACCTTGGCGATCAAGGAGATTTTGCGACGCAGCGACGGCGCGCGCGTGATCCAGTTGCCCTCGGGCAGCATGCCGACGACCTCCGAGTGCGCGTGCTGCGACATCATGCGCACGAGTTGCCGGCGGTACTTCTCCGGCATCCAGTCCTTCGGCTCGATGCTCTCGCCGGCGGCGATGCGCGCCTCGAAGGCGGCGGCCGCCTCGAAGGCGGCGGCTTTCGCCGGATCGTCGGTGGACGTGGGGGCAGGGCGGCTCTGGGTCATTCTCAAGTCTACACCGCAATGGGCAAATCGGACAATCGACGCAGCGGTCGCGACCCGTGTATCTTTGCCCATATGCTTACGAGGCCCGCGATTCCCGGGACCGCTGTTGCCGGCGGCGATGTCTCCGTGACGATTTCCGACGGAATCGGCACCATCAGCTTCTCGCATCCGAAGAGCAACTCGCTGCCTGCCGCGCTGCTCCAGCGGCTGGCCGACGCCGTGACCTGGCTCAGCAAGGACCCGGCCGCTCGCGTGATCGTCCTTCGCAGCGAGGGAGCTGGTTCCTTCTGCGCCGGCGCATCGTTCGACGAGCTGATCGGCATCGCGGATGCCGCATCGGGCGAGGAGTTCTTCAGCGGCTTCGCACGCGTGATCCTCGCCATGATCCGCGCACCCAAGTTCGTTCTCGTACGCGTGCACGGGCGCACGGCGGGAGGCGGCGTCGGAATCGCCGCGGCCGGCGACTACACCTTCGCCGTCCCCTCGGCCTCCGCGAAGCTGAGCGAGCTTGCGGTAGGAATCGGTCCATTCGTGGTCGGCCCCGTGATCGAGCGCCGCATCGGCAACGGTCCCTATGCCGCCATGTCGGTCGACGTCGAGTGGCGCGACGCCGACTGGGGCGAGCGTCACGGGCTCTACGCCCGCATCTGTTCGGACATCGCGTCGATGGACGCGGCCATCAATGGTCTAGCCGGTACACTCGCGGCATCGAACCCGGATGCAATGGCGGCGATGAAGCGGGTGTTCTGGGCGGGAACCGAGCAGTGGGATACGCTGCTCGCCGAGCGGGCGCGCATGTCTGGCACATTCGTGCTCTCCGAATTCACTCGGGCGGCCATCGCCAAGTTCAAGGGGCGGTAGCCAGCCGCGGGAATTACGGGCGTTTCGGGGCGGGAGGCTGGACGGGGAACAGTACGGCGAGCCCGCCCTTGTCGGCGCAACGGCCTTCGCTGGCCGCGCCGGTAAGATAGCTGCCATCCTTGCAGCGCCCTGTTGCTCCCGAGGGCGCGGGCTCGCGGGCCACGACGGCGCGCACGGCTGGCGCGGGCGCGCGAGAAGGCGCGTCTGCGCGGCAGCGGTGCAACGTTCGTCGTCGGCGACGCCCTCGCGCTCGAGACGCTCGGACGGAGCTTCGACTCGGCGATCGACTGCGGCCTCTTCCACACGTTCGGGGATGCCGACCGGGTGCGCTTCGAGCGGAGCCTCCACGAGGTGCTGCGGCCGGGCGGTCGCTACGCGCTCCTCTGCTTCAGCGATCTCCAGCCCGGCCAGCCGGGCCCTCGGCGCGTGACCCAGGCGGAGATCCGGGACACGTTCGCGACCGGCTGGACGGTGGATTCGATCGTCGCGGAGCGGTTCGCGGCG
>Ga0208587_1000505_pt1 | contig 21238 bp, 19 predicted proteins | sample NGESurdeep092012_7_FD_184472 | JGI IMG/M metagenome (GOLD analysis project Ga0208587, IMG submission 184472) | Arctic peat soil microbial communities from Barrow, Alaska - NGEE Surface sample 210 deep-092012 (SPAdes) | ecosystem: Environmental > Terrestrial > Soil > Wetlands > Peat ...
TATTTCCTCTTCCAGCGCACGCCGCTCTTGGTGTCCTCGAGGATGATCCCCTGCTCCAGAAGTTGATCCCGAATCCGGTCGGCAAGCGCGAAGTCGCGGGCCTTTTTGGCGGCGTTGCGCTCGGCCACCGGCGTCTTGGTTTTCTTGCTGAAGTAGATGAGCGCACCGCGCTCCTCACCGCCCGACTCGGCGTGCTGCTTGCCGGGGCCGTGGCAGCTCTCACACCCGAGTTGTTCCTTCGAGTCCCTCGGGTGCTTGAGGAGGACCTTCCCCATCGGGGTGGCGAGGAAGTCCCCCACGTCCTTCTTGTGGCAGTCGATGCAGGTCGCGTTGCCGGCGTATCCGGGCGGCGGCGCGGGTTTCGCAGCCTGCTGGGCCAGTGCGCTTCGAGATGAAGCGAGCAGCGCGACGGCTGCGAGAAGCCAACGTAGATGTCGCATGTTTCGGTTTCTTAGTCCCTCGCCGCCCCTCATGAGGGCAGCGACAGTGCGAGTGGGGTCGCTGATGCGTTGGTTACGGGTGCGACTTCGAGCCGAGCTCCCTCACGTACTTCGCGACCGCCATCATCTCAGCGGGCTTCAGCTTCTCCTTGAACGAGACCATGTCTTCGTTTTTGCCCTTGGTGAGGACCTTCACCACGGAATCGTCGCTGCGCGCGCCGACGAACGCGGCGTCGAACGTGAAGATCTTCGGGAATTTCTCCTTCATCGTCTTGGGCGGACGACCGACGACGCCGTGGCACTTCTTGCAGTGCTCGTCGTAGAGCGCCTTGCCGTCGGCCTGGGCGGCGGCGCGGCTCGCCGCGGCGGCACTGGTGAGCACGAGCGCGATCATCATTGAGCGGATTTTCATGGCTTCTCCTTGGGCTTTCTGGGCTCGGGAAACGTGTCGACGAACTCTTCCTTCGCGGTCTGCCAGTTCTTGCCGCGCAGCGAGGAGAGGTACCGCGAGAGCTCCTCGATCTCCTGGTGCGAGAGGACGGGCGGGCCGAACGCCGGCATCTTCGAGCCGGTGTGGAACCGCGACGGATCCTCGATGAAGCTGTGGATGTATGCCGCCGAGTGTCTCAATCCGACCTCGGTGAGCTCGGGTGAATCCTTGGCATCGCCCTTCCGGTCCGCGCCGCCCTTGCCGGCGACGATGTGGCAGCCGCCGCACTGCTGGCGCTCGAACAGCGCGCGTCCGGCGCGTTCCGGCGAGTTGAGCACGCGCCCGACCTCGGGCGCGATGGCGGTGGGCTTCGGCTCGCGGATGCTCGCGCCGAGGAGCAGCACGATGCCGCCGAGCAGGCCGAAGAGCGAGATCCGCGCCACCGGGCGGCGGTTGAACGCGCGCGCGCTCCGGCGGTCGAAGAACGGAAGCAGCAGGAGCACGAGCACGAGCACGCCGGGAACGCCGACCGCGGCGACGCTCTCCATCGAGCCCGGCACGAGCTTGAGCAGCTGGAAGAACGGCAGGAAATACCATTCCGGCCGCGGCACGTACGACGAATCTGACGGATCCGCGGGGAGCTCGAGTCCCGCGCCCACGAAATGTCCCACCAGGAAGAGCAGGAGGACGAGCGAAGTGGCGATCACCGCGTCGAGCACGACGATGTCCGGCCAGAAGCGCACGCCCGCTTTCTTGCTCGCGGCGTAGCTCTCGGCGTAGTAGCGGTGATACTCGGGGCTGTCCGTCCTCGCCGGCGCGTTCAGTTCGAGCACACCCGTTCGGGGCGCGATGCCGTTGCGCACGACGAGCGTGAGGTGCAGGAGCGCGATTCCGGCAAGCAGCGCCGGCAGGAGGAGCACGTGCAGCGCGTAGAATCGCGTGAGCGTCGCGACGCCGAGCTGTGCGCCTCCGCGCAGCAGCTTGACGATCACCGCGCCGACGATGGGCGTCGTGCCCGCGATGTTCGTGCCGACCTGCGTGGCCCAGTACGCCTTCTGGTCCCACGGCAGCAGGTAGCCGGTGAATCCGAAGCCGAGCACGATGCCGAGGAGGGCCACGCCCAGCAGCCAGTTGAGTTCGCGGGGGTACTTGTACGCCCCCATCGAGAACACGCGGATCGCGTGCGCGACCACCAGGATGACCATCGCAGAGGCGCCCCAGTGGTGGATCCCGCGAAGGAGCGCGCCGCTCGCGACGCTGTGCTCGAGGTAGCGGATGCTGTCGTAGGCGTGGTCCGGCGACGGCGCGTAGTACATCGCGAGGATGGTGCCGGTCGCCGCCTGCACCAGGAACACCGCGAGCGTCGCGCTGCCGAGGGTGTGCCACCAGGTGAGGTCGCGCGGCATCCTGCGGTCGAGCAGGGTCCTGCGAATTCCAACGAGGTCGATGCGCTCGTCGAGCCATTTCGAGAGTCGGTTCATCGCGCTACGCCTCGATCTTGTCGGAGACGCCGAGCCGGTAGTCGCGGTAGTTCACGAACACCGCGCTGTCGCGAATCTCGACCTGCAGCTCGTCGAGGGGACGCGGCGGCGGTCCGGCGAGGACTTCGCCCGTCTTGACGTCGAACTGCCCGCGATGGCACGGGCAGAAGAAGTGTTTCAGGTCCTTGTCGTAGACGTAGCTGCAGCCGAGATGGGTGCAGTGTCCGTTGTAGGCCTTGAACTTGTCGCCGTCCTCCGTGTACAGCCACACGCCGTTGAGCGAGCGGCTCTCGACCCAGGCGTCCTGCAGCTCCTGCACGAAGTTCACCCGGACCGGCACGCCCACGTCGAGCAACGCGATGTCGTCGGCGACTTTCACCCAGCCGTCCGCGCGCGGCTGCGGGAGGCTCGGCGAGACGAACGAACGCACGACCGGAAATCCGACGAGCACGGCGCTTACACCGGCGCACGCCGCGCTCACCTTGACGAGGAATCCTCTCCGGCCTTCATCCGGGCGCGCGGATTCAGCGCCCATTTCGACATGGTCATCCATGAGGGAGCAGTCTCGGTTTTGCGGACCCTCAATGGCATCGGGACTAACCCTGAATTTCTGTAGGACATTGCCCGACACGGCAAGCACTCGGCCTACTCGATCAGTTTTCTCCCTTCCGGCCTTCGTCCATTTTCCCTTCCATCTGGCGCCGCCACTTGTCGATTTCGGCGTGATTCCCCGACAACAACACGCCGGGAACCTCGTGGCCGCGATACTCCGGCGGGCGCGTGTAACTCGGCGCCGAGATGCCGCGGCCGAAGAAGGAATCCGTGCGCGCGCTGTCCATGTCGCTCATCGCGCCGGGCAGCAGGCGAACGGTGGCATCGATCACGGCGAGCGCGGCGGACTCGCCGCCGCTCAGCACGAAATCGCCGAGCGAGATTTCCTCGGTCGCGAGGTGATCGGCGACGCGCTGGTCGACGTCCTTGTAGTGACCGCAGAGGAGCGTGAACTCTTCGAGCGTCGAGAACCGTTCGGCGTCGGCGTGCCGGAACCGGCGGCCGCGCGGAGAAAGCAGGATGATCGGCGGCTTCGCGCCGATCGCCTCGACCGCCTCGAAGAACGGTGCGGGCTTCATGACCATGCCGGCGCCGCCGCCGTACGGCGCGTCGTCGACGGTGCGATGCTTGTCGTGCGTGTAGTCGCGCAAGTCGACGAGCTGGTATTTCACGAGGCCGGCGGCCGCGGCGCGCGCCGGAATCGAGAGCCCGAGCGGGCCCTCGAAGAACTCCGGGAAGATCGACACGACGCGAATGGTCAGCATCGCGCTCACGCGCCGCCGCCGAAGAACAGTTCGTCCGGAATCGAGACCGTGATGCTGCGATCGGCGCGATTCACGTGTCGCACGAACTGTTCGTTGAAGGGGAGTGCGACGTCGCCGCGGGCCGTGTGCACGTCGAGCAGCACGCCGTGCGGGACTGGGTACCAGGCGCGCACTTCGCCGAACTGTGCGCCGCTCTCGTCGAGCACGCGCATGCCGCCGAGTTCGTGGAGGAAGACTTCGCCGTCCTCGGGCTCGGTGAGTTCCCCGCGCGGCACGAGCAGATGGCGGCCGTTCCATCGCTCGGCTTCCGTGCGATCCGTGACGGCGTCGAGCGTGACGAGCAGGCCGCCCTTGAACGGCCGGCTCGCGAGGACCTTCAGCTCACGCGACTCGCCGGTGACCGGATTGCGAAAGATGTCACCGGAGACCGTACCTTGAAAAACGCGAGCGCCGGACGCGAACATCACGTCCGGCGCGTCCGTCAACAATTCCACCACGAGCTCGCCGCGCACGCCGTGCGCGCGGCGCACGCGGCCGACGAGCGCGTAGCCTTGCGTAGAGCTCAGCCTTCCTTCAGCGGCACGGCCTCCGCGCTCTTCTTGGCGGCAAGCCGCACTTCGTGGCGGTCCTTGAGGACGCCGGCCTTCCGGAGGAGCGAGCGCACGGTGTCGCTCGGCAGCGCGCCGTTGTCCATCCAGTAGTTGGCGCGCGCGACGTCGAGGTTCAGCGCGAGGTCACCGCTGCGAGGAGCGTACTGGCCGATGATCTCGATGAACTTTCCGTCGCGCGGGCTGCGTGAGTCGGCGACGATGATACGGTAGGTCGGCGCCTTCTTGCGGCCGGCGCGGCGGAGGCGGATGCGGACTGCCATTTGATTCTCCTCGGTAAGACGGTGACGGTACTGCGCCGAGCTCATCGCGATGCCGGAGTTTCCGGTACGCACTCGGGAACTGCGACTGAAAGCTGTCGACTGACAGCTGTCAGGTGACAGCTTCCAGACCTAAGGAATGCCTCCAAACATACCCGGCGGCATTCTTCCCCCTGTGGCTCCGGACATTTTTTTCATCATCTTTTGCATATCGCGGAACTGCTCGAGCAGCCGGTTCACCTCGCTGATCGGCCGGCCGCAGCCCTTTGCCACCCGCAATCTGCGCGAGCCATTCAGCAGATCCGGCTTCTTGCGCTCCTCATTCGTCATCGACAGCACGATCGCCTCGACCCACTTGATCCGGCGCGGATCGGCGTTCGCCTGTTTCAGCATCTTCGTGTTCACGCCCGGCAGCATCTTCAGGACGCCTTCGAGCGGGCCGAGCTTCTGGATCTGCTTCATCGCCGCGAGGAAGTCGTTCAGGTCCATCCCTTCGCGGCGGACTTTCTTCTCGAGCTTCTTCGTCGCCTCGGTGTCGAAGGTCTCCTGCGCCTTCTCCACCAGCGAGAGGATGTCGCCCTGCTGGAGGATCCGTCCGGCCATGCGGTCCGGGTGGAACTCCTCGAGGGCGTCCGTCTTCTCGCCTGTGCCGATGTACTTGATCGGCTTTCTCGTGACCCCATAGATGGAAAGCGCCGCGCCGCCCCTCGCGTCGCCGTCGAGCTTCGTGAGGATCACGCCGGTCACACCCAAGGCGGTGTCGAAACCCTGCGCGATCTTCACTGCCTCCTGGCCGGTCATGCCGTCGGCCACGAGCAGAATCTCATCAGGCCGCACCGCATCCTTCAGGCGGCGCAGCTCGTTCATCATCTCCTCGTCGATCTGCAGGCGGCCCGCGGTGTCGAGTATGACGACGCGATCCCGCTCGCGGCGCGACACCTCGAGTCCCGCGCGCGCGATCTTCACGACGTCCTGCGTGGAGCGGTCCGCGAACACGGGGATGCCGAGTTCGCCGCCGAGCGTCTCGAGCTGGTCGATGGCCGCGGGACGGTAGACGTCGAGCGCAATCATCCGAACTTGTCTCCCTTCCGCCCTCAATTTTCGCGCGAGCTTCGCCGCGGTCGTCGTCTTTCCGGAACCCTGCAACCCGACCATCATCACGACCGTCGGCGGGACGCTCGAAAGCTTGAGCCCCTCGCGGCGCTCGCCGAGCATCGCGGTGAGCTCGTCGAAGACGATCTTCACCAGCTGCTGCGCAGGACTGACCGTGCGCAGCTGCGACACGCCAACCGCCCGCTTGGTGACGCGTTCGAGGAACTCGCCGGTCAGCTGGAAGTTGACGTCGGCCTCGAGCAGGACGCGCCGCACGTCGCGGAGCCCGTCCTTGATGTCGGCTTCGGACAACGTGCCACGGCCGCGGAGCTTCGCGAACGTGGCTTCAAGCTTGGAGGAGAGCTCGTCGAACATTGAGCCTTGAAGCTTACCCTGGAACGTGCCGTTATCCAAGGGGAAACAGCGGTCATTTTCGCCACAGACGAGTAATCGGTCGTTGGTCATTGGTCGTTGGTCATCAGCACAGCCAAGTACCAAGAACCAATGACCAACGACCGATTACTCGTTGTGGGGTCAGTCTCCCGCGCTAGTCGACAACCGCTCGCGGGACTAGTTTAGACCAACGTGACCGCGCCCCAGTTGCCGTCCGAGCTGCCGCTCCTGGCGCTCCGCTCGACGATCGTCTTTCCCCACGGCACCATCGCCGTGCAGATGGGCGCCCCCGACAACCTCGCGCTGCTGCGCGCGCATCCGGAGCCCGGCGCCCTGGTGCTGCTCGCCGTGGCGCTCGGCGACGATGCGCAGGATCCGGCACGGCTCGAGGCGCGGGTGGGCGTGTTCGCGCGCGTGAAGGATCGCAGCAGCGCGGGCGCCGAGACGATCCAGGTGACGCTGGAAGGCCTCGCGCGGGTGCGCATCGGCGCGCTGTCGAAACGCATCCCCTTCCCCGTCGCGCTGGTCGAGCGCACCGAGGAGATCGCCGCGCAGGGTGATGCGGCCCGCGCGCTCATGGACCGGATCGTCGTCACGGCGGATGCGCTCGTCGAGCGCAACGAACAGTTCCCTGCCGAGGTGCCGGGGCTTCTCCGCCGCGTGACCGGTGACCCGTCGCGATTCGCCGATCTCGCCGCGTCGCACGGCAACCTGCGCATCGCCGAGCGCGACGAAGCGCTGCAGCGGCTCGACGTCGCCGCGCGGCTCGAATTCGTCGCCTCGAGGTGGGAGAAGGAAGTCGCCCGCGCGACGGTCCTCGAGGAGGTCAAGCAGCAGACGGAGGTGAAGGTCGAGCAGCACCATCGCGAGTTCTATCTCAGGCAGCAACTGCAGGCGATTCGCGCCGAGCTGGGCGAGCGCGACCCGATGGAGAGCGACGCGCAGGAGCTCATGCGCCAGATCGACGCGGCCAACCTCCCGGAGCGGGTCGCGCAGGAAGCGCGGCGCGAAACAGAGCGGCTGCGGGCGCTGTCGCCGGCGTCGAGTGAATACCAGGTGCTGCGGAACTACGTCGAGTGGGTGCTCGCGCTGCCGTGGCACGCGCGCTCCGGCGACGAGGACATCGCGCTCGAGAAAGTGGAGGCCGCGCTCGACACACGGCATTACGGGCTCGAGGAGGCGAAGGAGCGCATCCTCGAATACCTGTCGGTGCGCAAGCTGCTCAAGCAGAGCGGCGGCTACTCGCACGGGCCGATCCTGTGCTTCGTCGGGCCGCCGGGAACCGGCAAGACGTCGCTCGGCGAGGCGATCGCGCAGTCGATCGGGCGCGCGTTCTATCGCATCTCGGTCGGCGGCGTGAGGGACGAGGCCGAAATCCGCGGACATCGCCGCACGTACGTGGGATCGCTGCCGGGACTGATCCTGCAGGCGCTGCGCCGCGTGCAGGTGTGCGATCCCGTCCTGATGATCGACGAGATCGACAAGATGCAGGGCGGCGGACCAAGCGGTGATCCGCTCGCCGCGATGCTGGAGGTGCTCGACCCGCAGCAGAACGCGTCGTTCGTGGATCACTATCTCAACCTGCCGTTCGACCTGCGGCCGGTGCTGTTCATCTGCACGGCGAACAACCTCTTCGACATTCCGCCGGCGCTGCGCGACCGCATGGAAGTCATTCGCATCGCGGGCTACACGGTGGAGGAGAAGGTGGAGATCGCGTGGCGCTACCTGTTGCCGCGCCTCGTGACCGAACACGGCATCACGGATCTCGACCTGCAGTTCACCGATGAAGCGCTCTCGACGATCTCGAGCAGATATTCACGAGAGGCAGGACTGCGCGGATTCGAGCGAAATCTCTCGGCGCTGATGCGGCGCCGCGCGCGACGCAAGGCGCAGGGCGAGCAGGGCGCGTGGATCGTGGACGCGGCGCGCATCGAAGAAGCCCTCGGCTCGCCCCGTTACTCTTCGGACGAAGCCGAAATCGAGCCGGAGATCGGCACCGTCACGGGCCTGGCATGGACCGCGGCCGGCGGCGAGCTCATGACGATCGAGGCGCTGCGCATGCCTGGCAGCGGCAAGCTCACCGTCACGGGACAGCTGGGCGACGTGATGCGTGAATCCGTGGACGCGGCGTGCTCGTACGTACGCTCACGGGCACGCGCGCTGCGAATCGTGGACGCGGAGATGAAGGCCACCGATCTCCACATTCACTTCCCGGCCGGGTCGGTTCCCAAAGATGGACCGAGCGCCGGCGTGGCCGTGACGCTGGCGATCGCGAGCGTGATGAGCCGGCGCGCCGTGCGCCGCGACGTGGCGGTCACCGGCGAGGTGACCCTGCGCGGACGTGTGCTGGAAATCGGAGGCGTGAAGGAGAAAGTGCTTGCCGCGTATCGATCGGGACTCCGCAACGTGATGCTGCCGCTGGCGAACGAGAAGGACCTGCGCGAGGTGCCGGCGGCCATCCGCGAGCACGTCAGGTTCTCCTTCGTGAGCACGATGGACGAGGTACTCACCGAGTTGCTGCTGCCGCCTGCGAGCTCAGCCTTCGCAGACGCCGACGCTGCGCCGGAGGATGAGGCAAGCGATGGAAGATCGAAGATGGAAGATGGAGGCAGTCTTGGCGTGAGGGCCGATACGTAGACCGCCGAGCCCCGGTAAACCGTCAGTCTTCGATCTTCCATCTTCCATCTTTCATCTTCCATCTTCGGTCGCCGTCATTGAACTACACCCGCCTGTGGCTCGACGTACTCCTCGGCTCAGTCTCGGGAGGCGTGACCAGCTGGGTCGCCGTCGTCCTGATCTTCCGCCCCTACGAACGAACGTTCGGCCTTCACGGCGCGATCCCGAAGAACAAGGCGCGGCTCGCGAAGACGATCGGCAAGACGGTCGGGGAGCGACTGCTGACGTCCGCGGACATCATCGAGGAACTGCAGCGCTCGGGGCTTCGCGAGGCGATCGAGGCGAAGCTGGCCGACGTCGCCGTCGCCGCGCTCGAGCGCGATCGCGGACCGCTGCGCGAGCTGTTGCCGCCCGCCGTGGTCGGCGAGCTCGAACGGCTGATCGCCGAGGCCGGCCCTGATACGGCGGCGGCGTACGAGCGTTACGTCGCGACCGAAGCATTCGAGGAGCAGGTGCGCGCGTTCGTCGCGCGCTCACGCAAAGACGTGCCGCCGGACGAAACGGGGACGGAGCTCACCACCGAGCGCCGCACGGGACTCGCCGGAAAGGCCGCCGGCATGGCGGCCGGCCTCATCGACGACGTGATCGTGCGGTGGGCGTTGCGGGCGGCGCGCTCTGAGCGGGCGCGATCGATGGCGGTGGAGGCGGTGCGCGGCGCGGGAGTCGCGCTGCTCGACCGTCCGCTCGGCAGGCTCGGCCGCTGGCTTCCCGACGATGCGCCGCGCCGCCTGGTCGCGACCGCGGCGCCGGCCGTGTGGGACCAGATCATCGAGAGGCTTCCGGCGCTCCTCGAGACCGTGGACATCCCCGCGATGGTGGAACGGAAGGTGCTCGGCTTCAGCACCCAGCGCGTCGAAGATCTCGTGCGCGGCGTGACTCAGCGCGAACTCAATCTGATCGTGCAGTTAGGCTATGTGCTCGGCGGGGCGATTGGGGCTGCGCAGTTCGTGCTGGAGTCGTTGGTGCGCCGGTGACGATCGTCTCGGTCGCTGGATCCCACCGCACGCACGCACCGAGGGAGACCATCACGGCGCAGAGCGTCAACGCCGGACGCCACAGCCGGCGCAGCTGGATCCAGAGCACTTCGATTCGCGACCGCATCACGTCCTCCGGGACTCATGGCTTCATCAACTTCACCTTCGTGATATCGAACAGACGCGTCGCTGCGCCCGCTGGAACATCCGTGAAGAGCACCACCGGCTTTCCCTGCACCGTGACCGCCGCGAGCTCGACCGACCTTCCCTTCGCCGCGAACTTCCTCGTCGTGCCGCTGCCGCCCGCCGCGTGCGCCGTCTTGAAGCGTTTCTCGATCGTCTGCTCCATCAGGTCGCGGAACTGCGCGGCGTCGACCGGCGAATCCCACACGGTGAGCCAGGTGAGACCCGCGCCCCGCGATGTATTGACGACCAAGTACCGGTCACCTTCCCATCCTGCCGCGCCGCGGGCCGCGATGTCCGCGTCGCCGAGATGCTGGAACAGGTAGAGCCTCGTCTCGAACTCTCCCAGGTCGTTCTCATAGACGACCGAGCCGGCCTCGGGTTTCGGGAACAGCACCCGCGTCGGCACGTCGAGCGAATCGAGGAACCGGTCCGGGTGCATGACCTGCTTGGTGGATGTCGGCGGCGGCCTGAACGGCATCTGGCCCGGCCGCTTTTCCTTGAAGTGACGAACGAACTCGGCGCCGCTCAGGTACGGAAAGAGCAGGGATTCCTGGATGAACATCGGCGCGGTGGCGAACACGGGCATCGTGCCCTGGGCGTCACGAATCATCTGGCGCACGCGTTCCCAGCCGCCGGGCAGCGCCATCGCGAAGTTGTTGCCGCCGAGCATCGCGCTCATCTGCTCGAACACCGCCTCTCCCTCGATGACCGCCTGGACGGCGCTCGTGCGGTCGTTGTCGCCGTGCTCCTTTTCGAGCGAGTCCAGCGGGAAGTACTGGTCCTGCAGGGCGTGCACGAGCTCGTGCGTGATCGTGATCGTGATCATCTCGGGCGTCACCGCGCCCGGGCCGGTGCCTTCCGTGCCGACGACGTAGAGGACCTTCGTGGCGGGGTCGTAGTAGCCGACGACCTGCTCGGTGAGGAGGCCGAGCATGAACTTGCGCAGGTCGAGCGTGTCGGGGATCAGGCCGAACAGCTTGTACGTTCGCTCGGCGCCGGCGAGTTCGAGCGCGGGAAGGTCCTCGTCGAATTTCTTCTCCAGGAAACTCCGGACTTCATCCTTCGATCTCGACTCGACTTTGGGAGGCGTCTTGAATTTGAGGCCCACCGACTTTTCGATGGCGGGAATCGCCGTGGCGACTTCCTTCGCGTACGGACCGGTACCGACGGGACGGTCCGGCTGGCAGGCGGCGAAGACCGGGAGAAATGCGAGGGCGAGTGTGGCCGCCGCGGAGGTGCGCAGTTTCATTCAGCCGATGACCCGGTCGAGATACCAACCGATGAGAGAGGAACCGAAGAGCAATGTGAAGAGCGCGGCCGGCGCGAGGAACACCCCGAACGGAACGAGCGGGGTCTCGAAGGTTTCGCCGCGTGTGCGCGCGCGAAGAAAGCCGACGGGATACACGACGAGGAGAAACGCCGCCGCGGCAAAGAACGCGCCGACGAAGATCGTGAGGAGCGCCCGGCTTGGCCCGAGCGCGACGCCGACCATCGCCATGAGCGTCGTGTCGCCGAAGCCCATCGCCTCCTTCTTCAGCGCCACTTCGCCCAGCCAGCCGATGATGGTGACCGCGCCGGCGCCGACGCACGCGCCGAAGACCGCGTCCACCGGCGACGCGAACGGATCCTGCACCATGAGCCAGGCGCCGATGAGGCTCGTCATGCCGCCGAAGACCAGCCCCGTGATCGTGAAGCCGTCGGGAATCAGGTAGTGCTTGGCGTCGGTCACGGCGATGCCGAACAGGATCGTCGCGAACACCGCGACCCGCAGCGCGATGAAGCCGGGACCGAACCACCACACCGACGCGACCCACGCGAGCCCGACCAGCGCCTCGACGATCGGGTAGATGCTGGAGATGGGGAGCCCGCAGCTGCGGCACTTCGCGCGGAGGACGAACCAGGAGACGACGGGAACGTTATCGTACCACGCGATGCCGCCGCCGCAGCGCGGGCAGCGCGAGCGGGGACGCACCACCGATTGCTCCGCCGGCCAGCGCGCGATGCAGACATTCAGGAACGAGCCGACGCTCGCGCCGACGAAGAACACGAGAACGAAAAAGAAGGCGATCATGCGCGCAGCGCCCAGAGCATGATGCCGGCCGCGACCGAGACGTTCAGCGACTCGACGTCGGCGGCCATCGGCAGGCCGACGATCTTGTCCGACATTTCGCGCACGGTTGCGCTCAGTCCGGCGCCTTCGTTGCCGACCGCGAGGGCGAGGCGGCGCGGAGCCTTCATGGTGTCGACCGCGTCGCCCCCCGCGTCGGCGCCCCAGAGCGCGACGTGCTGCGATGCCAGAAATGCGGCCAGCTCCTCCGGCGCCGCGGGTACGGTCGGGAGACGAAAGTGCGCGCCCACACCGCTTCGCACGGCCTTCGCATTCCACAGATCGGCCGTGCCCGGCAGCGCGATGACCGCCGCCGCGCCGAGCGCCGCGGCGGTGCGCACGAGCGTGCCGGCGTTGCCGGGATCCTGGATGGCGTCGAGCACGAGGAGGCGCGTGGTTTCGGCGAGCGTGAGGGAGGACAGGGCGTGCGTGGGCACGTCGGCGACGGCGAGAATTCCCTGCGTATGCTCGGTGTCGGCCGCCGAGAGGAAATCCTTCTCGTCCACTTCGACGCATTCTATGTTGCGGTGCGCCAGCGCGGAGAGCAGGGCCGCTCCGCGCGGTGATTCGGCAACCGCGGCGGTACGCAGTACGCCGCGCACCGCGACGGGCGAGCGGAGCAATTCTTCGACGGTGCGCACGCCTTCCGCGACGAATTGCGATCGTCGTTCCCTCGCCTTGCGACGCTTGAGATCCCTCGCTAGGGTCAACAGTTGCACGTCACTCCTCTCGCCATGCCGCGTTTCCAGTGAACACTTCCAACAAGCTATACCGGGTCTCCCTGAAGACGCTCCGCCTGCTCCGCGCGTTTCTCTTCCTAGCCCTTCCAGCGGCGGCGCTCGGCGCATGCGCGGTATCGCAGCAGAAGGAAGTGCGGATGGGCACGAACTACTCCGCGCAGATCGCGCAGCAGCTCCCGCTCATCAGGGACCCCGAGGCGCTGCGATACATGAACGTGCTGGGCGACTCGCTCGCGAAAGTCACGGACCAGCGCGATCTCCAGTGGCATTTCAACATCGTGGACAGCAAGGAGGTCAACGCGTTCGCGGTTCCGGGCGGCTACGTGTACGTGAATCGCGGGCTCATCGAGCGCGCGCAGACCATGAGCGAGGTGGCCGGCGTGATCGGGCACGAGATCGGGCACGTGACGCGTCGCCATTCGATCAGGCAGATGCAGAAGGCGCAGGGCGCCAACATCGGCATGTCGCTCGGCTGCATCCTCACGCGCATCTGCGGATCCGGTCTCGCCACGACGGCGATGGACGTCGGCGCCGGCGGTCTCTTCGCGCACTTCAGCCGCGGCGATGAGATCGAGGCCGACGACGAGGGCATCCGCACCATGATCAAGGCCGGCATCGATCCGAACGGGATTCCCGAGATGTTCCGGGTGCTGCTCGACGAGCGAAAGAAGAGTCCCGGCGCGGTGGACGCCTTTTTCGCGACGCATCCGATGGAAGAGGACCGGATCGCGGCGGCGCAGGCGCTGATCCGCACGTTTCCCCCGGCGCAGTTGGAGGGGCTGACGAGGGACTCGCAGAACTTTCATGCGTTCAAGGAGAGGCTGGCTTCGCTACCGCCGTCGCCGGAAGTCAAGAAATAGTGGGGAGTGGCGAGACCAGTGCCGAGGGGCGAGACCAGTGGGGAGTGGCCAGGATGAGTGGGGAGTGGGGAGAACCGAGCGGGGAGTGGGGAGTCGCGAGAGAAGTGGCGAGTGATGCGACCTGCTCAGAAGTGGGGAGATCTCCCCACTCGCCTCTCGCTACTCGGTTCTCCCCACTCCCCACTCACCCTGGCCACTCCCCACTGGTCTCGCCCCTCGCCACTAGCGGTTAGAGCCGTGAGATGAATTCCGTCACGAGCATCGCAAACCTCTCTGCCGCAGCAGCGCCGACCGCCACCACCTCCGCATGACTCAGCGGCGCGCCCGAAATCCCCGCCGCCGCATTCGTGATGAGGCTGATCCCCGCCACCTCCATCTTCATCGCCGCGGCCACGATCGCCTCCGGCACCGTCGACATCCCCACCGCATCCGCGCCGAGCGTCGCGAGCATTCTCACCTCGGCGGGGGTCTCATAGTTCGGCCCCAGGAGGCCGGCGTACACGCCTGACCGCACCGGCACGCCGGTCTTCGTCGCGCAGGCGCGCAGCAGCGCGACGAGCCGCGGCGACCAGGGTGCCGACATGTCGGGGAAACGCTCGTCGGTCGGCTCCACGGCGCCGAAGAGCGGATTCCGGAACATCAGGTTGAGGTGATCCTCGATGATCATCAGGTCTCCCGGCGCGAACGCGCGGGAGATTCCACCGGCGGCGTTCGAGACGAACAGCACACGCGCGCCGAGCGCGTGCAGCACGCGCACCGGATACGCCGCGGTGCGGGCGCCATGGCCTTCGTACATGTGAACGCGGCCCGCGAGCGCGAGCACCTCGCGGCCTCCGAGCGTGCCGTGAATGAGCTCCCCTCGATGGCCGGCGACGTTCGTCGCGTGGAAACCGGGAATCTCCGCGTATGGCACACGCACCGGATTCTCGATGCGCGCGGCGAGGTCGCCCAGTCCGCTGCCGAGCACGATCGCCGCGACGGGCGCGACCGGCGCGCGCGCGCCAAGCCGCGATCGCACGCCGTCGGCCGCGGCCCGCGCCGCCGCGGCGCCGTTCCCGCTCGCGGGACTCATGCCGTCTCCGCACGCAGCAGCGCGAACTCGCGGTCGACCAGGGCGAGGAGGGCGCGCCGCTCGTCGTCGGGGAGGAACGCGCTCTCGAATCCGTTGCGGGCGAGCGTGCAGAGCTCGTCCAGGCTGAACTCCAGTTCCTTCGCGGCGTGTGCGTACTCGGCGATGAGCGTCGTCCCGCTCATGAGCCGGTTGTCGGTGTTCAGCGTCACGCGCATGCCGCGTTCGAAATACGCGCGCAGCGGATGCGACTCGTAGTCCTTCGCCGCATGCGTCTGGACGTTGCTGGTGAGGCACGCCTCGATCGCGATGCCGTTTTTCGCGAGCTCATCGGTGAGCCGCGGATCCTCGATGAGCCGCGTGCCGTGCCCGATGCGCTGCGCACCGCAGACGTGCACCGCGTCGGCCACCGACTCGGGTCCCGCGCCCTCGCCGGCATGGCAGGTGCAGAACATGCCGTGCTCGCGCGCGTGCAGGAACGCGGCGCGATGCGCGGACGCGGGATGTCCCGCCTCGCCCCCGGCGAGGTCGAAGCCCACGACGCCCTTCCCCTGGAACGCGACCGCGAGCCGCGCGAGCTCGAGCGAGACGTCTGGCGAGAGATGGCGCAGTCCGCACACGATGATGCGCCCCACGATCCCGTGCGCGGCCTGCGCGCGGGCGAGCCCGCGCAGCGACGCCTCCACGGCCTCTTCGAGCGACATGCCCCACCGCTGATTGAGAACGGGCGCGAAGCGAACCTCGATGTAGCGCACGCCATCGGCGGCCGCGTCCTCGCCGAGCTCGAACGAGATCCGCTCGAGCGCACGCTCGCTCTGCATCACGCCCAGCGTGACGTCGAATCGCGTGAGGTAATCCTCGAGATGGCGGGCGTCGCGCACGTACATGTGGTGCGCGAGCGCATTGGCCGACGTCTCGGGCATGGGCACGCCGTACTCGCGGCCGAGGTCGAGCAGGGTCGTCGGACGCACCGACCCGTCGAGGTGGCAGTGCAGCTCGGCCTTGGGAATGCGCCTGAGCAGGGCGTCCGAAATCGGCGTCACCCCTGCTCCTCCGCCGAGCGCAGGGCTCGTGCAGAGACGATGCGGAGGACAGTGCCGCCCGCGAGCGGCGCGTCGAGTGCGACGGGCAGGCCGCGGCTGTCGGTCACCGCGCGGGTGCCGGCGACGATCTCGTCGGCTTCGCTCGCGTCGAACGCGCGCACGGCGTCGAGAATCGTCCGCCCATGCTCCACCGACAGCGCGGTGCCGTTCACGAACACGCGCAGCGTCGCGGGCTCCGTCATCGGGGCGCGGGGACGAGGCGCGGCGCGGCGTCGGGCCTGATGACTCCGCCCGGCAGCGATCGCGCGAACGCGATGAGCGCGTCGAGGTCGACGACACCGAGCGGCTCCTGCTTCAGCGCCACGTTCGCGAGGCCGAGACCGTCGCCGCCGGTGGCGAGGAAGTCCGTGAAGGCGACGGTGTATTGCCGCGCGTCGTCGAGCGGCGCGCCGCCGATCGCCGCCGACACGATGCGCGCACCCGGGGCCCTGGTGAGGTCGAACTGCGCGATCACGCCGCTCACGTGCACGCGAGGCGCGCCGCGCACGACGAACGATTCGAGATAGGCGCGCAGGTCCTTTCCGCGCACGGTCACCCGCACGAGCATGTTGCCGAACGGCTGGATCTCGAAGAGCGAACCGTACGACACCGGGCCGGCCCGAAGGTCGGCGCGAATGCCGCCGTTGTTCATGACGGCGACGTCGGCGTGCGCGGCGGCGCGCTGCGCGTCGGCGATGAGGTTGCCGAGCGCAAACTGGTCGCCGCGGCGAGGCATGTCCTCCGCCACGGTGGCGATGGGACGCGCGACGAGCGACGCGACGCCCTGCGTGGCGCCGCGCAGGAGCGCCTCGATCTGGCGGTCCGGCGTGATCGAATCGGTGTTGACGACGCGGACCTCCTCGCGCGTGTTTGCGCGGGCGGCCCGGTCGACGGGAAGGTCGATCACTCCAATGGCGCGGCCCGACGACATCGCCTGCACGATCGGGATTCCCCGCACGACGGTGTTCACCAGTGAATGCGTGTGGCCGCTCACGATCGCGTCCACGGGCTCAGTGAGCCGCTGGGCAAGATCGATAATTTCGCCACGGCAGCCGGTCTCGCGGCTGCAGAATGCGCCGTCGTGCTCGACGACCACCACGAGATCCGCTCCCCTGGCGCGCAGCGACTTCGCATGCGCGTTCACCGTCGCGACCGGATCGTCGAACCGCAGCCCCGCGACGTTCGACGCCTTCGTGGTGCTCGGCGTGAGCATCGTCGCGATGCCCACGATCCCGATCTTCACGCCGCCGCGATCGACGATCGTGTCCTGCCGGATCCAGGGGACGTTGCTGCCGTCCGTTGCATTTCGCACGTTCGCGGCGAGCATCGCGTAATGCGCCTGACTGATTCTCGCGCGTAGGGTGTCGACGCCCCAGTCGAATTCGTGGTTGCCGATCGCCGAGGCCGCGAGGCCGAGCGCGTTGAACAGCTCGGTGACCGGGCGGCCGTAGGCGAGGTTCGACGCAGGGGTTCCCTGGAACTCATCGCCCGCGTCGAGATAGACCGAGGCGCACGAGCCACTACACTCCGATTCGGCGCGGCGGATCATCGCCGCGACCTGTGCGGCGCCGCCGCGCATGCCGAAGCTGCCGTCGGGCCGTGGCTCGAGCGCGCCGTGAAAATCGTTCGTCGAGATGATGCGGATGGTCGTGGCCCGCGCGGTCCCCGCGGCTCGCGACGGCGGCAGCAGGCTCCAGTTCCGCGTGAAATAGTCCGCCGGATTCAGCGTGCCGCGGCGCGCGACTTCGTCGATCATCAGCTGCCGGATGTCCTGCTGGCGATCGTACACCACCGGCGCGCCGCGCAGCATCGCGTAGCCGCCCGAGCCTTCGGCGCGATAGTTCGAGAGGGCGATCGTGAACGAGTCATTCTCCCGCACCGGCTTGCCGCGATAGCTCAATCCGGTGATCCGCTCCCCGAGCTGCCGTGAGAGATCGATCGTGTAGTCGGCACCCGTCACGATCTCGTAGTTGTAGCCGGGGATCGCCGGATTCGCCGACACGCGGGGCTCGCCGGCGCTCCCCGTCACACGAAAATACTGCGCGCTCTGCTCGAGAAACGCCTTGAGCGCCTCACCCGATATCCGCACGACGCGCAGCGTGTTCTCATACGGGTAGAGCTGCGCCAGCTGCGCGACGGTGACGGGCCCCGCGGGGATCTTCACCCCGGTCGAGAACGCGGAGACCGACGCCAGATCGGCGCCCGACGCGCGGCGCATCGTTTCCGCGACAAAGTCCATGATCGGCGTGTCTGCCAGACGAGCGGAGTCGGAGCTCCACGCCACCGTGGTGTGGCCGATGACGGTGCCCGCGTACTTGCGCGCGGAGGCATGCCCGTGCTCCGCCGCCGCCACCACCGCCGCCTGCTCGCGATGTCCCGCCGCGCGGACGATCGATGCGTGCTTGGCCGCGACGTGCCATGCACCGCCGCTCTTCTCCAGCATGAGGTGCGCGACCGATACGCTCGTCGCCCAGTTGCGCGGCTGCGTGAGGAGCACGCCGTTGATCGTCGTGTCGGCCACCTCGCGATGCGTGTGGCCGAACACGATGAGATCGATCCCCGGCACTTCGCGCGCGACCCGCGCCATCGGGTTCTCGGGGCCGGCGCCGGCGGCGCCCGCGACGAGCGTATCGACGCCCGGTTCGGCGTCGATCCCCGCGTGCGCGACCACGACGATCGCATCGGCACCCGCCGCGCGCGCGGCCGCGACGGCCTTGGCGATGGCGGGGACCATCGACCCTATGGTCACGCCCGCCGCGCGAAGATTCGCGGCATCCCAGAGCATCGATCCGGTGGTCGTCGCGCCCACGATGCCGATCTTCACGCCAGCGCGGTCGACGATCGTCCACGGGCGCCACGCGGCCGGAGCCGGTCCGCCATGGGCGTTGGCCGCGAGGAGCGCGAACGTCGCGGTCGCCGTCTCGCGCCGAAGCGCCGGCACGCCGTAGTTGAACTCGTGGTTGCCGATCGTCACCGCGTCGTACCGCATCGCGTTCATCGCGGCGACGACCGCACTCGGCCGCGTGGTGTCGATTCGAGCGGCCGCAAAGGTAAACGGGTTGCCCTGCAGGAAGTCGCCCGCATCGACCAGGATCACGCGCTCTGGATTCGCATCCCGGACGGAGTCCACGACGGTCGCGGCACGCGCGAGGCCGCGTGACGATTCCGCGGTGTCGGCGTAATAGTCCCAGCTTCGCACACGGCCGTGGACGTCGGTGGTCGCGGCGACCACGATGTCGACCCGCTGAGAGGCGCTGGCGGGCCCGGCGGAAGCCGCCAGCAAGAGCGCCACGGCCACGATTCGGCTTTCCATGGGGGAAAGCTAAGACGGCTGCCCGCAAACGGGTAATCGGTCATTGGTCATTGGTCGTTGGTAATCAGCAAACGACCAATGACCAACGACCAACGACCGATTACCCGCAGTTCGTCGTTGCCTGTTGACTCGCCCCTCTCCTTCCGGCACGATACACAACCGTGACACCCTCCGTGCTTCTCTTTCTTGTTACGAATCGGGAGCTTTCGTCCGTGCCGATTCCACACCGCACTGCGCGATGACGCCCGCCATCATCGGCATCGCGGGCGGGTCGGGATCGGGGAAGTCCACGGTCGCACGCAAGATCGCCGAGGCGCTGATGCCGGCGTCGGTGGCATTCATCGACATGGATGCGTACTACCGCAACCACACGGAGATGACGCTGGACGAGCGGCGCCGCGTGAACTGGGATCACCCCGACGCATTCGACTTTGATCTTCTGGTGTCGCACCTCGAAGCGCTCTCGCGGGGGGAAGCAGTTGAGAAGCCCGTCTACAATTACGTCACGCATCTGCGTGACGAGCGAACGGAGCGCGTTCCGCCTTCCGACGTCGTGGTCATCGACGGGATTCTGCTCTTCGTCGACGAGCGCGTGCGGGAGCGTTGCGACGTGAAGGCCTTCGTCGACACCGACGACGACGTGCGGCTCATCCGCCGCATCCGGCGCGACATGGCCAAGCGCGGACGTCCGCTCGAGGAAATCCTCGATCAGTACCTCACCACGGTCCAGCCCATGCATCTACAGTTCGTCGAGCCGAGCAAGCGCTACGCGGACGTCATCGTTCCCCGCGGCGGGCACAACACCGTCGCCATCGACCTCCTGGTCGGCGCGATCGCGCGCCGGATCGCCGGAGACGCGAGGTGAGCGCGCCGGCGTCGGCGACCGCAGCGGCCGTGGCGGGCGAGCGAGTGCTCATCGTCGACGACGAGCCGGACATCGTCGCGCTCGTCGTCTATCACCTCGCGAAGGCGGGGTACCGCGTCTCCTCGGCCGCCGCCGGTCCGGATGCGCTCACGCTCGCGCGCCGCGAACATCCCGCCCTCATCGTGCTCGACCTCATGCTTCCGGGCATGTCCGGGTTCGACGTGCTCGAGGAACTGCAGCGCGACGACGCCACGCGCGGCATCGCGGTCATGATGCTCACGGCGCGCAAGGAAGAGGTCGACCGCATTCGCGGGCTCTCGCTCGGCGCGGACGACTACCTGACCAAGCCGTTCAGCCCCCAGGAGCTCGTCCTTCGCGTCGGAGCCATCCTGCGCCGCGTGAAAGCTTCACCGGACGCCGGCGACATGCTCGTCACCGGCCCGATCCGCATCGACCGCTCCGCGCACCGCGTGTGGGTGGACGACAAGGAGGTCGAGCTGACCGCCACGGAGTTCCGCCTCCTGCGCGCACTCGCCGAGCGCCGCGGCCGCACGCTCGGCCGCACGCACCTCCTCGAGACGGTGTGGGAGGCCGCGCCGGACATCCAGACGCGCACCGTGGACATGCACGTGCAGCGCCTGCGCACCAAGCTGCAGCCGGCGGGGTCGCTCATCGAGACCGTGCGCGGCTTCGGCTACCGCATGAAGGCACCCACGGCGCGCGATCCGTGAGAAACACGTGAGGCTCACCAACCGCGTTCTGCTCGGCGCGCTCGCGGTGGTCGGGGTGCACGTGCTGGTGATGGTGTACCTGGTGGACCGCCAGCTGGGATCGCGATTGCAGGACGAGGCTGTGGCCGGCCTCGCGCGCGAGGCGCACGTGGTGGCCGCGCACTGGACGGCCGCCGCCGATCCTTACGCGCTCGCGCACAAGGACGGCCGCGCGCTCGGCCATCGCGTGACGTTGATCCAGCCCGACGGCGTGGTCGTGGGCGATGCGGACTTCGATCGCGAGGGCATGAAGATGCTCGAGAATCATTCCCAGCGCCCGGAGGTTGTCGCGGCCAACGGCGCAGCAGGCATCGGCGTCGCAACGCGCCCAAGCGCGTCCGATGGCGACGAGCAGCTGTACGTCGCCGTCGCCGCGACGCCCGGCGTCGCACGCGTCTCGATGCCGCTCGCATCGCTTGCCGCGACGATTTCCGAGGCGCAGCGCGCGGTGACACTCGCGGGCGCCGTCGCGCTCGCCGTCGCGCTCCTCGTGGCGTGGAGTATGTCGCGCACGATCACGCGGCCGCTCCTCGACCTGCGCAACGTCGCGCGCGCGATCGCCGGCGGCGACCTCGA
>Ga0208587_1000507_pt1 | contig 21214 bp, 19 predicted proteins | sample NGESurdeep092012_7_FD_184472 | JGI IMG/M metagenome (GOLD analysis project Ga0208587, IMG submission 184472) | Arctic peat soil microbial communities from Barrow, Alaska - NGEE Surface sample 210 deep-092012 (SPAdes) | ecosystem: Environmental > Terrestrial > Soil > Wetlands > Peat ...
GTCATTCAGATCTTCAACGTCGGCGCCGAGCGGATGCTGGGCTACACGGCCGCCGAAGTGATGAACAAGATCACGCCGGCCGATATTTCCGATCCGCAGGAAGTGATCGCCCGTGCCAAGGCGCTGAGCGTCGAACTCGGCACGCCGATCACGCCGGGCTTCGAGGCGCTGGTATTCAAGGCCTCGCGCGGGATCGAGGACATCTACGAGCTGACCTATATCCGGAAGGATGGCAGCCGCTTTCCGGCGGTCGTGTCGGTTACGGCGCTGCGCGACGCACAGGATGCCATCATCGGCTATCTGTTGATCGGCACCGACAACACCGCGCGCCAGCAGGTGGAAGAGGAGCGCAAGAAGCTCGACCAGCGGCTGCGCGACCAGCACTTCTATACGCGCTCCCTCATCGAATCCAACATCGACGCGCTGATGGCCACCGATCCGCGCGGCATCATCACCGACGTCAACAAGCAGACGGAGGCGCTCACCGGATGCACGCGCGACGAACTGATCGGCGCGCCGTTCAAGAACTATTTCACGGATTCGAATCGCGCCGAGGCGTCGATCAGCCGGGTGCTCGCCGAAGGCAAGCTCACGAACTACGAACTCACCGCGCGTGCCAGGGATGGCAAGCTCACGGTCGTGTCGTACAACGCGACCACGTTCCACGACCGCGACAGGAGCCTGCAGGGTGTGATCGCGACGGCACGTGACATGACGGAGCTGAAGCGCATCGAGCAGGCACTCCAGCAGAAGAACACGGAACTCGAAGAAGCGAGCCGCATGAAGTCCGAGTTCCTCGCCAACATGTCGCACGAACTGAGAACGCCGCTGAACGCCATCATCGGATTCTCGGAAGTGCTGAGGGACGGCCTGATCGGTGAGTTGACCGAGCAGCAGCGCGGGTTCATCGGCGACATCTTCGGGAGCGGCACGCACCTCCTCTCCCTGATCAACGACATCCTCGACCTGTCCAAGGTGGAAGCCGGCAAGATGGTCCTCGACCTGGAGCCGGTGCACGTGTCGTCGTTGTTCGCCAACAGCCTCTCCATCATCAAGGAGAAGGCCGCAACCCACCATATCGCCTTGAGCATGGACGTCGCGGAAAACGTGGGGTTGGTGCTGGCGGACACGCGCAAGGTAAAGCAGATCGTGTATAACCTGCTCTCGAACGCGGTGAAGTTCTCTGTCGAGCACGGCCAGGTGACCTTGCACGCCGGCCGCGTTCCGCGTGCCGAAGTCGGCCGGCTGACCGGATCCTGGCCCGGCCGAAGCCTCCCGTTGGCTGACAACGAGTTCACGGAGTTTCTCGAGATCAGCGTCACCGACAGCGGCATCGGCATCACATCGGAGGGGTTCGAGCAGCTGTTCAAGCCTTTCAGCCAGATCGACGTCGGGCTGGCGCGAAAATTCGAGGGGACCGGTCTCGGGTTGGCAATGGTCAAGCTCCTCGTCGAGTTGCATGGTGGCGCCCTGGCGATGGCGAGCGAGGTGGGTCAGGGCTCCTGCTTTACGGTGTGGCTGCCGCTCCGGACGGTTGGAGAAGAGGGGATCACTCCGGCCAGGGTGCCGGTCGCATCACAAGCGCCCGTGCCGGATGGAGCGCGCATCGCGCTGGTCGTGGAAAACGACTTCAAGTCGGCGGATCTGATCCGGGTGCAGCTCGAGGCGGAGGGATTCAAGGTGCTGCACGCGGCCTCCGCCGAGGCCGCGCTCGCGCTCGCGGTGCAACAGCCGGTGGCGTTGATCACCCTGGACGTCCTGTTGCCCAACATGGACGGCTGGGAACTCCTGAACCGCCTGAAGCAGACGCCGGCACTCGCGCACATTCCCGTCGTGATCATTTCGATCGTGGCGGATCGCAACAAGGGATTCGCGCTCGGCGCCGCGGCGGTCATGCAAAAGCCCATTTCCCGGCAGGAGCTGTACGAGACGTTGGTCGAGCTCGGGCTCTTTCCGGTGTTGCAGGGCAAGTCGCTCAAGGTCCTCATTGTCGACGATGATCCCATGGCGGTGGAGCTCATCGCGGTCCGCATGGCAGGCCTCGCCAACACAGTATTGCGCTCGTACGGAGGCCGCGACGCGATCGATACCGCGCGGCGGGAGCTGCCGGACATGATCGTGCTCGATCTGATGATGCCGGACGTGAACGGTTTCGATGTCGTGGCGGCGCTCGCCGAGCAGCCCAACACGTCTCACATCCCGATACTCATAGTCACGGTCAAGCGGGTCACCGCCGAGGATCGTGCGAAATTGCAAGGCTCGGTGATGGCCATCATCGAGAAGGCCGACTTCGATGCCGACCACTTTGTGGCTGAAGTGCGGCGAGCGATGTCTGATGTCACGGCGGCGGCATGAGCAAAGTTCTCATCATCGAAGACAACGCGGCCAACATGTCGTTGGCGACCTTCCTCCTCCAATCGGCGGGGCACACGGTGATCGGCGCGACGACCGCGGAAGCCGGGCTGACCCTCGCGCGTGATGAACAGCCGGGCCTCATCCTGATGGACATTCAACTTCCCGGTATGGATGGCCTCCAGGCGACGGCGCTGCTCAAGAAGGACGAAGCGACCAAGGCCATTCCGGTCATCGCGCTCACGGCACTGGCGATGAAGGGTGACGAGGAGCGCATCCGCGCCGCGGGCTGCGACGGCTACATCGCGAAGCCGATGCGATATCGGGAGTTCCTCGCGACGATAGCGGCACAATTAACCCCGAAGTGAACCCGCCTCCCGGGGTTGCGGAACTCGTCGAGCGCCGGCAAACCCTTGGCGAAGAGATCGCCAACAGCGTCAGTCATGGCGTTGGACTCGCGGCGATGCTCGTGGCGAGCCCGCTGCTCATCGCCCACGCGGTGCGCGTCGGCAGCTCCGCATTCGTCGTCGGCGTCAGCATCTTCGTCGCGAGTGCCGTGGTGCTGTATCTCTCCTCCACGTTGTATCATGCGCTCCCGCACGGGGGAGGCAAGCGCGTATTCCGGGTCATCGAGCACAGCGCGATCTTCCTGCTGATCGCCGGCACGTATACCCCGTTCTTGTTGGGTGTTCTGCATGGGCCCTGGGGGTGGACGCTGGTCGTGCTCATCTGGGCGCTGGCCGTTCTCGGCGTCCTGCTGAAGACGGTGGGGAAGGAGGGCCATTCGACGCTCTCGATGGTCCTCTATCTCGGAATGGGCTGGCTCCTCGTTGTGGCGATTCGGCCACTCTGGCTCCACGTGTCTCTCGCCGGTCTGGCTCTCATCCTGGCCGGGGGCGTCGCTTACACGGCCGGCACCGCGTTCTTCGCGGCCGAGCGACTGCGATACGCGCACTTCGTGTGGCACCTGTTCGTGCTCGCGGGAACCACCTGTCACCTGATCGCGATTTGGCGCTACGCTGCCTGAGGCCTGGTACGCCGCGTCCCGATTCGGGTCGGGACCTCGATGATGGCTCGCAGAATAGCCCGCTTTATTCAGGCGGCGGTGCCGTTCCTCCAGAGAGCCTCTACGTACGCTCGTTTGTCACGCGAGCAAGCCACCCGGTCTTCGGGCGTCATCTCCTCCCAGTGGGGGCAGGCCTGACCAAGCCCGCAGTAGCAATCCTTGACGGCCTGACGCAGTGCGGTGAGTTGCTCTGCCGTCGAACACGTCGAATTGAGCGTGCGCGCGTTCTTATCTGCGGCATTATTGACCATATAGTCTCTTCGTCCTCATGAACATGATTCGGATCATAGGCTGAACCCTAGAGTCTTTTGCCGGACCTCGCAGTCGGGGATACGCTTAGGGGAATTACTGATAGGGGAATTACTGACGCTGGCCATTTGAGGCGCGACAAAATGGGAGTTCAGCCACGGTTCGTCCTGGGCATCCTCGCCCAGCTTCTTCTCGGTGGATGCGGGCTCGCCAGGAACCGCGATTCGGGCCTCGTCTATCAACGCGAACCCGGATCTTCGGGGTTTCCGCGTGGCGTGCGTCCGGCATTGCCTGATGGCGCGGCAGGGCGGAGTATCTGATGGTGAGAGAGACGGCGGGCGAGCGCCCGACCATCGGATCTCGGTTTCTTCAGCGCGGACTCGCTGAAATGGAAGCCGTAACAGCGTAATTACCCCGAGGCTTTCCACAAGCGTGATATGAAAAAGGTTCCCGTCGACCTGCTCGACCGCCCAGCGCCCGAGGGAGCGCGCTGGTTCGCGCTTGCGAGGCTCCGCGGCCTGATCCTCGAGCGAAAGCGGCTCGACGATCCCGACGATACCGAGGCACTGCACGACTTTCGTGTCGCGCTCCGCAGGCTGCGCAGCGTCGTTCGCGCGTATGGAAGCGTATTCGACGACAGTGTTTCGCCGAAGATTCGCCGTCGCCTCTCCCGCATGGCGGACGCGGCTGGAGTGAGCCGCGACGCGGAGGTCCGTCTTCAATGGATCAAAGAGCGGCGGGACACGATTGAGGGAGCGGACCGAAGAAGCATCGCGTGGGTGGAGCAGCACCTTCGTCGCGAACGGCGCGCGGGCGACCGGGATCTTCGGCGAGAACTGAAGCGTCACTACGCCGGCGTCACCGGGCAGCTGCAGCGCGGCCTGATGCGCTACCGCGTCACGCTCGACGCCGGCGAGCGCCGGGCGATGCTGGCGACGCGGGAATTGCTGTCGCAGACACTGCTGGACATGACCAGCATGCTGCGCGAACGCCTGGATGCACCAAAGCGGGTGGGTGCTGTGCGCGCCCTGCACCTCGCGCGCATCGCAGCGAAGCGATTGCGCTACGCGCTCGAGCCTCTCGCGGAAGGACGGTTCGCCCCGCCGCGGGTCGCGCGGCTGGCCGCCGCCGCTGTTGCGCAGCTGGCGACACTGCAGGACGAGCTCGGACGGATCCACGACGCGCACCTTTTCAGGCGCTGGCTGCGTGAATGCATTTCGGAAGGTTCGCCGCACCTCGCAAACCTGAATGGTCGCTTGCGGGGCGTGCAGCGCCTTCTTGGCGAGCAGGCGGCGGCGAGTTTCGAGGTCGTGAATCGCCCGGCGAGCAGACGACGCGTGAATCGCCTGCTCCATGCGATCGAGGCTTCGGCGAACGCGCTGGTGGCGCGGCCGTCGCCGGGAGATACCTTCAGGACCTGACGAACGGTCGAGGCCCGCATGAAGGAAATGAAGAAGTACCGCATAGCTCACGGACACCGCTTCCGCTGGAACGATGTAGATCCGGACGACCATGGCTCTTTCGAGAGCGAGGCGGACGCGCTCCGCGAGACGCAGGAGTGGATCGGGAAGCTCGACCCGCTCCAGGAGCGCTTGTACGCTGAAGGAAAACGCTCCCTGCTGATCATCCTGCAGTCCATGGACACGGGCGGCAAGGACGGGACGATTCGTCACGTCATGCGGGAGCTCAATCCGCAGGGATGCCAGGTGACTTCGTTCAAGTTGCCGACGCCGGACGAGCGCGCCCACGACTTCCTGTGGCGCGTTCACCAGCACGTTCCCGCGAAGGGCCTCATCGGGGTCTTCAACCGCTCGCACTATGAGGACGTCCTGGTCACGCGGGTCCACCGCGACATTTCAGCCGAAGAGGCCGACGAACGCTTCCGCGAGATCAACGACTTCGAGAGAATGCTCGTGCACAACGGCACGCAAGTCGTGAAATTCTACCTGTCGATCTCGAAGGACGAACAGCGGCGGCGGCTCCAGGCGCGACTCGACGATCCGCAGAAGCGGTGGAAGTTCAGCACCGACGACCTGACCGAGCGGGCCTACTGGGATCGTTACCCGAAGTTCTGCGGCGAGGCCATTTCCGCCACCAGCAGCAAGCACGCACCCTGGTACGTGATTCCCGCCAATCATAAATGGTACCGCAACTATCTTGTGGCGAAGATTCTGGTGGCGGCGCTCGAGAAGATGAATCCGCGCTTTCCAACCGTGAACGGGGTGCCCCGCGCGCGCATCCGATGAGCATCAGGAACACACGAGACCGATGATTCCAGCGGGTGAAGCACTCGAGCGATTGCAGGCGGGGAACGCGCGGTTCACGGCCCACTTGCGCAGCGCCGATGAGTTCGTGAGCCACACCCGGCGTCCCGCGCTCACGATGGTGCAGGAGCCGTTCGCGATCATACTCGGATGTTCCGACGCGCGCGTGCCGGCGGAGCTGGTGTTCGATCAGGGGCTTGGCGACCTGTTCGTCATTCGGGTGGCGGGCAACATCGTCGCGCCGTCGCAGGTCGGCAGCGTCGAGTTCGCCGCGGAGCGATTCCACACGCCGCTGGTGGTCGTGCTCGGCCACTCGCAGTGCGGGGCGATCGAGGCGACGCTCGAGGAGCTGCGCCGCCCGACGGAGAACCAGTCGCGCAACCTGTCCGCGATCGTCGAGCGCGTGCGGCCATCGGTCGAAGGCCTGCTCGGGACGGATCTCGCGCGAGACCCGGCTGCGCTCGTGAAAAAGGCGACACGCGCGAACATCAAGGCCTCGGTGGATCACCTGCGGCATGGGTCGGAGGTGCTCGAGCAGCTCATCAGGGAGAACGGCCTCATGGTCGTCGGCGCGGAGTATGCCGTGGAGACCGGAGTCGTCGAGTTCTTCGTTCCGTGCGCATGCTGATTCGCCACGGCCGGCAAGGGCACGCTCGCGGCCGCGAAATAGCCGGGAGCCGGAAGCCTGAAGCCGGAAGTGTCCGGCTTCCGCGCTTCCGGCTTCAGCTCAATCCGCGAACGGCTTGTCGATCGCGACGCTCTGCTTCGAGAAGAAGTGCGGGCCGTCCTCGGCTACGTACACACAATCCTCGAGACGAATGCCGAACTCTCCCGGAATCGCGATCGTCGGCTCGTCGCTGAAGCACATCCCCGGTTCGATCGGCGTCGTGTTTCCCTTCACGAAGTTGGTCCACTCGTGGCCGTCGAGACCGATGCCGTGCCCCGTGCGGTGCGGAAGTCCCGGAATCTTGTAGCCCGGGCCGAAGCCTGCGTCGGTGATCACCTTCCGCGCGGCGGCGTCCACGCCCTCGCACGGCGCGCCGATCTTGATCGCCTTGAACGCTGCGTTCTGCGCATCGAGCTCCTTGTTCCATACTTCCGTCTGCCGCGCGCTCGCCTTTCCGAACACCACCGTGCGCGTGATGTCCGACGCGTAGCCCTCGACCTGCACGCCGTCGTCGATCATCACCACGTCACCTTCCTTCAGCTTCTGCGGCGTGGCGCTGCCGTGAGGAAGTGCCGTGTACTTGCCGAACTGCACACTCACGAAACCGGGGAAGCCAAGCGCGGTGAACCCGGCCATGATGTTGTGCTGGAGTTCGTCCTGCGGCATCCCGTCACGCATGGTCTTGAGGCCGGCCTTGTACGCAGCGATCGTCACGTCGTTCGCCCGCTGCATCAGCGCGATCTCGGCCTTCGACTTGATCACGCGGCAGCCCGCGGTCACCGGAGTCGCGTCGACGACCTCCGCGCCCGACGCTGCCTTGCGAATTCCATCGGCGATGAAAAAGCGCACGCGCTCCTCCACGCCGATGCGGTGGTGCTTCTGGCCGCGGTCCTTCACGATTCCGGCGATCACGGCGTACGGGCTCTCGTCCTCCTGCCACACGCGCACCTCATTGCCGAACGCGGGCTTGAGCTGCTCGCGGAGGCGGTCCTCCTCGAAGCCGGGCGCGACGTAGCAGATCGCGCCGTTCGCGGGGATCACTACGCCGAACGTGCGCTCGCTCTGGCCCCAGCGCATGGCCGTGTAATAGAAACAACTCGTGGTGCCTTCCATGAAGATCGCGTCAAGCTTCTGCTCGCTCATGAGCTTCTGCGCTCGTGCGATCCGTCCCTTGCGCTCGTCCTCGCTGATCGGGACGACGCCATCCTTCATCGGCTTCAGCGCGCGGATGACATCGGGGAGTTCTCCGGTGCCGCCAGCTGCACCGCTCGTGGTTCCGTTCGCGTTACACGCCAGGGCGAGGGAACCGGCGCCGAGCGCGGCGGTTTCGAGAAAGCGACGACGATCGATACGCACGGAATACCCCTTAGATGGAAGATGGAAGATGGACGACCGATGGTGCGTGACCGTTATAATTGTGGTGAAGAAACGCCACTCTCGCGAGCGATCCGCTCAAGGATGAATCAGATGCCACGCAAACATGTTGAGGCCAAACGCGGCCCGGCCGCGCTTGGGCCCTACTCGCCGGGCGTGTGGGCGGGCAAGCTGCTCTACCTCTCCGGCCAGACGCCGGTGGATCCGGAGACGGGGAAGCTGATCGAGGGAGACGTCGATGCGCAGACAATGCGCGCGTTCGACAACTTGGAGCTGGTGCTGGGGGATGCAGGGCTTTCCATGGATGATGTCATCAAGTGCAACGTGTATCTCACGGACATGGCCGACTTTCCGGCGATGAACGGGGCGTACGGGCGACGGTTCGCGAAGCCGTATCCGGCAAGGACCACGGTGGCGGTGGCGGGGCTGCCATTGGGCGCGCAGGTCGAGATCGAGCTGGTCGCGAGGAAGGGAAAGGCATAACCGCCTTCCCGCATGCTCGATCAGTACCTTCCGACGGTGCGCGCGTGATGACGCGCGACGGGCATCACGTGCGACTCACTGTATGAGCATGGAGCAGGGAATGAGCGAATCGAATCTGGGGCGCCGCTGGAGCGCCTGGACGCCCTACTTTCTGAGCGTCCTTCGAATCATGGCCGCGTTCGTCTTCTTCACATACGGAACGGCCAAGCTGTTCGCGTGGCCCGCCGCGCTCATGCCGAACGGCGCGACCGTGCAGGTCGCATCGCTCATCGGCGTCGCCGCGATTCTCGAGGTGTTCGGCGGGCTGCTGCTGCTCGCGGGCCTGTTCACGCGTCCCGTTGCGTTCCTGCTTTCGGGCGAGATGGCGTATGCCTATCTGACGGGCCACGCAGTGCGCGGATTCTGGCCGGTGCTGAACCAGGGAACGCCCGCCGTGCTGTTCTGCTTCATCTGGCTCTACATCTCCGCGGCGGGTCCGGGACCATGGAGCCTCGATGCGCTTATGCGGCGCACCGAGGCTCCGTAGTCCACAAGATTTCTAGAGGCGCGGCTTGGTGCTGCGCGGCACATGCCCACAGTTCGCCGGCCACCCCTCGGGCCACGTGCCCGGTGAGCGATCCCGCTTGATGAAGTCCGGATCTTCCGAGGCGAGATAGACGAGCATCGCCGCCAGCGTCGCGTTGTGCCTGAGATCGTCCATCACGACCTTGTCGTACGTGTCGCGGTTGGTATGCCAAGTGTACGAGCTGTAATTCCAGTTCACTGCGCCCATGCCGAACGACGGCGAGCCGAAGCAGGCGAATACGGCGCCGTCGGTGCCGCCCGGATTTCCCGTCGGCACGTCGTTGAAGCTCCACGACACCACGTTGCTGCTCATGCTGTCCGTATAGAACGACGGCAGCTTGGAGTACCACGTCTTCAAGTGGTGCCCGATGTCGCTCAGCCCCGATGACGACAGCGACTGCACGCGGCCGGTGCCGTTGTCCTGGTTGAACAGCGCCTGCAGCCCCTTCATCACCTCGGGGTGATCCTCGGTGAACGCGGTCGAGCCGTTCAACCCCTGCTCCTCGCTCGCCCAGTGTCCGACCATGATCGTGCGCTTCGGATGCGGATACACCGCCTTCAGGATGCGCATCGCCTCCATGGCCATCGTGGTGCCGGTGCCGTTGTCCGTCGCGCCGGATGAACCGTCCCACGAGTCGAAATGCGCGGAGAGCATCACGTACTCGTTCGGCTTCTCCGATCCCTTGATCGTCGCAACGGTATTGAACACGGGCTGCTCGCCGAGGAGCTGCGCGTCGAGTTCGAGCCGCAACATCGGCTTCTGCCTGTTCTCGGCGAGGCGGAAGACGAGGCCGTAGTCCTCGCAGTCGAGCGTCACCGCCGGTGCGACCGTGTTGTAGGTCTCGAAGATCTCCGTCGTGCCCCAGCCGCCGCTTCCCTGCGGTGCGTTCGCGCCGCCGCGTCCGCCCGCTGCCGCTGCGACGCTCGCCGCGGGACCGCCGCCGCGATCGCTTGCGCCGCCCGCTGGTGCGCCGCCGCGTCCGCCGCCCCCGCCCCCGCGCCCGCCACGTCCGCCGGCGTTCGCGTTCGGGAACGGATTCGGGAAGCCCGCGATCTTCGGACGCGAGGAAATCGTCGCGAGCACGCCGGCCTTCTCGAGCCGCATGCCAAGCGTACCGGTGCCGAGCGAGAGCGAGTAGCCGGTGCCGCGATAGAGCTTCGTGCTGTCGGGCTTTCCATCGGGGCCCGTGATGGCCGCCCAATCACGCTGCATGAGCGCGATCTCCGTATCTATGCGCGCCATCGATTCTGGTGTCGACCACCGGAACCAGTCTTCGGAAGGACGGCACGTCGGCCACGCCGGCGAGACCATCACGATCTTGCCCTTCGCCTGCGGCAGCCATTTCACGAACTCGGTGCTGTCGTTGAACCGCGGCAGCACGACCACCTCGGCGTTGACGGGCTTGCCGTTCGTGCCGGGACTCCACGCCAGCATCGTGCCGTCGAGCGTCCGCACGCGCGGGCTGATGAGGTCGATGTGCGAGGTGCCGCGGCGCCAGCCGCGCCACGTGCCGTAGTTCTCGCGTTTCGCGTCGATGCCCCACGACTTGTACTGGTTGATCGCCCAGTTGCTCGCCGCGAGAATGCCGGGGCTGCCGGTGAGGCGCGGTCCGACGGAGTCGAACAGCGCCTGTGCGAGCTGCTTCACGTGCGAGCTGTCCATTCCGAGACGCCAGATGCGCGCGATGTTCGGATCGGACGACGCACCGGCGCCTGCACCTTGGGCGGCGAGCGGAAGCGCCGCGAAGGTCGCGGCGGCGGCTGCGAGCGAGAGCCTGCGAAGAATGGTCATGTGGGCATCAACTCCAGGGGATTACATGTTGAGCTTCTCCACCACCGCGTCAATTCCGGGCCATCCCGTGGCGCTGTAGCGCGCCAGTGTGTGCAGATAACGCGCGCCGTCCGCTCCATGTTGTTCCAGAACCTTGGCCGAGGCCAGCCTGACGGCCGCTTCGTCCGCGAATGGCGGCTGCAGGTCATCGGGCATCACGCCTTTCTCGTGCGCGACACCGGCGGCATCGAGGAAGTCGATCTGGATCATCGGCTCGAGCTGGACGTAGAGCAAGTGCAGCAGGTCGAGCTCATCCTGCGGCTGTTCGGCTTTCATTCGCACGATCTCACGGGCGAGCTTGTCCGCGGGCCAGGAGTTCAGCGTGACGGCACGGAATCCGCCGCCGCGGGAGATGAGGCGCTGGGTGTAGAGCGCGCGGGCCTCGCGGGAGATGGATATCGCGTGGAGGACGAGCGATTGACGGCGCTCGGCGGGGAGAGAGCGATATGGAGACGGAGTGGGCATACAGCAAACTAAACGCTCTCGGACGGCAGCTGTCAGCCTTTTGTTGAGTTTGTCCGTCGTCGATTTGGGTATAGTTCTCCCATGTCCGGATCTACCGAAGCCCTCCTGGCCCTCCTCGACCTCGAACCCCTCGAGGTCAACATCTATCGCGGCCAGAACCGCGACCTCGGCACCGGCCGCGTATTCGGCGGTCAGGTGTTCGCGCAGGCGCTGGTGGCCGCGCGCCGCACGGTGGATGGCGAGCGCGAGGCGCACTCGGCGCACGGGTATTTCATTCTCCCCGGCGATCTCAGCGCGCCGATCGTGTATTTCGTCGACCGGCTGCGCGACGGGTCGAGCTTCACCACCCGGCGCGTCACGGCGATCCAGCACGGACAGGCGATCTTCAATCTCTCGGCGTCGTTTCACATCACCGAGGAAGGATTCTCGCACCAGCCGGCGATGCCGATGGTTCCCGATCCCGAGACGCTCGCGCCGGAGCTGAGCCTCATTCGCGAGATGGCGGACCAGATCCCGGAACCCCTCCGGCCGGTGATAACCCAGGACCGGCCGATCGATTTCCGCCCTGTGGCTCCCCTCAATCCGTTCAATCCCGAGCCGCGCGAGCCGACGCGACACGTGTGGTTCCGCGTGATCGGCGCGCTGCCGCCGGACCCTTGGATCCACCAGGCGATCCTGGCGTACGCGTCGGACTACGGATTGCTCACCACGGCGCTGCAACCACACGGCATAGGATACCGCACGCGCGGACTGCAGCTCGCCTCGCTCGATCATTCGCTCTGGCTGCACCGCCCGTTCCGCGCGGACGAGTGGCTGCTTTACTCGATGGACAGTCCGGTGGCGACGGGCGCGCGCGGATTCGTGCGCGGCGCGGTCTACTCGCGCGCCGGCGATCTCGTTGCTTCGGTTGCGCAGGAGGGACTGATGCGGCTGCGCAAGCCTAAGTAGCTGCCGCCGTCGCCTTCCGCACCGCCGGCGCGACCACGGTGCCCAGCAGCTCGATCGCGTGCATCACCTTCGCGTGCGGCATCGCGCCCACGGTCATCTGCAGCAGGAAGCGATCGTTGCCGAACAGTTCGCGTTCGTAGAGGATCTTCTCGGTCACCTGCTGCGGGCTGCCGACGAGCTGCGATCCGCGCGGACCGCGATCGGCGTCGAAGCGCGCGCGGGTGAGCTGGGGGAAGCCGCGTTCGCGGCCGATGCGGTTCATCACCTCCGCGAACGACGGATACGACTCGTCGGCGGCCTGCTGTGAATCGTCCGCGATCCAGCCGTGCGAGTTGATGCTCACCGGCGGGACCGGGTCGTGCCCCGCGCGAGTGGCGGCCTCGCGATAGAGATCCACGAGTGGCACGAATCGCTCGGGTTCGCCGCCGATGATCGCGAGCGCCATCGGCAGGCCGAGCGTGCCGGCCCGAACCATCGACTCCGGCGAGCCGCCGGCCGCGATCCAGAGCGGAATCTCGCGTTCCGGCCGTGGATACACGCCGAGATCCCTCAGCGGCGCGCGATGCCGTCCGGCCCACGTCACCCGCGAATTCTCGCGGAGCTTGATGAGCAGATCGAGTTTCTCGTCGAACAGCTCGTTGTAGTCATCGAGATCGTACCCGAACAGCGGGAACGACTCGATGAACGATCCGCGGCCGGCCATGATCTCTGCGCGCCCGCCCGAGATCAGGTCGATGGTCGTGAAGTCCTGGAACACGCGCACCGGATCGTCGGAGCTGAGCACCGTCACGGCGCTCGTGAGACGGATGCGCTTCGTGCGTGCCGCGGCGGCCGCCAGCACCACGGCCGGCGAGGAGGCGGCGAAGTCGGGACGATGATGTTCACCCACGCCGAAGACGTCGAGGCCGACCTGATCGGCGAGCTCGATTTCCTCGAGGAGGTCGCGGAGCCGGCGGCCCGCGCCGACCGCCACGCCCGTGCCCGGGTCGGCCGTCGTTTCGGCGAATGAATACATGCCAATTTCCATCCGCCGAATTTACCCGGTGGACTGACTCGTTGGCGCGCTGGAGCGGCGGCGCGGTATCTTCCCGGGACCATGAGGAGGCAGGCGGATTCTTGAGAATCGTTGGAGGAAAGTTCAAGGGGCGCGACCTGACCTCGCCAAACGACTTCCGCGTGCGGCCGACCGCCGAGGGCGTGCGATCGTGGCTGCTCGACCAGCTCGCTTCGGATGTGAAGGGCGCCCGCGTGCTCGATCTCTTCGCGGGCACGGGCGCGCTCGGACTCGAGGCGATGTCGCGGGGCGCACGCAGTGCGGACTTCGTCGAGACGCGGCCGTCGAGCCTGCACGCGCTGAAGGCGAATATCGCCCTGCTTCGCATGCTGAAGCAGACGCGTGTGTTCAAGCGGGATGCGCTGCCGTTCGCCGGCGCGCTTGGGCCCGACAGCTACGATATCGTGTTCGTCGATCCGCCTTATGGTTCCAAGATGCTCGATCGCGTGATCGACTCGTGGCGCGAAAAGAAGTTCTCGCGCATTCTTGCCGTGGAGCACGCGAAGACACACGAGCTGCCGAAGGGGAAGGTGAAGCAGACGTTCGACGATACGTCGGTCACGATCTACAGTCTCTGAAGGAGTGCATATGAACGCCGCCCTATCGTCCTCTCGTTCGCGTCGCCGGCTCGGCGCCGCTCTCATCCTGCTCGCGGCGCCCTCGATCGCGCTCGCACAGCGCGGCGGTCCGCGCACGCCGCGCGCCGACAGCCTGCGGGAAGCGGCGCGGCTCGACTCGGAAGGATCCACGCCGCAAGCGCGGGCAATTCTGCAGAGACTCATCGACGGCGCTCCCGATCCGGCCGCCAAAGCCGAATCGCAGCGTGCGCTCGCAATGTCGTATGCGTTCGACGGCGACTGCGCGAGCGCGGCGAAGTCCGAAGAGCTCGTGATCGCGTACTGGGTCACGCGCGAACAGGCCGAGCCGCAGAACGCGTTCTATCAGGAAGGCGAAATGGCGAACGAGGCGGCGCGCGTCTGCATCGACGCCGGGGATTTCAACACGGCGGAACGCTACTATCGGCGCGGCACCGAGCTCGGACTGAAGGAGCCGGAGCCCCGGACGCACCCCAAGAGCCTCTGGGACTTCCGCCTCACGCACGCGCTCGCCCGTCTCGCGGCGCGCCGCGGAAACAAAGTCGAGGCGCAACAACAGGTCGCGGCGGCCCGTGCCGTTCTCGACGGCGACCAGGCCATGGCCGTGCAGCAGGAGCGGTACTATCCGTACCTGACCGGATACGTCGCGCTCTATACAGGCGACTTGAAGGCTGCCGAAACGGATCTCACGAAGGCGATCTCGCTGCAGGGGAACACCACGGATCCGTTCTTCCACTGCCTGCTCGCGATCACGTACGAGAAGCTCGGACAGAAGGACAAAGCGAAGGAGTTCTACCAGAAGGCCTACGACTTCGCCACGGCGCACAATCCGCCTGCGGCCTTCGTGCGCCCGTATGCGAGGAAGAAGCTGGCGTCGTGATCAACGGCAAAAGCGTTAACACGGAGTTTCCGCTTTTTGGCGTTCTCGCAGGAACATCGTCATCGCCGCGGCCGCGAGCGCGAGACCGCCGAGGATGAGCATGCCGGTCGCGTAGCTCCCGGTCGCATCCTTCGCCTTGCCGAGTAGCGTCGGCCCGAGGTAGCCGCCGAGGTTCCCGATCGAGTTGATCAGCGCGATCGCCGCGGCTGCCGCCGTTCCGGTGAACATCGCCGACGGAATGCACCAGAACGCGGGCAGGAACGCGTTGATCGCGATCGCGACGGTGACCAGCCCGCCGAGTGTCCACGCGGGACCGCCAATTGCGATCATCGCGAATCCAGCGGCGACCACGACGAGCGGTGCTGCGCTGTGGACGTATCGCTCCCCCGTTCGATCGGAGTGCCAGCCGTTCGCGAGCATCCCCGCCACGCCCGCGACGCCGATCGCTCCCATCACAAATCCCGTGCCTGCGTCGCCGAGCGCGAGCGCGTCACGCACGAGGATCGGGCCGAAGAAGATCGGGCCGAGCTCGGCGGACAGTGCGAACAGATAGAGCAGCGCGAGCGTCCAGGTCACGCCGGAGATGAGCGACCGCTTCACGTCGGCGCGCTCCGCGCTCGCACCGGTCGCACGTTCGCGATGCATCTCGCCGACGAGCCACCCGCGCTGCTCCGGCGTGAGCCACGTCGCCTTCTCCGGCGAATCGGTGAGATAGGTCAGAGCGAAAATGCCAAGCAGTATCGGCGGCGCACCCTCCACCAGGAATAGCCATCGCCACCCTGTGAGGCCGAGGCGGCCATTGAGCGAGAGCAGCGCACCGCCGAGCGGGCCTCCGATCACGCCCGCGAGCGGAATGCCGATCATGAACCACGACATCGCCCGCGCGCGCTCGCGCTCGGGAAACCAGCGGCCGAGGTACCAGACGATGCCCGGGAAGAATCCCGCCTCGGCGAGTCCAAGCAGGAACCGCAGCGCGTAGAAGCTCGTCGTACCGCGCACGAATATCATCGCGCTCGCCGCGATTCCCCAAGTGATGGCGATGCGCGCGATCCACACTCGCGCGCCCACGCGGGCGAGGATGAGATTGCTCGGGACCTCGAACAGCGCGTAGCCGAAATAGAAAACGCCCGCGCCGAACGCGTACGCCGTCGCGCTCAGCGCGAGGTCGCGGTTCATCTGGAGCGAGGCGACGCCGAGGTTGGTGCGGTCGAGGAAGCTCGCGATGAACAGCGCGAACAGGAGCGGCAGGAGGCGCCACGAGACCTTGCGGACGGTCGCGCGACGGAGTTCGAGCTGCGCCGAGCCCATCGCCGACTCGCTCACCGTGCTACAACGACTCGGGGCAGTCGTGCACGCGATACGCGTGGCGGATGGTGCGGCCGAGCACGGGGTCGTGCAGCTCGATCTCGAATCGCGGCGACGGCCGGATGGCGGACAGCGTGGCGAGCGTTCCGCAGAACATCGCGGATCCAGGTTCGAACGATCCGCCGCGGCTGATCAAGTCCTTCACGAGCGCCTCCGGCGGCAGCATGGCCGCGGCCGTTCCCGCCTGATACGGTGCGCGCTCGCCGCCGATCTCGATGAACGAGCGCAGCTCGAGCTGGTCCCAGTGCGGTGCGACGTCGCTGAACCGCCAGAGCAATCTCGCGGCCGGCTTGTGGCACACCTGTTTGGACTTCGCGACGCTCGTGCGCTCGAGCGCGCGGTCGGTGTGGTCGGACGCGAGCCCGACCCAAAGGCCGTCGTCGCGTGAAACGAGGAGGCATTCGACCTCGCCGCTCGTCACGCCGCCGACCACGGTGATGCGCGCTGCGGTCGTGAGCAGGGATGCCGAGAGCAGGTAGAACATCGGCGTTCGCGGCGGCCGGGGGATGCCCTCGGCCTCGAGCTCCCGCACGTGCGCCTCGACGCGCGCGGCGTCGCGCCCCGTCCAGCCGGCGATCACGAGATTTCGAATGTCGGCCGGATCGAGAATGCCTTCAGCAGTCGATGCGGGCATAGGCGTATAAGAGGTATGTTAAAGACTGAAATCCCCCACCAAGGTATCCCATGCGCCGGCCGCCCGTAGTCGCGGTTCTTCTCCTCCTCGCGTCGATCCGTTCCGGCGCGCAATCCACGCCGCATGAGAAACTTGCGCGCGAGGTCTACAAGGAGCTGATCGAGATCAACACGGTCGATTCCGTGGGATCGGTCACGAAGGCAGTGGAGGCGCTGGCGGCGCGGTTCAAGGCCGCTGGTTTTCCCGCGAGCGACGTGCACGTGCTGATCCCGCCCGGCGCTCCGACCAAGGGCAATCTGGTGGTGCGCTACCATGGGCGCAGCGGAGCGGGCGCGCCGAAGCCGATCCTCCTCCTGGCGCACCTCGATGTGGTGGCGGCGCTGCGGGCGGACTGGCCGCGCGACCCGTTCGTCCTCAACGAAGAGAACGGGTTTTTCCTGGGGCGCGGAACGTCGGACGACAAATCGATGGCATCGATTTTCGCGACCAATCTGCTCTGGATGAAGCAGGAGGGCGTGGTGCCGGATCGCGACATCATACTCGCTCTGACGGCCGACGAAGAAGGCGGAGCCGCCAACGGCGCGCACTGGCTCGCCAAGGAGCACAAGGATCTCATCGACGCCGAGTACGCCATCAATGAGGGCGGCGACGGCGCGCTGGTGAACGGGAAACCGGTCACGAACGCGGTGCAGGCCGCGGAGAAAGTCTCCGTGAACTTCACGCTCACTGCGCTGAACACCGGCGGCCATTCGAGCATGCCGCGCCCCGACAACGCGATCTATGAGCTCTCGAAGGCGCTGGTGAAGATCAGCGGTTTCGAATTTCCCGTGGTGCTGAATCCCGTCACGACGGCGTTCCTCACACAGGCGTCCAAGGCGCAGCCGAAACCCGAGATTGCCGCCGCCATGAGGGCGATCGTCGCGAATACGAAAGACGCCAAGGCGAATGCCGTCCTCGCGAAGGACGCGTTCTACCACTCGATCCTGCGCACGACGTGCGTGGCGACGCGCCTCGCAGGCGGGCACGCGTACAACGCTCTGCCGCAGACCGCCACCGCGAATGTGAACTGCCGCGTGGAGCCGACATCGACGTACGAGTACGTGAAGTCGACGTTGGAGCGCGTGATCGGCGACACCGGCGTGAAGCTGACCATGATGGGACCGGCCGAGACGGGCGTCGTGGGTGCTCCGCCCAGTGCCGTTCCTGCCGAGTTTCTCGGCGCCATCTCCGCGGTCACGAAGAAGATGTGGGGAAACATCCCGGTGGTGCCGGTCATGAGCACCGGCGCGACGGACGGGAAGTACCTGCGCGAAGTGGGAATCCCGACGTTCGGCGTGAGCGGACTGTTCTACGAGGGCGAAGAGCGGAACATGCACGGCCGCGACGAGAAGATCCGCGTGAAGTCGTACTATGACGGGCTCGCATTTCTCGACCAGCTGGTGCGCGCGCTCGCGGTGCGCACGAAGATGTGAACGGCGATGGAAGATGGAAGATCGAAGATGGAAGATGGAAGATCGAAGATCGAAGATGGAAGACCGAAGACCTACAGGACATTTCAACGGTGGTCCACACATGAAGAAGCTCATTCTCGTTCTCACGCTGGCGATCGGCGCCAATGCAGCCGCGCAGACACCGGCGAACGTTGCGGCTTGGGAAAGACAGGCCAAAGGCGTCACGATCACGCGCGATGACTGGGGAATCGCCCACATCGTTGGAAAGACGGACGCGGACGCTGTGTTCGGCCTGATCTACGAGCAGGCCGAGGACGATTTCAACCGCGTCGAGACGAACTTCATCAATTCGATGGGGCGGCTCGCGGAGGCAGAAGGTGAGAAGGAGATCTATCGCGACCTGCGGATGAAGCTCTTCATCAATCCGGACTCGATGAAGGTGAAGTACGCCGCGAGTCCCGCGTGGCTGCAGAAGCTCATGGTCGCCTGGGCCGACGGCCTGAACTTCTATCTGTACAAGCATCCCGAGGTGAAGCCGCGCGTCATCAAGAGGTTCGAGCCGTGGATGGCGCTCACCTTCAGCGAGGGGAGCATCGGCGGCGACATCGAAAAAGTGAACCTCAACCAGCTCGAGGCGATGTACGGCGGCGGTGGCACGCCGTCGGGCAGGTCGTCTCCGCCGGAAGACGACGACGCCTATCAGGAACCATCAGGCTCGAACGGCATCGCGATCGCGCCGTCGAACACGCTGAATCACCACGCGCTGCTGCTGATCAACCCGCACACGTCGTTCTTCTTCCGCTCCGAAGTGCAGGTGACGAGCGACGAAGGGCTGAATGCGTACGGCGCGGTGACGTGGGGACAGTTCTTCATCTATCAGGGCTTCAACGAGCGCACCGGATGGATGCATACCACGAGCGGCGTGAACGACCAGAGCGATTACGCCGAGACCGTGACGAAGAAGGGCGACGGCTACGTGTACAAGTACGGCGCCGGAGAGCGCCCGCTGACCGCCGTCACGATCAGCGTGCCATACAAGACCGCGACCGGGATGTCGAAGAAGGATTTCACCGTGTACTACAGCAGCCACGGCCCGATCGTGCGAAGGGCCGACGGCAAGTGGGTGGCGGTGAAGATGATGCAGGAGCAGGTGAAAGCGCTCACGCAGTCGTACACGCGCACGAAGCAAAAGGACTACAAGTCGTTCGCGCAGACGATGGAACTGCACACGAACTCGTCGAACAACACGATCTTCGCGGACGGCAGCGGCAACATCGCCTACTTCCACGGAAATTTCATACCGAAGCGCGATCCGAAGTTCGACTGGTCGAAGCCGGTGGATGGCAGCGACCCGGCGACCGAATGGCAGGGCCTGCTCTCGGTGAAGGAGAGCCCGCTGCTCCTGAATCCTGCCAGTGGATTCATCTACAACTCGAACAACTGGCCCTGGTCCGCGGCGGGTCCGAGCAGCCAGAAGAAGGAAGATTTCCCGGCATGGGTCGAGACCGGGCGCGAGGAGAGCCCGCGCGGCTATCACGCACTGAAGGTGCTGCCGGGGAAGAAGGACTTCACATTGAGCTCGCTGATCTCCACGGCATACGACAGCTACCTGCCGTCGTTCGAACGGATGATCCCGCCGCTGCTCAAGGCATACGACGACGCGCAGGCGTCGAATCCGCTCAAGGCGAAGCTGGCCGAGCAGATCGCCGTGCTGCGCGCGTGGGACTACCGGTGGGCCGCACAGTCCGTCGCGACTTCGCTCGCGGTCTTCTGGGGCGAGGATGTATCCCGCCGCGTGGGCGCCGATGCCCGCCGCGCGGGAATGAGCTCAGACGCATACATCGAGCATGGCGCGCCGGGAAACGTGCTGCTGCAATCCCTCGCGTCCGCGACGGACAAGCTCGCGGCGGATTTCGGAAAATGGAAGACGCCGTGGGGCGACATCAACCGTTTCCAGCGAGTGAACGGCGACATCGTACAGCAGTTCGACGACGCGAAGCCCAGCATCCCGGTCGGGTTCGCGTCGGCGCGGTGGGGCTCACTCGCCTCGTTCGGCGCGCGCGCCTATCCGGGCACGAAGAAGTGGTACGGCACGTCGGGGAACAGCTTCGTCGCGGTGGTGGAGTTCGGCGACAGCGTTCGCGCGCGGGCGGTGTCAGCGGGCGGCGAGAGCGGAGACCCGAAGTCGAAGCACTTCAATGATGGAGCGCAGAACTACGCGACGGGAAACTTGAGAGAAGTGTATTTCTACAAGAACCAGCTGAAGGGGCATACGGAGAGGGTGTATCACCCGGGGGAGTGAGCGACGATGGAGGATGGAAGATGGAAGATGGAAGACCGACTGCTCCTTCAGCTTGCGTGCCGCAGCGGCTGCAAGTGAGCGATCGCGGCGGCATCTTTGGATCGCAGGGCGTTCCAGGGATCCCAATCCTGTTGCAACCCGAGCCAGAAATCCGCACTCGTGAGGTGAACGGGCACTCGCCCTCCATGTACGGACAACTCGAGCTGCGGGCGCGCGCCACGCCGTGACCTGTGAGGAGGTACTTGCTTAAGAGTTAGCATGCACTAACATACGATCGTGGCCAGCACACGACCTCCGGATGATCCGAACGCCGCCGCCGGCGTCGCTCGGACCGAACCCGAGCGACAGATCTCGCTCTCGGACGTCCACCACACCGTGGCGGTGCCGCATGCCCAAGGCAGCTTCTGGCGGCAGTGGATGGCGTTCTCCGGGCCGGCGATCCTCATCAGCGTCGGCTACATGGACCCCGGCAACTGGGGCACCGACCTCGCCGGCGGCGCGCAGTTCAAGTACGGCCTGCTCTGGGTCGTGGCGATGGCCAGTTTCATGGCCCTCATCCTGCAGGTCATCTCCGCGCGGCTCGGCGTCGCCACCGGCAAGGACCTCGCGCAGTGCAGTCGCGACTTCTATCCCCGCTGGCTGCGCTGGCCCAACTGGATCACCATGGAG
>Ga0208587_1000508_pt1 | contig 21213 bp, 17 predicted proteins | sample NGESurdeep092012_7_FD_184472 | JGI IMG/M metagenome (GOLD analysis project Ga0208587, IMG submission 184472) | Arctic peat soil microbial communities from Barrow, Alaska - NGEE Surface sample 210 deep-092012 (SPAdes) | ecosystem: Environmental > Terrestrial > Soil > Wetlands > Peat ...
CCCGCTGATCCTTCACCTCCGAGCCGGCTTCAGCCGGCGGCACCTAGACTACACAAATAACTAAACCGCTCTAGCCTGCCACCGAGACTCAAAAGCATCCACCACAGAGGCACGGAGACACAGAGGAAACGAAAGAAAAAGAACTTCTCTGTGCCCCTGTGTCTCTGTGGTTCACTGCCTTTTGATGTGCTCCTTCAAGATGCACTTGTCCATCACGACGAAGATGCCCGCCTGGCGCGCCTTTTCCGCTGCCTCGTGATGCACCACGCCCTCCTGCATCCAGATCGCTGGCGCCTTGATCTGGATCGCCTGCTCCACTACTTCGGGCACCCCCTCGGACCGGCGGAAGACATCCACGATGTCAATCTTGTCCGGAACCTCGAGCAGCGACGGGTAAGCTTTTTCGCCCATCCACTCCGTGATGTTGGGATTTACCGGAATGATGCGGTACCCCTGCGACTGCATGTAGTGCGAAACGCCATAGCTTGGCCGGATGGGAGTGTTGGTTAGTCCCACGACGGCGATGGTCTTAGCGGATTTCAGCAGTTCGGTGATGCGCTCGGCTTCGGTTGTGGGCACGTCCAGCTCCTGGCATCGAACATGCGATTGTAACGTGCCCGGCCCTGGTCCGCAGTGACTAGCGCTTGCTCTTGAGCTTCGTGGTGAGCTTGCGATGCGGGCTGGGCGAAGCCGCCAGCAATCCCGATAGGTGCTCCACTTCGACCACGACGCGATCGAGATCGTCGAGCAGCGGCTTGAACAGGTGGGTCACGCCGCCACCGCGATATTCATTGACCAGCGAGCGGTAATACCAAATGATTCTCGCCTTGGGAGCGGAGAAGCGCGCGAAGGCTAAATCACCGTTGTAGCGCAGGTCGCGCAGCACGGCGCGCACGTTGTAAAGCTTGTCAGCCGCGGACACGAATCGGGTTTCGGCGTCCTCATGGCGCAGCCGGCGCAGGTAGCGAAATTTGCGCTGCTCCCAATTCTCCTTCTTCTTCGGATCTTCGACGTACGAGTCGGTACAGCCGTCCACGATCTTGGCCACGCGCGCCCCAAAGATCTGCTCGATGATCTTCAACATGGGCCGCCCGCCCTGGTCTTCGACCGCATCGTGCAGCAGCGCCGCAATGGCCATCTCTTCGTCGCCGCCGTAGTCGAGCACGATGGAGGCCACGCCCAGCAAATGCGAGATGTAAGGAATGCCGCTCTTCTTGCGGTCCTGATCGCGATGGACTTGCGCTGCGAACAGCAGAGCGTGGTCGAAGCGGGTGGACAGCGGAACGAACTTGCGGTCTAAAGGAGCGTGCCGGTTTGCGTCTCATAGGCAGAATCGCAATTGCTGCTCGACCCAGAATAGCGGAAAAGGGGAGGAGCAACTAGCAATTAGCAATTGGCAATTAGCAATTAGCAATTAGCTTTTTGTGAGCCGCCGAGGTCGCTGTGAGATGCGGATGGGGAGCCACGAACGCTAGAGCACTTTCACATTTGGTGTATAGGGTGGAGCACCGCTTCAGCTGCATTATTCATGAGGGTCTCACGCTTTGAAGGGGCACGGCTTCAGCCGTGCCGTAAGGTGCTGTCTTTGTGATGGCTTTAGCCACTGAGGGACTTCGGTGTTTGAGACGAAGTGCGAGTTCCCTCAGAGGCTAAAGCCTGACTCTCAAGCGCATGATAACGGCACGGCTGAAGCCGTGCCCTTTCAAAGCTTCCTGCCTTCAACTACCGAAACAGATGAATAATCGCGCTTCAGCGGTGCAGGGTAGGATTCGGGCTGAATCGGCTTCAGCCGTTGAGGTAACAAAACATTATCTCAGGCGCTAAAGCGCGATCAGGAACTGGCGGCAGTTGTGCACGCTGAAAGGCGTGCTCCACCCGTTGCCAATACACCCGAAGTAGACTGCTCTACTGTGCGCAGCCGCAGTCGCCGCAGCCTTCGCCGCGCAATCCTTGCACTCCCTCGCGCGCGATGATGGGCGTCATGACCAGCGCCGCAACCGGATCGGCCCACCACCAGCCCAGCAGCGCGTGCAGCAGCAAACCCGCAAGCAGGATCGCGGAGAGATAAGCGCAGAAGTCAGCCTGGCGTGAGTCGGCATGAAGCGCACGGCTCTCCATTTGCGTGGCCACGCGACGCTTGGCTCGGCCCAGCAGCGGCATTACCACCACCGCGGCTATGGCGATCAAGATACCGGGCACGCTGCGCTCGGGCTGGGCTTTTGTCCAGCGCGCGCGGACAGATTCGATGGCAACGTAAGCGGCGAGGAGCAAGAAGCAACCTCCAACCAGGCGATGCGCCGTGCGTTCCGTGCGCTCGCGCCGCAGCGGATCATCTTCGGCGTGCAGACGCCACAGCAGAATTCCCGCGGAGATGGTTTCAATCACCGAGTCGAGACCGAAGCCCACCAGAGCGATACTGCCGGCCAGCAGCCCGGAGATAAGTGCGACCGCCGCTTCGAAGGCGTTCCAGGCAATCGTGAAATATTCCAGGCGCCGGCCCCGCGCGACAAGGGCGGTGCGATCGAGGGCCAGGGGCGGGTTTGCAAGAGGGATGGCGGCGGGCTTCATTCCTGAGGAGAGTATAAGCGCGACGCAATTGGGTTGCCTGCTGATCGCCCGCCGTGACGAACCGCAGATCCCCTCGACTGCGCCCGGGGCAGGCACTTCGACTCCGGCGGCGCGAGCCCGGCGCCGCCTGCGCTCAGGATGACAATCTTAAATTTCGGATGCGAAACCGTGGATGGCTGAATGCTGACCCCTGACCCCTGACCCCTGACCCCTGACCCCTGACCCCTGACCCCTGACCCCTAGTCCAGCCTGACCAGAAACACTCCGCCTTCTTTCACGTGGGTCTTGCTGGCGACTTCCTGCGCTTTGCGTTTGTCGTCGCCGGGAGGCCGCAGCCGCACCCACTCTCCGGTAGGCCCGGCGAACTGGATAACATCGGCGTCTTCATAGTGGTCCTGCAACTTCTCTTTCAGCTTGCGGGCTTCGCGCTCGCTCTGGAATGCGCCGATCTGCACGCACCAGCGGCCGCCTTTCGCGATCGGCGCCGGCGCGGAGATGACCTCGACCTTGACTGCCGCCGTGCCTGGCCGCCAAACATCCACCGCCTTCGCCGCCGCCAACGATAGGTCGATGATGCGGTCTTCGACGAACGGCCCGCGATCGGTGATGCGCATCGTGGCGGAATGTCCGGTTGCCAGGTTGGTTACACGTACCACCGAGTTCATCGGCAGCGTGCGGTGCGCCGCGGTCATGCTGTTCTGGTCGTAAGTCTCGCCGTTGGCTCCGCGGTGCCGATGATACGGAGGCCCGTACCAACTGGCCAATCCAGTTTCCACGTAGATGGGTTTCGTGCCGCGCGGAACCGGCGTTGGCTTGGTGTTCGCCTCGGCGCTGGCGGGCGGTGCAGGTTCAGACGAACCGACGGTGGGCGGAGGAGGAACCGGATGAGCGTGAGCAGTCTTATACCTGCCGCAGGCCGGGAGCAGGAGCAGCGCCGTGCCCATGAAGATGAGAAGCGGAACTCGCGTGATCAGCCCTTTTTCTGCTTCTTGCCGGCATCCATCATGTCGGCCGCCTGCTTCAGCTTTTCGCTGGCAATGCGCAACCCAGTGCTGGAGTGCTCGCGAATGGCGGGCACCAGTTCATTGTTGATGTAGGCGATGAGCGTCTTGGTTTCCTCTTCGATGCGTTTCGAGGCATCGCCCAGCACGTCGTCTAACTTTGCGCCAGCCGTCTGGGACGAACGGCCAGTTTTCTTGCTTTTTTTCTGCACCATGGGCCACCTAGTGAGCAGCAGAATTTGTAAACACTAGAGATTATGGGATGGATGGTGGCAATGGTCAATTGGCAAGGACGGTACCGGGGTCAGGGGCTGGGGGTCAGGGGCTAGGGGTCAGGGGCTAGGTGACAGCCAAGGGAGTCCCACGCCGAGTGCTAGAATTTCCTCAACCCCTATGCCCATCCGCAAGCTTTCCGGTTCCGAAGTTCGGTCCATGTTCCTGCGCTATTTTGAGCAGCACGGGCACAAGATCGTGCGCTCTTCGTCGCTGGTTCCGGCCAACGATCCCACGCTGCTGTTCACCAACGCCGGCATGAACCAGTTCAAGGATGTCTTCCTCGGCATCGAGAAGCGCGACTACAATCGCGCAACCAGTTCGCAGAAATGCGTGCGCGCGGGCGGCAAGCACAACGACCTGGAGAACGTCGGCTTCACCAATCGCCATCACACGTTCTTCGAGATGCTGGGCAATTTCAGCTTTGGCGACTACTTCAAGAAGGACGCCATCGCCTTTGCCTGGGAGCTGGTCACCTCGCCGGATTGGTTCGGGATCGAGAAGGACAAGCTCTTCGCCACCATCTTCAAAGGCGAGCAGGGCATTGCGCGCGACGACGAGGCCTACGACCATTGGATCGCAACCGGAGTTGCGCCCGAGCGCATTTACGAGCTCGGCATGAAAGACAACTTCTGGATGATGGGCGACACCGGCCCCTGCGGCCCCTGCAGCGAGATCCACTACGACATGGGCCCCGCCGCCAGCGACGCCGGACACGCCGACTGCCAGTTCGGCTGCGAGTGCGGGCGCTACGTCGAAATCTGGAACCTGGTGTTCATGCAGTTCGACAAGCAGCCGGATGGCAAGCTCACCCCGCTGCCCAAGCCCTCAATCGATACCGGCGCCGGGCTGGAGCGCGTGACGGCGGTGATGCAAGGCGTGATCTCGAATTACGACACAGATTTGTTTGTGCCGCTGATTGAGCGGGCGGCGGAACTGACTGGCGTTTCGCTCGAACAAGAACTGAAGAAAGAGCAGGAACAAGGGCAGAAGAAGGCGGCTTCGCTGCGCGTGATAGCCGATCATGCGCGCGCATCGACCTTTCTTATTTCGGATGGCGTGCTGCCGTCGAATGAAAAACGTGGTTCCGTGCTGCGCAAGATCATGCAACGCGCAATCTTTCACGGTCGGCTCCTGGGGGCAACCAAGCCATTTCTCTGCGAGATGGTCTATGCCGTCCGGGATTCGATGAAGGACGCATATCCTGAACTCACCGAGAGCGCGTCACGCGTGTATGAGAGAGTCAGGGCGGAGGAGGTGAGATTCGCGCATACGCTCGATGTTGGGCTGAAACGGCTGCAGGATGATTTGGACACCGCCGGGCGATGGACAAAGTCGATGTCGGAGCAGGAGCTGGAGAAAGTCATTATTGAACTGGGTGGTAAAGGAACAAAGGGGGAACGAGATTATTTTCGGCAACGTGGCCGACAACTCTCCGGCGAAAAGGCTTTTAAACATCACGATACTTTCGGCCTGCGGCGGGATTTCATTGAAGATGCTTGCCGGGATCAGGGAATTCTCTTCGACGCTGACGGCTTCGAAGACGCAATGGCAGAGCAGAGGGAACGCGCCCGTGCTTCATGGAAGGGCGGATCGAAAGCCAGCGCCAGCCCTGCTTACCAGGCGCTGCCGCCCACGGTCTTCGAAGGCTATCGCAAGACGCTCTCCACCGGATGCGAGGTGCTGGCCATCATCAAGCCGCATGATGGCACCGGCATTGGCGCGCAGGAGCTGAAGCCCGGCGAGCGCGGCGAGATCGTCCTCGACCACACGCCGTTCTACGCCGATGCGGGCGGGCAGGTTGGCGATGTCGGCTGGCTCTATGGCGAAGATCACAACACCGTCGTCGCCGAAGTTGAAGGCGTCACCTATCCCGTGCAGGGCGTGCGCGCGCACCGCGTCGTGGCCAAGCAGCCCATTCATGTCGGCGACAAAGTGGATGCGATGGTGAACGACGAAGTCCGCCGCGCCACCATGCGCAACCACACCGGCACGCATCTTCTTCACGCCGCGCTGCGCGAGGTGCTGGGCAAGCACGTGAAGCAGGCGGGCTCGCTGGTCGATCCCGCGCATTTGCGCTTCGACTTCTCGCACTTCGCCGCGCTCGACGACGAAGAGTTGCAGGACATCGAAGATCTTGCGAACCGGGAAGTGCTGCGCAACGACCGCGTGGAGGTGATCGAGGACGTGCCGATCGATGTGGCCGTCAACGGGTACCACGCGATGGCGCTGTTCGGCGAGAAGTACGGCGACCGGGTGCGCGTCATCCGCATTGGCGATTTCTCGACCGAACTGTGCGGAGGTACGCACACCTCTGCGACCGGCGAGATCGGGCTGATCAAGGTTCTGAAAGAAGGCAGCGTCTCCAGCGGCGTGCGAAGGCTGGAGGCGGTGACCGGCGAAGGCTCGCTGCGCCACTTCCGCAAAGATCATCAGTTGGAAAATGTTGTCTCGACGTTGGTGCGGGGCGGTGACGACCAATCTCCTGCCGACGCGCTGAGGCAGGAACTCGAGCGCCGAGAAGAAGAACTGAAGAAGCTGCGCAAGGAACTGGAGCAGGTGCGCATGAAGTCGGCTTCCAGTTCGGTGCAGTCGGCAGCGGAGAATGTGCGCGAAGTCAAGGGCGTCAAGGTGCTGGCCACGCGCGCCGATAATCTGGAGCGCGCGCAACTGCGGGTGCTCATCGACAACCTGCGCAACAAGCTGGGCTCGGGCGTGGTGGTGCTGGGCTCGGTCAGCGACGGCAAGGTCGCGCTGATCGTCGGCGTGACCAAAGACCTGACGTCGCGCGTGGAAGCGGGAAAGATCATTGCGGAAGTGGCGAAGAAGGTCGGCGGCTCCGGTGGCGGGCGTCCCGATATGGCCGAGGCCGGTGGCAAAGATCCTGCCGCGCTGGATGCGGCGCTGGCTGAAAGTTATAACGTGGTGGAACGCTTATTGCAATAAGAGAGGCTGCCGGCAGCCGCAAGGAGAGCTTTGTGCGCAAGACTAAAGATATTGACGCTGACTCTGGTGCTACTGATTTCCACCGTCTGGTTGCAAGCGCAGGATGCGGGCAAGGCGAGCGGCAAGACGTCCGACCTGGAAACGATTGAAGGATGCCTGCAGCGCGCTGAGGGTCAATACACGCTCATGGACGACACTGGGACGATCCATCACCTTACCGGCGGCGCCGCAAAGCTAAAGCACGAGGTCGGCCACGAGGTCGAAATCACCGGCAAGCCTGGGGTGCGGACCATAGACACGACCCCCCAGGGCGGTGCATCCGCTGCGGTGGTACTACCGGTTTTTGAAGTGAAGAGCGTGAAGCAGATAGCGGACACGTGCAAGTAAGGTGGGAAGGGATCGAATTCGAGTCGTGTTAATTGGTTTGGATTTTTTCGGTCGCTTTGAAGGGGCACGGCTTCAGCCGTGCCGTTATGAGCGTAGAGAGTTGGGCTTCAGCCCCTGAAGGAATTCGCCCGCCGCGGCGGGTGTCAACACCGAAGTCCCTCAGTGGCTAAAGCCACCATAAATGACAGCAGGGTACGGCACGGCTGAAGCCGTGCCCCTTCAAAAAGCGTGAGATGCTCATGAATAATGCAGCAGTGAAACGCTGCGCGAGCCACACTCTAAAGGTGGGACTGCTCTAATCAGCGAAATCGAATTCGCTTTGAGCGCAAGATGCGGGGTGACGCTCGGAAGAGTCAAGACTAGAGTCTGAACAAGGACGCGCTGAAAAGAGCGAACCGCAGATCCTTCGGCTCCGGCGGCGCAAACCCGGCGCCGCCTACGCTCAGGATGACAGACAAGATAGTCAGGCGAAAAAGACTGCATCCGGCGGTTGTCTATAACCCTCTAAACGATATAAGGTGGTTAGCCATGGCGATGGGAGAAACGATTTACGCGAACACCGTCCGGGAGCAGTTGCTGGCCGGGCGCGAGCGGCTGAGCGATGTGCTCGCCGGCAACGAGAGCGAACAGATGCTTCGCCTGCTGGCGGAAGTGGACAGCGCGTTGCATCGCATTGAGCATGGCGCTTTCGGGGTGTGCGAAGTGTGCCAGGGTACCGTCCCGGCAGGAGATCTGCTGGAAAATCCGCTGCTTAGGGTTTGCCTGGATTGCCTCACGCCTAAGCAGCAGCGCGCGCTGGAGTACGACCTGGAACTGGCCGCGCAGATCCAGAAAGGATTGTTGCCGCCTACGGATCTCGCCATCGCGGGCTGGGAAATCTCCTATCACTATCAGCCTGCGGGAATGGTGAGCGGGGATTATTGCGACGTGATCAAGGACGACGGCCATCTCAACTTCATCATGGCCGACGTTTCCGGCAAGGGTGTCGCTGCCGCCATGCTGGCCTCGAACCTGCGTGCGGTGTTCCGCTCGCTGATACCGCTGCACCTGTCGGTTGAAGAACTGATGGTGCGCGCCAATCGTCTCTTCCACGAGAGCGCGCTGCCCAATCAATACGCCACCCTGGTGTTTGGACGTACTTCGAACCATGGCGAGCTGGAGCTAGCCAACGCCGGTCACCTGCCGGTGTTACTGGCCGGCAAAGCTGGCGTGACGACGTTCGAAAGTAACTGCAAGCCGCTGGGCTTCTTCTCCGACGAAAAAGTGGATGTGGTGAGGGCCGTCTTGTCGCCTGGCGATACAGTCGTTCTGTACACCGATGGAGTCAGCGAGGCCAGCAATGCCGATGGCGAGGAATACGGCGTCGAAGCCTTGCAGAAGCTCGTTGCGGAACAGCATCCAACGTGCTGCCCGGCCGCGCTGGTGCAGGCCTGCAAGCAGCGGCTGGCGGCATTCCGTGGAACAGTGGAGCGCGCCGATGACGAAACGCTGCTGGCGATTCAGTATGCGCCGGCGAGGGCGGGATCTGCGATGTCGGAAACGCGGCTCGTCTGAATCATCGGTGTAGCGAGAGCGGAAAATATTTCGCGTAGCGTTCGACGTGGCGAGCACTGCTGCAGATACTTCGGCTTCTGCGTCAGGCCACGGAGATCGTGCATACCATCATGCGCGTTTGCGCCGCCGTGCCGCCTTGTGCAAGCGAGGGGGAGCAGAGAAAAATCGCCAAGAGGAATGTTCTGGTGATGAGAAAGACTTGGTGCCGAAGAAGGGACTCGAACTTGAGCCGTCTTGCGGGCGTGAGCGAAGCGGGAGTCCGCAGGCGAAATCCTGAGCGAAGCGAAGGACCTCGCGAAATATCATGGTGCCGGAGGGGGGACTCGAACCCCCACACCCTTGCGGGTACATGGACCTGAACCATGCGCGTCTGCCAATTCCGCCACTTCGGCACGAGTGGATGCGAGTCAGAGACTCAACTCGCTAATCAGGAAGCATGATTATTGTAAAGGCGGGATTGGGGAATTAGCAATTAGCAGCTAGCAATTAGCTGTTACCTTTAGCAGCGTCCCACTGATCCTCTAGCGAATAGTGAATAACGAATTGCTAACTGCTGCTTCCCTCAGCTCGCCGCTTCGGCGGCGTCGCTGGCGTCCTGGGCTCCGTATTCCTTCAACTTATTGTGCAGAGTTTTCAGGCTGATGCCGAGGATCTCGGCGGCGCGCGTCTTATTGTTGTTGGTAGCTTCCAGAGTTTTCAGGATGAGCAGGCGCTCAGCTTCGCCCACGGTGGTGCCGACGCCGAGACGCACCGCGTTGGCCTCCTGCACGGGAGCGCGTGGGGCCACGTGGCCGAATCCCGGCGGCAAGTGCTTGGTTTCGATCAGCGCGCCATCGCATACGATGACGGCGCGCTCGAGGGTGTTGCGCAATTCGCGAACATTGCCGGGCCAGGCATGCGCCTGGAAAGCACTGGTCACGGCATCGCTGATGCCGGCGACGGTGCGCTTGTGTTTCTCGTTCATGTCGGCGAGCAACGACTGCACCAGGTCGGGCAGGTCGTCCTTGTGCTCGCGCAATGGCGGCAAGTGGATATTGAAGACGTTTAAACGATAATAGAGATCGTTGCGTAAACTGCCGCGCGCCACCGCTTCTTCTGGAGGCTTGTTGGTGGCGGCGAGGACGCGCACGTCGACGGTCGTCTCGCTCTTGCTGCCCAGGCGGCGCAGCTTGCGGTCTTCCAGCACCCGCAACAACTTGGCCTGAGTTCCAATCGGCATCTCGCCGATTTCGTCGAGCAGCAACGAGCCGCCTTCCGCCAATTCGAAGCAGCCAGTGCGGCGTTCGAGTGCGCCCGTGAAGGCGCCTTTTTCATGTCCGAAAATTTCACTCTCGATGAGCGTCTCGGGGATTGCGGCGCAGTTGATGGCGACAAACGGCTTGGGCTTGCGGTTGCTGAGCGAGTGGATGGTGCGGGCCACCAGTTCCTTGCCAGTGCCGCTCTCCCCGGTGATGAGGACCGATGCGGTGCTGGGCGCCACCATCTCGATTAAGCGGAAGACTTCCTGCATCTTCTTGGAGGGGCCGACCAGCGAGCCCAGTACGCCGACGTCTCGCAGCTTGCGGCGGCTGGCTTCCAGTTCGCGCTCGGTGCCGCGAATGCGCGAAGCATTCTGCAGAATGTTGCGCAGGCGGGTGGGATTCACCGGCTTCTCGATAAAGTCGAAGGCGCCGATCTTCATGGCGCTGACTGCGGCGTCCACGCTACCTTGAGCGGTGAGCAGGATGACGGCGACGGCCTGCGGTTGAGCCGCGATCTGCTGCAGCAGTTCCATGCCATCCATGCGAGGCATTTTCAGGTCGGTGAGCACGATTCCCGGATTCCAAGATTCGACCTTCGCCAGTCCTTCCACCCCATCCTCGGCGGTTTCGGTGTCATAGCCCCAGGCGCGGAGCAGTTCCGCCATACCGGTTCGCTCGTTTTCCTCGTCCTCTACGATCAAGATTTTTTCATGCAGCATGGGGAACAGACACCTCTTGCAACTCCGATGACAAAGTTACAGCGTACCGATAAGTCGATGAAACGCGAAGTCGATGAAACGCGAGTTTTAGATGCGAAACAGCGGCTCTAGGTCGAAACGCGAACCGGCACAGCTCAACTGGAAAGCAGTGCGATCACGAGGAGCTGCCAATAAAGTAACACCTTTGAACCACTTTCGCTCAGACTGGGTAGCCTAGAAGCGCGGATTCTAGGAGGCTCAAACAGGGCGATGAGGTGGTCGCCAAAACCAATGTGCAAATGCGTGTCGGCGCTGGCCCGGGACTCTGCTGGGCCCAAAAGTCGCGGGCACTGTTGTCGAATCTATACTCGTTCTCATGACGATTCCCGAATCGGTACGGGGATGGTTTTGGGTGGATCCGCTCTAGAGGGCAGGCTAAACACATTGCAGGCAGCGGTCAGAACGGTGCATCTGGACGGGTGAGGCGGATGATTCCGAGGGTGCAAAATCAGTAAACGCCCCCGAATATGTAGCAGACAAAACAAGAGAAGCTTTGTTAATCTTTGGCATTGCTGTACAATCAGTTACGGTTGCGAGCAGGATGATTGGCTGCACTTGTACCAAGACAATTGAAATTGAACCCGGCTGGGCCACTTTGCTTACGGTACTGCTAGGAGTTCCGGAGGATTAGCAATGTCTTCTCATATTGGAGTAGTCCCAACACGTTTTGTTGCGACATCGATTGCGCTGGCGTTCGCGCTGTGTCTGTTGGGCGTGCTTGCTTCAGCGCAAACTGATATTCAACCCAAAGATGAAGTCTTTGGTGGTTACTCGTGGTTACATCCCAACGGCAGGGCTGACTTTGGTTACAAAGTCCCAGATATAGTGAAGGGCTTTGACTTTTCGAACGTATACTATCTGCCCGCTGCGCACAATCTGGGCATACTGGTTGATGGGAGCGGCCATTTCGGTAGCCATCAACGCGCGGTCAATTCCTCAAACGGCGTCGGTTACATCTTGGGAGGGTTGCAGTACAAGTATCATACCGACACCTTCTCCCCGTTTGTTCGGGCATTTGTCGGCGCCGCAAGAATCGACCCGGCGGTTTCCGTATCTGAATGGAAGGTCGCAGTGGGCGGGGGCGGCGGTTTCGACATAAACGTAACCCATAATTTCGCGATCCGCCTCGCGCAGGTAGATTACATTTACAGCAACTATCACGCGCAAGTTCTCGGTACCAATAATCAGTGGAATAGCATTCGCTTGGCGGCAGGCGTGGTTATCAACCTGGGCGATTACTACGCCCCAGCGCTGTCCGCGGCCTGCTCGGCCCAGCCTACCGAAGTGACGGAAGGCGAGCCGATAACGGTTACGGCGACGGGAACCAACTTCAATCCCAAGCACACCGTGACCTATGCCTGGACGACTGACGGTGGCAAGATGGACGCGGCCAATGCGCAGTCGGTGCATATTGACACCACGGGCGCATCCGCGGGCCCGCACACCGCCAACGCGACGCTCAGCGACGCCAAGATGAGGAAGCTGAACTCGGCGACGTGCAGCGCGGCGTTCACGGTCAAGGCGAAGCCGATGAATCCGCCGCAGGTGACCTGCTCGGCGAATCCGACCACCGTACAGGCGGGAAGTCCGTCCACCATCACGGCCAACGCGACCAGTCCGGATCCAGGCGTAACCATCTCCGGCTACTCGTATCAGGCTTCGGCCGGAACAGTCAGCGGAACCGGTACCACCGCGACGCTTGACACCACCGGTGCACCAGGTGGGCCGATCAACGTCAACGTGACGGCGACGGATTCACGCGGAACGACCGGAAACTGCACCACCACGGTCACGGTCGAGGCTCCGCCTGCGGCCCCGCAGGTGACTGCGCGTACGCCGATTCAGTTCATACAACGCCCGAATCAGAAGTACATTCCGTGGCGCGTTGACAATGAAGCCAAGGCCATATTGGACGACGACGCCTCCGCATTGAAGAACGATCCCAATGCGAAGCTGGTCATCGTCGGCTACGCCGATGGCGAACCCGAGCCGATGCTCGGTAAGGGCAAGAAGAAACACGCGATGGACCTGGCTGCGCAGCGGGCGGTAAACGCCAAGGCTTACCTGGTACAGCAACAGGGTATCGACCCCGGCCGTATCGAGGTACGCAAGGGCACGGGCAAGGACCACCTTGCGGATATCTTCTGGGTACCGCAGGGCGCGAACACCGCCACCGCCTCCGTACTGCAAGGCGCGACGCCCGTTGACGAGGCCGTGGTGATGCCGAGCGAGAACGCCTATCCGAAACCGAAGACGGCGGCTCCGATGCATCATCACAAGAAGGCAGCGGCAGCGGCCACAGGCAATGAGGCGGAATCTGCCGGTCACGCTGTGGCGCAGGGCACCGAGACTGCAGCCAAGGACGTGGGCAAGGTGGCCAAAAAGACTGGCCACGCTGTCAAGAAGGGCGCCAAGGCGACAAAAGACGCAGTAACGCCTAACTAAGCGAGTAATTGGCTGGAACTCTACACCGGTGAGAGCGCAATGCTCTCACCGGTTTTTTTGTGCAAGAGGACGACGCCGGGCGGACCAGGGAGATGCCACACAACGACGGTTGAGCAGGGAGTTTCGCGCAGCCGGGCTGAACGGAAAGTTAGTCAACCACGGATGCACACGGATTTTCACGGGTCTTCCCTTGATGGATGGCGGCCCATATCAGCCTCCCCATCGTTGCAACCGTGGAGCCTCCCACTCGGCGAAGACCTCGACCACGCCATGAATGCGCGGTGCGCGCCACAGAGGATTCGCCCGAGCCATGGTCTGAATCACCTTCGCGGCGGAAACAGGAACTTCAGCATGGGGGCTACGCGTTGCGCCCAGGCAACCTCGTCGTGGTGCCCGCCTTCGACTTCGGTGTAGCAGAGGTCTTCGCCAAGCTTCCATCCTTGCTTGACCAAGGCCGTCTTCAAGGCCCAGACGTCAGGCAGCGCTCGCGGGCTCTCCTGAGTACCAATATCGAGCCAGATTCGCAGCTCCGGCTTCTGCTTGATCTGGGCCACTGTTTTCAGGATCGCCCGATTCCGCCACCACACCGAGGGTGACATCGCCGCCAGCTTGCCGAACACCCACGTGTAGCGCAGCGCGAGGTACATCGAAACCAGTCCCCCCAGCGACGATCCGCCCAGGCCGCAGTTCTCGATACCGGGAAGCGTGCGGTAGTGGTGATCAACCAACGGCTTCAGCTCTTCCACCAGCATTTGTCCGTAAGCGTCGGCCCGCCCGCCACCCAGGCACTTGTCTTCGACGTGAGTGTATTCGTTGATGCGATACCTACCGGTGTTGTAAATGCCGACGATGACCAGCGGCTCGATCGCGCCGCTCACGATTAACTCGTCGGCCGTTTCGCCTACACGCCAATACTTGCCGTGGATGAAGGAAGTATCGGGATCGAACAGGTTCTGGCCGTCTTGCAGGTACAGCACCGGATAGCGCCGGTCGGGCTCAGCCTCGTACTGTGGCGGAAGGTAAACCACGAAGTCGCGCTTCTCGTCCATCAACTGAGAAGCGAATTGCGGATGCAGGCGCAGACGCGACTTCAGGCTGCCGAACTCCGGCGCGGGCGTAATTGGCTGGTCAGTTAGGATCGGATTCGTGCTCATTCTGTAGAATTGTGGTTCCTTAGATTACCAAATACGGTTTTGATCCAACCCTATCTCCCGACGGAAGAGGTTTAAACAACGTGAATCGTGAATATCATCGTTGGTGGTCACACGACCTGCAACGCGACATGGAACTGCTCGTCTTCGGCCACGCCGGCACCAAGGTCCTGGTCTTCCCCACTTCGATGGGACGTTACTTTGAATACGAAGACAACCAGATGGTTGCCGCGGTGGCCGACCGCGTGGAAGCCGGGCAACTGCAGATCTACTGCGTCGATAGCGTGGACAGCGAAAGCTGGTACAACAAACAGGCGCATCCCTATTGGCGCGTACAACGGCATCTGCAATACGAGCGCTACATCCTCAACGACGTGCTGCCGCTAATGTGGAACAAGAATTGGACCCCGCGCACCATCGTGACCGGCTGCAGCTTCGGCGCCTATCATGCCGCGAACTTTGCCTTCCGCCATCCCGACAAGGTCACCGGCTGCGTCACCATGGGCGGCTCCTTCAACATCAAGAGCTTCCTCGACGGCTGGTATAGCGAGGACGCGTACTTCAACAACCCGCCCGATTACCTGGCGAATTGCACCGACGGCTGGCATTATAACCATATACGGACCGTGCTCGCCACCGGCGAGTGGGACATGTGCTGGCAAAAGAACGAGGGGTTCGCGGCGATTCTAAGAGCGCGCGGCATCCGGCATGAACTTTATGTGTGGGGCGACCAAAGCTATCACGATTGGCCGTGGTGGCGGCCGATGGCACGGACGTATCTGGAGTAAGCGGTTCGCGGATACGACGACATTCCCGTCAGATTTGTCATTGTTGAAATTCTATTTGAAGGGGCGCGGCTTCACAGGCTGCGGGAAAACTTCGAGCATGACTCGTGGAATGTACTTGTTGGTCGGAGCCCCCGCATTTATGTGGGGGAAGGAGCGCTTCAGCGCTCCGGAAAAAGTTTTGACTTTGATCATGCGCTTTAGCGCTGGCCTCGGGAAATCCCGCGGCTAAAGCTCATTTTTAGGAGCGAACGCTTTTCCGCTGGACTAAAGTCCAGCTCCCTCTGCTGAAGCAGGGGGCTCCCACCAAAACTTCAAACCTCGCCATCGCTATTTCGTTCCCGCCGGAGTTCGAGCTTGCACCCGGTGGCGATGGCCCTCGACCGCTTCCTGCGCCAGGCGAAGAAAATCGGGCATGCGACGCGTGGCAATCTGCGACATCTTCTGCCCGAGTTCGAACGACCATCCCGCCATGGTGATGCTCATCGCAAATGGAGCGTCACCGTAAAGCTGTTCGGCAGCGGTGAGCAGCGACGACGGATTGAGGTGGTGAGTCAAGCTGCCGGGGCCGGGTTCCGGCGAAACCGTGGTCCGCAGAATGGTTCCGGGCGACTCCCCGAAGGAGGCATCGAGAAACAGCACGAAGTCCCGCTGCAAAATGTCGTCCACCATCTCCGGGGTGAGCTGCTGGGCGGCGATCACTTCCACGTCCGGATCGTTCCAGAAATGTTGTTCCAAGGCGCGCGCGGCATGACAGCCGATGGCGTCATCTCCGCGCATGGGATTTCCATAGCCGATGATCAGGGTTCCGGGCACTTCGTGTTCTCCAGGGGTTACTAATAGGCATAATCCTTTTCCGCAAGGAAGGATGTGAGACGCCTCACCTTCCGACGTGATGCGCAGTTGGCTGCGGGACAGCAGATCCCTTGCCGGCTGAAGCCGGCTCGTGATGACAACAATGATGCAGCATTCATTTCTTTTTCCCCGGCAGACCAGCCGGGTTCTCGTGCGTGCGTTCGCGGAAACGCGCCTTCATGCCGGTCGCCATCGAGATGGCATTCTCTCCGAACTTCTCGCGCATCCGGTCGGCGGCGGAGAGCGCCTGGTTCCACTTTTCATGCGTGGTCCTGCCTTCCAGGCTGAGCTGCTCACTCTCGGCCTCGAAGTGTGACGCACATACGCCGAGCAGCCGCACCGCGTCGCCATTCCAGTTTGCCCGAAAGAGTTCACGGATCGTGGCCAGCACCTCCGAGTCCACGGAGCTCGGCTGCTCCAGAGTGCGAGCGCGCGTGAGGGTGCGGAAATCGGAATAGCGCAGCTTCAATTGCAGAGTCCGGGCGTGCAGCTTCTGTTCGCGTAGACGGCGGCACACCATCTCCGTCAGCCGCGCCAGCATCGCTTCCAGGCTTTGCGCGTCATTGGTGTCGACGGAGTACGTATGCTCGTGACTGATCGAGCGCGGCCCATCGTCCTCGCCAATATCGCTGTCGAACCAAGCGCCGGCGTCCAGACCGCGGGACTTGCCGGCAAGCGCCACGCCCAGCGCGCCGAAGTTCGCCTCCAGCCAGCGCTCCTCATGCCGGGCAAGATCGCCAATTTTCTGGATGCCCTGTTCGAGCAGGCGCTTCTCCATCACCTTGCCGACGCCCGGAATCTTGCGTACATCCAACGGCGCGAGAAACTCCGCTTCGCCGCCCGGCACAATCCACAGCACGCCGTTGGGCTTGGCCTGGTCGGAACAGATCTTGGCCAGCAGCCGCGACGTTCCAATTCCGATGGAGCAATTCAGTTGCGTCTCCGCCTTCATCGCCTCATGCAGCGCATGGGCGGCGCGCATCGGCGGACCGTGCAGGCGCTCGGTGCCGGTCATGTCCACGTAGGCCTCGTCGATGGAAACCATCTCCAGCGTGGGAGAGAACCGGTCCAGCACCTGGTAAACCTTGGCGGAGTAATCGCGATAGCGCTCGGGATGTCCGTCCACGAAGATGGCCTGTGGACACAGTTTGGCGGCGGTGCGCAGCGGCATGGCCGAATGCACGCCGAACTTGCGCGCCTCGTAGGAGGCGGCCGACACCACGCCGCGCTCGTGGCGCTGCCCGCCAACCACCACGGCCTTGCCCTTCAGCGCCGGGTCGAACAGCTCTTCGACCGAGACGAAGAATGCGTCCATGTCGACGTGAAAGATGGTGCGCTGAGCCGCGGACATGCTGTGCGCGATTTTATTCCACCTGGCGGTTTCTGGCTCGTGATCGAACCTAGTGCCCCATCCTTCTCGCCCGCCTTCGGCGTCGTTTGAGGCGCCGCGCGAAAGATAGATCGCTCGCGAATTGAACCGCGGTCCTCACGAGAAGCCTCACGGCAAACTTCAGCCCACGCGCCGCGCCGTCGGCTTGATGTTCGGCACCCGCTCCAGCCATTGCCGGTCACGCGCATCCACCTGCTGCACGGCCCCGGGCCGCTCGAAGCGGTACTGCCGCCCCGTAGCCGGACTCACCACGGTCAGCGCCGTGCGCCCCACGTATTGGTATTGCAGCATCGCGGTCGAACTGCGAGCGATAGGCGGGCCCGCCGGTCTAGTGGCCGCCATGGTGGGACGTATTCTGCTGCTGCCACTCGGCTGCATCGCTCCCGTCAGTTGTTGTCTCCCTCTGCCGCAACACATCGTGCTTCTCCTCGTCTTCGACATAGTACGTCGGTGTGGGACTCGGTGTTTCTGGCCGTGCCGTTGCGCGCTCCAGCAGACACGCCGCTCCCGATAAAGCAGGCCACAACAGCAACCGCTCTTTCCATCCCTGTCCGAACACCAGGGCAAACGGAGCGGCAACCCAGAGGCTCAGGCAGTAGAAGCAGTCCAGAAGGCCGCCCCAGAAGCCGTTGCCCACGCGTCGCCGCAAGCGCACCAGCAAGTCCCAGGGTCCGTCCTCCGCGTTTAGCAGATGGGTCACGCGCCACACGCACAGGATGCCCAGCACCAGCCAGTAGAACTTCATCGCTCAGCCTTACAAATTACCAGGAAGAGGGCCGTACCCGGCTCATTCGAAGATCGGCCACGGCCCTCATCCATTGTTACTACACTGCCGCGGGCGGGCAGCCAACCTGAATCGTGAAGCTCTCAAAGCTGACGTTAGCTTGCTCGTAGTTGATCCCATCACAGTTCACAATTGGCCGCTTATACACATCCAGCTGCAGCAGGTAAGCACAGGTTACCGGAAATGCCGCCGATGCGTTAACGGTCAACCGCATCGAGCCGCCATTCCAGGCCGGAGACGCCGCGCCCTCAAGCAATGCCGCAGCGTACGCTGGACCCACTTGCGCCGCTCCCGGAGCCCACACCGGCGCCATCGGACTGGCCACCAGCGACCAGCTCGTGAAGGCGCCGGAGTCCAACAAGTCGATGGACAAATCCAGCCCGTACAGCAAGTACATGGAATACGACTGCAGGAAAGCGTCCGGATCATAGGCCGCGAAGTCGATCTGCAGCGAGTCGGTTGGCTCAATGCAGATACTATCGCAACCCTGGATGATCGTGGTTCCTCCACCCTGGTGCACGATGGCCACCTGCATGATCGCCGCGATGGGCTGATCGGTACACAGGTGCAGGCCGCATGGCTGGCCGCTGGGATCGGTGTTGCCGGGCGCCCGGTTGTCGATGGTAACCGCCCACCAGTTGTCCACCTTGGGATCCTGTACGTTGGGATCGCATACCGGCAGGACTTGCTGGTTGGTCAGGTTACCGGCGTAGCCGGGCCGTTGATACCCGACCAGACGCAGCCAGTAGGTGCCATTCGCCAGCGTGTTCAGCGTGTTGAACACAATCAGCAGGTCGTGGGTGAATGAGTCCCACAACTGCGCTCCGTTATTGGCTTCGTAGTGGGCGATGGTCTCGATGACGTTGTGGTTCTGCGCACCATCGCTGATCTGCGTCACCGGGAACGGAATTGCCGGCCAGGTGAAGATGGGGCCGGGCAGCACCACGAGGTGCTGACGGGGAAATCCTCCGGCGGCGGCGAGAGGCAGCGGAACGTACGGGCCATTCTGACCCGCGGTGGAATACTCGAACTCGTAGTAGTCCACATTCACGCTGTCGCCGAAGACCCCGAACAAGTCGACGGCGCCGGCGAACGGGCGGTCCTGCACGCCGGGATCGAACAATCCGGTCTGCGGCGCGGTATTGCCGACGTTGCCGCCGACGGAGCCGACGTTGATGTTGCAAATGTCGGTCGGCACAATACAGTTGCCTTCCGGGCACTGCGCCGGATCGTCGCAACTGAAGGCACAACAAGCCTGATCGTTGGCCGTCAGCGTGACGTTGAGGTGATTGGGTATGTTCCAACGCGTGTCGAAGATGCTTTCGTTGACGATGGTCTGCACCTGTCCACCGCACAGTTGCGTGGCTTTGAAGATGATGTCGGGATCGCAATCCGACCAGGGGTACCACGGATACCACGGCCAGATGCGGATGGGGAAGTCCCTGGGCAGCACCTCGAGAAGCCGCTGGCGCACGCTGTCCAGGCCGTTGGCATCGATCTCGGAAGTAAGTGCGAGCGGGCTGCCTTGCGGAGCCTTGGCGGCGCCAAGCCTCGCGCGCGAACCGCCAGCCGCGCCCTGCAGCAATTGCTGAAAGACTTCCATGCTGGGCTTGGGCGTAGGCCGCGGCAGACGAGCGAACCTGGGCTCTTCCTTCAGGAAATCGGAAATGCGGTCGACCAGGACGGGGTCGAGCAGCCACTCGCGACCGAGCCACCACCACCACGGCCACCAGCCGCAACAGCGGGTGAAGGTCATCGAGAATGCGCCGTTGGCGTCGGTCGTGGCGCAGCCCACCTGCTCTTGCGAAGTCCACCACCACCACCAATCGACGTCGTAAGCGCACACCGTGGCGCCCACCACGGGCTGTCCATCGGCGCAGATCAGGCGGCCGGTAATGGTGAATTCGCGGCACCACCGCCACCACCACCACCAGTAATGCTCGGTGATCAAGACTGGTGAAAGCTTTACCGTTTTGCCCTCGCGCCATCGCGTGGAAGGAACGTTGACGCTGATCGTCTGCAGTCCTCTAAGCTCTGCGTCGCTTGCGGTGGCTGGGCCGAGAGCAACTTGGACCGCTCCGGGGTTCTCGTCGAAGCTAAGCGTTGCGTGGCCCTTTCCCTTGGCGTCCAGTCGAGCCTCGGTCGAACTGACGGGTTTGCCGTGACGGTCGTAGGCCACGACCTTCACCGGACGTTCGGGCTTGAAGTCTTTGATCCCGGATGCATCGAGCGGGACCTCTAGAGTGAATTTGCGCGATTCTTGCGGCATGGATAACCTCCGATAGAAACTGAGTACGGGTTTTCTGTTGCGGGACGTCCTATCGCTTGCAAACCGCGACCGCCAGATTAGCTGGCATAGGAAGACGTCTCAGGTCGTGATGCTGATTACTTGTCCTAGCTGGTCACAAGAAGGCTCGTAAACGGCCCGCTTCTTCGCATCCTTTGAGTCCAGAAGCTGGGTGCTCGCATATCTAAAGTCTTTGCACTTCGAAGTCCATCCGCGCGCTGGGAAGAGTTTGACTCCATCGCAGTGTCGGATTGGAATTTAGCTCGCACAACCCATATTTGAACAAGCCACAACCGCGTCGTTCTTATATCCGAAGAGATAGTCGTGCTATCCCAGCGGATAGACACGTACGAGCTTGCCAAATGAAAAACTTAATAGCGTTCTGAGATGTACGGCCGTTAACCGTCTTCCGATACCATCGGGCGCAGCGAGGTCTTCAGCTGAGCTGCGGGTGCCTCTAGATACGGAACGTAGAGAGCAGGTCTTGGAGAGAATGTAGGTGGCGTTGAGTTAGTTTCGGCGCCAGCTCGAGCACCAGACTCCTGACACGGCGGCCTGCGCAGTAGAGCCGCAGCCTCGGCAAGATGATTGGATCGCCAGCAGGGCGGGTGAACTTGATGCGAGGTACTACAGGAGGAGCCAAATTCACAGGTGCATCGACCTCATTGAACTCGGTTTCTGGCAGGTCCTCTAGGCCGAAGTTCCGCTAAGAATTAGGACTAAATTTTCCGGCAACTGCCTCATTTTCAAGCCTGTAGCGCGCAAGTATCAGCCATAATCAGTGGCAA
>Ga0208587_1000509_pt1 | contig 21210 bp, 13 predicted proteins | sample NGESurdeep092012_7_FD_184472 | JGI IMG/M metagenome (GOLD analysis project Ga0208587, IMG submission 184472) | Arctic peat soil microbial communities from Barrow, Alaska - NGEE Surface sample 210 deep-092012 (SPAdes) | ecosystem: Environmental > Terrestrial > Soil > Wetlands > Peat ...
GGCGCATCCGGCGAAGCCACAATGAAGGTAGGGGCTTTTTAGCAATTTCACCTGTGTCATAGACGCAACCCCAGCGCTGTCGCCATGCCGTCGAAAGCCGCATTTTTGCCTTGAAAGCTGCAATTCGGCCTTAGCGCTACCTGTTGATGATACTGACAAGGTGTCCTGCAGGATGCTGCACAGATTTCCTGGCATCCGCGCACTCGCCTTTTGCCGCAAAATTCTGTGCGCTGGATAGTACGCGATGCACGGGGGTGGGCCCGCATGGGGGGCATGGGGTGGCCGGGAAAGAATGCTTCGCGGGACTGTAGCGGATACTGTAGCGACTCCCGGCATAAATGGGCTTAGACGGGCTTAGCTGCAAGTTGCGTAAGTCCTTGAATAACCAAGCGCGCCTAAGTGGCGCTAAGTGACCCATCTAAGATTATGAGTCCCCTGCTCTAACCGTTGAGCTACAGGCCCGTTTTCGGCTTCGGCTTACTCATTGTAAACGGGTCTGTCCCTGCTTCGCGCAAGGGAGCAAGGAAACTGGTGAGAGGGATGAAGAAACTGTAGGGAAGGAAGTCGGTACGGCAAGGCGCGGGACGGAATCCCGGATAAGGATTGAGAACCGCGGCTCGACGTGCTCTTGTCGCGCCTGTCGTCAGCGTCCGGCGGAAAACGTCTGCCGTCCCGACGGGACTCGGATCTATTTCCCACTCTACCCAGCACTCCGCCTGCGGCTGCGTGCTGGGCTAAACTGAGCCGCGCCTACGGCGCTCGATTATCGTCTAGCATGTTCCACCGGCGATACCATGTTCGGTTCTCACTCTGCGGGGAAGGACCTTTGACAAGGAAATTCCACTGGCAAATACCAAGTTTGGTCCCACTGCGCCCACGCGGGCTCTTCCTAGTGGAATCCCCTGCGTATCCCAACGCTGGTCGGCCACCAAGTGAGTTGGATGGAGCTGGTGAAATCGGTTTGCCGAGTGGGAGCCAACACGGGCACCCACCATGTCTCGTACTGCAGGAAAGACTTGATCTCGAGTTCTTTGCGAACGCGGAACATGGTTGAAACGTTCCAGTCCCACTGCGTGCTTCCACCGGGGATGAAATCGTTGGCGATCTTGCCGTTGCGGACCCCTACTTGAATGCTGCTCTGCGGGCTGAGATGGTACGTACTCCAGGCCTGGTAACCCTTTCCTTCGCGGCCAATCCAGTTCCCCATCAGAAACTTATTGTTCAGGTACACGTCGTGGTATACGACCTCCCAGTATATGAACTACCCACCTTTGCTATCTGGCGTGGGCGGGTCCGTATAAACCGCTTCGGCTCGGAAGTCGAGTTTGGGGAGGCCGGGGAAATGCGTGAGATAGATTCCGGGATTGACGGCAGATCGCCGAGGAGCACTGATCGGGGAGACGTCATCGTGCACCAGCGAATCGCTGTACAACGTTAGCCAACGGCGCACAAAAGGCAGCCTGTAAGAGAAATCGAGGCTGGCGTGGCGTGCGCCGGGATCCTTGCGCGAGAACTTGATCTGAGGGGTAACGTCGGTGAAGCTGGTGAAGCTATTCCAAAACGAACCGAAGGTGAGCGGTACGTGTCCTTCACCGCCGAACACGTCATTGCGAGTAAATCCAAACTCGAGGTTTTCGGTTGGCTTGAAGCTGATCTTCTGTCCGAAGAAGTACGGCCCTACCGGAAACTGATGGCCGGCGAGCGCCCCGAAGAAGTTGGAGACCTCAAACGGCCCCAGAAACTTTGACAATCCCGGAACATTGGTCGGCTCGGTGCGGTTGATCTGGAGCATCCAGAACGGGGCGGCATTGTTGCTCATCAAGAAGGCGCCGCTTTCGCCCGGTCCCCACCATATGCTTTGCTTGCCCACCGAAAAATCCAAGCCGCCGTATTTTACCGAGGCATAGGTATCCAACAACCGAAACTGATTCGCGGTAGAGATCGGAGTCGGTGCCTGCAACGGGTTCATGTCCGCGTTGGCGATCACCTGTCGCACCGAGAGCGGATATGCAGGTATCGCCGGCGCATGCTGATACTCCCCATTGAGATAAAATGCGAACCGGCCATCGTTGGCGCTGGCGCTGAATCCCGTGATGTTACTGACGCCCTGCCAGTACGGGCGCCCGTAATCGTTGATCAGGCTCTGGCCGAAGTGATAGCTGTCGTTCACCGGCGTTCCCGCAATGTCCATCACTCGCGTGTAAAGCGAATCCAGGTGGATCGACTCCACCGGTCTTCCATCCCAAGCCGCCAGTTCATCGGCGAATTCGCCATCGAGAGTTTTCTGGAGCTGCAATATTTGGGGCGGAAGATCGGTGTGGTATTCGACGTTGTTATGCATCTCGATGAGCATGTGAGCACATGACATTCGCGTCCACGGCCGCAGGCCGATGAAGGCGGTGTTGATGTATCCGCGGGCGATCAGGCTCTCCATCGCCGGATAAATCCAACTGTCCAGCGGAACGTAGGTGCTTCCGATATTGCCGGGACGAGGCGCCGATGTCTGTTCTGCCACGATCTTCAGATCGTCATCCAGGCTCGCATTGTGCCGTGTTTTGTAAATGTGCCGGCCGATTTGATAGCCGAGCAGCCCTCCCACGAACACGTCCGACAGGAAATGCTGTTCCGATGCAGCCCGCGCCAGACTGACTCCCAGCGCCAGCCCGTAGGCACCAAACTCGGCCACGGGATGGGGATACTCCTGAGCGACCACCGCCGCGAACGCCCATGTGACCGCGGCATGATCCGATGGAAACGAGGTCCCGCCGTGAAAGAAGATATTTTGGAAGTTCGACGGAATCGGCCGTTCGCGCCCGCTGGCGAAGCTGATTGCATAATCGACACCGATGGCGTTGATCATCGCTTCTGTCGCCAGCACGCCGGTTTCGCGCGCGCGCTCGTTATGGGTCAGGTGCCCCCAGACATACATAGCTCCGGTCATCCCGGCTGCTGACGCGACGCCCGCATCCGAAGCGACTCTGAGCAAGTGCAAATGGTCAAGGCGCATGGCGTAGGAACTTTCGGGATCGGTAACGAAGAGTCCGGTGGCAATGCCGCTCATGGGAACCAGCCATTTGGCATCGGCGGGCTTCAAGCGGAATGGGCTGGTCCAGATGTCCTTTTGATCGTCAGCCAAATGTCGCAGGAAGTTCGTCTCGTTAGGATGAGGGATGGAGCCATCGACCGTAACAGCCGTAGCTTGCGAGGGCGATGCGCTTCCGCCCGGCGGAGCTGCTGGCTGCTGTGCGTACACGGGAAGGCAGGCGCAGAAGATCCCGAGAGTCAGAGCGAACACCAACGTCCTCATTGGGTTGGTCCAGAGAGCCCTCTGGCGCCGGGCACGCGCCCTCGGCGACATGAGAACAGCGCCGTCGACTGAGTCTGACTGAAATAGGAAGCTTTGAAGGGGCACGGCTTCAGCCGTGCCGTTCCTGTGCGTGGGGAGTTGGGCTTCAGCCCCTGAGGGAACTCGCACTTCGTTCCAACACCGAAGTCCCTCCGTGGCTAAAGCCATCACAATGACAGCCTCTTACGGCACGGCTGAAGCCGTGCCCCTTCAAAGTGTGAGAGCATCATGAATAATCCAGGTGAAGCGCTGGGCTAAGCTCTTTCGCCCCATTCGGGGCTGGTTCTTGTGTGCTTTCTTCCACTGTGGCAAAACTGATTTGACGTTGCGACACACTCTCTCCGGTCCTGGTTCAAGCGGAAGCTGCGTAGTAGCGGAAAATGCGTGTCAACGCGGCGGCAATGTCGTCCACGTCCTGCTCGGAGGTAGCGGAAGAGAGCGGCAGCGAGATGGTGCGCTCTCCCACAAACGCGGCATTGGGAAAATCCGAGTCGACAAATCCAAACTGCTGCCGGTAATAAGGGTGCTGGTGCACGGGAACGTAGTGGATGCCGACGCCAATGTTTTCTGCATCCAGGGCAGCGATGATGGTCTGCCGGTCGACCGCAAGCTCCTCCAAAACCAGGAGCGGCGTAAACAAATGGTAGGCGTGCCGTGAGTCGGCGGCAGCCGGCGGAGGCAGCACCAGCGAAAGCTCCTTCAGCCGCTCGGTATAGGTCAACCAGATTTGCTCTCGTTGCCGCCAGCGCTCCTCGATGGTCGTCAGTTGCGGCAAGCCCAGGGATGCGGCCAGGTCCGTCATGTTGTACTTGAAGCCCGCAGCTATGACTTCGTAGCCGCTGGGACCGCCGACAAAACGGCTCCACGCATCGGCGGTCATGCCATGAAGGGATAGCACTTTCACGCGCTCGTACACTTGCCGGTCGCGAGTAATCACCATCCCGCCATCGCCGGTGGTAATGTTCTTAGTGGGATAAAAGCTGAAGCATCCCGCATCGCCCATCAGCCCGGCCTGGGTTCCGCGATAGGTGGCTTCAATGGCGTGCGCACAGTCTTCGATGACGCGCAAACCGTGACGGCGGGCCAGGTCGAGAATTGGGTCCATTTCACAGCAGCGACCACACATGTGCACGACTAGTATGGCCTTGGTGCGCGAGGTGATTCGCTCTTCGATTTGCGCGGGGTCGAGATTGAAAGTCGAACGGTTGCAGTCGACGAGGACCGGCTTCGCCCCCGTGTGCACGATGGAATGGATGGTGGAGCAAAACGTCATGGCGGGAGCGATTACTTCATCACCGGCGCCGATTCCCAGTGCAAGCAACGCGAGATGAATGGCAGCCGTACCGCTGCTTACCCCGACGGCGTAGGGTGCGCCTTTGTAGCGCGCGAACTCCTGTTCGAAGCGCTCGACCCTTCCGCCCAGGCCGATCCAATTGCTGCGCAGACATTCGGTGACCGATGCGATCTCGGCCTCGCCAATCACCGGCGCCCCGAAGATCAGCCTCCGGTCACGCGCGCGAATGGGATCGCCGCCCGCTATTGCCGGGAGGCTGTTGGATTCTTGAACTGGATGCGATTGCCCGCCTGTCAGCGCAGCGCGCTTCATAAGATTCCGTCTTGAAGTTCCACTTGTGAGTTGATTGTAACCGATTCAAAATCGTTGCGATGGAGGGTGGCCGCAGGCTTGAATCGAAATCGTGCGACCAGGCGGTCGGCTATACTGAACTGCGGGACTCAAGAGCTGGTTAGAACGATCCACGCTAGCGGCCACCTGAGCTCCCGACCAGTTGTTCCTGAAGTCTGCAAACTTGGCCACATAAAACCCGTTCCACTCTATGCCCTTCACTTTATCCCACGCAGCCGCGGTACTGCCCTTACGCAGATTAAACCTGGTATGGTCGGCGTTCATCGTAGGGAGCATGGCCCCAGACTTGCCGTATATCGTTGGGACCACCAACTATCGTAGTTTGGGCCACCGGTTCCCTGGTGTCATCGAATTCACGATTCCCGCCTCCATTTTTGCGCTCTGGCTGTTTCACACTGCCATCAAGCGGCCCGCCACAACCTTGCTGCCCATCGGCATGCAGCAGAGATTGCGCGGTCAACTCGGAGAGTTCAAATTCGGCGGACCTGCCCGTTTCGTGGCTATCTTGATTTCCGTGGTGGTGGGCATCGCCACGCACCTGGTCTGGGACGCGTTTACCCACGCCTACTCCTGGCCATGGCTGCGATGGGTTTGGCTGCAGGGGGAGGTCAAAGTTCCGGTGCTGGGCCTAACGCCGATGTACATGACTCTGCAGTACGCGAGCACGGTGATCGGACTAGTTGCGCTCGGGATCTGGGTGCTGCTTTGGTATCGCCACACGGCGCCCATGCCCGCGGTTGGCGCGGCGAAAGCCAAGTCCGGCCCATTGATTGCGCTTACCATGGTTGCGGTGGCAATTGTCGCCGCCCTCATACGTGCCTGGCTGGTGATGGGCATGCCAAAGAACCTGCACATGGCGGACGCCTCCCTGCTCGTCTTCGGAGTTACCGCAATCGCCATTGTTTTTTGGGAAGTACTTATTTATTGCGTACTGATTTCGTCCCATCAAACCTGGACGATCAGCTAAGCTCAAAGGTACACCAGCGAGATTGTCATGCCTTCCGTCAGCGTCATCATGAATGTTCGCAATGGAGCCTCTACCCTCCGCGAGGCCCTGGGAAGCGTACTGGCGCAGAGTTTCCAGGACTGGGAGCTGATCGTTTGGGATGACCGATCCACCGACGAGAGCGCGCGAATCATTGCCGAGTACCAAGACCCCAGAATCCGCTACTTGCAATCGCCGGAGGAGACCTCGCTAGGCAAGGCCAGAGACAATGCCATTCGCCAGGCGGCGGGAGGGTGGCTGGCCTTCCTCGATCAAGACGACGTTTGGCTGCCGCGTAAATTGGAAATGCAGATGGCGCTAGCGGACGACAGCGTCGGCCTGATCTATGGGCGGACTGTCAGGTTCTATCCCGGCGGGCTGGTGCGCGATTACGATCAAGCACACGAGTTTAAACTCCTGCCCGAAGGCGACCTCTTCAGACAGCTCTTCACCGATTCCTGTTTCATTGCCATGAGTTCGGCTGTGTTTAGGCGTGCAGCGGTCGAAGCCATCGGTGGCATACCGGACGCCATTCAAATCATCCCGGACTACTGGCTCTATGCTGCCGTCGCACGGCGGTATCCGGTGCGAGCCGTGCAGGAAGTGGTCTGCTGCTATCGCATGCACGCCGCCAATATGTCGCGACTAAGCGCGCTCCAGATGAATCAGGAAGCGCTGTGGCTGATTGACCAATGGGCCGATGACCTCGACCCGTGGACCGTCGCGCTCTGCCGCAAGAGGCACTTCACAGCCATTTCACTGCAGGAGATGCTGAGGCCGGCCACCGCTGCCCGAGGAGTGGCTCGCCTGTTTATGCAAGGCTCGGTCGCTTCGCAATTGGCGCGACCGTTCATGTTCGTATTTCACATCATCCGCCGCAATGTCCGGCGTCCCTATTGGCGGCGCTTAGGCGGCTAAGGCGAACGAATATGACCCCGGGGAGAGGGCGTTCGTGCTAACCCGACCGGGAAGTAAGGGCTCAAGAGCGTGGATGGGAACGTCTGTCGTCCTTACGGGACTCGGATCGACCTTCCACGTTACCCAGCACTCCGCCTGCGGCTCCGTGCTGGGCTAGACTATTCCGCGCCTACGGCGCTGGATTTCGGCTAGTAAATTTCACTGGTGGACACCAAGTTTCGTTCTCACACACGCTCTTTATAGGTCGCTGCACAAGTAATGTCCCAAGTGGGTCGTTTGGAATTGACGCTTCTGAAATTGTCATTACGAGCGAAGCGAGGAATCTGCTGTTGTTTGCGCCTGCAACGACGGATGGGAAAAACAGCAGATCCCTCACGGCCAAAAGGCCGTTCGTGATGACAACTCAGAGACAGCAAGAACCGGACATAACGTATGCGGCACTCAATGGTCCCCGAGGTGCCTCAAATGACTTTTGGCACCCGCTCAAGTCCACACCGCGCGCGTTTCGGCTGCACTGCTTACGGGCGCGCTCGATAGCACCTTGTTCTTCAGCACGAAAACCAGCAGCACCAAAAACAGCAAGGCATAGGAAGCCACGGTGGTCCATGCAGCAGCATTGGCTTGGAAACGTGGAATGAATACCAGGTTCAAGAACACGTTGACGCCTGCGGCTGCGCCCAGGGAATACAGGACCGGCCGCTCGTAGCCTCGGCTCACCAGCACAGTCCAGAGCAGAGAAAAGTAGAAGTCGATAGGCAAGGCGATCAGGAGAATTCGAAAGAGTCTTGCCGCGCCCAAAGTCGATCCGTAGATCAGGGTGAGAATTTGCGGCGCGAGCAGCCCGATGCCCAGTGCGGCGGCGGATGCAGTAACGGCCAGCCCGGCCAATGCGATCAGCAGAATTCTGTAGGTCTGCGCGCCAGCTTCCACCTTCGCGAGGTAAGGATAAAGCGCGTCCGTCAGCAGCCAGAACCCCGTGAATATGATGTAGAGCGGCTTGCAAGCTGCACTGTAGCGGCCGACCTCAGCCGTGCTGGTGATCGCCCCCAGCAGAAGGATGTCGGCATTCATGAACACCAGGTTCAAGAGATTCGACATTCCGAGCGTTGCAACTCGAGACGGCCGTAGTTCCTCGGCAGCAGCCCTGACTTGCTCCGCAGTCACGCCGGTATGGCGCCTCTTCCAACGAAGCCGCCACATCATCCATAGGAACCCGGCCCCTGCCAGTGCGCTTAAGATGTTCGCGCCCGATATCGACGCAATCGGTCGCATGGTGAGACGCATGGCCACGATGGCCATCGCCACGTAGAGAATGCTGACCCCGCTGCGCCAGATGGACAACACGCCAAAGTAGCCGAGCCCCCACGCTACCCAATCGAGCGCGAAAGCGTAGGGAACCACAGCGAGATCGAACACCAGCACACAAGCGCGCGCGGCTGGCGGTACCGGGCCCAGGACGGCATACATGCCGCCCAACACAATGGCAATCGCGGTAAGCGCCGCGCGCCGTTTCAAGACGAACGGAACCACGAATGTGGCCAGCGCATGGTTGCGCGCCAGCAGCCGTGCGCCGATCAGCTTCAGGCCCTGGTCGGAGCACTCCATCACATAGCCAGCCACGGTTTGGGCGAGGGCCACAATTCCAAGAATCTCTACCCCGAACTGGCGCGACACGTAAGCGAACAAGGCAAACGTGGCCATCCTCCCGAACACTTCGCCAGTAGCCAGCCTGGCAAACGAGAAGAAAACATTTCTGATTTTCATCGGGGTACGGGAACCCGGGCGGAGCTGGACGGCAGGCTGCGTGTTCTGAGGTGCTCTCCTCGCCAAATGGTCTCAGCTATACTTCGAGCCAGAAGGCCACCGATACTGCTATGCCTCGGGTCAGCATCATCATGAACGTTCGTAACGGTGCTTCGTTCCTCCGCGAAGCCCTGGACAGCGTGATGGCGCAAACTTTCCAGGACTGGGAGTTGATTGTCTGGGACGACCGCTCCACCGATGAGAGCACCAAAATTGTTGCCGAGTATCCCGATCCCCGGATTCGCTATTTTCTTTCCCCGGAAGAAACGCCGTTAGGTGAGGCCAGGAACAGCGCCATCCGCCAAGCAAAGGGTCAGTGGCTGGCCTTCCTCGACCAAGACGACATCTGGCTGCCCCGGAAGTTGCAACAGCAGATGGCCTTGGCGGATGATCGCGCCGGCATCATCTACGGGCGCACCATTCAGTTTTATCTCAGCGGTGAAGAGCGGGACTACGATTACGCTCACGAATTTCGGCCCTTGCCCGAAGGCGACATCTTCACTCAACTTTTCGCGGATGCTTGTTTCATTGCCATGAGCTCGGCAGGCGAGAGAGCGTGCGTGAGAACTCGTCTTGAGTTGGCACGGTGGAACGATTGCGCCAAATCTAGCCCCACAACCGGGGTCCCCAATTCGCGCCCCGCCGCGGCGGGCGAATTGGGGTGGAGGAGGGGCAGAATTGCTTTTAGCCCAGGGCGTAAGCTCTGGGTAAAGTGGGAAAATTAACGAGTCCCTTCAGGGGCGGCACAGTTCTCATATGCCCTCGGGAGAGCGAATTTACGACAAGGCGGAGCTTCACGGAGCCAGTCAATCTCAGAAGCGTGTAAGGGCCGGGGGTAACGTTTTGAACCCAGAATCGACAGCACGCTGGGTAGGCCCACCGAGATCGGCAAGGCTCTGCCTTCCTCAGTTAGATGAGGTGTTTTCCTAAGGTCCAGCGAGGTACTGCAACGAGCCGCTTCGCGAACATTTCCATCCCACTCGAGCCCCGGGGAACTCTGCCGCTCCCCGCGAGTGAAAAAAGCGAGAGTAAGCGCATACTTACTCTGCCCGGGTTGTATTTACTGCCAAGCTGTCACTCTACACGACGCTCGCTAGCATAGGAAAAGCCGCTCAATCCGTCAAGCAAAAACGCCTCTAATCGATGAACTGACGCAGCCAGAGATTTTCGAGTAGTGAGACTATGAATCAAATGATGGTACCAAACCGGGAAACTAAGGCGAGCGTTCACTTCGACGGCGAATGGGGCGAGCGATCCTCGGCCCTCGGTGGCAGCTGCCAAAAATTGGGAGCCCGAAGGCTCCCCGAGTCTTGCAACTTCGAAACAGCCGCTTAGAAGATCAGCTTCAGAGCGAACTGAATGTTGCGCCGCTCGTCCGTAGCAGCACCGGCAGCGCCGAAAATACCACCCTTTTCAGACTGTATGTTGGGAGTGCTCAGTGCCGACACGTCAAGATTGAGATTTGCGATGTACTGGTTGTGGTGGTTGAAGATGTTGTAGAACTCGCTACGGAACTGCATCGTGAAGCGCTCCGTGAGCTTGAAGTTCTTGTAGAAGTTCCAGTCCATGTTCCAGTAGCCCGGACCGTAAAAGGCGTTGCGGTTCGGCAAATTTAAGCCGCTGCAGGTGAACGGGTTACCGCCAACCACGGAGTTGCAGAAGATCGACTGGTTTGGTACCTGAAGCGCGTCGGCCTGTGTGCCAGCGACGCAGCTGCCATCGGGATTATGTGGGCAAGAGCCGTTGACCACACCGCCGTTCAACCCCGGAGGCAACGGCATGTAGTTGAACACGTTCGGGGTGGAAGTTAAAGTAGCGCCACCCGTGTTCGGGGTGAGTGCGGCGGCAGGACTCCAGCGCGGGCAGATGGTGACAGCATTATCGCAGTCGAAAATGGTGTAGGGAGAGCCCGTGCGTACCCTGAGGATGGGCGCCATACTCCAACCGCCCAGCACCGCCCGGGCAACGCCATTGCTGGAGTTCTTCATCCACGGCAAATCCCACACCGCGCTAAATACGAAGCGTTGTGAGACATTGTAGTCGGAATTGCCGTAGTCCAATTTCGGATTGAAGTAATCGGTGTAGCCTAGCCAGTAATTCCCCCAGTAACCATCGCTAAAGGTAGAGGACAAATTGTCGGTGGAATGCGACCACGTGTAGTTGGCGTTCAGCATAAGTCCCTTGTTCCAGAGATTGCTGCTGGACAACTTCGCAGTGAGGCCATTGTAGTGGCTGTAGCCATCACTGCCACGGTAATTGATGCTCCCGTACTGATAGTTCAGACGGTTGGACAGATGCGTATCGCCCAGGTACGTCGATCCATAGTAGGGGACATTAATATTGCCTACGTCGTAAAGATGCACACCGTGTGCCCCGGCATACTCCAACGACAACACCGTATTCCTTCCGAGCAGACGATCAATTGACAGGTCATAAGCTTCGGAATAGGCAGTCTGTATGTTCTGATTGGGAGCACGCAACGTGGCATTGGGGATGCAGGACTGACCTGCTGGCACGATACCTGATGTTCCACACTGCGCACCGGTAGTGCCGGCTAAGGGACCGAAATTGTCGGTATACACTGGCTGAGACGGGACATCAAAGCCCTCGCCGAAAACATTTATGACAGCATAGTTGGGTGGGTTTTGAATCGTATTGTAGGTAACGTTTCCGAAGTTACGCTCATAGCTGATTCCGTAGCCGCCGCGGAGACTTGTCGTCCCGTCGCCGAAGACATCCCATGCAAAACCGACACGGGGAGCAAAGTTCTTGTAATCCGGGTTCCAGAAGCCGCCAACCTTGCTCTGGCCGGTAAGCGATACGCCGCCATTACGGATCTGCTCCTGGAAGGTGGAGCCCGGACCGAGATAGAAGTTGGAATCGAGTTTCGGATTGGAATTGTGCTGTACGCCGTAGTACTCCCAGCGGAGGCCAAGGTTCAAAGTCAGCCGTGGACTCACCTTCCATGCATCCTGACCATAAAACGCGAGGTCATTGTAACGGTAGTTGCGTTTAAAGCTCGGTTGAGTTGCAGGCAAGTTAAACAGGCAAGCGGGAGTCACGGTGTAAGACCCGGTTTCGGTCTTGGAGCACGGATAGTTGCCTTGCGGATAGATCGCGCCCGTGAACTGGTAGGTATTACCGGCTACCAGGTTGGAAAGTCCATCGAAGAGGTCTTGCCCGAGAATTTGTACCGCATTCTCGTACGCGCCGAATACGCGGTTGTCGCGAGTCTGGACATAGCCGGCGCCGAACTTGAACTGGTGCTTCCCCTTCGTCCAGGAGACATCTTCGTAGATCTGGTACAGGTTCTGCGGCCCGCCGAAGGGCAATGCGTTGGCGGTTGAAGTTTCCACATAGCCTGGCATCACGTACGCGTACGCCGTGCCGGGCAGCGCATTGACGGCCGCGTTGCTGAAAAGCCCTGGCGTCAGCGGAGCAGCACCCAAAGGCTGTTGCTCGGTCAAGCGGTTGTAGTTCAGCTTGGTTGTACTCACCAAGTTGGGACTGAAAACGTGATTCAGATTAAGAGCAATATTCTGGTTGCGGTCGGTTTCACCCGTGTCATATCCCACGTAAGGACTGGTGTTCACCACCCCGGAGAAGTAGTCGTCGCTAAATATGGCGTAACGCGCGAAGAAGGAGGTTTTGTCTGTCCAGTTGTAGTCGATGCGGGCAACGCTCATGTAGGTGTTCTGCGGGTTACCACCGCCAGAGTCGCCGGCATAACGGTACGCGATTACGTCGCCAAACGGCTGCGCACACGCAATCCCAAACTGGCAGCTACCGGTTACCGGCGAGCCCGGGGTAATTTCGCCGTCAGCTATGCCCCAGGGAACCGTGGAAAGCACGGTGTGTGGACGGAGCGCGCCATAAGCATTGAAGAATGAGGTCGTAGCAGGCGAGATCTGCGGCAAGGCTAAGAACGATGGGTCGGTAATGTCAAAGTTCTGCGTTGCACTCCCTCGCACGCGAATCCACTCGGTGCTGTTGAAGAAAAACAGCTTGTTCTTCACGATGGGGCCGCCGATGGAATATCCGAACTGATTGCGGGTAAAAGGAGCCTTAGGAATGTTATTGGCGTCGTTGTTGTAGGTGTTGGCAGATAAGGCCGAAAGACGGTTGAACTCGTAAAGCGTACCGTGAAAGGCGTTGGTTCCTGACTTGGTAACAACATTGACAATGCCACCGCTGGCGCGCCCATATTCGGCCGTGAAGTTGTTGGTCAGCACGCTGAACTCCTGCACGGAGTCAAGCGGAACCTGTTGGCCCACAGTCGCGGTGAATAGGTCAACGTTCTCGCCGCCATCGAGCAGGATGTCGGTCGAGGCCGAACGTTGGCCGTTAATGGCGTAACCGGCGCCCCGGTTGCTCGTCGTGTCCTCGTTAACGTTACCAGACGTTCCAACCAGATCGTAAGGGTTGCGGGTCAGCGTGGGCAACTCCATGACCTGCTTCGAACTAATGACCTGCGATAAGGTTTGGCTTTCGGTGTTGACGGTGGCAACTTCGTTAGTGCCCGTCACTTCTATCGTCGTGGCTGAAGTACCCACCTTCAACTGCGCGGAGACGTCAGCGAAGGCGCCCACAGATACCTGGATCTGCTTGGTGACCTTTTGAAAGCCCGTGGCCTCGATGGTAACTTGGTAGTTGCCAGGCCGGAGACTGGGAATGGTGAAGATACCGGAAGAATTGGTAGTCGCTTCGCGCGTGAGGCTGGTGTCGGTTGCTACCGCCGTAACCTTGGCGCCGGAAACGACGGCTCCGCTCGCATCTCGGATCGTACCTGCGATCTGGCCGGTTTCGGTCTGGCCAAAGGCCCAGATCGAGAACAGCGCCAGAATTGCAAGCAGGGAAAGCAATCTTAGTGTATTTCGTTTCATCGCACTCTCCGCACCAAACTGTTTGGAAGGGGGATAGACACACACGCCCCTTATGGAATTTATGCACGATAGTGGCCACTGCCCCAACGCTGATTACAGGCTGGTTACGGCTATCGAGCTCCTGCGTCTATTTTTTTTTGTAGAAAAATGGCTTTGGTTATTCTGGATTCCATAGACTTTGGCGCGGGGTGAACCGCACTCTCATACCACTTAAGCTGTAGATAGCTGTGATAAAGCGCTTGTTTCCTGGTGTTTATATCTGAGTTATTTTACTGATCAACAATATGCTAAATAGTAAGTACTCAGTTTCCAGGTTGCGCTGACCATATTCCCCGATAGCGTGGTCGCTGGCAGAGGGCTGGCGTCCGCAGCAGGGGGCGCGGCGGGTCGAGATCAATTGGTGAGGGTTACTCTCCCTTACCTAAGGCCAGCGCGAGAAGCGTCTTCTGTTCCAACTCGTGGGCCTTCGCTGAACCAGTTGCGGGGGTCGCGTTGGCCGCGCGCTTGATGCTGCGCAGCTTGGAGCCAACCACTCGCCGTAAGCGCGGAGTAACGAACGTAAGCGCGCCCATGTTCGCCGGCTCTTCCTGCACCCAGATGAACTCGGCTGCACTCTTGTATCGGCCCAGGATCGCACGAAGTTCGTCTTCCGGAAAGGGATACATCTGCTCAAGCGAAATGATCGCCGGTCCCTGCATCTTCAACCTTCTGTGTTCCATCCTTAACTCATGGCCAATCTTTCCGGTGCAGAGCAGTACACGTTTGGCTTGCAACGCGCTTTCATCAGGGATGACATTCAGGAAGCGCGGACGCTCCAGTTCGTTCAACGGCGACATGGCCTCGGGATGGCGCAACATGCTTTTCGGGGTAAAGCAGATAAGCGGCTTGCGCCACTTGCGCAGCGCCTGCCGGCGCAGCAGATGGAAATACTGCGCAGCCGTTGAAGGTTGGCAAACTAGCATATTGTCGCGCGCGCACAGTTGCAGATAGCGCTCGATGCGCGCACTGGAGTGCTCCGGCCCCTGGCCTTCGTGACCGTGCGGCAGCAGCAACACCAGTCCACTCAGCAAGCTCCACTTGTCTTCCCCCGAAACGACGAATTGATCGATGACAATCTGCGCCCCATTGGCAAAGTCACCGAACTGCGCTTCCCACGCGACCAGGGTTTCCGGATAATCGCGCGAATATCCGTACTCGAAACCCATGACCGCGGCCTCGGAAAGCTCCGAGTTGTAGATCTCAACCCGGGCTTGCTGCGGAGCCAGATGGCACAACGGCACATATTCCTTCTCGTCAACGATGTCGATCAGCACGGAATGGCGCTGGTTAAAGGTGCCGCGGCGGCTGTCCTGACCGCTGAGGCGAATCGGCGCGTTTTCCAGCGCCAGCGATCCGAACGCCAATGCTTCGGCCATGCCAAAATCCAGCGGACGCTTGCCATGGCCCATCTCGCGGCGCTGCTCCAGCAGCTTCTGCACCTTGGGATGGATGTGGAAGTCTTCGGGATATTTCACCAGGGCATCGGTGATCTGGTGCAGGCGATCAGCTGTGAGCCCGGTGTCCACTTCATCGGCGGGATCGTAGGGGCCGCCGTGAAATGGCGACCAGTAGCTGGGCAATTGACGCATCGTCGGCTTCTTGACCATGCTCTTGCCAGCCTTTTCCGCGGTATCGAGTTCTGCCTGAAATTTCTCGACGTGCGGCTGCGCATCCAGACCGACGTTGCTGGCATAGATCTGGTAGAGCAAGGGGTGGTCTTTGATCTTGCGATACAGGATCGGCTGGGTGATGGTCGGATCGTCCACCTCGGAGTGGCCGTGGCGACGAAAGCCAATGAGATCAACCACCACGTCGGTGCCGAAGTCGTAGCGATACTCGAGGGCCATGCGGCCGGCGCGCACCACCGCATCGGGGTCTTCGCCGTTGACATGGAAGATCGGAATCGGCAGCCGCTTGGCAAGGTCGGAGGAGAAGCGGCTGGAATAGGCATCGCTCGGGTTGGTGGTGAAGCCGATGAGATTGTTGACGATGATATGCAACGTGCCGCCGACGGTGTAGCCGCGCAAGTTGGCGAGATTCAAGGTTTCGGCTGTGATTCCCTGCCCCGCGAAGGCGGCGTCTCCGTGCATCAGAATCGGCAGGATCTTGGTTTTACCTTCGCGCCCGATTCGCGTCTGTTTGGCGCGCGCACGTCCCAGAGCCACGGGATCGACGGCTTCCAGATGGCTCGGATTGGAGACCAGGTGAATGCGCACCTGGCCGCCACTCGCACCGGTGAAAATCCCCGTCGCACCGACGTGATATTTCACGTCCCCACCGCCGAGCACGCTTCGCGGATCGACATCCTCGAACCCAGCGAAGATCTCCGCCGCCGGACGGCTCACGATGTTGATGATGACATTGAGGCGGCCGCGATGGCTCATCCCCAGCACAGCCTGCTCCGCGCCTTGCACCGAGGCAGAGTTGAGAATCTCGTCGAGCAATGGGATTAACGCCGTGTTTCCCTCGAGGGAATAGCGCTTGGTTCCAATGTAGCGGGAGTGAATGGTCTGCTCGAAGATGCCGGCGCGCACCAGTTGATCGAGAATTCTCGAGCGGTCAACCGGCTCTTGCTGCTGCGCCTCCATCCGTTCCTGGATCCACTGGCGCCGCTCCGGGTCGGGAAGGTGCATGAACTCCACGCCGATGCTGCCGCAGTAGATATGGCGCGCCAGATCGACGCCGTCACCAGAGATGTCCAACTCAGGATGGGAGAACGGAGCGAAGTGCCCCAGGGGATCAAGATTGGCCTGGAAATAGCCCCAGCGGCGGAAGGCGTCCATGACGCGCTCCAGCTTCTCGCTGTCAACGCTGCTGGTTTGGCTCGATATCGTTACGGTGGACAAGGATGGCAAACTCCCTGGCCGGACTCCGGCGACCCGGATAGCCTCGGCCTTTGTGTGTCGGATATATAAGTTATAGATTCGCTAGCGGCCGGACGGATGCGACCACCCCTTACGGAACCGAAAATTGGGGGCGACCGAACCGTTCAGTATATAGAAACGCGATAGGATTATGTAACCCAGTGGGGGCACATCGCCGCATCATCCGACGCATGTGGCGATCGGATGGTTCGAAAAGTAACTACAAGGGAGGCGCAGTGGCCGGCAGTCGGCACGCAAGCAGGGCAATGACCCAACCGCTGGTGTCACACGACCGTGTGTTTGTGCTGACGGGTGCGGGCGTCAGCGCCGAAAGCGGACTTCCGACCTTTCGCGGCGCCGATGGACTCTGGCGCGGGCATCGCGTGGAAGAGGTAGCCACCCCTGAAGCTTTCCATGCCAATCCGGAACTGGTCTGGCAGTTCTATTCCGAGCGGCGTAAGCGGGCGGTGATGGTGACTCCAAATCCCGCTCACCGCGCGCTGGCGCAACTGGAGCGCACGCTGGGCGAGCGCTTCTTTCTTTGCACGCAGAACGTCGATTCCCTGCACGAACAAGCCGGCTCCCAGCGCATCGTTCACATGCATGGCCGCTTGATGCAGACCCGCTGCTCGCGCGAAACCTGCCCCAGCGCCCCCTTTGACGACGAGCGCCTGTATCTCTCGCGAGCGGAAATTCCCACCTGCCCAAAATGCGGAGCGCTGCTGCGGCCACACATCTGCTGGTTCGGAGAGGTTCCATTCGCCATGGACCGCATCTTCGAACAGCTCAGAGTGTGTACCGTGCTGTTGACCATTGGAACGTCGGGCGTGGTCGAGCCGGCGGCGAGCTTTGTGCGCATGGCCCGTGTCAATCGCGCTCGCGCCATCTACATCGGACCGGAGGAGCCGGCCAATAGCAAATTCTTCGATGAGGTGGTGCTGGGCAAGGCGGGAGAGGTGCTACCGGGACTGGTGAAGGAGCTTACTGGCTCGCGGAGGTGAGGAGAGAAAAGCCTTGGCCCGCGATTAGCGATTCGCCTGCATCTCGCTCCACAGATCGGTAAGCTGCAAAAATATTGGCGAAGCGGCTATGCGAAATTCCTCAACCGGCAACCACGCTGCCGTGCTGCAGTCGTAGCCCACTCGATTTGCGGGATCGATGACCCAGACATTTGGAATGCCCATCTGACGGTAGTCGGCCAGCCGTTCGTTGTACCGCCCGATTCGGTCTTCAGGAGAAAGTATTCGATAACAGCCAGCGGAGGTTTGGTAAGAACTTGCTCGATTTCCCCGCCTCGTGCGACCAGGCAGACATCCGGGATTCTCACACGTTCTGCGGCGACACGGACTCGCATCTCGACCAATACGTGCAGCTCCCACTCCTGGCGGTGTTGGAAGAACCAGCTAGATAGAAAGACCTGGACTGCCGCATGATCGAATTCTCCCCAATTGCGCTCCTGCACCTCGCCGTCAACGTAGTCACGGTCAGGGTGGTAGCTCGTTCGCAGGTATTCCGAAAGTGATGTCTGTAGGGTTGCCATATCCGAATCCCCGGCAGGATGACTTTACTCCCGTGTCCGGCTGGGATGATCGTAACTCCCTCAGCGGCCGCGAGACTGTCTCATCAGCTGTCGCAAATACTCGTTGATCCTAGTTTGATATCCCTCGCCCAATGCCCTAAGCCAAGCCGCTACATCAGCATCGAGCCGAACCGTGACGTTGGTTTTCTTCGGGTGATAGAACTTCCCGATTACCGCATCGCGCGGAATCTCGCGAATTTCAGGAATATCTGAACAGTCAATTTCGCTGTCCGTCCGTTTCGCCAATTCCTCGAGCTCTTTCCGTTTTTCAGCCGATAGCTTTGACATACAACTTCCTTTCACCCTGAGTGGCAAGGCGTGCTGAAATGATCCGGATCACCTCGTCCGATCCCTCACTGCGATAGGTGTGAACCACTACGAGAATAACGATGTCCGCGACGGTGCCGATTGCGTGCCACCGCTCCTCCTCGTCGATAATTCGATCCAAAAAAGTTATGCTTGAAGGATCATCAAAGACGAGCTTGGCGGTTTCGAAATCGACGCCGTGCTTGGTTTTGTTGCCCTTGTTCTTTGCCTGGTCCCACTCGAATCGAACCATCTGCACCTACAAAACCGTAGATACATAACCACACTCGAACTCCAAGTTCTATTCTAATGATATCTGTCGGATTTCGTCTGTGAAGTTCTCACCTGACGAAATACCCAACCATATTGTAGGCTGCGAAGGCGGAGATGTAGGCGACCGCGGTCATGTAGCCAAACTGCAGCACCGGCCACTTCCATCCGTTGGTTTCGCGACGCACCACGGCAATGGTTGACATACATTGCATGGCGAACGCGAAGAAGACGAGCAGAGCGACGGCGCCCGCAGGCGTCAGTTCATGCTTCAACGCCGCCTGCAAGTCGACAGCGTGCGACTGGGGATCGATTCCGTTCAAGGTGCCGAGCGTGGCGATGATCACCTCGCGCGCGGCGATGGAGGTCAGCAGTCCGACACCGATTTTCCAATCGAAACCCAGCGGACGAATAGCAGGTTCGATTGCATGTCCTACCCAGGCAACGACGCTGTCCTGCACCGCGGGCGGTTGTCCGTGATGCATGGGGAAGTTGGTCGCCGCCCACAGCAGCAGCGAAACCAGCATGATCACCGTACCCGCGCGATAGAGGAACGCCTTGCCGCGGTCCACCAAGCGCAATCCCAGAGATATAAGGGTGGGCCAGCGATAGGGTGGCATCTCCAAAATGAAGGGGGCGTCCTTGCTCCTAAGAATCGACGACTTTAGCAGCCGCGCCGTAAACACCGCCATCAGGAACCCGAGAACGTACAGCCCCAGCATCGCCAGCGCGCGCGTTCCTAGGAACACACCGAGCACGGGCCGGTTCGGCAGGAACGCCGCGATCACCATGGTGTAAACCGGCAGGCGCGCCGAGCAAGTCATGAACGGCGCGATCAGGATGGTCGCAATGCGATCGCGCTTGCTCTCGATGGTGCGCGTCGCCATGATTGCTGGCACCGCGCAGGCATAGGCCGACAGCAATGGTATGAAGCTCTTGCCATTCAGGCCAACGCGCGACATGGTGCGGTCGGCGATGACCGCGGCGCGCGACAGATATCCGGAGTCCTCGAGAATTCCGATGACCAGGAACAGCAGTAGAATCTGCGGCAGGAACACCAGCACCGAACCAGTTCCCTTCCACACGCCGTTGACGATTAGCGAACTGAACATCCCCTGGGGGAGATAATTCCCGATCTGCAAGCCACTGACATCGAGGAAATGCTGCAGCAGGTTCGAAAGCGGCTGGCCAATCGCGAAGATCGTCTGGAAGACGCCGACGACCACTACGCCAAAGATGACTGCGCCCCAGGTGCGGTGTAGGAATATGGAGTCAAGCCGCTGCGTCCAAACCGGAGTGGCGGGACGGCGATACTTGGCATTCGTGCCCACCTTCACTGCCCACTCGCGATAACCGCGCGTGCTTCCGACTACCGGCAGTTCCAAAGGCTCGGGACTGGCTGTCGCCGAGGACAGAAAGTTCTGCACCGCAACGATACCTTCGCCCGTGGTAGCGCTGACCAGTGCGACCGGCGTGCCCAACTGGCGCGCTAACGATAGTACGTCCACATGACCGCCCTGCTTACGCAGTTCGTCGGCCATGTTTAGCAACACCAGCGTAGGCAACCCCAGCGCGATGACGCGTCCCGCCAATACCAAATGGCTATGCAGGTTGGTGGAATTCAAAACCACGATGATCGCGTCCGGGCGTGGCGTACCCGGCATCTGTCCGGTCAGGACATCGACCGCTACCTTTTCATCTTCGGACTTGGGAGTCAGACTGTAGACGCCGGGCAGATCGATCAGCGCGACCTCTTGTCCTTCGGAGTCGCGTACGTATCCAGTGTGGTGTTCGACGGTAACGCCGGGGAAATTTCCGACCTTCTGGCGCAGGCGCGTGAGGCGATTGAACAACGTGGTCTTGCCGGAATTGGGCGGGCCGACGACAGCCACCGTGCGATACGACGTTCCGAGGGCTTCATCCCGGGGCCGCGCTACCGCATGGCAGGTCATTGTCGAGGCTCCCATGCGTTAGTCTCCAAACGCAGGGGTCCCGAGCAATTCCACGTGGATGTGGCGGGACAGATCGCGGCGCATGGCAACTTCGGTGCCTTCCACGCGGTACACGCGGGGATCGCCGCCCGGGCTGCTGCGTGCGACCGTGACTTCCAGGCCAGGCACGAAACCCAGGTTCATGAGATGTTCCGCTACCGGAAGGGCGAGTTCCATATCGCCCAGGATCGCGCTCTCGCCGAGCTGCAAGTCAGCCAGGGCGGAGGCGCGGTGCTTGCGTTGTTTTGCACGGCGGCCGAATATGAAGTTGAAAATCATTTTCAATTCCAACTCTATTCTAACTCTTTCCCGGGGATCGGCAACGACCAAAGTCACAGCAGTTTGTGACGTGTGAACGTCGGGAAAACTCGATGTCACCGCTTACCGAAATGGGCCGGCAGGGCCTTTTGCCGCAATTAAAGCATGACTTGAGCCGGCCACCGCCCTGCGTGCCCCTAGCGATTGCTCCTGAACGACTGCTCCCACTAGAGCAGTTCCTTAGAAGCTATATCCGAAAGTGAGGGGAGGCAGTAGGCTGCAGATGGCGATCTCCGCAAGCCCAGCCATGCCACGACCATATT
>Ga0208587_1000510_pt1 | contig 21203 bp, 15 predicted proteins | sample NGESurdeep092012_7_FD_184472 | JGI IMG/M metagenome (GOLD analysis project Ga0208587, IMG submission 184472) | Arctic peat soil microbial communities from Barrow, Alaska - NGEE Surface sample 210 deep-092012 (SPAdes) | ecosystem: Environmental > Terrestrial > Soil > Wetlands > Peat ...
CACTACGCCCATGCCGGGGACGGGCCGCTGATCCTGTTCCTGCACGGCTTTCCAGAATTCTGGTATTGCTGGAAAAAGCAGCTGGAGGATTTTGGACGCGACCATCTGGCGGTGGCGCCGGACTTGCGCGGTTTCAACCTCTCGGACCGCCCCGCCGACGTGAAGCAATACAAGGCGCGCATCCTGATCGAGGACATCCGAGCGCTGGCCGAACACCTGGGACATGGGAAATTCGTACTGGTGGCGCACGACTGGGGCGGGGCCGTTGCCTGGGGTTACGCCATGGCGCACCCGCAGACCCTGCACCGTCTGGTGATCGTCAATTCGCCGCATCCGGTTACGTTCGCGCGCGAACTGGCGCATAACCCGGCTCAAGCTGAGGCGAGCCAGTACATGAACCTGCTCAGGAGCGACAAGGCCGAGCGCGTGCTGTCGGAGAACAATTACGAACGCCTGGCGAAGATGACCGTGGAAGGCTGGGGCAGGGGCACGGTCGATCCGGTGGAGAGGGCTGCTTATGTCGAGGCCTGGTCGCAGCCGGGCGCGCTCACCGGCAGCCTGAATTACTACCGCGCTTCGCCGCTATACCCGCCGATCGGAGACGATCCCGGCGCGAAAGCCGTGCAGCTGGATCCTGCCGACTTCATGGTGCGCGTACCGACGCTGGTGGTCTGGGGCATGCGCGACCAGGCGCTGCTGCCGGGCAATCTGGACGGGTTGCAGGCCTGCGTGCCCGATCTTCGCATCGAGCGTCTGCCGCAGGCCTCGCACTGGGTCATGCACGAAGAGCCCGAGCGGTTGAATCGGCTGATCCGCGAATTCATCGGCGCCTGAGGTGAAGGTCGCGCAGCCGGGCCGCGACCGCGCCGGGATGGGCTGAGCGCCCGGTGTCCGGTTTTTTTGGCTCCGCGATATTCCTTGTGGCGGCCACAGCGCGCCCGCAACGGCAGGCCGCAGCAGCTTTCAGTTGCAGACCGCGCTCACCTGCTGGGCATCGGTAACGCCCTGGAGGATTTTCTCGATGCCGTCCTGCCTGAGCGTGCGCATGCCGGCCGCGATTGCCGCGCTCTTCACTTCCGCGACGGGGGCCTTGGACTGCAGCAGCCGTTTCGTCGCGGCGTCGGCCACCAGCAGTTCGTACAGCCCGATCCTGCCCTGATATCCGGAACGATCGCAGTGCTCGCAGCCCTGCGCGCGGAACAGGGTGATCTTTCCGTCGGCACCGCCGTGGCTCTCGGTCCAAGTTTTCATCTGTTTGCGCGCATCGATCGCAGTCTCGTTGCAGTATTGCAGCACCAGCTCTTCGAGTTCCGCCGCAGTCGGCGTGTATCCGGTCTTGCATTCCGGGCAAAGTCGCCGCGCCAGGCGTTGCCCCAGGACGCCGAGCAGCGCGTCGGCGAAGTTGAACGGATCCATGCCCAGATCGAGCAGCCGCACGATGCTCTCCGGCGCGCTGTTCGTGTGCAGGGTCGACAGCACCAGGTGGCCGGTCAGCGATGCCTCGATGCCGATCTTGGCCGTCTCGGCGTCGCGCATCTCGCCGACCATGATGACGTCGGGGTCGGCGCGCATGAAGCTGCGCATGGCAGCGGCAAAAGTCCAGCCGATCTTGGCGTTGACCTGGACCTGGCGCAGCCCGGCCTGCGTGATCTCGATTGGATCCTCCGCGGTCCAGATCTTGCGCTCGGAAGTGTTGAGAAACGCAAGCAATGAGTGCAGCGTAGTGGTCTTCCCCGAGCCCGTGGGGCCGCAGACGAGGAACAGCCCGTGCGGTTTGGAAATGAGCCTCTTTATGGAATTCAGAGCCCCCGTCTCCAGGCCCAGTTCATCCATGGGAACCGGTTTGGCTGCCGCAAGCACGCGCATGACGACATCTTCCAGGCCGCCGGTCGTGGGAACGGTCGCGATCCGCAGCTCCACCGCAGCCGGGCCGAACCGGCTGAAGTCGATCTTGCCGTCCTGGGGTTTGCGGCGCTCCGTGATGTCGAGCTGGCTCATGATCTTTATTCTGGATACCACGGCGTTGCGGAACTGGGAGGGCAGGTCAAGATAGTTCACCAGGTTCCCATCCTTGCGAAAGCGAACGCGCGTGGTCTTGGGTCCCAGGTTCGCTTCGATATGGATGTCGGACGCTTTTTGCTCGACCGCATCGAGAATTATCCTGTTGACCAGCCCCACCAGCGCGCTGTCGCTGCTGACCGCCTGCTGCTCGGCGATATCCTGGTTGCCGCTCTCCGCCGCCAGCCGTGAGATCAATTCCTGTACTCCGGCTCCGGTGCGTCCCATCGGGTCGGCCGCCCGGGGCGCCAGCCTGCTGGTCTTTCTGCGATCGACGATGGGGGGCGCCGCAATTCCGGCATTCGGTGCGGCACCGTAGTGGCTCCTGAGCGAGCTGGCGATGTCCTCCGCGGAGGCGGACACCGGCAGAATCTTCATTCGGGTGATCGCGCGCACCTCCTCCAGAACCGCGTTATCCATCGGATTCTCGATCGCCACGATCAGCGCGCCTTCCGCCTCGCACAGCGGCATGACGCGGCGACGGTGTGCAACGGCCGCGGGAATCTTGGCGAGTATGTCGAGGGGGATCTTGGTCTTGAGATTGACCCGGGGGATGCCCAGCTTGTTCGCCATCGCCCCGTTGATCGCCTGCTCATCCACGATGCCCATTTTTTTCAGCAGGATCTGCCCGAGCGGCATCGTGTGATCCCGGGCCTCGCTCCCCAGCGCCATGTCCAGTTCCGGCCTGGTAATGAAGCCCAGTTCCATCAACGCTTCGCCCAGCCTCTGATCGGGGTGATCGCGCTTGAGTTCCAGCGCCGCCGCAAGCTGGTCCGGCGACACGAATCTGTTCTGCGTGAGGTACTGGCCGAGCTTTTGCGTGCGCATCATCGCCTGCAGGTTCAGCGCGGCTCCCACTGCTTCGGGCGAAACCGCATTCTGATCGACCAGTACCTGCCCGATCGGCGCATCGATGCTGCACGATTTCATCGCCTGCGCCGGCACGAAACAGCGGACGACATCGCCGTTTGCTTCCGGAAAATACAGGAACAGACCGCACAGCGCGCTGACGTAGCCCAGGGTCACCCCCAGGAATCGCTCGCCGTTCACCAGTTCGATCCGGAACGAGTAGCGTTCCGAACGCCGGAGCTCTTCGGTTTCAGCGGCGGTCGCGGCGGCCGGCAGCGTCTCGCGTCTCAGCCCCAGGGGTCGCGGCAACTGCAGTTTCAGCAGAACGGAAAACGGGACACTGACGGCTTCACTCCCGCCGTTCGGCTGAAACGTCAGCAGCGCCGCATCCGCCAGGAAGCTGTGCAGCCGGCCGCTTGCCTTTGTGCCGTCCCTGAAAGCCAGCGCGCAATCGGCCCAGCCGGAGCCGTCCTTCTCCCGCATGAACTCGAAATACGGCGGAGCGGGCCACGGGAACTGCTTTGCGCTGGCGTCGCTGCTGCTTCCTCGTCGCAATTGGGCGGTCATGCGGGTCTCGCCTCGCGCGGACGGTACGGGCGGGTGACTGTCACATCGCGACCGCGGGCCGCAGCTTGCCGTAATCCGGCGATCCGCGAACTGATTTGCGTGAATGAGCAGGCCATCATTTCTTCTTCGTCGAGTTCCGCTCCGGTCAGCCTGATGAACGCTTTCGGCGAATCGACATCAGGGCGGGGACTTGAGGATACTTCGGATAGGCGATGCAGACAATAGCACGGCTGTCCAGGCAGCATGCAGCCGCGATGGTGTACGCACGGCAGAGACGGGGTGCTGCCGCGCGGCTTCCGTCGTCGCGCGCGGGGCGCAACGAACTAACGATTCGGGACACTAGGACATATGCAACGCGCGCAACTCCGCGTTGGCGTAGCGCAGGCGGATCGACAGCACCCTGGCCACGCTCAGCACCAGGCCCATCGCCAGTTTCTTGTGCTCCTCGGCCAGGGTGTCGAAACGCGTGCGCGAGAGCACGAACAGGTCGGTGTCGGTGAACGCCAGGGCGTCGGCGGAACGCGGCGCCGGGTCGAGGAAAGCCATCTCGCCGAAAAAATCGCCGCGCCCGAACGTCGCCAGGTGATGGCCCTGCTTTTCGCTCAGCGACAGCACGATGCGCACCGCACCGCGCCGGATCAGAAACATTTCGTCCCCTGCGTCCCCTTGCGCGAAAATCTTCTCGCCCGCTTTGTATGAGCGCTTGTCCATGCACGACTCGAGAGCGGCGAGGGTGGACTCCTTGCGGCCGAGGAAGACGTCGATCTCGCGCAGTTCGAGCGGCTGTTCCAGCATGCGCTCGAGATGTTCCTCTTCGATGAGTCGTTCCTCGACCCACTCCAGCGCTTCATCGAGCTCGCTGAAAGTCTGGATATGGCTCTCCGACTTCACCAGGCCGACCTGATCGAAGTACTGGCGCATGTCCTGGCCGCTGGGGACGTTTTCCGGGAGATGGCTGAAAATGAGGAACGCCCCGCGCTCGGCCAGCATGCCCTCGATCTGCTCCAGCATGTGCACCGCCGTAAGGTCCACCGATTGCACGCGCCGCATGTCGAGGATGATGTAGGTTCGCGTCTTGAGTTCGGGTTCGACGGTCGTATATAGCTGGTCGGTGGTGCCGAAGAAAAGACTTCCCTGCAGCTCGAAGATCGCCGTATGATCGCCGCGTTTTTCCAGAATCGCCATCTCGTCCGGAAGGCGCACGCGCTTGGAAAACATCTGGTTGCCGTAGGCCTTGCTGCGCACGATCGAACCGCGGATCTGCTCGCGGATGAACAGCACGATGGCAAGTGCGATGCCGGCCCCCGAAGCCGCGATCAGACTGACCGTCAGCGCCACCACCACCACTGTCACGATCACGGCGAAGTCGAGTATGGTCGCGCGCGATTTCAGCAGATGCAGGCTCGCGCGGTCGAACATGCGGAATCCGATCACGATCAGGATGCCGGCGAGCGCCGGGATCGGCACCCACGCGATGAACGTTCCCAGGATGAGGAACGCGATCAGCGCGAGCACGCCCTCGATGAGGCCCGACAGGCGCGTCTGCGCGCCGCTCGACATGTTGACCAGCGTGGCGCCCATCTGGCCGGCGCCCGGCACGCCGCCGATGAACGCCGAGGCCAGATTCCCGAGTCCCTGTCCGACCAGTTCCCGGTTCGAGTTGTGGCGCGACCGCGTGAGCGCGTCCAGCACGACGCAGGTCTTGAGCGTATCGATCGACAGGAGCACGGCCAGCGTCGCCGCCGGAACCAGCAGGCGGCCGAGTTCGGCGACGTCCAGGTCACCGATCGCCTTCCAGCGTCCGGCGATTGCGTCGCCGAAGCTGACGCCGGAGCCGCCAAGAGGCCCTACGACCAGGGCGTTCCCCGGGAGCGTGAGCAGGGCCGGATCTGCAAGGGCCAGGCCGAAGTAAGCGATGACGCCGGACGCCAGCCCGAGGATCGCGGCCGGGACGGCCTTGGTGAGCATAGGCGCGGTCACCATGACCGCCACCGTGACTGCGCCGACGGCGACGCCTTGCCACTGCCACAGCGACGGCGAGGCCAGCCCTTCCCAGAAAGCTACTTGTTTCGGCAGACCGAGAAACTTCGGCACCTGGCTGATGATAATGATCAGGCCGACGCCGCTCAGATAGCCGCTGACTACCGGGTAGGGCACGTATTTGATCAGACGCCCGAGGCCGACGGCGCCGAATCCCACCTGAATCAGGCCGCAAATGAGTCCCATCAGGCTCAGCAGGAGCACGGCCGATTCCGCCGTGATGCCGTTTTGAGACCATTGGATTGCGAGCGCCGATAGCACCGCCGCGGCGGGCGCGCAGGGCGCGGTGATCAGGCGGTTGGTTCCGCCGAAGGCGCCTGCGACCAGGCCGAGCGCGGTGACCCCGAGAATGCCGGCGATGGCGCCCTGCGCCGCGTAAGTGGCCCCGAGAGGCAAGAAAATCGTCACGCCGAAGGCGATCGCGGAGGGCAACGCGACCAGCATCGCCGCCAGGCCGCCCCACAGGTCACCTGCCAAGTTGCCGGGTTTCTCGATCTTCACGGTGAGCACCTGTTGATCAGAACGCAGTCTTGACCGGGAGCGGCCCCGGCACTTTGATTATCATCAACCGTTCGTGTGCAAACATCGCGATCATAGAACAAGCTGCTTCCAATTGCAGCGATATCGGCGTGGACAGGGGGGCGACTTGCGAGCGCCAGCCTCCTATCCCTTGCCGCGCACCGGGTGTAGGATGGCATCGCGGAAAAAAGTTGTGCCCGCCGGCGCGAGCGCTGCGCCGGCTCCCCCTGCGCTCGAGGCCCCGATGACCCAGACCCGTCCCTGGCTGCGCTTTTACGGCAACGTGCCCCCCGGCTTGAGCTATCCCGAGGTCACGCTGTACCAGGCCGTGGCCGCGACGGCCGCGCGCGTGCCCGATGCGCTTGCCTGGGATTTCCTCGACACGACCTCGACCTACCGCGCGTTTCTTGCGTCCATCGACGCGTGCGCCAATGCACTCGCCGCGCTCGGCCTCGCGGCAGGCGAGCGCATCCTGATCTCGATGCCGACTTCGCCCCAGGGCGTGATCGCGTTCTACGCGGCGAACAAGCTCGGCGCCGTGCCCGCGCTGATCCATCCGCTGTCGACCGCGCCCGAAATCGAGCACTACCTGAACGCCAGCCGCGCGCGCATCGCGCTCACGCTGGACGCATTCTACGACCGCTTCGCGAGCATCAAGCCGAAGCTGCCGCTGGAAACGCTGATCCTCGCGCGCATTCCCGACTATCTTTCGCCGGTGAAGAAGTTCGGCTTCTGGCTCACCAAGGGACGCAAGATTCCCAGGGTGAGCGCCGATGCGCGCGTGCGCTGGTGGGCCGATCTCATGGCTGGCCCGCACCCCGCGGCGCCGCGTGGCGGGACGAGCACGCACGATCCGGCGGCAATCCTGTTCTCGGGCGGAACCACCGGCATGCCCAAGGGCATCCTGCTGTCGAACCGCAATTTCATCGCCGAGGGCATGCAGGCCGCCGCCTGGGGCGGAATGGGGGAGGGCCACTCGATCCTCGCGATCCTGCCGATTTTCCACGGCTTCGGCCTGGGCGTGTGCGTGAACGCCGCCTTCATGGCCGGCGGCAAGTCGATTCTGGTGCCGATGTTCAGCGCCGAGGTCGTGGCGAAGCTGCTGCGCACCAAGCGGCCCAATCTGCTGGTGGGCGTGCCCACGCTGTACGACGCGCTCACGCGCGACCCATCGCTGGCGAAGGCCGATCTATCCTGCCTGCGCGCCACCTTCTCCGGCGCCGATACGCTGCCGCGGCCGGTGAAGGAGCGCTTCGAGAAGCTCGTCGCCGAGCGCGGCGCCCGGGTGAAGCTGCTCGAAGGCTACGGCCTCACCGAGGCGGTCACCGCGATCATGGCCATGCCGCTCGCGGAGTATCGCGAGGGCTCGATTGGCATTCCCTTCCCCGACATGCTCGCCAAGATCTGCCGCGTCGGGACCGAGGAGGCCCTCCCGCCCGGCGAGGAAGGCGAAATCTGCGTCGCCGGCCCGGCGGTGATGCTCGGTTACCTCGACGATCCGGAAGCGACGCGCGAGGCGCTGCGCGTGCATGGCGACGGCCGCACCTGGCTGCACACCGGCGACTTGGGGAAAATGGACGCGGACGGTTTTTTCTATTTCACCGTGCGGCTGAAGCGCATGATCAAGTCCTCGGGTTTCAACGTCTACCCGGCGCAGGTCGAAGCCGTGCTCTACCGGCATCCGCTGGTAGCCGAGGCCTGCGTGGCCGGCGTGCCCGACCCGGCGCAGGTGGAGCGGGTGCACGCCTTCGTCGTGCTCAAGGACCCGGCGCAGGCGAACCCGGACACGGAGAAGAAGCTGATCGAGCACTGTCGCGCGCAACTGATCAAATGGTCGTGCCCGCGCGAAATCGAGTTCCGCGCCGAGCTGCCGAAGACGCGCGTGGGTAAGATCGACTACAAGGTGCTGGTGCAGGAATACGCGGCGCGACATGACAATCAGGATCCCGTTGAAAAATGAATTTTGCAACGGCCTGATCAGGGGAGCATGAGGGGAGATATCCCCTCATTTTGAAACAGCTAAGGGGGCAAGCTAGATGAAAATGGAACCGATTGCCATGCATGGCGGCGACCGCGTCGGCGCGGCGCTGGCGGCGCACGGCGTGCGCTTCGTGTTCACCCTCTGCGGCGGCCACATCTCTCCCATACTCACCGCGTCCAAGGCGCGCGGCATCCGCATCATCGACGTGCGCGACGAGGCGACCGCGGTGTTCGCGGCCGACGCGGTGGCGCGGCTGACCGGCGTGCCGGGCGTCGCGGCGGTGACTGCCGGCCCCGGCCTCACCAACACCATCACCGCGCTCAAGAATGCGCAGCTCGCGCAGTCGCCGGTGATCCTGCTCGGCGGCGCCGCGCCCACCGCGCTGCAGGGGCGGGGCGCGCTGCAGGACATAGACCAGCGCCCCCTCGTCGCGCCGCACGTCAAGCTGTTCAGAAAAATCCGGCACGTGCGCGATCTGGGACCGGCAGTCGAGGAGGCGTTCGCGGTCGCGCGCGCAGGCGTGCCGGGGCCGGTGTTCATCGAGTGCCCGGTCGATCTCCTATACGACGAAGCAAGCATCCGCCAGTGGTACGCCGACGCCGCCGGCAAGGGCACGTCGATCCCGGACCGGCTGCTGCGCTTCTATCTCACGCGGCATGTGGAAAAAATGTTCGCTCGCAGCGCCGACGCGGCGCCGCCGGCAGTGCGCGCCGTGGCGCCGCCTGCGGCCTCCGCTTCCAGCGTGGAGGCCGCAGCGGCCGCCCTGGCGCGGGCCGAGCGGCCGCTGATTGTCATCGGCAGCCAGGCGCTCGCGATTGCGCCTGAGGCGCCGCGCATCGCCGCAGCGGTCGCGCAGCTGGGCATTCCGGTGTATCTGTCGGGCATGGCCCGCGGCCTGCTCGGGCGCGATCACCCTCTGCAGATGCGGCACCAGCGCCGGGCGGCGCTGCGCGAGTCCGACTGCGTCGTGCTCGCGGGCGTGCCCTGCGACTTCCGTCTCGACTACGGGCGTCACGTGCGGCGCAGCGCCACGCTCATCGCCGCGAACCGCAGCGCCAAGGAAGCGCGCATGAACCGGCGGCCCGACATCGCGGCGATCGGCGACGCGGGCTTGTTCCTCGAGCGCCTCGTCGCGCCGCTCGCGCAGACGGGCCGCCGCTGGACCTCCTGGATCGAGGACTTGCGCGCGCGCGACCTTAAGCGTGAAGCCGAAATCGAGGAACAAGCCAGGCCGGACGGCGAGTTCGTGAATCCGATCGCGTTCTTGCGCGCGCTCGACCAGGCGGCGGGTGAGAACGCGGTGATGGTTGCGGACGGCGGCGATTTCGTCGCCACCGCCTCCTACATCGTGCATCCGCGCGGCCCGCTTTCCTGGCTCGATCCCGGCGTGTTCGGAACGCTGGGCGTAGGCGCCGGCTTCGCGCTCGGCGCCGCGCTGTGCCGTCCCGAGAGCGAGGTCTGGATCATCTATGGCGACGGCGCCTGCGGCTACAGCCTGATCGAGTTCGATACCTTCGCGCGCCACGGCATCCCGGTGATCGCCGTCGTCGGCAACGACGCCGGCTGGACCCAGATTGCGCGCGAGCAGGTGAAAATGCTGCATGACGACGTGGGCACGGTGCTGGCACGCACTGCCTACCACGAGGTTGCGGCCGGATTCGGCGCCGAGGGCATCCTGGTGAAAAAAACCGCCGACGTGCCCGCTGCCCTCTCTCGCGCGCGCGCCGCGGTCAGGGCCGGCAAGCCGGTCCTGGTCAATGTGTGGCTGGACAAGACCGACTTCCGCGAAGGGTCGATTTCGATGTAGGCGCGGCCGCCGGCTTTGTGACCCGCAGCCCTACGACTTGACGCGGATCTCGCGCAGCATGCGCACCGCGGTTTCCACGCCGCGGTAATAGCCGGGGATGCGCACGGTTTCGACAAAGCCCTGCCGGAGATAGAAGCGGCGCGCGACTAGGTTGGTTTCACGCAACTCGAGATGAATGCCGGCGATGCCCGCGGTGAGCGCGGATTCGGTGAGCCATTCCAGCATGCGCCGGGCAACGCCCTGGCGCTGGTAATCGGGGCGCACGGCGAGGAGCGAAAGATGTGCGCGCTCTTCGCCGAACTGCATGATGGCAAAACCCGCGAGACGCTCGGCGTCGCGCGCCGTCAGCACCAGGGTATCGCGCTGGCCGAGGTTGCGCGCCACCCGCCCGGGCGTCCACGACCAGGGCAGGCCGGCCTCGATCAGCTCGCGCGACATCGCCGCGATCGGTTCCGCATCCGCCGGCGCGGCGAGCTTGAGCGTCAGGTTGCGCGATTGTTTCACTGCGATTCGAATTCCCGCGCAAGCAATTCGTAGGATCTGAGGCGGCTCGGGTAGTCGCCGGTGATGGTGAGGATCATCAGTTCGTCGGCGTCGAACTGCTCGCGCAATTGCAGCAGCCGCTCGCGCACCTGGCGCGGATCGCCGATGACGGCGCGCGCGCGCTGCGAGCGGATGTAGGCCAGTTCGCGCTCGGAGTATTTCTGCGCCCCGGCCTGCGCGAGCGTCGGAATCGGCGTGTTCAGGCCTTGTGCCATGTGCAGCCGGCGCAGGTCCACGCAGGCGGCAAGCTCCTCCGCTTCGGCCGCAGTCTCGGCGCAAATGACGAATACGCAGACGACGGCGTGGGGCGCGGCCTCGCGCGGTGACGCCTGGAAGCGAGCCTTGTACGCGCGCATCACGGCGTCGCCGCCCTGGGCGCTGATGAAATGGGCGAAGGCGAAGCGCAGGCCCAGTGCCGCGGCGAGGGCGCCGCTGTAGTCCGATGAGCCGAGCAGCCAGATCGGCGGCGCCGCCGGCCCCGCCGGCATGGCCTTCACCCGCCCGAACGCGTGGTTCGCCGGCAGCGCGTCGTCGAGGAAGCCGACCAGATCCCGCACCTGCTCCGCGAAATGGTCGGCTGCCGAGTACTGGCCGTTGGAGAGTGCCTGCGCGGTGAGCATGTCGCCGCCGGGCGCGCGACCCAGCCCCAGGTCGATGCGCCCGGGGAACAGCGCCTCCAGCATGCGGAACACCTCGGCCACCTTGAGCGCGCTGTAGTAGGGCAGCAGTACACCGCCGGTGCCGACGCGGATGCGCTCGGTCGCGCTCGCCACGCGGGTGAGCAGGATTTCCGGGCAGGGATCGGCGAGCGCGGCCACGGCATGGTGCTCCGCCAGCCAGTAGCGCTGATAGCCGAGCGCTTCGGCCGCCTGCGCCAGCTTGACGGTTTCTGCCACGGCGCGCGCGGGCGTGTGGCCGCTGATGATGGGAGACTGGTCCAGTATGCTCAAGTGCAGGTTCACGAGTTGTCCTTGGCTTTCGTTTTGGTGTCTGGTTTGGCGAAGGCCCAGCGGTGCATGGGGATGAGGCATAGACTCCACACGAAGGCGAAGCCGCCGAGGATATAGAACGCGGGCAGGATGCCCAGGTGGTCGTTGAGATAGCCCATGGCGAGGGGCGTGGAAAAGTGCGACAGCCCCCAGCCTAGGCCCCCCAGCGCCAGCGCCGAGCCGCGGTTGTCGACGGTGCTGATCTCGCTGATCAGCATCTGGAAGAAGATTGTCATGATGCCGGAGGCAAGGCCGACCGCCACCATCAGCAGGCCGATCATCCAGGCCTCGCGCGCGGTGGCGATCAAGCCCACAGACAGCGCGGTTGCAATGGCGCAGCCCAGGGGCACGGCAAGTTTCGCCGAGTAATCGAGATAGCGCGCGATGACCAGACCTGCCATGGCCGAACCGATGGCGCGCAGCGCGAGCATGGTGCCGGTCGCGTCCGAGGCGTAACCGTACTCCACGAACAGGATGGGGTAGAAGGAGAAGCTGAGCGAAAAGGGCAGGGCCGAGATATAGGCGCACATGATGGCGAAAGGAAACACGCGCAGGCGGATGAGTTGGGCGTAGCCCGAAAACAGCCGCCGCGGTTTGCGCCCCGGGTTCTTCCGCTTCTTCGGCACGCGATAGCCGAGGACGAAAGCCAGCGCGCCCGTGGCGGCGAGCACCAGGAACGACGGGCCGAAGCCGAACCACAGCAGGAAAAATCCGGCACCGGCCATGCCGGCGATCTGGCCGATATTGGTGATGGCATTGAGCCGCCCCATCTGCAGGCTGCGTCCGCCGGGCATTTCGCTGCCGAGCGTCCAGGAGGCGGGCCAGTACATGGCGCGCGACATTACCATGAGGAGTTGTCCCAGCAGCAGCAGCCAGAAGCCGCCGGCGAAAAAGAACACCGAGCCCGCGCCGGCGGTGAGCACGAACGAGGCAAGCATCAGGCTGCGCCCGCCCGCCCGGTCGGTGTAAGCGCCGCCGATCAGGTTGAAGCTGATCTGCACCACCACCGGCAGCGCGACCAGGGTGCCGATGCCCACGCCCGACATGCCCAGTTGGTGGGCGTACAAGGGCACCAGGGGATAGGTCATGCCCAGCGCGAAATTCCAGCTGAAGGAGCTGAGGAAGAACGGCAGGACCGACGGTGTCGGCGTCGCTTCAGACATACTTGACCCGGATCATACCGGCACCGCCGGTTTTCTGCGGCGCAGCGTGACCAGGCCGCACACGAGCAGCGCGAGCACCACCGCCGGCGCGTTGCCCCAGCGCACATAGGGCGTGGCGCCGCTGCGCCCCTGGGCGGTGCCGTTCAGCGTGCCCTGCGTGAAGGCCGGAAGGGCGGCAGCGATGTTGCCGTGATGGTCGATGATGGCGGTCATGCCGGTGTTGGTGGCGCGCAGCATGAAGCGGCCGGTCTCGAGCGCGCGCAGTTGCGCGATCTGCAGATGCTGGTGCGGCGCAAGCGAATCGCCGAACCAGGCGACGTTGCTGACGTTGACGAGCAGTGTCGCTTCGGGCAAGAAGCGGATGATTTCCTCGCCGAACGCATCCTCGTAGCAGATATTGACCGCAATTTTTTGTCCGGCAAGCGCGAGCGGCGCTTGCTCGGCGCTGCCGCGCGAGAAATCGGTGAGCGGAATTTTCAGTACTGTGAGGACCCAGCCGAAACCGGGCGGGATGAATTCTCCGAAAGGAACCAGGTGGATCTTGTCGTAGCGCTGGACGGGCGAGGCGCCCAAGCTAAGCACACTGTTGTAATAGCGCCCGGTCGCCTCGCGCACCGGCAAGCCGATGATCAGATCGGCGCCGCGGCTGCGCGCGCTCTGGGCGAGTGAGCGCAGGAGCTCGGGGTCGAGCAGGTCGAGAAAGCGCGGGATGGCGGTCTCGGGCAGGATGGTGAGGCGCGCCGTCGACTCCCGGGTCATGCGCTGGTACCAGCGGACCGTGGCGGCGAAGCGCGCCCCGTCCCATTTCAGCTGTTGCGGGATGTTCCCCTGCAGCAGACTCACCGTGACCGGCGCGCCTTGGGGCTGGGTCCATTCAACCTGCTTCAGCCCATAGCCCGCGCCAAACAGCAGTGCGAGCCCGGTGAGCGCCGCGGCGCGCCCTCCGGCGCGCATTAGTGCGAGCAGCAGTCCGGCGCAAAGCCATACCAGCCAGGACAGGCCGAATACGCCGGTGAGCGGGGCATAACCGCCCAGCGGGGAGGCAGCCTGTGAATAGCCCAGCGACAGCCAGGGAAAGCCGGTGAAGATCCAATCGCGCAGCCATTCGGCGAGCGCCCATAGCGCCGGGATCAGCAGCAATTGCTTGATGGCGACCGGGCGGTCGAACTGCGCTTGCAGGTAACCGACGAGGGCGGGAAACAGCGCGAGAAAAGCGCAAAAGAGCAAGGTGGCGATGGCGGCGAGCGGCGCCGGCATGGCGCCGAACTCGTGCAGGCTGACGTAGATCCAGCTGACGCCGGCGAGAAACAGGCCCAGCCCGAAGGCAAAGCCGAACCCGGCCGCGCGGCGCGGCGTGGCCGCGCCCTGCCACAGCCAGAGCAGGCCGGCCGCGCTGAAAAAAGGCAGCGGGGCGAGGCCAAAGGGCGCGAAGCCCAGCACTGTGGCTGCTCCGAGCAGGAATGAGGCAAGGAAAGCGTGCGTGGGTCTTGAGGGCATCTCTAATTGTCCCAATTCTGTCATTCCGAGTCCCCGTCCGGGGATAAACTTCGCGAGGAATCTGCTTCTTTATAGAGCGCAAGAAGCAGATTCTTCGGCCTGCGCCCCGAAGGAAGTCCTCCTGGGGGACGGCCTCAGAATGACAATTCTTAGAGGTTCCCTTGATTCGACCGGCTTCATTGATCCCGTGGCTTTTGCACCAGCAGGGTGTGCACGCGGCGGCTGTCGGCGCGCATCACCTGGAACCTGAAGCCGCCGATGACGATGCTCTCGCCGCGCTTGGGCACGCGGCCGAAGCGGCTGATCACCAGTCCGCCGACCGTGTCGTATTCCTCGTCGCCGAAAGTGGTGCCGAATTCTTCGTTGAAATCGGTGATCTCGGTCTGCGCCTTGACCCGGAACTGGCCGCTCGACTCCGGCAGGATGTTGTCTTCCGTTTCGTCGAAGTCGTATTCGTCCTCGATATCGCCGACGATCTGCTCCAGCACGTCTTCGATGGTCACCAGGCCGGCGACGCCGCCATATTCGTCCACCACGATGGCCATGTGATTGCGGCTGGCGCGGAATTCGCGCAGCAGCACGTTGAGGCGTTTCGATTCGGGCACGAACACCGCCGGCCGCAGCATTTCGCGCACCTCGAATTCCTCCTCCCCGGCGTAGTAGTGCAGCAGATCCTTGGCGAGCAGGATGCCGAGGACATTGTCGCGCTCGCGGTCGATCACCGGAAAACGCGAATGCGCCGTCGAAATCACCGTCGGGATGAATTTGTCCGGCGTTTCGCCGATGTCGACCACGTCCATCTGCGCGCGCGGGATCATGATGTCGCGCACCTGCATCTCCGACACCTGCAGCACGCCTTCGATCATCGACAGCGCCTCGGAGTCGAGCAGGTTGTGCTCGTAGGCGGAGTGCAGCAACTGGATCAGCTGCTCGCGGTCCTCCGGCTCGCGCTGGATCAGCGCCGAGAGGCGTTCGAGCAGAGAGGGCTTATGCGTTTTTTCTTCTTCCATGTTGATGTCTGATAGGTGATGGGGTGCGGGCGGGGGCCGAGGAGCAGGGCGACATTATCCGCCCGTCACCCGTTGTTCATCATACATCGCCGGCGTATGGGTCCGGATAACCGAGCTGCGCCAGTATCCTCTTTTCGAGCGCCTCCATCCGGGCGGCTGCGCGCGGCTTCTGGTGATCGTGTCCCTGCAGGTGCAGCGCGCCGTGCACCGTCAGGTGCGCGACATGCGCCGCCAGCGTCTTGCCCTGCGCGCGCGCCTCGCGCCGCACCACCGGCGCGCACAGCACGATGTCGCCCGCGAGGGCTTGGCCGCGCCCGGGGCTGCCGTAGCCGAAGCTGAGCACATTGGTGGCATAGTCCTTGTCGCGGTACTCGCGGTTGAGCCTGCGGCCTTCGGCGGCGCCGACGAAGCGCACGGTGATCGCCGCGCTCTGCTCGAGGGCGGCAGCCAGCCAGCGGCGCAGTTCGGTGTTCGTCGGCAGGCCGGGGGAGCTCACCGCTTTTTGCACCGTCAGTTCCAGTTTGACCGCGGCGCGCTCAGGTTTCGTTCTGTTGGCGCTCATACGCGTTGACGATGCGCTGCACCAGCGGGTGGCGCACGACGTCCTCGGCCAGGAACAGAGTGAAAGCCAGACCGCGTACGTCGGCCAGTATCCTGCGCGCCTCAATCAGCCCGCTCTTGCTGCCGCGCGGCAGGTCGATCTGGGTGACATCGCCGGTGACCACCGCCTTGCTGCCGAAGCCGATGCGGGTGAGGAACATTTTCATCTGCTCCGGCGTGGTGTTCTGCGCTTCGTCGAGGATGATGAAGGAATGGTTGAGGGTGCGCCCGCGCATGTAGGCGAGCGGGGCGATCTCGATCGCGCCGTGCTCGAACATTTTGCCCACCTTGTCGAAGCCCATCAGGTCGTAGAGCGCGTCGTGCAGCGGCCGCAGATACGGATTGACTTTCTCCGCCAGGTCGCCGGGAAGAAAGCCCAGCCGCTCGCCCGCCTCCACCGCCGGGCGCACCAGTACGATGCGCTTCACTGCGTCGCGCTCCAGCGCGTCCACCGCGCAGGCCACCGCCAGATAGGTCTTGCCGGTGCCGGCCGGGCCGATGCCGAAGGTAATATCGTGCTCGAGGATGTTCTTCATGTACTCGACCTGGCGCGGGGTGCGGCCGTGCAGGTCGGGCTTGCGCGTGAGCAGCGCCGGGGTTTCCGCATTCGCGCTCGGCTGGCGGACTTCCACCAGGCCGAGCTGGACGTCGTCGATGGTGAGGCCGCGCTTGGCCTGGTTGTAGAAGCGCTCCAGTACTTCGACTCCGCGCGCCGTCTGCCGCGGATGCCCTTTCAGCACGAAGCGCTCGCCGCGGCGCGAGATCGTGATATCGAGCGCGATTTCGATCTGGCGCAGGTTCTCGTCGAATGCGCCGCACAGAGTGGCGAGGCGCTGGTTGTCGACCGGGGACAGCGTGACTTCTACGGGTTTGGGTTTCATTGCGCAACGCGGACTTCGCCGGCCGGTGGTGGAACGCGGACTTCGCCGACCGGTGGTGGAACGCGGACTTCGCCGACCGATTGTGGAACGCGGACTTCGCCGCGTAGGGAGTGCGACAGCGCCGCGGTGATGGTGACGTCGACCAAACGGCCGACGAGCTGCGGCGGCCCGGCGAAATTCACCATGCGGTTGCTGTCGTTGCGGCCGCAAAGCTCGCTTGGGTTTTTTTTCGCCGCACCCTCGACCAGCACGCGCTGGGCGCCGCCGACCATGGCCTCGTTGATCGAGCGCGCCTGCCGCTCGATCAACGCCTGCAATCGCGCCAGGCGCTGCTGCTTTACCTGCTGCGGGGTGTCGTCGGCGAGTTCCGCCGCCGGCGTGCCCGGCCGCGGGCTGTAGAGGAAGGAGTAGGAATCGTCGAAGCCGATTTCGGCGATGAGCTTCATGGTCGCTTCGAAATCGCGCTCGGTTTCGCCGGGGAAACCGACGATGAAGTCCGATGAAATCGAGATGCCTGGGCGCGCGGCGCGCAGCCGGCGGATGATGGACTTGTATTCCAGCGTTGTGTAGCCGCGCTTCATTGCCGCGAGCACGCGGTCCGAGCCCGACTGCAGCGGCAGGTGCACGTGGCCCGCCAGCTTAGGCGTGCGAGCGTAGGCGTCGATCAGGCGCTGGGTGAATTCCTTGGGATGCGAGGTGGTGTAGCGGATGCGCTCGATGCCGGGAATTTCGGCGACGTATTCCAGCAACAGCGCGAAATCGGCGCTGTCGCGTGAGCCATCCTTTCGGTCGCCGCCGATTGTCCCGCGATACGCGTTCACGTTCTGGCCGAGCAGGGTAACTTCCTTCACGCCTGCGAGGGCCAACTCCGCCACTTCGGTGAGCACGTCCTCGAACGGGCGTGAAACTTCCTCGCCGCGGGTGTAGGGAACGACGCAGAAGCTGCAGTACTTGCTGCAGCCCTCCATGATGGAGACAAAGGCCGAAACGCCCGCCACTCGCGCCGGCGGCAGCCGGTCGAATTTCTCGATCTCGGGAAAGGAGATGTCGACTTGCGGCTTGCCCGTGCGCCGGCGCGCCTCGATCAGGGCGGGCAGGCGGTGCAGGGTCTGCGGACCGAATACCACATCGACGTAAGGCGCGCGCGCCACGATGGCTGCGCCCTCCTGGCTCGCGACACAGCCGCCTACGCCTATGAGCAGGCCGGGACGCTGGCGTTTCAAGTGCTTCACGCGGCCCAGGTCGTGGAACACTTTTTCCTGCGCCTTCTCGCGCACCGAGCAGGTGTTGAACAGGATGACGTCGGCCTCAGCCGGATCGGCAGTGGCTTCCATGCCCTCGGCAGCGGCGAGCACGTCGGCCATCTTGGCCGAGTCGTACTCGTTCATCTGGCAGCCGAAAGTCTTGATGTAGAGCTTCTGCGCCATAGTCACTCTGGCTTTTTGTCGGGTGCGGCGGCTTCTTCGGCGGTAAGCACCCAGACGCGGTGTATCTGGCCCGTGCCGTCGAGCGTGTATTTCACCAGCGCGCCGGGCGGCAGGCTCATCGGCACGATGATCAGGTTGTCCCGGCTGCGGATCTGCGCGCCGGCGGACAGGCGCATCTGCTGACCGTCGATTTCGACGATGGTGTCCTGAAGGTGGACGATGTTGCCGCGCTTGGCGCCATCCGGAATCTGTCGCACCTGCGCCATGGCGGCCAGCGGCAGGGCAAGGGCGCAGATCAGCAAGGCAAGCAGCTTTCTTCGCATGGGACCACACCAGACCGGTGATTCGAGACCAGGGATTATAAACGATGCCCCCGCGCCGAGCCATGAGCGAGCGCCGCGCGCGCCCGGCGCTGACGCGGTGGACATCGCGCAATAGAAAGACCACAATATAGTAATGGGTATTGGTGCGCATCCCGGTTGATAGTGTGTTGCAGCGTCAATGCGGGGTGCTTTATGATTTTTAACCACGAAAGGGAATAAGAAAATGAAGCTCGCGGGGATATTGGCTGTATTTGTAGCGCTGATGCTGTCGATCGGGAACGCCTTGGCGATTCCGGCAGGGAAAATGGAGTTCACCGGAGGGCCCATGGGCAAAGTGACATTTGATGCCAAGGTGCACGCGGACAAAGGGTTGAAATGCCCGGATTGCCATACGACGCCCAAGCTGTTTGCGATGAAAAAGGGTACCGACAAGCTAACCATGGCTGCCATGAACGAAGGCAAGTTCTGCGGTGCTTGCCATGACGGCAAGAAGGCGTTCAGCGTCAAGGCGCCGGCCGATTGCGTGAAATGCCATAAGAAATAGTTCCGCAAGGCCACAGCAAGAAGGGCGACATCGACTGTCGCCTTTTTTGTTGGTCGATCGCGGGAAACGGCAAGCAGAAAGCGCTTGGCGTGTTGGGCGGCAAGACCGGCCAAGAGGGGGATCTCGGAACGAAGCCGGAATCGAATTTAACTCCGGCCTAACCCCCGGCACCCAGGAAAATGGCCTTCGCTTGCGCAAGCCATAGATTGTTTGGTGGCGAATCCGTGATTCGAACACGGGACCTGCGGATTATGATTCCGTCGCTCTAACCGGCTGAGCTAATTCGCCAGGCGAAGGCGCGGATTATCCTCGCGCCGCACCGGGCCTGTCAAGCGAGCTCGCGCGCTATGCGACTGAATCCAGGAAGGAAACATTTCTGCTGGCGCGCTCGCGCTGCCTGCCTTGGACAGCGTGGCGCCGCCAGGCCATGAGTTTCATCTTTGCGGTGTTTGCGTTTCTTTGCGGCCTTTGCGTTTAAAATCCCCCCATGGACTTCGATATCGTCATCGTCGGCGCGGGTCTGGTGGGCGCAAGCTTCGCCATGGCGCTGCGCGGCGCCGGGCTCAAGCTGGCTCTGGTAGAAGCGCAAACGCCGGTTGCCGCCGGCGATACTTGGGACAGCCGCGTCTATGCCATCAGTCCGGGGAGCGCCGCGTTCCTGGACGGCCTGGGCGTATGGAAACGGCTTGATCGCGCGCGCATTTGCGCCGTGCACGAAATGCTGGTCCACGGTGATCGCGCGGGTGCACTGTTACAATTTTCCGCCTACGAATCGGGTGTCCCCGAACTCGCGTGGATCGTCGAGAACCGCCAGTTGCAATCCATGCTGTGGCAGGGGCTGGAGCACCAGCACAACCTCGAACTCGTCTGTCCCGACCGCTGCGAAACCCTGCAACTGCGCGATGACGCGGCGGAACTCACCCTGGCCAGCGGCAGAACCCTGCGCGCCAGGCTGGTGGTCGCCGCCGACGGCATGCATTCCTGGGCGCGCCAGGCTGCGGGGATCGCGGTCGAGCAGAAGGCCTACGCTCAGATGGGCGTGGTGGCGAATTTCAGTTGCGCCAGAGCGCACCACAACACCGCCTACCAGTGGTTCCGCGACGACGGCGTGCTCGCTTACCTGCCGCTGCCGGGGCAGCGCATGTCCATTGTATGGTCTACGCCCGATGCGCACGCCGCCGAGCTTCTCGCGCTGCCTGCCGATGCGCTTTGCGCCCGGGTGGCAGAGGCCGGCAAGGATGCGCTGGGGAAGCTCGACTTGCTGTCTCCGGCGATGCAGTTCCCGCTTGCGCGGCTGCGCGCGGCGCGTCTTGCCGCGCCGCGCATCGCCCTGATCGGCGACGCCGGCCACGTGCTGCATCCTCTGGCGGGGCAGGGCGTCAATCTCGGCTTTGGCGATGCCGGGGCTCTGGCCCGGGTGCTGCTGCAGCGTGAATTATTTCGCGATCCGGGTGAAATTCGCCTGCTGCGGCGCTATGAGCGCGCCCGTGCCGAAGATATACTCGCGCTTGCCTGGGTGACCGACGGGCTGCAGCAGTTGTTCGCCGCACCCGGCGGCGTCGCGGCGAAATTGCGCAATGCCGGATTGAACTTAACCAATGGCTTGCCGGTCGTAAAGAATCTGCTTATCCGCCGCGCCTTGGGCTGAAGCCAAAAAGGAAAAACCATGTTGAAACGCTTAGTAGTTCTCGCGTTGCTCGCGCCCGTTTTGGCACTGGCGCAGGCCGCCGAACCCGCGGGCAAGCTCACCAGCGAGGCCATCATCAAACGCACCCTCGAAGGCCGGCTGGGCGGGGTCAAGGTCGATGCGGTCGCGAAGACCCCGTACCTTGGGCTGTACGAAGTGCGCCTGGACAACGAGATTCTCTACACCGACGAGAAGATGAATTACATTTTCAGCGGCAACATCATCGACGGCAAGAGCATGCAGAACCTGACCGAGAAGCGGCTGCGGGATTTGTCCGCCATCAAGTGGGAAAACCTGCCGCTGGATGCCGCCGTCAAGACCGTGCGCGGCAACGGCAAGCGCACGCTGGCGGTTTTCTCCGACCCCAACTGTCCTTACTGCAAGCGTTTCGAGAAAGACCTGGCCAACGTGGACAACATCACCATCTATACTTTCCTTTACCCTATTTTGTCCGAGGATTCGCACGAAAAATCGAAGGCAGTCTGGTGCTCGGCCGACAGGTCCAAAGCCTGGAGCGCGCTAATGCTGAGCGGCACGGTGCCGACGGCCGCGCGTTGCGACACGCCGATCGAGAACAACCTGGCGCTCGGGCGCAAGTACCGCGTCAGCGGCACGCCGACCCTCGTATTTGCCAACGGCGAGCGCGTGCCGGGTGCAATTCCGCAGGCGCAGCTGGAAAAGCTGCTCGCCGACAACTCAAAATAAAGGCTGAAATTTT
>Ga0208587_1000511_pt1 | contig 21185 bp, 17 predicted proteins | sample NGESurdeep092012_7_FD_184472 | JGI IMG/M metagenome (GOLD analysis project Ga0208587, IMG submission 184472) | Arctic peat soil microbial communities from Barrow, Alaska - NGEE Surface sample 210 deep-092012 (SPAdes) | ecosystem: Environmental > Terrestrial > Soil > Wetlands > Peat ...
CGCGCCGCCATCCAGCGCGTCCTGGCGCGTGTGAAGTAGCGTAGCCTTCCAGGCTGCCACGTCGGCGTCCTTGCCGACGTTCTTCGAAGCGTGCCGGTACGAATACAGGCATGGCAGGCGGGACGCCTACGCTACGGTGCTTAACGCGCCGGCGCGCAGCCGAAGGTTACCGTCAGCGACACACTGCGCGCCGGCAGCAGCGTCAGGATGTCGTTGGGCGATGTCGCGGAACACTAATGCGCCGGACCGGCCGCCCGGTGGTGCTTCGGCCTTCGCATGATGAAGAGGAACGGCAGCACCAGCAGGAACACGATCGCCATCGCCCGGAACGTGTCCACGAAGGCCAGCATCGCCGCTTGCCGCTGCACCGTGCCCCATAGCGCGACATAGGATTGCGTCGCGGCCGCCGCCGGGTCCCCGCCGTGCGTCATCATGGCGCTCTGCGTACTCCTGAAGAACCCCTGGGTCTGCGCGTTCAGCAGGCTCACGTGTTCGCCCAACCGGAGCGTATGGAATTGCTCGCGGCGGAACAGGAACGTAGTCGCCGCGGCGATTCCGAAACCGCCACCCAGATTGCGCATCAGGTTGAACATGCTGGTGGCGTTCCCCATCTCTTCCTTGGGGATGGGGTCCATCGTGGCCGTGGTCAGAGGCACAAAAAGCATCGCCAGCGACGCCCCCTGTACGAACTGGGGCCAGAAAATATCCCAGTAGCCGGCGTTCAGATTGAGGTTGGAAAGCTGATACAGCGTCCACGAGGCGCCGATCAGCCCCACGGCCAGCACCTTCCGTGGGTCGAAGCGCCCCAGCACCGTCCCCACCAGGGGCATCATGAGGAAGCTTCCCAGACCGCGCGGAGCCATTGCGATCCCAGCGTCGAGCGCCGAGTAGCCCAGCATGGTTTGCAGGAAGATCGGCAGCAACAGCAGGCTGCCGTAGAGTATGAACCCGAGCATGGTCATCAGAAAGACGCCCGCCGCATAAGTTCGGTCCTTGAAGACGCGCAGTTGGACCACCGGGTCGCGGGTATAGATCTCGTGCACCACGAAGAGAATCAGCGCCGCCAGAGATACCACCGTGGCGATCACGATCCAGTTGGCGGCGAACCAGTCATCCTCCTGTCCTTTATCCAGGATCACTTGCAGCGCGCCCACCCCCAGCGCGAGCATTCCGATGCCCCAGTAATCGATGCCGCGCTTCTGCCGCCGGATGTAGGGCGGATCGAAGATGAACAGCCGCGTCATGATGACCGACGCCAGGCCGACCGGCAGATTGATATAGAAGACCCACCGCCAACTGAAGTTATCCGTCAGATAGCCGCCGATCACGGGGCCGAGCATCGGCGCCACCACAATGCCGAGTCCCCAGAACGCCATCGCTTTGCCGCGGTCCTGGGGCGGGAAGGCCTCCAGCATGACCGCCTGTGAGAGAGGCTGAAGCGCCCCGCCGGTAGCGCCCTGCACCACACGGAAGAGGATCAGCATGGGGAGCGAAGTGGCCAGTCCGCAAAGGAAACTCGCCGCGGTGAAGCCGAACACGGCAGCCAGCAAGGTGCGCTTGCGCCCGAAGTAATTGGCGATCCAGCCGGTCATCGGCAGAATGATGGCATTGGCCACCAGGTAAGAGGTCAGCGCCCAGGCGGCTTCATCCGTGCTGACGGAGAGACTGCCCGCGATGTGCGGCAGCGAGACGTTGACCACCGTCGTGTCCAGCACCTCCATGAAGGTGGCGAACATGACGGCAGTGGCGATGATCCACGGGTTGACTTGGGGTCGCGGTTCTGCGGTGGACGGCATCCGGTATCTTGCTTCCATAATGCCGCAAAACAGGCACCCAAAGAAAAACCGCCTGTCGGGGCCTGTGCTTTCGCCGTCCCGAGCAACTTTCGCCGGGCGATGTATAATATACAGCGTGAAGCGGACCCAGCTTTATCTGGACGAGCAAGACTGGGCGGTGTTGCAGCTCAAAGCCCGGCAATCCGGCCTGACGGTATCCGAGCTGGTGCGGCGCGCAGTTCGCGAGAGTTACAGTGGCTCCACCGAGCGGCGCAAGCAGGCAATGCTGGCCTTCATCGGCATGCGCGAAAAGCGTTCCGGCCTTCCCCCGACCGAGGCTTACGTCCGCAAGATGCGATCCGGCAGCAGGTTGGAAAGGTTGTCGAGCTAGTGCCCGTCCTGATCGATTCGGATGTCCTGATCGAGGTCTCACGGGCAAGAAACACCGAAATTCTGACGGCTTGGCGCAGCTTGGCGGATTCCGAAGAGGTCCTGCTTTGCTCTCCCGTAACGGTTGCCGAACTTTGGCAGGGAGCCAAGCCCGCCGAACACAGCCTGCTCAACGGGCTGTTCTCGACCCTCCTGAGCACGCCTATCGATCACGAAACCGGCCGGATGGCGGGCGATTTCCTCAGAACCTACCGCAAGAGCCACGGCGTGGAACTCGGCGACGCGTTGATCGCGGCCGGCACCCTCCTACACAACGCGGAACTCTGGACGAGAAACCGCAAACACTATCCCATGCCCGGCCTGCGATTTTTCGAGGCCTGAAAACCAACCAGCACATCCGGCGAGTTCTGGAGTTCTGGTGCCCGGTTGACGCCTGTTTTGGCAGGATGCTACCCTAAGCTGCTAAACAATTTTCGACGCGTTTCTCCTTAACAAAGTCATGGATGCCATGTTGCACGCCTTGGGCGGAATACTGCTGAGAGCAGTGCCGACCTTTCTGCTGGTGATCGTGTTGCACTTCTATCTGAAGAGCATCTTCTTTAAACCACTGGAAAAGGTGCTGCACCAGCGTTATGAAGCCACCGAGGGCGCGCGTAAGTTAGCCGAACAGAGCCTGCAACAGGCAGCCGCTAAAACCGCCAGCTACGAAACGCAGTTGCGCACCGCCAAGGCCGCGATGTACCAGGCGCAAGAGCAGTTGCAAAAACAGCTACAGGAGCGCGAAGCCGCCGCCGCCGCCGATGCTAGAAAGAGCGCCGGCGGGGCGGTCAAGCTGGCCAAGACGCAACTGGCGGCCGACGTCGAAGCCGCCAAAACCAGCCTCGCGGCGGATAGCGAATCCCTCGCCAACCAGATTGCGGAAACCATCCTGCGGCGGAACGCGGCATGAGACGGCTCGCGATGGTTACCGTGGCGCTCGGCCTCGCCTTCACCGGCAGCGCAGCTCTGGCCCAGGAGCACGAAGGCGGCCAGCAGAAAGCCGGCGTCGAAAAAGAAGAAAGCTTCGCCGAAAAGCACGAGCTCGAACTCAAGTGGGCCAATTTCCTGCTCCTCGCCGGTGTGTTGGGGTACTTCATCGGCAAGAACGCCGGACCCTTTTTTGCCGCCCGTTCGGCGGGCATCCGCCAGGACATGGACGAATCCCTCCGCCAGCGTCAGCAGGCCGAAGCCAAGGCCGCCGACGTGGACCGCCGCCTGGCCGACCTGGAGGAGGATATCGCGGCGCTGCGCGGCCACAGTGAAGCCGAGGCCAAGGCTGAGACGGAGCGCATGGCGCAGCAGACCGAGGCGGAAATCGCCAAGATCCAGGCTCATGCCGAACAGGAAATCGCTTCCGCCGGCAAGGCCGCGCGCATGGCGTTGAAGCGATATTCCGCCGAACTCGCCATGGGACTGGCGGAACAGAAGGTCCGCGCCCGCATGACCCCCGACACCGAAGACGCCCTGGTACAAGGCTTCGTACGTAATCTGAAGTAGTAATGTGACATGACACTCTCTGCCGTAGCCACGCGATACGCCAAAGCGCTGGCGGACGTCACCACCGCCGCCGCCGGCCTGCGCCCGGAATTGCGTCCAGAGGACGCGCTGAGCCAACTGCGCGCCTTCGAAAGCGCCCTCGCGGCTTCCCGCGAACTGCAGAACGCGCTGACCACGCCCGCCGTCCCGGGTAGCCGCAAACGCGCCGTCGTGGGACGCATCGCGGATCTGCTCAAGCTCTCGCCCATCGCACGCAATTTCTTGTTTGTCCTGATCGACCACCGGCGCATCGCGCTGCTCGGCGCCATCCTGCACGCCTTCGACCTGATTGTGGATGAGCGTCTGGGCTTCGCCCGGGCCGAGGTATCCTCGCCGCGCGAACTCACCGAAACCCAGCGCGGCGCCATCAACGCCCAACTGGAACGCATCACCGGCAAGCGCATTCGCATGCGTTATGCGGTGGACCCGGCGCTGATCGGCGGCGTGGTGGCGCGCATCGGTTCCACGGTGTACGACGGCAGCGTGCGCGGCCAGTTGCAAACGCTAGGGCGGCGCCTCGCCACGGAACGATAATCGGAAGGAATTATGGCTCAAATTCGAGCGGACGAAATAACCAGTATTCTGCGCCAGGAAATCGAGAACTACGAGCGCGCCATCGACGTCTCCGAGGTCGGCTCGGTGATCTCCGTCGGCGACGGCATCGCCAGAATCCACGGCCTCGAAAAGGTCATGTCGGGCGAGCTGATCCAGTTCCCGCACGACGTGGCCGGCATCGCCATGAACCTGGAAGAAGACCAGGTGGGCGCGGTGCTGCTCGGCGATTTCACCGAAATCAAAGAGGGCGATGAGGTCCGCCGCACCAAGCGCATCATGAGCGTCCCGGTGGGCGAAGCCCTGCTCGGCCGCGTGGTCGACGCCCTTGGCGTACCCATCGACGGCAAGGGCCCCATCAACACTACCCAGTTCAGCCCCATCGAGCGCCTCGCCCCAGGAGTGGTCGCGCGCCAGCCCGTCAAAGAGCCCATGCAGACCGGCATCAAGGCCGTCGATGCCATGATCCCCATCGGCCGCGGGCAGCGCGAGTTGATCATTGGCGACCGCCAGACCGGCAAGACCGCACTCGCCCTGGACGCCATCATCAATCAGAAGGGCGGCGACATGATCTGCATCTATGTCGCCATCGGACAGAAGCGCTCCACCGTGGCGCAGGTGGTCAAGACCCTGGAAGACCACGGCGCCATGGAGTACAGCATCGTGGTGGTGGCCTCGGCCTCCGACCCCGCCCCCATGCAGTATCTCGCGCCTTTCGCCGGATGCGCCATCGGGGAATACTTCCGCGACTCCAAACGCCACGCGCTCTGCGTCTACGACGATCTTTCCAAGCACGCCGCCGCCTATCGCGAAATCTCCCTGCTGCTGCGCCGTCCGCCGGGGCGCGAAGCCTTCCCCGGCGACGTCTTCTACTTGCACAGCCGCCTCCTGGAGCGCGCCGCCAAGCTCAACGACGAGAACGGCGCCGGTTCGCTCACCGCCCTGCCCTTCATCGAAACCCAGGCGGGCGACATTTCGGCCTACATCCCGACCAACGTGATTTCGATTACCGACGGGCAGATCTTCCTCGAAGCCGACCTGTTCAACAGCAACCAGCGGCCCGCCATCAACGTGGGTATCTCGGTCAGCCGCGTCGGCGGCAACGCGCAGACCAAGGCCATGAAGTCCATCGCCGGCAGCCTGCGTCTCGACCTGGCGCAATATCGCGAACTGGCGGCATTTGCCCAGTTCGGCAGCGACCTCGACAAATCCTCCCAGCAACAGCTCAATCGCGGCAAGCACCTGGTCGAGATCCTCAAACAGGACCAATATCAGCCGCTGCCCATCGAAAAGATGACTATGATTATCTGGGCCGGCACCAAGGGGTATCTGGACGATCTTCCGGTCGAGATCTGCCGCAAGTTCGAAGCCGAGTTATACCGCTTCGTGGACAACGCGCACCGCGGCGTGCTCGACGAAATCCGTACCAAGAAAGTCCTGGATGAGGAGCTCACCGCCAAGATCAAGGCCATTATCGAAGAGTTCAAGTCTCGCTTCGTGGCGGAGAACCCAACGGCACAAGCTCATGCCTAGTTTGATCGATATCCGGCGGCGCATCCGCTCGGTCAAAAATACGCAGCAGATCACCAAGGCCATGAAGATGGTTTCGGCGGCGAAACTGCGCCGTGCGCAGGACCGCACCATCGCGTCACGGCCTTACGGCGCGCTCTTGCGCAAGGTGCTCGGTAACGTGGCGGCGGCCATCTCCGGCGACGAAGATGCGGTCGAAAACCCGCTGCTCGCGCGGCGCGACGAGAAGCGCATCCTGCTCGTCCTGATCACCGCCGACAAGGGCTTGGCCGGCGCCTTCAATACCAACCTGATCAAGGGCGCGCAGCGCTTCCAAACGGAACGCCCTGGCGTCGAAGTCAAGTTCGTGCTGATCGGCCGCAAGGGGCGCGATTTCTTCCGCAAGCGCGCCGCCATCGTGGCCGGCGAGCATGTCGGCCTGGCGGCCAAGCTCCGTCACGAAGATACCGCCGCCATCGCGCGCCAAGCCATGGAGATGTTCCGCGCCGAGGAAATCGACGCGGTCTATCTGATCTACAACGAGTTCAAGAGCGTGGCTTCGCAGACCCTGACCGTGGCGCGGGTTCTGCCCGCCGAGCTGCCCCAGCAGGCGTCCCCGGTGGATTACATTTTTGAAGAGTCGCCGGCCGAGATGCTCAACGAGCTGCTGCCCAAGTACGTCGAAATGGAATTCTACCGCGCGCTCTCCGAATCGTCGGCCAGCGAGCATGCCGCGCGCATGACCGCCATGGATGCGGCCAGCTCCAACGCGGCCGACATGATCGAGCGGCTCACCCTCTACATGAACCGCGTGCGGCAGAGCAGTATCACCAAGGAAATCATCGAAGTGGTCAGCGGCGCGGCCGCGGCCGAGTAAGGATATTTATGGCAACCTCCAACCCAGTGGTAGTCGGCAAGGTGGTCCAGGTGGCCGGTCCGGCCGTGGACTGCGAGTTTCCCGAAGGGCAGATCCCGCTCATTTACACGGCGATCCGCATCACCAGCGAAGGCTTCGACCCGCTCGATCCGATCGATATCATTTGCGAGGTCCAGCAGCACATCGGCGAAGGGCGCGTGCGCACCGTCGCGCTGCAGCCCACCGAAGGCCTGGTGCGCGGCATGCAAGCCATCAGCCTGGGGCATCCCGTGATGGTGCCGGTGGGCCCGGAGACATTGGGGCGCGTGCTCAACGTAATCGGCGAACCGGTGGACGAAATGGGACCGGTCAACGCCAAGAAACGCTATCCCATTCACCGCCCGGCGCCGTCGTTTGAAGAGCAATCCACGCGCCTCGAAATGTTCGAGACCGGCATCAAGGTCATCGATCTGATCGAGCCTTACCTCCGCGGCGGCAAAATCGGTCTGTTCGGCGGCGCCGGCGTCGGCAAGACCGTCATCATTCAGGAACTCATCAACAACCTGGCCATGAAACACGGCGGCGTTTCGGTGTTCGCCGGCGTCGGCGAACGCACCAGGGAAGGCAACGATCTCTGGCTCGAGTTCCAGGAATCGGGCGTCATCGACATCCACGATTACACCAAATCCAAGTGCGCCCTGATCTACGGCCAGATGACGGAACCGCCCGGAGCCCGCTTGCGCGTCGGCCTTACCGGCCTGACCGTAGCCGAGTACTTCCGCGATGAGGAAGGCCAGGACGTGCTGCTCTTCATCGACAACATTTTCCGCTTCACCCAGGCCGGTTCGGAGGTTTCCGCGTTGCTCGGCCGCATGCCGAGCGCCGTCGGATACCAGCCCAACCTGGCCACCGAAATGGGCGAATTGCAGGAGCGCATCACCTCCACCAACAAGGGCTCGATCACCTCCGTGCAGGCCATCTACGTGCCCGCCGACGATTACACCGACCCCGCCCCCGCCACCGCCTTCGCCCACCTCGACGCCACCACCAACCTCTCGCGCGATATCGCCGCGCTGGGCATTTACCCCGCCGTCGACCCGCTGGCTTCCACCTCGCGCATTCTGGATCCCCTCGTCGTCGGCCAGGACCACTACCAGGTGGCCCAGATGGTCAAGGGCACCTTGCAGCGCTACAAGGATCTACAGGACATCATCGCGATTCTGGGTATCGACGAACTCTCCGACGAAGACAAGCTGATTGTGGCGCGCGCGCGCAAAATCCAGAAGTTCCTCTCCCAGCCGTTCCACGTGGCCGAGCAGTTCACCGGCTTCAAGGGCAAGTACGTCCAGCTCGCCGATACCATCAAGGGCTTCCGCGAAATTGTCGAAGGCAAGCACGACAGCTTGCCCGAGCAGGCATTCTACATGCAGGGAACCATCGAGGAAGTACTGGAGAAAGCGGCGGAATTGCAGAAGGCGTAGGGCTTATGACGGATGCTGCCATGGCGGACACTCTCTCTCTCGAAGTCGCCACACCGGAGCGCGAGTTGGTGCGCGAACCGGTGAGCGAGGTGCAAGTCCCCGGCAAGAGCGGTTACATGGGGATCCTGCCGGGCCACGCTCCGCTGATGGGGATACTCGGCATCGGCATGCTGACGTATGTATCCGTCTCGGACGGCAAGAAGCGGTATCTCTCCATCCACCAGGGATTCCTGGAGGTGCTCGAAGACCATGTTCGCGTGCTCGCCGATGTGGCCGAGCGCGCCGAGGAAATCGACGCGCAGCGCGCCCGGGCGGCGCTGCAACGCGCTCAGCAAGAGGGGTTGAATCCCGCCCTGGGTGTGGATCCGGGCGCTGCCCTCCTCGCCATGGCGCGCGCCCAGGCCCGTCTTGAGGCGGCGGAACAAAAGTAGCCCCGGCCGAGCCTGTAGGCGGCTGCCATGCAACCCGAACAGCCCGTCCAACACGTAGTCCTTATCCCCGCTTACCGGCCCTCCCCCGGTCTCGTCGATCTCGTCAGCGACCTCTCCGCCCGCGGCATGCGCGCCATCCTCCTGGTGGACGACGGCAGCGGACCCGAGTTCCGCGAAATCTTTGGTCAAGCCTCTCTGTTCCCAGGGGTCCAGATCCTGCGCCACGCCGTCAATCTCGGCAAAGGCGCGGCGCTCAAAACCGGCATCAACCACGCGCTCTGCGTCTTCCCCGGTTTGATCGGGATCGTCACCGCCGACGCCGATGGACAGCATCATCCCGAGGATATCGTTCGCGTCGCGGCCAGCCTGCGCGAGCATCCCGGCGCGCTCGTCCTGGGCAGCCGCACCTTTGACGCCGGCGTGCCGTTGCGCAGCCGTTTCGGCAACATCCTGACGCGCAAGCTGATGCAGACGCTGATCGGCGGCAAACTACAGGACACGCAGACCGGACTGCGCGGCATTCCCACTGCGCTGGCGGCGCGCCTGCTGCGCGTCGACGCCCGCGGTTACGAATTCGAACTGGAAATGCTGATCGCCGCGCGCCAGGCGGGCGTGGCCCTGGTCGAAGTCCCCATCCGCACCATCTACCAGCCGGGAAACCAATCGTCGCACTTCAATCCGCTCACCGACTCGATGAAGATTTACTTCGTCCTGCTGCGCTTCAGCTCGGTCTCGCTGATGGCGGCGCTGCTCGACAACTTGATCTTCTACCTGGTCTGGAAGCGCACCGGCCACATCCTGGGTGCCCAGGTCGTAGCGCGCCTGGGCTCCGTGGTCTTCAACTACACGATGGTGCGCGCCCGCGTGTTCGCCTCACGGGAAGCCCACCGGGTGCTGCTGCCCAAGTATCTGCTGCTCGTGGTCTCTAGCGGCACGGTGTCGTATTTGGGAATTCAGTTTCTCACCGCGCGCCTGGGCGTGACGGCGATGCCCGCCAAGTTGTTCGTGGAGACCCTGCTGTTCGCCGTAAATTTCGCCGTGCAACGCATGTTCATCTTCCACGGCAGCGAGGGAAATGGCGAGGACAAGGCCGCGCGCCGGCCGCGCGCGCCATCGGTCCGCTTCTACACCTGGCTGATTCTGGCGGTGCTGGCGGTGCTGGTCGCGCTCGAAATCTACGGCTTCCGCACCAGCCACCTGTTTTCCCAGGAGATCTGGGATCCCCAGGGGCGTGCGCGGCTGCCCCAATTCGCCGCGCTCTACCTGGCCGCCGCCACAGCGCTGCTGATTCTGGCGCCGTGGATTTTTGCCGGCCTCGCGGCAGCCCTGCTGGTGGTGTTGACTGCGATTGCCATCGGCCCGGCCGCCTTGCTGGCGGTGGTTTTCTTCCTGATTTCCGCATGGTCGCTCGGCGGTCTGGTAACCTGCCTGGTCCCTGCCAAACTGGTGGGGCGGACCCCCTGGTCCGCGCGGGTCCCCCTGGACCCGCTTTTGGCCGACGGGGGCGTCGTCCCCAGAGGGGACCCCAGGACCGGGGGTCCGCCCCACCTGCTCTCCATCCTGCTCGGCATGTCCATCTACATCTTCCTCATGCCGTTTGCGGCGCGCCTGCCGGTAAATTACGCGTGGGTGTACGCCCTCGTCCTGGCGCTCCCCATCCTGGCGGATCTGCCGCGTGTCCGCCGCCAGTTTCCCGCTTGCCTGCGTCTGCCTGCGGCCGTTCCACTGCGCTCCTGGGGCGAGCGCCTGGGATGCGCGGCGTTCCTCTTTGTGCTGACCACTCATTGGTTCGCCATGCTCAAGCCCGAGGCCAGCGCGGACGGCCTTTCCATGCACCTGGCAATTCCGGCGAACCTCGCGGCCCATCACGTGATGACCTTCGACCCCGGACGAATTCTCTGGGCGGTCATGCCCATGGGCGCGGATTTCACCTATTCGATGGTCTACCTGCTGGGCGGCGAGATGGCCGCGCGTCTGCTGAACTTCGCGATTCTGCTGGTGCTGCTCGGCCTGCTCCACGCGGCGGTGCGCCGCTCGGTTTCGCCCGGCGTAGCGTGGCTGCTGGTGACCCTCTTCGCCACCACGCCGATGGTGCAACTGGTCACCGGCTCGCTGTTCGTGGAGAATCTGCTGACCGCGTTTCTGTTGGGCATGATGACGGCGCTCTGGCGCTTCGGCGAGTCCGGGGAACGCCGTTTTCTCTACCTGGCGGCGGCGCTCGGCGGCACCGCCATGGCGACCAAATTCGGCGCCATTGCCTTCCTCGTGCCCGCACTCGTCTGCGCAGCGGTCGAAATTTGGCGCCACCGGAAGCAGAGCGGCGCCCGCTGGGGACTCGCCCTCGGACTCCTGCTGCTGGCGGCGGCTCCGCCCTACGGCATCGCGTGGCTCAAGACCGGCAATCCCCTCTTCCCATTTGGCAACGCCAGGTTTCACTCGCGGCAACTCGATCCCAAGGCCGAGTTTCGAGACCTCCGCTTCCGCGACCCTCTCACCTGGAGCACGCCGTACGACCTCACTTTCCGCACCAATCGCCACTATGAAGGGCAGGCCGGCTCGTTTGGTTTTCAGTACCTCGTGCTGGCGCCGCTCGCCCTTCTGGCGCTCTTGGTGTCGCCGCGCCGCCCGGCGGTGGGCGCGGCCGTGGTCTCGATCACCGCGATTCTGCTGACCCTCACTTCGGAGCCCAACGCGCGCTATCTCTACCCCGCGCTGCCCTTGCTGTTCGTGCCGTTTGCGGCGTTGCTCGGGTGGGCGGCAGCCCATCGGCGCGTGCTGTCGCGCGCCCTCCTGGCGTTTGCCATTGCCTGCGCCGCCATCAACGTGTATTTTCTGCCCGCCTCCAGCTATCAGCACAAGGATCTCTACGGACCGTTCACCCCGGGCCAGCGGGAAGTCTACATTGGCCAGACCGCGCCGATCCGCAACGTGATCGCCTGGTTCAACCGCGCCCATCCGCAAGCCGCCGTGCTGCTCACCCAGGACAGCTACATCGCCGGGCTGGGCGGCGAGGTCTACGAAAACCACTGGCATCAGTACAACATCATGGACCAGATCCTGCACGCTGAAGGCGTGCAGGGCATCCGCGGCTTGCTGGACCAATGGAAGGTGCGCTACCTGATCGCGCGCAAGCCCACCGCCAGCAGTTACGCGCGCCCGCTGGCATTGCGCGAGTTGCTCGATCAGTGCACCATCGCGGAATACGCGTTCGACGAGTTCTTTGTGGCCCGCCTGGAGCCCGTATGCCGGACGGCCGCGACGCCGCTGCCGGCGGATTCGGTTCTGACCGCCAAACCCGGCACCTACGACGATTTCGATCCGGCGATCCTGCTGCTTGGCGATTGGGAGAGAAGCGGCGGGTTCGAGCAAGCCTTCCAGCACACCGTCAGCTACACCGATATCCCAGGCGCCGAGATCCGGTTCGCATTTGAAGGCAGCGAGTTGACCTATGTCTTCACCAAGGCGGCCAACCGCGGCATCGCGGCCGTCACCATCGATGGTGACGGCAAGGGCCGCATCGACCTGTACTCCGTGGATCCCCAGTGGCGGAGTTCCGTCCGGTTCGCGGGCCTGGGCGGCGGCAGGCATCTCCTGGTGATTCGCGTCACCGGCGAGAGCCGCGCCGGCGCCACCGGCAAGTTCGTGGATCTGGATGCCCTCGAAGTCAAGTGACTGCTCCATACTAAGAATATGAGTTCACTTCCCTCGCCGCATTTGATGACGCCGCTCGCTATCCGCGAGATTACCCTGCGCAACCGGATCGCGGTTTCGCCCATGTGCCAGTACTCCTCCGAAGACGGGTTCGCCAACGATTGGCATCTGGTACATCTGGGCAGCCGCGCGGTGGGCGGCGCCGGGCTGGTTTGCCTGGAGGCCACGGCGGTCGCTCCGCGCGGGCGCATTTCGCCGGCCGACCTGGGCATCTGGAACCCCGAGCACATCGAGTTTCTGGCCCGCATCACGCGCTTCCTCCACAGCCAGGGCGCGGCGGCGGGCATCCAACTGGCGCACGCCGGCCGCAAGGCCAGCACCCGGCGGCCGGGGGAAGGCAGCGGTGGTTTGCTGCCCGAGGCCGAAGGCGGCTGGCAATCCGTGGCCCCCAGCGCCGTGCCGTTCCGCGCCGGAGACCCTGCGCCGCACGCGCTCTCCAAAGCCGAAATTCACGCGCTGGCCGATGGCTTCCGCGATGCCGCGGCGCGAGCCCTTCAGGCGGGATTCGACTTGGTCGAGATCCATGGCGCGCACGGCTATCTGATCCACCAGTTTCTCTCGCCGCTGAGCAATCGGCGCACCGACGAATACGGCGGCACGCTGGACAACCGGCTGCGTTTTGCGTCGGAAGTGACCGAAGCGGTGCGCGCCGTGTGGCCCGCGCGCCTGCCGCTGTTCTTTCGGATTTCCGCCACCGATTGGGTTCCGGGCGGCTGGACCGCCGATGACTCCGTGTACCTGGTGCGCCGCCTCCAGACATTGGGTGTCGATCTGGTGGATTGCTCGTCCGGCGGCAGTACGCCAGATGCGGAGATCCCGTTTGGGCCCGGATATCAGGTCCGGTTTGCCGAGCGCATCCGGCGCGAGACGCAGATGCGTACCGGTGCCGTCGGCTTGATCACCACGCCGCGGCAGGCCGACGATATCGTGCGCCACGGGCAGGCCGACCTGATTCTGCTGGGGCGCGAATTCCTGCGCGATCCCTACTTCCCGCTGCATGCGGCCAGCGCCTTGGGCGGGAAGCCGGCGCCTCCGTTGCAATACGCCCGCGCCTTTTGAGAGTATACCCAGGGGAAATCGCTCCCTTAGGGTCGCGGCTCTGACGGAGCCGCGATGCGCCAATCAGAGCCGCGACCGGGGTACCCTCTGGGTCGGGAGCGATCGCCTCGAAATACCAGATCCGCTCCCAGGCTCTCGGAAAACACAAAAGGCGGCCTGCCCGTGCCGGGCAGGCCGCCTCAAATCCTGCTCCGCAGGAATGTCGAACCGATCTAGGTGGCGGAACGCTTCGCGACCACGTCGGTCGTAACCGGCGTGCCATCCTGACCGTTGCGGGTGATCTTCAGCTTCAGTTCGTCGCCGCTGAGCACGCCATCGTACTTGGTCACCATGGTCGTGCCGTTCATGTCGCGCTTTACGGTGAAGGAGATGTTGTTGCCATCGATCTTGCCGTCGCTAATCGCGATCGGGTCGCCGGCGCCGCCGCGGCCGCCCGCGGGCATTGTGCCGGTCAATGTGCTGCCATCGGCCTTCAGGGTGATGGTCACGGGACGACCGGGGTTACCACCGCGGCCGGGCTGTTCAAAGGTCCACTTGCCGGTAACGTCCGCCGCCATTAGCGCGAAGGATGCAGCCAGCAGAATCGTCATTACAAAAAGCAGCTTTTTGGTCATAGTGTCCGATAGGGCGCTTCCCGGGAGGTGGATGTTACCCCTCCCGGTGGCGTGCGGGCCTCCTTAGCTCTCCCTAAGGTGCGGCAACTTGCCACCATGCGGACTACCCCCGGGTTTATTTGATTGATTTAACAGCACTTAACATGTCCCACAACCTGGCCACCGGCGTGCGATTGTATAGACCAGAAGAAGTACGCTTCCGTCCAAAATACCGGACTTCACATATAGATATAAGCTGAAAGTTACTTAATGTTGACCACCCGAACACGAGCCGCCAAGATCGCCTGGAGCCTGGCGATCGTTGTGGCCGCCGCTTCGGCCGGCATCCTGGTGGACTGGCAGGCGCCCGGCATCGGCCGCTACACCCGGGACTGGCTGATGCGCGCCCGCGGCCCGCTGCCGGTTCCCGAAGATATCGCGATCGTGGCCATCGACGAACCCAGCATGGCGCGCTTCGGCCGCTTCCCGTGGTCGCGCCAGGTGATCGCCCGCACCATCGACGCGCTGGCCGCGGCTCACCCCAAGGTGATCGCGCTCGACGTCCTCTTCACCGACCCCACCACGCAGGAAGACGACGACAACCTGGCGCGCTCCATCGGCCACGCCGGGAACGTGGTAGTGGCCGCGCAACTCACCGATTCCCCGGTGCACGGCGGACCGTCGCGCTGGCTGCCGCCGCTGCCCGCCATCGAACGCGCCGCCGCCGCCGTGGGGCATGTCAACGCGCAGACCGAACTGGATGGCACTGTGCGTCAGGTGGCCATCCGCCTGGCAGACGATAACGGCCGCTCTTACCGTGCCATGCCGGTGGAGGCCGTGCGGATTGCCGACGGCACACCCGAGGAAGGCATCACCGATGAGCAAAACGCGCTTCTGGTGGGGGCGCGCACGATCCGGCTCGACACGGCGCCGCCCGCCATCGCGATCATCCCCTCGGCATCCACGCGAGTGTTGCACGGCGGCCGCGTGACCATCGACTACATCGGCCCCGCGGGCTCCTTCGGTCCGGTCACTTACAGCCTCTCCGATGTGGTCGCCGGGCGCGTGCCGGCCGAAAAACTCCGCGGCAAGTTCGTCCTGATCGGCGCCACCGCCGCCTCCCTGGGTGATCGGGTCGCCTCGCCGTTCGTGCGCTACACGGATGCCCGCGCCGATCAACACGGCGCGCTGATGCCGGGCGTCGAAGTGCTGGCCAATGCCATCCACGTCATTCTGAGCTCGCGGTACTACACCGAGTCTTCCGACCTGGCGGCGTTTCTCTGGGGCGCCACGGTCGCGCTGCTGACCCTCCTGTTGCTCGAATGGGCGCAGGGCGGCCGGGAGTTTCTGAAGCAACTGGGCGTGCTGGTGGGAATGGCGGCGCTGGTGGTTCTGGCGAGCTACCTGGCGTTTCTCAAGCTGCTGTTCTATCCTCCCATGGTGGCGTGCCTGGTGGCCTTCGGCTGCGCCGGCCTGCTGGGTCTGTTGCGGCGATCCCTGGTGGCCAGCGCGCGCCTGGACGCCAACATCGCGGAACTGGCGCTCTCCGGCGATCTGCTGGCGCCCGCCGGCCCCGGCATTCCCGGCCCCTACCATTGGGCGGAAGGCGGTCCGGTCTCTCTCTCACGCGGCTGGCTTCCCAAGGGCCTGGAATGGAAAGCGCGCATTCTGAGCGATCTCAACGCCCGCCTGCTGGATCGCGCCAAGTTTGTCAACTTCGCGCTGCGCTCCGTGGAGGACGGTCTGCTGATCGCCGATCCCGAGGGGCTGATCACGTTTGCCAACCGCAGCGCCGGCGCGATTCTGGGCGTGCCCGCGCGCGGCCTGGTAGGGCAGAACCTGACCCAGCGCCTGCCCGGTTCGGTGGACCCGGAAACGCTCACACGACTGGCAGCCGAACGCGGCCACTTCGAGCGCGAAATCGCCATCCGCGGCTTGCGTACGCTGCAATACACGCTCCGCCTGGCGGCCGTCTCCGCCGACGAAAAGGGCGACGGCCCGGTGCTCGGCATTGTGGCTTCGCTTTCCGACGTCACCCGGCAATACGAACTCCAGCAGACCAAGAACGACGTGATTTCGCTGGTCTCCCACGAAATGCGCACCCCACTGACCGCCATCCAGGGCATGACCGAACTGCTGGCCGCCTACGATGTGGAACCGGTGCGCCGCCGTGAGATGAACCTGGCGATCAACGATGAGGTCAAGCGCCTTACCCGCATGATCGCGGGGTACCTCGACATCACGCGCCTGGAGAGCGGCGCCACCGCCATGCGGCTCTCGCCGGTGCGTGCGGAGAGCCTACTCGAACGCATCCTGATCCTGCTCGAACCGGTGGCCGCGCAGCGCCAAATCAGCCTGGCGGGCAACTTCCCGGCCGATCTGCCGCCATTTCTCGCCGATGCCGACCTGCTTTCGCGCGCCGTCGAGAATCTGGTCTCCAACGCCATCAAGTATAGCCCCGACGCGACCGCCGTCACCCTCTCGGCGCGCGCCGAGGAAGAGTATGTCGCTCTCGAGGTGGCCGACCACGGATACGGCATTCCCGAGGCCGATCTCAAGCGCGTATTCGAAAAGTTTTACCGCGTTCCGCGCGTGCAGGACGCCGGTGTGCCGGGCACCGGTCTCGGCCTGGCGCTGGTTCGCGAAATCGCCGAACTGCATCACGGCTCGGTCACTGTCAGGAGCGAAGTCAATCAAGGTTCCACCTTCACCCTGCGGATTCCCCGCAAGGAGGCCCGCCAGGAGTCATAACATGTCCATTCAGTCTCATATTCCGATCGCCTTCGTAGAGCAGCCTTTTAGGCTGGGGTGCCCTCTGGGCCGGCCCCATTCGTGGGGGCATGTTCGCGGCCGCCAGGAGTCATAACATGTCCAATCAGTCTCATATTCTGATCGCCGACGACGAGCGCTCGATTCGCCTGATGCTTGAAACCGGCCTCACCCTGAACGGTTTTCGCGTGACCAGCGCGCGCAACGGGCGCGAGGCCCTGGAGGCCGCCTCCGCCGGCAGGTTCGATGCCGTGCTAAGCGATATCTACATGCCCGATCTGGGCGGCCTGGAGCTGGTGGATGCGCTGCGCGCGGTGGACCCGAACCTGCCCATCGTCCTGATGACCGCTCAGGGTTCCCTGCAAGTGGCCGTGGAAGCGGTCACCCGCGGCGCCAGCGATTTCATCGGCAAGCCCTTCGATATCTCCGCCGTGGTGGACTTGCTGCGCCGCCTGTTGGAGGCGCGCCGCGAAGCCGACGCCGTTCCCGTCTCCGCACCGGATCTCGAACTCACGCAGGCTGGCCTGGTGGGCCGCAGCGCCCCCATGATCGTGGTTTACAAGTTGATCGCACAGGCCGCCCGGACCGAAGCCGCGGTACTCATCCTGGGAGAATCCGGCACCGGGAAGGAACTCGTGGCGCGCGCCATCCACGACTTCAGCTCGCGCCGCTCGCGTCCGTTCCTCAGCGTCAACTGCTCCGGCCTCACCGACACCCTGCTCGAAGCCGAACTCTTCGGACACACGCGCGGCGCCTTTACGGGCGCCACCGCGGAACGCGCGGGACTCTTTGAAGCCGCCGATGGCGGCACGCTCTTCCTGGACGAGCTGGCCTCCACCAGCCCCGCGTTTCAGGCCAGCCTGCTGCGCGTGTTGCAGAGCGGCGAAGTGCGCCGCGTGGGCTCCACGCAATCGCGCCGCATGAACGTGCGCGTGATCGGCGCCAGCAACGCTCCGCTGCGCGATCTCGTGGCGGCCGGCAGTTTCCGCGCCGACCTGTATTACCGGTTGAGCGTGCTCAGCATCGAACTGCCCCCTTTGCGCGGCCGCATCGGCGACGTGGAACTGCTCACCGGTCACTTCCTTAAGAGCTTCCGCGACGCCGCCGGTCCCCCGCTGCATCTCACCCGGGAAGCCGCCGAGGCGCTGGCCGCGCACACCTTCCCGGGCAACGTGCGCGAACTGGAAAACGCTCTGCGCCGCGCCGTGGCCCTCTCCTCCGGCGGTTTGGTGACCATCGATTGCCTGCCGCCCGAAATCGGCGCCCGCCGCGCTAAAACCGCCGTGGCGGAACGTCCCGAACTGCGTCTCATCGCCGACCGTCCCAACATGGAGGAACTGCAGCGCCGCTATTTGCAGCTTATCCTGGAAGAGACCGGCTGGAACCGCCGCCGCGCGGCCGCCGTCCTTGATCTTGACCGCCGGACCATCCAGCGGCTGATCGCCCGCTATCAGTTGCACGGGGCGGCAGACCCCGAAGGCGAGGCCGAACTGGAGACGGAGGAGGAATCCACGGAAAGGCACATGGATATCGCGTGAGAGAGCGGAAGTGGGGCGTCCCGTATGGATGCCCAGCCCCGATGGTCGCGTTCACCTGCGCGCTACTCAGCGCTTTCTCTTTGCACGCCCAATCCACGCCGGTGGTCGCCCGCGCCGCCGGCGTGACCGGCCAGGCAGTCCTCCTGACGCCCGGCCTGGCGCCCCTGGCGCTGACCGCCGGCTATATCCTGAACCCCGGCGACCGCATCGATACGCGCGGCGGCGGGCGCGTGGTGATCGATCTCAGCGACGGCAGCATGGTGGTGGTCTCGCCCGAGTCCATCGTGACGCTGAAGGACTACCGGGCGGCGGCCTCCCTGCGCGAGCTTTTCGGCATCACGCTGGGCATGGTGCGGGTCAGGATCAACCACTTCGCCGGCAAGCCGAATCCCTACCGGATGAACAGCCCCACCGCCTCGATCGCGGTCCGCGGCACCGAATTCAGCATCGAGGTGGACGCCGAGGGCACCACCCAGGTGGTGGTTTTCGAAGGCGCGGTGGAAGTGGTCAGCCTCACCAATCCGGAACGCCGTGTACTGATCGAAGCGGGCCGCGGCGTGTTGGTACAGGCGGGTCAGGATTTCCATCTCATAGGCGCCAACCCGGCGCAACCGGGTAACCGCGACGCGGCTGACCGCAACGGCCAACCGGATCGGGCTAAACCGGTCCAACAGGCCGCTGCCCGCGCGCCGGAAGGGCACTCAGACGGCCCGCAACCGCCCAGTCCGGGCGCTCCGCCCCCGCCTCCAGCGCCCACTCCGCAAGCCGTTGCCGCGCCCCCGCCGCACGGCGAACGCGACGATACGCCGCGCGCTACCGCCAGCACCTACGACCGTTATCTCGCGGGCCTGGCCGATATCGCTCAAGTGCCGTTTCTGTTTCGCTTCAACGCCTTTCCCGAAGCCCACCTGGACAGCCTGGAGAACCCCGCCTACGCCACCGAATTCCGCCGTGCCGAGGGGCGCGTCTTCATCCTGCCGACGTTCCGCGGCGCGCGTACTCTTCAGGAATACCAGTCCGCCTTCGGTCCGGGCGGCAGCCTGCCCAGCGATTACAGCGTCTCGCCGCAAGTTTCCTTCTTCGCGCCCGCCGGCGGATTCACCTTCGGCGGCAGCGCCGCGGTGTCGCGCGTGGGCAACACCACGCTGACGGCGACGCCGAATTACCAGCCCGGCACCCTGGAGCACAATCCGGAGTCCTCGGCCCAGACCAGCGGCAGTTCCAGCGGCACGTTCTACTCCGGCGCTTTGGTGGTGGCGCGGCGCTTTGGCGCCAACAGCTTCGGTGTGGAATTGGCGTCTTTGAAGGGAACTGGTGGTATCTCCAGCGTGTCCAGCGAAGCCATGGGACCCGGCCGCCTGGCCGAGGAACGCAGCCAATCTGGCAGCGACATTTCACAGACGCGGCTCACCGCGGGCTTCTCGCGGGACCTTTCGCGAAGCGTAAAGCTGGGCCTGTTCTACCGGTATGCCTTTATCCGCGCCGACGATTCCGATGTTTCTCACACCCTCAACGGTTTCCCGTTAGGCTTGAACGCTACGCGCACCGCGGGCCACTCCTCGGAGTTCGGGCTGCGCCTGCGCGGCCTCGCAACCCCGCGCCTTTCCTATGGTTTTGCCGCGGCGTGGCTCGGCATTTCGCTGCTCGACGGCATGAATCGCATCGCCACGGTGGATTCCCACGAACGCGACCGCGCGCAACGCGGAACGGTTGCGGCCGGCCTCGGCTACGCGCTCACCCGGAGTACCACGCTCAGCTTCGATCTGGCCGGCGGCAGCGCCCGCACCTGGGCCTCGCGCACCGAAGATGGCACGGGCGCGCTGCTCCAAAACGCCGTGGCCGGCAGCCACTTCGTATCCGCCCACGCCGCGGTGCAGAGCGACATTACGCGCCGGCTGTTTCTCACCGCATCGTTTCTGAACGTCTGGCAAGCGCACAATCTGAACGTCAACCTGTTCCCCGACCGGTTCGGCAATAGCACCAGCGTCGAAGACGCGTTCTTCCCGATGAATCCGGCCCCGGCGCAGTACGCCCCGCGCTTCTCCGATTTCGGCGCCGGCTGGCGATTCACCAGGAATCTCTTTGCGCAGTACGTGTATTCGACCGATTACGGCGCCAGTTCGGCCACTCACACCCTGATGTTGCGCTATACGTTTCACGGGCGCGATTAGTTAAGTTAGCTTGCAATTCGTGACAAGCGGCCCAATATCATTTACGCTGGAGAGAGAGCAGGAGTCTTGACCATGACCATGATTGAACTTCCCGACGGGCAGGCGGCGGCGCTGAAAGCGAAAGCGGCGGCGCAGGGCCTGACCCTCAATGCTTGGCTTGGCAAGCTGGCTGACGAAGGGACAGGGACAAAACTCAAGCCCAAGAAATCGGCGTACGGCCTGCTGGCCCAATACGGCCCCGGTCCTTCCGCCGAGGAAATCGACGAGAACCGCCGGGAGATGTTCCGCAGCTTCGGCGAAGACTTCTAATGATCGCTGGCGTCGCCGACACTCACACGGCCCTTTGGTATCTGCTAAAGAACCCACGGCTATCCGCCACGGCGCGGCAGTTCATGGATGACGCTGCCGCGGCCGGTCACGATATAGTTCTTTCGCCCATCAGCCTCGCCGAGATCGTTTACCTGGTCGAGAAGAACCGCCTGCCGGCGTCGGCCTATCACGAGTTGAAGAACGCGCTCGCCGAACGCGGACTACGTGATCGAGGAAGCGCCCTTCACAGTGGAGATCGTGGACGCCATGCGCCAGGTTCCGCGCGCCGATGTTCCGGACATGCCGGACAGGATTGTGGCGGCGACAGGCGTGTATCTCGGAGTGCCGGTCATCAGTTGCGACGGGCGCATTCGCAGTTCCAACGTTCACACGGTCTGGTGATTTCGGACAGGCTAATTCGTGCGCTATTCACCGCGCGGCGTCCCATGCTCTACCGGCCTCGGAC
>Ga0208587_1000514_pt1 | contig 21128 bp, 15 predicted proteins | sample NGESurdeep092012_7_FD_184472 | JGI IMG/M metagenome (GOLD analysis project Ga0208587, IMG submission 184472) | Arctic peat soil microbial communities from Barrow, Alaska - NGEE Surface sample 210 deep-092012 (SPAdes) | ecosystem: Environmental > Terrestrial > Soil > Wetlands > Peat ...
CATCGGTATATCTCACACCAAAGCAGGGGGACGAGCCCCGAAAACATGAATCTGCTGGTCAACGAGCCGACGCGGCGCCCAGGCCAACCGCTATGTCATGGACCCCTGATCATGGCCGCTTGGTGGAGTGCGAAGCCGTGGGCGCGGTTTCAGGTGTCGTCGTCAACGTCGAGGGCACCGCCAAACGACCCTCGACCCGTATGGCTGAACACGCTCCACGCGGCGATCACGTCCGCGGCGGCAGTTGAGGGCGTTCAGATGACGCGGGTTGCCAGCGGGGTATTCGGTTGCCCTTCTCGGGTGTAAGACTGCGCCGCAGACCACGTCGGCTTCGCGTGTTCTCACCGACGATGTCGACCAGGGGATCACGTCAGGAAGTCCATGATCCCGGACCCAGGCCCAGATGATGGGCTCAGGCTGACGGTGGGCGAGGTGTTATGCGCCCGGCGGGGTGTAGTCCACCGTCTGAGCGGCGGCACCGTCGATCTCCTCGGGTGTCACCAGGACAACCGTGGGCACACTGACCACCCCGCTGGAGTTTGCTGCCAGCCCCACCGCGGCGGCCGCCTTGTTGTCCGGGAGCTGCAGGACGGTGTAAAGGTCGTCACCGCCCCGACTTGCGCTCCCGGCCCGTTTCCTCGACAACTGCGGCTCTTGCTTTGGGCGTATCGCTGGGGCGACGCCTGCGGCATCAACGTTCGGTGAAGATCGGGGAGTGCTCGATCGGCGTCCATTTGAATTACTCGGCGTATCTGTCAAGCAGTTCGCGAGAGTTCATTTCCTCAAGTTCGCCCTTTGAATATTCCTGAGAGAACTCAAGCTGCGCTTGACTGGCTGTAACAATGGTGCTGGGTACTGTCGTTTCCTGCGTGATCGCGCTCATGATCGTTCCTTGTGTGTTGGTTTGATCAGCCATAGGTCTCTGCGTGGTGTCTGCACTGGCCGGGGCCGTCTTTCACGCTAGGCAGATCGACGCCGGATGGTGTAAGGCCGTCCATGATGTCGTGATAATCGGTTTCGCCGGGCCCTTTCGATGTATCGGGGATATCCCGGATGGACTCTCCTGATACCACGTTCTCCCCGTGCAGCACCGGTGAGAAGCCACCCAAGGTGCGGTGTTCGCCCACCTCGCCATTGCCTGCCTGGGTCCCGCGACAACAGGACGTTGCGCACCCCACACGAACAGGTCAAGGGCGGGCGGGGTGAACCGGCTACGGGCACGCGCGAGACCATGGCGCCGCGGCAACGAAACGATCTTCGTCGTCGCGTCGCCGGTTCCGCCAACGCTGCACACGCTCGCTGATGAATCGGCCCCCGTGGCGCAGCCGGTTGCTCCTTGGCGGCCAGCACCCAGTGCGTCGACGATGCGCGGGTGGCCGGTGTCCATCGCGACCTCGGTTGCAGGGCCCGGTCATTGACGCACGAGGCGGCGTATCCGCGACGTCGAGACAAAGGTGTCGCTGGTCGGTATTGACAAGGGATGCGGGGCAGGCGTGCTCGAGCGGCCGATGACGACGTGCCGTCCTCTGGCAGAGCACATCGCGGGGTAGCTTTGCCGGCTCATCGCTCCGTGCCGAGGACCAGCCCCAGTTCCAGGGCTATCTCGGCGAGTCGGGCGCGCTTCCGGTTCTGTGGGAGGTTCTCGATGCCGAACTTGTGAAAGAGCACACGCAGGTGGGTCTTCACGGCGTCCAGGCTCAGAAACAGCTCGCCTGCGATCTGTTGGTTGCTTGCCGGGCTCGCATAAGGACGAGCGTCCAGGTATGGCCGGCACAGCGCGACCAGGACCGATCGCTGTGCGTCGGTCAGCCGGGTGACCGCAGGCCGCATGCCGCCGGCAACTGTTGGCGGGCTCGTGGTCTGCGGCGGGGCGCAGAACGTCAGGACCGTCTCACCAATTCTGATCTTGTCGCGGTCGCGCAACCGCGCGCGGTGTGCCAGCCTGCGACCGTTGAGGAAGGTCCCGTTGCGAGACAGCCCATCGTCCACGATCGTCCACAGGCCTGCTACCCGCTGCAGGACGGCGTGCACCCGAGACACCTGGCCATCCTCGCTGAGGCACACATCAGCCGAGGACGCCCGACCGATCGTGACAGCGCCACCTTCTGGTGGCAGCGCCCAGCGCTGTTCCTGCCCCCACGCGTTGCGTCGGGCGAGGTAGGCATCATCATGCTCTGGTGCCGCACCGACCGTTTCGGCCCAGGCAAGCTTGTCCATTTCGGCCTCCCACCTTCGAGCATGCGCGTTGGACTTGCCGTCGTCCATGGTCTCGGCCCGGCATTGGCGGCGAGGTGGGCCGATACCGCACCTTGGGTGGCTTCTTTCAGGTGCTGGATGGGGAGAAGGTGATATCAGGAGGGTCCATCTCGGAGCTTCCCTGATAACACGAAAGGGGACGATCATGGACAGCTCACGAGGCCGCCTCATCCTGATGGTCCTTGCACCCGCCGTCTTGGGCCTGGGCGTCACGGCTTGCACACCGAGCACGAGCCAGACCCCGCAGGCCCCAGCTAGCTTCACCACCGCAACCGCAAGCCCGAGATCAGCCCCGACCCCCTCAACCCCCACGGGCAGCGCGACGGCTACCACCCCGACGCTGTCGACCACGGCGCCCGCGTCTAACGTGGCGGCCATCGGTCCAGTCTGGCCGATCGAGCCGCGCACGATCGCTGCTTCCCCCGGGCACGGCGCGGCGGTGCTGACGGCGGTCCGGACCGGGCAGCACGGCTCCTTTGAACGGCTCACCCTGCAGTTCGCCTCCTCATACGGCGAGGCCGACGTCCGCTACGTGCCCGTCGTGCACGCGGACCCCTCGGACAGGGTCGTGCCGCTGCAGGGCAGGTCGTTCCTGCAGGTCGTGGTCCACGGGGCCGTGGCCCACTGGCCGGCGACGCCCAGCAGGGCCTATGGCGGCCCGTCCACGGTGACGCCGGGGTATCCCACGCTCAAGCAGGTCTGCATCGCTGGCGACTTCGAGGCCGTGCTCAGCGTCGGCATCGGACTTGACCGGACGGCCGGCTTCCAGGTCACCCGGCTGCAGTCCCCGGACCGGCTGGTGGTGGACATCGCCGAGAGCCCGCCCTGGCAGATGTGGCCCGACGACAACCTCGCGATGGCCCGGGAAGTTCAGGCTGGGTCCTACCAGGGGCACATGCCCTGGCGCAACAGCGGCGCGAGCGTTGCCTGGTCCTACGCATTCGCCGTGTACGGATGGGCCAACCCGGTCGTGACGCGGGTCCCGGGCACCGACTCCTACGCCCTGGCCCAGCAGGGCTCGCCCGACCACGTCACGGTCCGGGCCGTGCCGCAGTTCCCCACGCCAGGCAGGAGCAGCATCTTCGAAATCGTCGACACCCGCTGAACCAGATCGCAGCAGGAGCCCAGTCTCAGGTCGGCAAAGGCAGAACAGTGCGATGCAAACGGCTCACCGCACGTAGGCGAGGCGGGCAGGCCCTGCACCGATGACAGTGATGCGCCGGCCCGAAGGCGCAGAGCTTGTAGACGTCCACTCGATGCCCGCTTGGAGGCTGAGCTTCACCATCCTGATCGTTTGGGGTGCCCATTCAAAGCTGGCCTCGTCGTTTGCGGCGATCGGATCCTCAACCCTCGACGGGGTCTGGCACCGGCAAGGGGCGACCGAGTAGCCCGTAGCCAACCCGCGTCATCTGAACCCACGCAACTGCCGCGATGAGGAGCAGCCTTCGCCATCTTGGTCACGCCCGCCGTGACAGGGGCGCGTCGCCCCATACAGAGCTGGCCGCCCGAGGTCACGAACGACCTCCCGAGGGGGGCGGGCCCTGGCCGGCCCAGACGGCCGCTGGCCACCGCCAGGAGGTTGGCTGGGCCGGCGGTGGAGCCCGTGGCTGGCGCTCGGCTCAGGGCCGGTGCCCGCGATCACAGACCGAGCGCGGCTGAGACCACGTCTCGGGCTTCAGCCTGAACCCTCGCCAGGTGCTCGGGTCCCTTGAAGGATTCGGCGTAGATCTTGTAGACGTCTTCGGTGCCCGAGGGCCGGGCCGCGAACCATGAGCTCGCCGTGGTCACCTTCAGCCCGCCGATCGGGGCGCCGTTGCCGGGGGCTGACGTCAGGCGTGCCGTAATGGGTTCTCCTGCGAGGGAATCAGCGGCGACATCCGAAGGGGACAGAGCTCCCAGCTTGGCCTTCTGCGCCCGAGTCGCCGGGGCGTCCACGCGAGCATAGGCCGGGTCGCCATAGCGTGCAGTGAGGTCGTCGTAGTGCGCGCTGGGGGACTTGCCCGTGCCGGCCAGGATCTCCGATGCGAGCAGCGCGAGGATGATCCCGTCCTTGTCCGTGGTCCAGACCGAGCCGTCGAAGCGCAGGAACGAGGCTCCCGCAGACTCCTCACCACCGAAGGCGGTCGAGCCGTCGAGCAACCCTGGCACGAACCACTTGAAGCCCACCGGCACCTCGTTCAGCGTCCGCCCGAGCGCGGTGGCCACCCGGTCGATCATCGACGACGAGACCAGCGTCTTGCCGATCGCGGCGCCGTGTGGCCAGCCAGGGCGACCCCCGCCATAGAGGTACTCGATCGCGACAGCCAGATAGTGGTTCGGGTTCATCAGGCCGGCGTCCGGTGTGACGATGCCATGGCGGTCGGAGTCGGCGTCGTTGCCGGTGGCGATGTCGTACTCGGACTTGCGCGCGATCAGCGATGCCATGGCCGATGGGGACGAGCAGTCCATCCTGATCTTCCCGTCCCAGTCCAGGGTCATGAACCGCCAGGTGGGGTCGACCAGCGGGTTCACGACGGTGAGGTCAAGGCGGTGCCGGTCGGCGATCTCGGCCCAGTACGCCACGCTGGCCCCGCCGAGGGGATCGGCGCCGATACGGATGCCGGCATCCCGGATGCGAGCAATGTCAACGACGTTGGGCAGATCGTCGACATAGGTGCCGAGGAAGTCATACGCGCTCGCGCCCGCCCGGGCGCGCGCGAACGGGATGCGGTGCACTCCCTGCAGGCCGGACTCGAGGTAGGCGTTGGCGGCGTTGGCGATCGTCGTGGTTGCCTCTGTGCCCGCGGGTCCGCCGTCGGGCGGGTTGTACTTGATCCCGCCGTCGCTGGGCGGGTTGTGTGACGGGGTGACCACGATGCCGTCGGCCAGCCCGGGACCGTCGAGTGCCTTGGCGCGGTTGGCGCCCAGGATCGCGTGCGAGACCGCCGGGGTGGGTGTGTAGCCGTCCCGGTCATCGACGAGCACGGTCACCTCGTTGGCCGCCAGCACCTCCAGCGCCGAGACCCAGGCGGGCTCGGACAGCGCGTGGGTATCTCGCCCCAAGAACAGGGGCCCGCTGTAGCCCTGGGCCGCGCGGTAGTCGCAGACCGCCTGGGTGATCGCCAGGATGTGCGTCTCGTTGAACGCGTTCCTCAGACTGCTTCCCCGGTGTCCGGAGGTCCCGAAGGTCACCCGCTGGTCGGGATCGGAGGGGTCCGGCGTGCCCGCGTAGTACGCGGTCACCAGGTGGGCGACATCGACGAGGTCCGACGGCGAGGCAACCTGGCCGGCGCGTGGGTCGTTCATCGCACTCCGTTCGTGGGCTTGCCGGGCTGGCTGGACGCGGGCAGGCTCGTGGGGTCCGGGTCGGCCAGGGGTTCGTCCGCGGCAGCGGGTTCCATGGTAGCAGCGGGCTCTGTGGTTCTGATGGGTTCTGTGGCTCCCGCGGGCTCCGCGGGCCAGTCCGGCTCGAGCCACAAGCCACCCAGCGGGGGCAGCGTGAGCAGGGCGGAATATGGCTGACCATGCCACGGCACGGCTTCGGCCTCGACCGACCCGAGGTTCCCGACCCCCGACCCGCCGTACTGCTCGGCGTCCGTGTTCAGGATCTCGTTCCATCGCCCGGCGTGCGGTAGCCCGAGGCGGTAGTCGTGGTGCGGTCCGCCGCTGAAGTTCACGATGCTGGCCACCGCCTGCCGCCGGCCGTCGGGGCCCGCCGACCCAAACCGGAGGAAAGAGAACGTGTTTCCGGCCGCGTCATTGGCGTCTATCCACGCGAACCCCTCGGCGACGCTGTCCAGCTCCCACAACGCAGGATGTGCGCGGTAGACCCTGTTGAGATCCTTCATCAGCGCGTGGATGCCAACGTGTGCCGGCTGGTCCAACAGCCACCAGTCCAGGCTGTTCGCGTCGGACCACTCGCTCTCCTGGGCGAACTCCGAACCCATGAAGATGAGCTGCTTGCCGGGATGGGACCACTGGTAGGCGAGAAAGGCCCGCACGTTGGCCAGCTTCTGCCACTGGTCACCGGGCATCCTGCCCACGAGCGAGCCCTTGCCGTGGACCACCTCGTCGTGGCTGATCGGCAGAACGAAGTTCTCGCTCCAGGCGTAGACCAACGAGAAGGTCACCTCGTGGTGGTGGTACTGGCGATGCACCGGCTCGTGGGAGATGTAGTCCAGCGAGTCATGCATCCAGCCCATGTTCCACTTGAGCCCAAAACCCAGGCCGCCCAGGTCAGTTGCCTTGGTGACGCCCGTCCAGGCGGTCGACTCCTCGGCGATCGTGACCACTCCCGGGACACGTTTGTAGACCGTCGCGTTGGTCTCCTGAAGCAGCTGGACGGCTTCGAGGTACTCGCGTCCGCCATAGATGTTCGGGAACCACTCGCCGTCCTCGCGGGAGTAGTCGAGGTAGACCATCGAGGCGACGGCATCAACCCGCAGGCCGTCGATGTGGAACTCCTCGAGCCAGTAGATGGCGTTGGCGACCAGGAAGTTACGTACCTGCGGACGGCCGAAGTCGAAGACGTTCGTGCCCCACTCGCGATGCTCGCCGCGCCGGGGGTCCGGGTGCTCGTACAACGCCTGACCGTCAAAGTTGGCGAGGGCAAACTCATCCTTGGGAAAGTGGGCCGGAACCCAGTCGAGCAGGACGCCGATCCCGTTGCGGTGCATGGTCTCCACGAGGTACCGGAAGTCATCCGGTGAGCCGAAGCGCGAGGTCGGCGCGTAGTAGCCGCTGACCTGGTAGCCCCAGGACGGACTGTAGGGGTGCTCCATGATCGGCATCAGCTCGATATGGGTGAACCCGAGGTCCTTGACATAGTTGACCAGGTGCTCGGCCAGGTCGCGGTAGCTGGAGCCCTGGCGCCAGGACCCCAGATGGACCTCGTAGATGCTCATGGGCCCGTTGTGCGGGTTCGTCGCCGCACGCCGGGTCATCCAGTCGCCGTCCTGCCACGTGTGCGCCGTGGCCGTCACCACCGAGGCGGTGGCGGGAGGCTGCTCGGTGGCGCGGGCCATCGGGTCTGCCTTGGCCCGTCGAGAGCCGTCGGAGCCGAGGATCTCGAACTTGTAGCGGGTGCCCTCGGCCACGTCCGGAAGGAACAGCTCCCAGACACCCGATGAGCCCAGCGAGCGCATGGGCGTGGCAGAGCCGTCCCACTGGTTGAAGTCACCGACCAGACGGATGGCGCGCGCATTGGGTGCCCACACCGCGAAGGAGGTGCCGCGAACGGGCCCCATGGGATCGTCATACTCACGCACATGGGCGCCCAGAACGTTCCAGAGCTCCTCGTGGCGGCCTTCGTTGATGAGGTGCAGGTCGATCTCGCCCAGTGTCGGCAGGAAGCGGTACGGGTCGTCGAGAACGTGCTCGATACCGTCGTCGTAGGCGACCCGAAGCCGGTAGTCCGGGACCGTCGGGGCCGCCAGGACGCCCACCCAGACGCCCTCGAACTCGTGGGCGAGCTCGACCACCGTGCCGTCGGCCGTCACGGCGACCACGTGGTCGGCCAACGGTTTGAGCGTACGCACGGTCACGGCGCCATCGTGGGGATGTGGCCCCAGGATGGCGTGGGGGTCGTGATGCTTCCCGGCGATCAGGTGCTCGAGATCGCGGCGGTTGACCGGCTTCACAGATGATGGCGTGCGGGGGCGGGTATCGCTGGTCACAGTGGAAGATCACTCCTTCGTGCGGCGGACAGTTGCGCTATTGCGGCGGTCGGGATGCTGAGCCAGGTGGGGCGGTTCCGTGCTTCGTAGACCACTTCGTACAGGGCCTTGTCCAGCTCGAGTGCGTCCAGCAGTACGCCATCTTCACGGGGGTCGCGGCCGGCGCTGCTGGCATAACCGTCCAGGAACGCGGTCCGGGCCCGGGTGGCCCACGGTGCTGCTGAGCGTCCGGGGTGTTCCTGTTCCCAGGAGCCTGCGACGTAGTCGAACGACCGGAGCATCCCGGCCACGTCGCGAAGGGCAAGATCTGGCTGTGTTCGCTCGGCCAGGGGTCGCAATGGTTCGCCCTCGAAGTCGACAAGGACCCATCCACGGCCCGGCACGTCGAGCACCTGGCCGAGGTGGTAGTCGCCGTGGATCCGTTGCAGTGCAGGCCATCTGGCCGATGTTACCGCCTCGATCGACGCCTGGACCATCCGGTCGTGCTCAACGAGTGCGGGCACCTCGGACACGGCTGCGGCGTGGCGGGCCCGCATGCTGCGGGTCAGGGCGGCGACGTCGCCGGGGCTCGCGTCCCGCGTCCCCATGGCACGCGCCAGTGCTGCGTGAACCTGGGCCGTTGCCTGGCCCAGGCTGCGGGCCTGCGCGGTGAAGTCCGCGCCTGCGGCCACTGCCGTCAGGGCGACCCGCCAGGCGTCCTCGACCCCGGGGATGAACTCCGAAGCGAAGGCCAGGTGACCGGTGGCCACCCCGCCGGTGGCGGCCGCATCCGGCCACTGCCCGGCCACGGCGCCGACCGAGCTGGGCACCCGCGATGACCCTGCAGCGGCCAGGGCCGACTGGACCACGACGTCGGGGTTCTGGCCGTCCTGCAGAACGCGAAACAGCTTGCAGATCAACGGTTTCATGGGAGCGCCGAGGGTGTCCACCATGTCCATGATGATCGAGGTGTTGGACTGTTCGCCGACCAGGACGCGGGAGGCCAGCAGCTCACCCGGATCGGTCGTGGTGAGCCGATGGCCCTGCGCGGCGCTACCGCTGTGCCCGACGGGGATGGGCTGGCCCCCGTTGCCCCTGTCTGTGTCAGACTCCGCGGTCCCCTCGCCCAGCATCAGCGCCAGCAGCGCACTGGCGAAGGCTGGGTCGTGTGGTGCGTCGTAGAGGTACACGGTGCCGGGTATGTCATGGCCGTCGGGCTCCGCGGTCGCCACCAGTGCATGGTCGCCGCCGGCGAGCCGGTCGGTTCGAGCGGTCAACGGGACCTGGTAGGTCGTGGGAGTGGGACCGGACTCGTCCAGCAGGAGATGGACGCTGACGTCCACCTTTCCTGCTGGGTCGCGCAGTCGGAGCCCCCCGAGGTGCGTCAACTGCGGGAACCGTCCCTTGCCGGCATACCAGCGTTGCTGCGCCACCCACTGCGGCAGGGCCGCCATGATGGCGTCGGTCAGCTGTGCCTGCATCAGAACCGCCGGACTTCGATGATGTGGACCGGCTCGCCCTCGGGGCCGAGCCGGACGAAGTTGTTCTCACCCCAGTGCCATGACGCGCCGGTGATGAGGTCATGTGCCACGAAGGTGTCACCGGGGCGCAGGCCGAGCGCAGCCATGTCCAGGTGAACAGTACTCTCACGGGTCGCATGGGGGTCGAGGTTGGCAACCACCAGGATGACGTCGTCCCTGCCGTTGACGTCTCGGCGCTTGGAGAACGCCATGACGTTCTCGTCGTCCACGTGGTGCAGGTGCAGGTTGCGCAGCCACTGCAGAGCGGGGTGCGCCCGGCGAATCTCGTTGATCGCGGTGAGGTACGCAGCCAGGGACTGGCCGGCCTTGGGGCCGCCTTCCTCGTAGTCCGACCAGCGACGGTCCTTCAGCTGGTACTTCTCGTTGTCGATCTGCTCCTCGACCCCGGGACGTGCGACATCCTCCACCAGCTCGTACCCGGCGTAGATCCCGTACGTCGGCACCAGGGTTGCCGCCAGCGCCGCACGAGCCTTCCACGCCGTAGGCCCGCCGTACTGCAGGTAGGGCGGGAGGATGTCGTGGGTGGTCGGCCAGAACGAGGGACGCATGTAGGTGGCGGCCTGCCCCGCGAGCTCGGTGGCGTACTCCTCCAGCTCCCACTTCTTGATGCGCCAGGTGTAGTAGGTGTACGACTGCTGGAAACCGACCTTGCCCAGCGCGTGCATCATGGCCGGCCTGGTGAACGCCTCGGCCAGCCAGATGATGTCCGGCGCCACGGCCGCCACGTCGGCGATCAGCCACTGCCAGAACTGCAGCGGCTTGGTGTGCGGGTTGTCGACCCGGAAGATCGTGACGCCGTGGTCGATCCAGACCTGGATCACCCGCCGGACCTCGGCATAGATGCCGGCGGGGTCGTTGTCGAAGTTGAGGGGATACACGTCCTCGTACTTCTTCGGCGGGTTCTCCGCGCAGGCGATGGTCCCGTCGGCACGCATGGTGAACCACTGCGGGTGGGCGCTGACCCATGGATGGTCCGGCGCGCAGTTCAGGGCGAGGTCGAGGGCGACCTCCAGGTGCAGCCGATGTGCCTGGGCGACAAAGGAGTCGAAGTCGGCGAAGGTCCCCAGCTCGGGTGCGATGGCGTCGTGGCCACCGTCGGCCGATCCGATCGCGTACGGGGAGCCGGGGTCCAGCGGCCCCGCGCTCGGGGTGTTGTTCGGGCCCTTGCGGTTGATGGCCCCGATCGGGTGGACCGGGGTCAGGTAGACGACGTCGAACCCCATGCCCGCGATGGCGCTCAGGCGCCGTGCCGCGGTGACCAGGGTCCCTGAGGTCCACAGCCCCGTGCCCGGGTCCAGGGTCGCTCCCTCCGAGCGCGCGAAGATCTCGTACCAGGCGCCGAACAGGGCGCGTTCGCGTTCCACCACCCAGGGGTAGGCCCGGCCGGGGCTCACCAGGTCGCGCAGGGGACGGCGGCCCAGCTCGGCGCGGACCTCGGGGGACAGCGCCGGCTGCAGACGGGCCGGCGCGGGGCGGGTCTGGTCGCGCAGCGCAGCGATCGCGTCGGCGATCCTCGCGGCCTGGGCGGGCGGTCGGGCGACGTCCGACAGTACCCGGTCCAGGACCAGCGCGCCCTCGGCCAGCACCAGCTCGGTGTCCACGTCAGCCGCGATCTTGATCCTCGCAGCGTGCTCCCAGGTGCCGTACGGGTCCGACCAGCCCTCCACCCGGTATGACCACTGCCCGGTCCGGTCTGCGCTGATCGTGGCTGACCAGTGATCGAGCCCGGGGGTGAGCAACGTCATCGGCAGGTGCTGCTCGGCGCCGTCAGGGTCGGTCAGGACCACCGTGGCGCCGACGCCGTCATGGCCCTCGCGAAAGACCGTGGCGGTAACCTCGAACGGCTCGCCCACCACCGACTTGACTGGGAACGCGCCGCGCTCGACACAGGGGGCGACCTGCAGGACCGGAATGCGGCCGACCAGGGGTGGGGCGCCGGGGCGGGGTCCGCGCCGTGCTTGGCTGTCTGTCATCACAGCGAGGCTACCGGGTCGCGGTGCAGCGCGGCGCCATGGTGGTCTGCTTTGCGCGGCGATCCCCACCGAGCCTGGCTTGGCCCGGAGCAGACAGGGCCTGCCAAAGCCTGCACGACCTCACAAACGCGTCGCCTATGCTTCTGGATCGTGAAGGCTATCCGTCGCTTCAGCGTCCGCACCGTCCTGCCCGAGCCCATCAGCGCCCTGGGAGAGCTGGCCAGCAACCTGCGCTGGTGCTGGCACTCCGCCACGCGGGACCTGTTCTCCGAGATCGACCCGCAGCGCTGGGCCGCGGTTCGCATGGAGCCCGCCAAGATGCTGTCCGCACTGTCGGCCAAGGAGCTGCGCAGGCTTGCCTCGGACCCGGCATTCGTGGAGAAGGTCCAGGCGGCGGCCAAGAATCTTGCGGACTACCTGAGCGCTCCCCGGTGGTATCAGAGCTGGGCCGCCGAGGTCGAGGGGGGCGCACCTGCCAGCATCGCCTACTTCAGCCCCGAGTACGGCATCACCGAGGCACTGCCGCAGTACTCCGGTGGCCTGGGCATCCTCGCCGGGGACCACCTGAAGTCCGCCTCGGACCTGGGCGTGCCTGTCGTGGGTGTCGGCCTGTTCTACAAGACCGGCTACTTCAAGCAGTCGCTGAACCGCGACGGCTGGCAGCAGGAGACCTATCCGGTTCTCGACCCGGACGACCTTCCCCTGGCACTGCTGCGGGAGGCAGACGGAAAGCCTTGCATCATCACCTTCGACCTTCCCGGCGGCCGGGTCCTTCACGTCCATGTGTGGAAGGCCCAGGTCGGCCGGGTCCCGCTGCTGCTGCTCGACTCCGACGTCCAGGACAACGACGAGGCAGCCCGTGGCATCACCGACCGGCTCTACGGCGGCACCGGCGAGCTGCGCCTTCAGCAGGAGCTGCTGCTGGGCATGGGTGGGGTCCGGGCACTGCGTCTGTGGTCACGGCTGACCGGTGCTCCGGCTCCAGACGTGTTCCACACCAACGAAGGTCACGCCGGTTTCCTGGGCGTCGAGCGGATGCGTGAGCTGACCGCCCAGGGTGACATGAGCTTCGAAGAGGCGCTCGAGGCCGTGCGGGCCGGCACGGTCTTCACCACGCACACCCCGGTCCCTGCGGGGATTGACCGTTTCGGTGTCAACCAGATCCACCTGTACTTCGGCGGCGACAACGCGATCCCCGGCGTGCCCGCCGAGAGCCTGCTGGCGCTGGGTGCCGAGGACTACCCCGGTGGCGAGGCCGGCGTGTTCAACATGGCGGTCATGGGACTGCGCCTGGCGCAGCGAGCCAACGGGGTCTCCCGGCTGCACGGCGAGGTAAGCCGTCAGATGTTCGATGGCCTCTGGCCCGGGTTCGACGACGACGAGGTCCCGATCACCAGTATCACCAACGGGGTCCACTCCCGGACGTGGGTCGACCGCAGGGTCTTCGAGCTCGCGGCCAAGCACCTGGGGACCACCGATGTTGCCGAGCACGACGCGTGGGCTGGCATCATCGACATCCCTGGTGACGAGATCTGGGCTGCCAAGCGGAGCATGCGCGCCCAGCTCGTCCTCGAGGCTCGCCGGCGGATGAAGTCCAGCTGGCTCAAGCGTGGCGCGAGCCCGGCCGAGCTCGGCTGGATCGAGGACATCCTGGATCCTGACGTGCTCACCATCGGTTTCGCCCGTCGGGTCCCGACCTACAAGCGGCTCACCCTCATGCTGAGCGACCCCGTCCGCCTGAAGAAGATCCTGCTGGACCCCAAGCGTCCGGTCCAGCTGGTCATCGCGGGCAAGAGCCACCCGCACGACGAGAACGGCAAGAAGCTCATCCAGCTGCTGGTGCGCTTCGCGGACGACCCGCAGGTGCGTCACCGCATCGTCTTCCTGCCGAACTACGACATCGCCATGGCCCAGTACCTCTACCCGGGCTGCGACGTCTGGCTGAACAACCCGCTGCGCCCGTTCGAGGCGTGCGGGACCTCCGGCATGAAGGCAGCGCTCAACGGCGGGCTCAACCTCTCGATCCTGGACGGCTGGTGGGACGAGTGGTTCGACGGCCAGAACGGCTGGGCCATCCCGACCGCGGACGGTGTGCAGGATCCGGACCGTCGCGACGACCTGGAGGCGGCCGCCCTCTACGACCTCATCGAGGGCTCGGTAGCCCCCCGCTTCTATGACGTCGACGAGGACGGGCTGCCCCAGCGCTGGCTGTCGATGATCAGGCACACCTTGGCCACCCTGGGCCCGAAGGTGCTGGCGTCCCGCCAGGTTCGGGACTACACGACCCAGCTCTACGGCCCGGCGGCCCGCGCGGGCTGGGCCCTGGAGGGGCATTCCTGGGCGGGGGCGCGCGAGCTGGCGGCCTACAAGGCCAAGGTCAGGGCCGGCTGGCCCGAAGTGCGGGTGGATCACGTCGAGTCCTCGGGGGTCGCGGACTCCCCGCAGGTCGGCGACGTCCTTCACGTGTGTGCGTTCGTGTCCCTGGGTGATCTGGCCCCCGGCGAGGTGCAGGTGCAGGTCGTGCACGGCCGGGTATCGGAGTCGGACGAGCTTCGAGACATCGAGACGGCGCCCCTGGCTTTCGCGGAGTCCTACGAGGGCGGCCGGCACCGCTTCGAGGGTGACCTCGTGCCGACCCGCACGGGAGCCTTTGGCTACACCGTCAGGGTCCTGCCCACCCACCCGGGGATGGCCAGCGCGGCTGAGCTGGGTCTGGTCGCCAACGCCTGAACCAGGCACGTGCGTCGTTCTAGTCGGGCTGCTCCCACGGTCGGGGCCGACCTGACGCAGGGTCCCGCGCGGTGCTGGTGGCGGCGTCCCCGGCAGCCGACGTCGCTTGCTGCCCGCGATTTTGTGGCGCAGGTTCGCGCTGGAGGTCAGCGGTTGCGGTGTGTGCGACCCTGGGCAAGGCCCAAGAACCGCCGCACCGGCTCCAGCCCGTCAACCCGCAGGTCGAAGTCGTGACGAACCAGGTCGGGCTCGTTCAGAGTCAGCTGCTGGCTGATGGCAAGCTCCCCGGGGCGCCGTTGTTCCCTGAACTGTCCGTTGGTCGAGTAGCCCACCTTCATGCTGACAGCCAGCGAGGCGGGGTTGTCGACGTAGGCCGCTGACTGGACTTCCTGCGCGTCCAGATGGTCGAAGACGAAGGCGCACAGAGTCTGTCGCATCATGGTGCCGATGCCCTGCCCCTGATGACCGCGCCCAAGCCAGGAGCCGGTCTGGCCGGTGCCCGTCACGAGGTAGTTCTCGGTGCGGAAACCTTGGACACCAACGGTGTCACCGCGCCAGCGGACGGTGAAGTCCACCGTCCAGCGGGCACGGGAAAGCTCGGCCCGGGTCCGCCAGTAGTAGCTGGCCATCGTCCGGCCCAAGTCCGCAGCGGGCGTGTCGGTCCACGGAAAGGTGAAAGGCATCGTCTCGGGTGCGTGAATGCCACCCGCAGCCATGCTGACAAGGGCGGGAATGTCCTCATCGCGCACGGGCCGAAGCTCGAGTGGTCCAGCGACGATGCGCAGTGCAAACAAGGGCCAGATCTCTTCGATCGCCGTGGGCTCGGTTTCACTCATGGTCGAGATTGTGCCCCGTCGCGGCCAGCGGCCAGCCCGACGGCTGGCCCGCGTGGCCAGCCCCGGCGCGTCCCCGCACGGCAGTGATCGCAGGGCCGGCTCGATGATTGCGGGACCGGGGCCTCACCCGGCTGAACCGGGTCAGCGTCCCATGTCTACCCACCCGTACCGCACATCTGCCCACCCGTGTCTGACCTTGTCGCTGCTGGGCAGGGCGCCCGACACCGCCACCGGCCGGCCCAGGACCTGGCGGTCACCGGTCCAGGCTGTAGACCCGCACCGATGCAGCGGTGACGGTGACGGCCCCGGCTTGTGCGGGGCCGGGGCAAGGGCGCGCGATGGCCGAGCTGCCCACGGCAGCCGCAGGCAGCTCCCACGCGCTGTCCCAGACCAGGCGGTAGGCGGCGCCGCCGCGGGGCGGCAAGGTCACCTCGGCGTCCCGGGCACCTCCGTGGAAGATGAGCAGCAGCGAGTCGCCGCCGACGTGGGTGCCGTCCAGGAACATCAGCAGCGTCTGGTTGTGGTGGTCGTCCCAGGTGTGGCTGCGCATCGGGTGCCCGTCCGCTGCGAACCACTGGAGGTCGACGACCCCGTCCGGGTGCGCCGGGCGCCCGGTGAAGAAGGTCCGCTGGCCCAGAACGGGACTGTCTGCCCGCAGGCTGGCCAGGAAGCGTGTGGTCGCCAGCAGGTCGGCCTGCCATGGCTGCAGGTCCCAGTCGAGCCAGGACACGCCGTTGTCCTGGCAGTAGGCGTTGTTGTTGCCACCCTGGGAACGTCCCAGCTCGTCGCCGGAGTTGATCATCGGCACGCCGCTGGCGAGCAGCTGGGTGGCCAGCAGGTTGCGGATCGAGCGCCGCCGGGCCGTCGCGATCAGCGGGCCCGCCCCGCAGCCTTCGAGGCCGTGGTTCCATGAGCGGTTGTCGTCAGGGCCGTCGCGGTTGGCCTCACCGTTGTGGCGGTTGCGCTTGTGGTCATAGGTTGTCGTGTCCGCCGCGGTGAAGCCGTCGTGGGCAGCGACATAGTTGATCGAGGCAGTGGGGCCCCGGTCGTGGGCGCCGAACAGGTCCTGGGAGCCGCACAGCCGGGTCGCCAGGTCACGGACGCCATGGCCAGGCTCGTGGCGGGCCGAGCGCTCGACGTCGGGGCCCCAGAACGTGCGCACCGCGTCCCGGAAATGGTCGTTCCACTCGGCGAAGGGCGGCGGGAACTGGCCGGTGCGCCAACCATGGGCCCCGAGGTCCCACGGCTCGGCGATCAGCTTGACCCGGGAGAGCACCGGGTCGGCCCGCAGCGCGACCAGGAACGGGTTGTCCGGGTGGAAGCTGTCGTCGCGGCCACGCCCGAGAGCCACCGCCAGGTCGAACCGGAAGCCGTCGACGTGGCACTGCTGCACCCAGTACCGCAGGGAGTCCAGGACCATCCGGGTGACCATCGGGTGGCGCAGGTCCACGGTGTTGCCGCACCCGGTGACGTCGAGGTCATGTCCGCGCTGGTCCAGGCGGTAGTAGGCGCGGTTGTCCAGGCCTCGCCACGACAGGGTTGCCCCGTTGCGGGCCTGCTCGCAGGTGTGGTTGTAGACGACGTCGAGGATGACCTCCAGACCGCCGGCGTGCAGCGCCTTGACCATGGTCTTGAACTCCTCGAGCTGGTCCTGGGGATCGCGGGAGGCGGCATAGGCCCCATGGGGTGCGAAGAACCCCAACGTGTTGTAACCCCAGTGGTTCACCAGTCCCCGGCTCACCAGCTCGGGCTCGTGGCTGAACGCGTGGACCGGCAGGAGCTCCACCGATGTCACACCCAGCGAGGCCAGGTGCTCGATGGTGACAGGGTGGCCCATCGCGGCGTACGTCCCGCGCAGCGGCTCCGGGATCCCGGGGTGGTTCTTGGTGAGGTTGCGCACATGCGACTCGTAGATGACCGTGCGTGCCCAGGGGACCTGGGGTCGGGAGTCGGCGCCCCAGTCGAAGCGGTCGTCGACCACCACGGCCCTGGGCACGCACGCGGCGCTGTCGCGTTCGTCCCTGACGTCGGGGTCGCCATGCAGCTGGGCATCCACGGCGTGGCCGAACACCTCCGGCCGCCAGGTCACCTGGCCCTCGATCGCCCGCGCATAGGGGTCCAGCAGGAGCTTCTCTGGGTTGTAGCGCAGGCCTTGAGCCGGTTGCCACGGGCCGTGGGCCCGCACCCCGTACCGCGCTCCGGCGCGGAGCCCGGGAACCGAGCCGAACCACGTCCCATGGGAGCGGCCGGCCAGGGTGAGCCTGCGCTCGCTGGCTCCGGTCGTGTCGCCGGCCTCGAACAGGCAGATCTCGAGCGCGTCCGCGTGACCGGCGTAGACGGCAAAGTCCACCCCGTCCGGGGTGAGGGTGGCCCCGAGCGCGGGAGGCAGATCAGCAGTGGTGCCCATGACATCAAGGTTAGGCATTGGTTACGTTAGGCACATGACCGATCCGACTTCTCTGCCGAACTTCCCGCCAACCCCTGATGATCACCCCCTTCGAGGACGTGTGCTCGACGCCTTGATCGACGAGGGCTTCGAGCCCAACATCGACCAGGACGGCGATGTGGCCTTCACGGTCCAGGACCAGCAGCTGTTCGTGCGCTGCATGGAGGGCGACTTCACCATCATGCGTGTCTTCGGGCAGTGGCAGGTTGGCACCGAGGTCCCGCAGGACGCCCTGAGCCAGCTCAAGGCCTGCAACGAGCTGACCCTGCGCCTGAACGTGGTCAAGGCCGGCATCGCGAACGGGACCCTGGTGGTCACCGGCGAGCACGTCATCGCACCGCAGACGGACCTGAGGGCACTGCTCGTGGTGACCACCCAGCTGGTCCTGTCGGCGGTCCACCTGTGGCACGAGACGGTCATGGGTCGGACTCAGGACGAGGGCGCCGGAACGGAGCAGGTATGAGCGGGCTCGTCCGGTTCGAGGTCGAGGGTGGTATCGGCACCATCCGTCTGCTGCGCCCACCGGTGAACGCGCTGAACTTCGAGATCCAGGATGGCCTGCACGCGGCCGCGCTGGAGGCCAGCGGGCGCCGTGACGTCGCCGCCGTGATCGTCTATGGCGGCGAGAAGGTCTTCGCGGCCGGCGCCGACGTCAAGGAGATGCAGGCCATGACCTACACGGACATGGTTGACCGCTCCGCAGCCTTGCAGGCTGCTTTCATTGCGATCGCCCGGATTCCCAAGCCCACCGTGGCCGCGATCACCGGCTACGCCCTCGGGGCCGGCTGTGAGCTGGCCCTGGCCTGCGACTTCCGGGTGGCCGCCGACGACGCCAAGCTTGGCCAGCCAGAGGTCGCCCTCGGGGTCATCCCGGGCGCCGGCGGCACCCAGAGGCTGTCCCGGCTGATCGGTCCGGCCCGGGCCAAGGAGATGATCTTCAGCGGGCGCCCGGTCCCAGCTACCGAAGCCCTGCGGATCGGCCTGGTCGACGAGGTCGTCGCCCCCGATGAGGTCTACGCGGCGGCGCGGCGCCGCGTAGAGGGCTACGTGGGTGGTCCCGCATACGCCATCCGCGCGGCCAAGGAGGCTATCGACCGCGGCCTGGAGGTCGACCTCGAGACGGGCCTGGAGATCGAGCGAATGCAGTTCGCCGGAGTCTTTGCCACCCGTGACCGTGACCTGGGCATGGCCGCCTTCGTTGAGCATAAGAAGGGCGGGGCTCAGTTCGAGGGCCGCTAGCAGGTTTGGCACGGCGGAGCCGCGACTGTGGGTCTAGCCTGTGTTCCCGGGGCACTGAGCGTGTCGTGCATCACGGCGCCGGCGCTTGCGGCGCCCATGGGTGCCAAGATGTCCCGAAACCTCAAGACATATTTCCCTATGAAGGGGGACGAGCCAGCGATGAACATCGTGGTCTGTGTCAAGTACGTGCCCGACGCCACGTCGGACCCCACGTTCAACGAGTCGGATAACACCACCGACCGGCTGGGTGTGGACGGTCTGCTCTCTGAGCTGGACGAGTACGCGGTCGAGGCAGGCCTGAAGCTGGCCGAGAGTGCTGCCGAAGAAAGCAAGGTCACCGTCTTGACCATCGGCCCGGACAAGGCCGCCGATGCCATCAAGAAGTCCCTGCAGATGGGCGCCGACGCGGGGGTGCACGTCAACGACGAGGCGATCCACGGGTCCGACGCCGCGGCGACCTCGCTGATTCTGGCCGAGGCCGTGAAGAAGATCGGCAACCCGGACCTGATCCTGACCGGCATGGCTTCCACGGACGGGGTGATGGGTGTGGTCCCGGCAATGCTCGCCGAGCGTCTGGGCCTGCCCCAGGTGACCCTCGCCTCGGAGCTGACCGTCGCTGGTGGCACTGTCACCATCCGACGCGATGACGACGTGGCCTCGGTGACGATCACCGCGTCGCTGCCGGCTCTGGTCTCGGTCACCGACCAGATCAACGAGCCGCGCTACCCGTCCTTCAAGGGCATCATGGCGGCCAAGAAGAAGCCGGTGTCGACCTGGTCGCTGGCCGACCTCGGCATCGACGCCGGCTCGGTGGGCCTGGCCGGGGCCTGGACCACGGTCGAGTCCTTTGCCAAGCGCCCGCCCCGCGCGCAGGGCCAGATCGTCACCGACGATGGTGACGGCGGCACCAAGCTTGCCGAGTTCCTGTCCGCGAACAAGTTCGTCTGAACCGACCAGACCCAGATTAGGAGAAACGCACATGGCTGAAGTTCTTGTTCTGGTCGAACACCTCGAAGGCGTGGTCCGCAAGACCGCCCTGGAGCTGCTGACGATCGCCCGCCGCCTGGGCGAGCCGTCGGTGGTCTTCATCGGGCCCGGGGCCGACGCCGCCAAACAGACCCTGGCGCAGTACGGCGCCGAGAAGGTCTACCGGGTGGAGTCCGCTGATGTCACGGACTACCTGGTGGCGCCCAAGGCCGAGGTGCTGGCGGCGCTTGTCGCCTCGGCTGCACCGGCTGCGGTCCTGATCACCTCCACTCCCGAGGGCAAGGAGATCGCGGCCCGCCTGGCGATCAAGACCGGGTCCGGTCTGATCACCGACGCGGTCGACGTGCAGGCCGGCGACGCTGGCACCGTGCGCACGACCCAGTCCGCGTTCGCGGGCGGCTTTGCCGTGCAGGCGAGCGTCACCAAGGGCACGCCGATCATCACGGTCAAGCCGAACTCGGCTGCGCCGGAGGCGGTCGCCGGTGCCGCGGTGGAGCAGGTGCTGCAGGTCCCGATCTCCGAGGGCGCCAAGGCGGCCCGGATCACCGACACCCAGCCCAAGGCAGCCTCAGGCCGTCCCGAGCTGACCGAGGCCGCGATCGTGGTCTCCGGTGGTCGCGGCACCAGCGGTGACTTCTCCAAGGTCGAGGAGTTCGCAGACTCCCTCGGCGCTGCTGTCGGGGCCTCGCGGGCCGCGGTTGACGCCGGGTGGTACCCGCACGCTAACCAGGTCGGCCAGACCGGCAAGCAGGTCTCCCCGCAGCTGTACGTCGCGGCGGGCATCTCCGGTGCGATCCAGCACCGCGCCGGCATGCAGACGTCCAAGACGATCATCGCGGTCAACAAGGATGAGGAGGCCCCCATCTTCGAGATGGTCGACTTCGGTGTCGTCGGTGACCTGTTCACGGTCCTGCCGCAGGCCACCAAGGCGGTCAACGCAGCAAAGGGCTGACCTCGCCACCGTCGGCACCCACGTAGACTCACTGGGTGCCTGACTCCTTTGTGTATCTCGACCATGGCGCGACCACGCCGATGCTGCCCGAAGCCATCGAGGCGATGACCGCGCAGATGGCGATGGTCGGTAACGCCTCGTCCCTGCACACCTCGGGCCGTCTCGGGCGCCGTGTGGTCGAGGAGTCCCGCGAGGCGATTGCCCAGGCGATGGGTGCCCGGCCGTCCGAGGTGCTGTTCACCTCGGGCGGCACGGAGTCCGACAACCTGGCCATCAAGGGCACCTTCTGGGCCCGGCGGGACGCGGACCCCCGGCGGGTGCGCATTCTGGTCAGCATGGTCGAGCACCACGCAGTCATGGACTGTGTCGACTTCCTGGAAGCCCACGAGGGGGCCAAGGTCACCTGGCTGCAGGTCGACCACCTCGGCCGGGTCCACCCCGAGACGGTCCGCGCCGCCATCGGGTCCGACCCTGACTCGGTCGCGCTGGTGAGCGTGATGTGGGCCAACAACGAGGTCGGGACCATCCAGCCGAT
>Ga0208587_1000516_pt1 | contig 21068 bp, 19 predicted proteins | sample NGESurdeep092012_7_FD_184472 | JGI IMG/M metagenome (GOLD analysis project Ga0208587, IMG submission 184472) | Arctic peat soil microbial communities from Barrow, Alaska - NGEE Surface sample 210 deep-092012 (SPAdes) | ecosystem: Environmental > Terrestrial > Soil > Wetlands > Peat ...
GAATATGGTCGTGGCATGGCTGGGCTTGCGGAGATCGCCATCTGCAGCCTACTGCCTCCCCTCACTTTCGGATATAGCTTCTAAGGAACTGCTCTAAACTGAGCCGCGCCTACTTCCACCCCAGTTCGCACAAAGGCGGCGCGAGCTGGGGACCCCGGCTACGGCGCTGGATTTTCGGCTAATAAATTCCACTGGCAAATACCAAGTTTGGTTCTCACACACTCTGAAGGCCCGCACTACCCGTGCAGGAGGATCACCAATCGTCGAACCACTCTAGTTCGAGAAGCATGGTTCAGATCGGCCGCCCTGCTTCCGTCGGCACACATTCAAAAGGCGAAACCCCGCCTGGGGTAGCGGGGTTTCGGGTCGCGACCTGCGGTCGCGGTTCGTTGCGGGTAGTCAGGTAGGGGTAGTTGCAGCTAGATCTTTACCGCCAGTTCCATCAAACCCACGGCCATGGCAATCCAGAGCGCAAACGCTACCGTATTGAGAGCGAGGCGAATGGCGCCATTGTCGATCAGCCAGTTGTATTTCGCGTCCATAGCGATCTCCTTGATGAGCGGGCTTCCACTTCGACAATCGCAACTGCGCTATCGGGGACCCCGGAGGTTGCGCCCGGCGTGCCTTGCGGCGTCACCGGATCATGTTCTGCAGAGCTATATACGGGCGAACTCCAGAAAGGTTCCGTTACGATTTAGTGAATATTGGCGAGTTGCACGAATTCAGTGGCAAGCGCAGGTTGGGATGGTGCAAAGAGGTGGATGCGTGCGGGCCGCTAGAGTAGTTCCAGCTTGAGTAGTGCGGGCTTCAGGCCGCGGCCAAACCGTTCCCAGGATCGCGGGCTTTTAGCCCCGGACGTATCTCGTGGATACGGATTTTTTTGTCGTCGCAAGCGATTCCTGTCATACTCGAAAATTCAGAGGCAATTTTCAGTTATCTGCGCGCTGGTGGCGTTCCCGGCGCACCCGACGAGAGGGGGACATGCAGACTTCGAGCAAGGAAACGGTACAAGCCGCGAGCTCACCTAAAACAAATCATGCGGGAAGCCCAAGGACCGCCGGGAGTTTCGGTGCGGCAGCGATTCTGGCCGCCTTTTACTTCGCAACCAGTATTTATATCGCGTCCCATCGCGTCTTCTGGTTCGACGAACTCTTCACCATGCATATCGCGCGGCTGCCCGATATCAAAGCTATCTGGACGGCTCTCGGTCATGGTGCTGATTCTTTGCCACCAACCTACTACATGGTCGTCAGGTTGTTTGGCGACCTGTTTGGAAATAGCGAAGTCGCTGCCAGATTACCCTCCGCCCTGGCGTTGGCAGCCGGTTTGCTGCTGATCTTCGACTGTGCCCGGCGCCTGACCGATGGTTTGCACGGATTGATCGCTCTCTCTGTGGCCACCTGCTCATTTTTACCGTACTACGGCTACGAGGCCCGCTCGTACGCCCTCTACTTCATGCTTTCGGCGCTCGCCTTGTGGGTGTGGTTTTGCACCCGCGACGACAAGAAGTCGTCAGCCATTTTCTTCGGGGTTGTGCTGTGCTTGGGCGTGACCATGCACTATTACTTCGTTCTGTGCCTGGTGCCCTTTGCGATTTGGGAGATTCTTCGCGGAAAACGCGGCCAACTGGCCTCCCCAAAACTGATAGCCGGATTTGTGGGAGCCATTGTTCCGGCCGCGCTGCTGTCGCCCATCATCTTGTCGTTCTCTCACAAATTTTCGACTGGCTTCTGGAATCGTCCTTCGCTCGGCGAACTCAGGACAATCTTCCCGCAGCTATTCCCCGATGGCTTGTTTCTGCTCGTGCTGATCGTGATCTGGATTGTGTTGTCCGACTCCGAAAAGAAGAACGTCGCTTTGCAGCCCATGCAGGCCGGCGAGGTTATTGGCTGGTTATTTCTCGTCATTCCGTTGGTGGGCTTCCTTCTGGCGGAGTGGAAGACTAATGCATTCTTTAGCCGCTATTTCATTGGCGTGCTTCCAGGCGTGGGGGTCGCATTTTCCTGTTGGGTGTGGCGGCACTTCCGCAATGCCTCGATGGTGTCAGTTGGAATATTCCTGCTTCTTGCAGGATGGGGCATGGCGACACAGATGACCGTGGCGCGGCACCCGGAGTCGATTGAGGCCACGGGCATAAGGCCGTACCTGGAGTTGGAAAGTTCGTTGGCGATCGAGGGAAAGCGCTACTTTGTATTCTCGAATCCTCTTCTTTTCCTCGAGGCTCAGTACTATTCCAGTCACCCCGAGCAGTGCATTCTGCTGCTGCCTTCCGACTTCACCCAGGAGGTGGACCCCAGGCGCACTACCCCCGATCCCTATTTGCACCAGCGTCTGGAGTTGAACTTGTCGCAATATTATCCAATGCAATTTTGGAGAATCGACGACCTCCGGAAGCATGCCGCGGACGCAGCCTTGATTGAGGCGCCGCCGGACATCCTGAAGGAAGTGAAACAGGCTGGCTTCAGCGTTGAGATGCGGTTCTCGACGCCGCTGGTGGTCGCGTATCTGCACTGAAAGCCGCTCGATATTTGCGGCCTAACTCGACCGTGGTAGCGATTAGTACACGGGTGCGTGGGCCGGCTTCGCGCCGCGGGCCGGCGGTGTTCCGCAGGAAGCAGGGCGCCCCTAAGACGACCTGTTCCCCGGTCGCTCGCAGTTGCCAGCCAACTCCTAGCGCACGCTGCCGACGGCCCCGGCGGCGCCGCCGTTGGAGGCATTGCTATTGCCGTTCTGCTTCAGCCAGCCGGCCAGGTTGTTCTGCTGCTGGCCACGCAACTCAACGCAGCCGCTAATCGCCTCGATAGCTTCTCTTTGGTTGCGTTCCGTGCCTGGGAACGGGTGCTGCTGGAAGAACTGCTGCACCTCGTTCGCCTTCTGAGTGTCGCAGAAAGTCTGGGTTCCGTAGAGAAACACTCCCACCCCGCCCAATCCGGCGCCGGTCTTCTTCATCAGCTCGTCAAAATGCCCGCGCATGAAGTCCCACGCGGCGTTCTGGCTCGCGGGGTTTCTCAGCAGACCGATGAGGATGTACAGGTCCTGGCCTCGAACCTCCTGGGTCAGCGTCGAAGCAAGCGTTTGTTGGATCAGCGCGGGCTGGGGGAAGTCCGCCAAACCATAGAAGTACCGGTAGTACTCCTGGGGGGATTTCACCTTTTGCATCTGCGCCTTGAACTGATTGTAGAGTTCGGTATCGCCATGATGAGCGGCCACTGAAACTACAGCGCCCGCCAGCGTGGGATCGATCGAAGCCGGGTCCTTCATGTACTGCTGCACCATGGTACGTGCCTGCTGAATGACCTCCGGATCGTTGGCGTCGTTTCCCAGACCCTCAAACAGGATGGCACGTTTCTGCTTTTGTTCCGGCGTGTCATCCGGACGAGCGGTGTAGCCCAGTTGTTGCAAAACCGGAGAAAATGCACCGCGGAGCCATGCTTGGAACGCGGGCCGATCGGCGTCGCTTACGAGGTGCTCTTCAATAAAGTTAAGGTTGTGTCCGAAAGACTGGAGCAGCACGCTGCCCGGCGTGTTCTTTAACTGGTCGCCCAATGCAAGATAGTCGCCAACGTTGTGCTGCCCAACGCGCATTAGGGCCCACTCGTTACCCATCAGCGCGATACGCTCGTCCGGAGTAAGGCCCTTTTCCCCCGCGCTGCCCAGTTGGCGCATGGCGGCGTCGTCGTAGTCGAAGCGATAGTAGCCCTGTGCGCCGGCATCGGGGAAAACGAACTTGGAGCAGCCCTTCAACTTGAACTGCTGTTGCCGCTCGGTGAGCAGGAAGCATTGCGGTTGACCCGCGCCGCTCTCGCTAACGCCCTTGGCGCAAATGGGAATCTGCCAGATCTGGTCGTTGGGCTGTTGAAACTCTTGCGGGGTATTGAAATAGCGCTTTTGCGAGATGTCCAGCTTGGTGTTGCCGCCTTCGCACTTTTCTTCGACTCCCACATACGGGGCGCCAGGTTGCATAACGAAGGCCGGCATGATCTTGTCCACAGGCTTCTTGGAGCTGCGCGCCATGGCGTTCCAGAAATCGGCGGCGGTGGCATTGCCGTAGGCATGCTCCTTCAGGTAGAGGTTGACACCCGCGCGGAAGGTGTCATGCCCAAGATACGATTCGAGCATGTGCAGCACCGACGCCGTCTTGCCGTAGGCAATGCCGTCAAAGAGGGTCTCGATCTCTGCACGCGTCTCGGCTTCCTGGTGAATGGGACGCGTGTTCTTTACCGAGTCAACACTGAGGGACCGATCGATGCCCTCAACCACGTTCTGGGACAACATCCACTCCGGTTTCCATTGTTCGAGAGGGTACGGTGTCATCCAGGTGGCAAAGCCTTCATTGAGCCAGATGTCGTCCCACCACGCAGCGGTGACCAGATCGCCGAACCACTGGTGTGCAACTTCGTGGGCGATGACCTCGGCAACTTCCTGTTTGGCGCCGACAGATGCGGTCTTATCGTCGATGAGCAGCGCCGTCTCGCGGTAAATGATGGCGCCCCAATTCTCCATGGCGCCGGCCTGGAAGTCAGGCACCGCAATGTTGTCCAACTTAGGCAACGGATACTTGATTCCGTAGTAGTTGTTGTAATAGTGGAGAATCGCCTTGGTGGCCTTCAGCGGGAAGTGGGTCAGGTTTTCCTTGTCCGGAACCGCGCACACGCTGACTTTGACACCGTCCACCTGATCGGAAGCGCACTTCCAATCGCCCACGGTCAGCGCCACCAGATAGCTCGACATCTTGGGCGAGGTGGAGAATTTTATGGTGTGCTGGTTGCCGGGTCCGGGAGTGTCGGAAACAATCTCGCCGTTGGAGATCGCTGTGTCACCTTTATCTATGATCGCAGTGAGGTCAAACGTTGCCTTGTAAGACGGCTCGTCAAAGCACGGAAAAGCCACCCGCGCGTCGGTGGACTCCATCTGCGACACTTCGTACTTCTTACCCTTGTAGGTGCTCAGGTAGAAGCCCCGCAGTTTGTCGTTGAGATGCCCGGTGTATTTGATGTGTACGTTCGCTGCTCCCGCCGGAAGCTCGTTGTCCACGGTGAAGGTCGCCATTTCGTTTTTCTCATCGCTGGAAACCTTGGCCGTCTGGGTCTGTCCGCCCGCAGTCACGGTCACATCGTGAAAATCAATTTCCACCGCATTCAGCGTGATGGTCCTGGTGGGCTTGGCAAGCTTGAGATCGATGGTCTCGTCGCCGTCGTACGAGTTGGCCGGGAAGTTGATGTTAATGGTGAGCGCGTAATGGTCGGGAGACGCACCGCCGGGAAGGCGTTGCGCGACAGCGGTGCAGCAGGCCAGCAGGCCAGCCGCAAATACAAGCAGGGTTCGTTTCATAGCACACTCTCGAGGAAGTTAAGATGCCCCAACAATTACGAAAGGAGATACGCGCAGAACCCGGTCCCAGTTCCGCGAGGGTCGCACTTTTGTTGGACGAGTGTACCAAAAATGGGTGAGCAGACGGTCTGAGACGCTTTGGAGCTGGGTTGAAGTGGCCGCACGAAGGGACGAGTGGATCGTCGAGGGGGCATGATTCGTGGCGCACGGTCGGCTGATTCATGCAACCGCTTGCCGAATACCGTTCAGGAATGTTTCACGGCAGCGGTTTATTCCAAACCAGTACGCCAGCTCCCGATAATCCTGCGCATCGAAAATCGCTACGTCGGCGTCTTTGCCCGGCTCGAGACTTCCCTTCCTCCCCTGCAGTTGCAGCGCGCAAGCTCCGTTGTAGGTTGCGGCGACGAGCGCCTCCGCCGGCGACATCTTCATGTGCGTACACGCTACCGACAGCACGAACGGCATGGAAGCGGTTGGCGAGGTACCCGGGTTGTAATCGGTCGCCAATGAGACCGCGACTCCGGCGTCCAGCAATTTTCGCGCAGGTGGAAAGCTTTCCAGACCGAGGAAATAGTTGGCTGCGGGAAGCAAGGTCGCGACCGTGTCCAGCTTCGACAAAGCGGCAACATCTTCGTCGCTGATGAAGTCAAGGTGATCGAGCGAGGCCGGATGGAATTCGAGGAGGGGAGCGAGTTGCGCCGGGGTGAGCTGGCACACATGGGCCCGCACTCCCAGGTTGTGATCGACCGCGGTGCGCAAGATACGTTGCGACTGCTCCATGGTGAACGCGCCGCGCTCGCAGAAGACATCAACGTAAGCGGCGAGCTTCAGCTTGGCGGCGGTGGGAATCATGTCTTCGCAGATGATGCGGACGTATTCCTCTGGATTTTCGCGGTGTTCCGGCGGGACCACATGGGCGGCCAGCAAGGTTGGCGCCACCGTACCCGGCCACTGATGCGAAGCCTCGCGAATCGCCTCCAACGATTTCATCTCGGCGGCGAAGTTCAGGCCGTAGCCGGATTTGCACTCGACTGTGGTCGTGCCGTGTTCGGCCATCTCGTCGAGCGCGCGCAGGACATGAGCGGCCAGCGTCTCCTGCGAAGCGTCGCGCACACCGCGCAGGCTGGCGCGAATACCGCCGCCAGCATCGGCAATCTCTTCATACGATGCGCCGGCAATGCGCTTCTCGAAGTCAATCAGGCGGGGTGCGGTAAAGACCGGATGCGTGTGCGAGTCAACAAAGCCGGGGAGCACGACCTTGCCGGAGCAATCGATCTCGTCAACGTGTGCCACCTTCGCCGTGAAAAGTTCGTGCTTCGCGACCTCGTCAGTCGTACCGACGGCCACGATCTTGCCGTCGGCGATGAGCACCGCGCCGTCTTCGACGATGCCGAGTTCGCGCATCTCCGCGCCACGGCGCGGACCGGAATCGCCGGAGGGAGCGCGCAGGGTCAGGAGTTGAGTGGCGTTGGTGAGGAAGGTCATGGAAGAACCACCACGAATCGGGCCAAAGAGCTGAAGCCTGATCGCTGAGGGTCTATACCTAGTCAACGAGATCCCGCAACCATCGCCTTAGATCCCCTAACAATGCCCCTGAGCTCGCAAATCTCGTCATCATTAAGCGGATTGGGCTTGCGAGTGTGAGAAATCCGATGACAGGTTGGACAAAGACACATTAGCTCATCTATTCCTGTTATTCGGATGCCCTGGCCATTAGCGAGGGGATACCTATGGTGACAGTCGATGATGAAGGTTCGGTTCACCTCTAGCCGGAATCCACAAGCCTGGCAGGCGTGATCATCTTTTCGCTTGCGCTCTGCAATCAGGTAGGAATTGCGCTGCCGAAACGTGACCGAACGATCCTGCTGGCATCCTTCCTCAGCCTCACGATCTGTATTCTTCGAGGCAGCCTCTTGTCCCCAGTAGTGCCAACAGGCTTCCTTTGCTTCGTCGTGAGAATGATAGGTTACAGTACGCTTCGCTTGTTTCTCCAGACCGCGTTTTGTTTTTTCCCAATTGTCGGCCGACACGCGCTTGCGCTTAGTTACAACTAGCTCATTGAGTGGCGGCCTGTTGTGCATGATCTCAAAAACGGATATAGGGAAGACGATCCCCGCAATCTGATGACCTCGCGCCTGCCCCCATTTCTCACGCGAAATCTTTCTCCACAGTTCCTTGTATGAGATCAGGAGTGCTCTGTCTGTCTTGAGATGGCCGCTGGCAACTTGAATCAGCATTTTTCGCACTTTAATCTGCGTGCTGTTTAATGTAACTGACACGTGGTCCCCCCCCGCAGAGATAGCTCCTCAACTCGGACTAAAGTCCTCAGTCGATATTGTTAATGGCTTGAATGGTGAGCATGGGCGTAAGCTACTCTTCTCCATTTTTCACTTCACCTTACAGTCCGACACCTGCCGAATCGCCTCCTCTAAACCGGATACGTAAAAAGTCGCCACCTGAGTCGCACCGGTAGATGCCGTGTACTGAACCATAAATCGATTTACCGCCATCAATTTCTTGACCAAACCCTTGCTACTCATCCCGATTCCCTGCCACGCTTGCATAATTCTAGGCTCGACCAACACCCACTCATAAGCTCCCGTCGCCTTGTTTGAATCGAACCTCATGTGGACGTTAGTCGTAGAGTAGCCGACCCAATGACTGATTACACCCTCATCAATACGACCGGTCACAGCAGGCATATAATTCGGCGCATTTGCAAAAACTGCAACTTCCACCTTGTTATTAGTGCAAGTGATAGCGAGCGCCACCCCTTCCGCATCCTCTTTCGTAAAACCTTCGGCCGGTGTCATAATCAAAGTAAGTTTCTGGTCAGTCATTGGGGCCGTCTCAGACTTGATTGTCCAATGTTGAGCCTGTCCAAAAGCGGGAGAGGTCATCAACGCAAGTAACAACGTGACAAGCTTCGTCTTCGACATAGCGTTTCTCCCTTGCCGAAAGTTTTACCACCGCCCCGCGCCCCGTGTTGCTCGTTGCTGATTGCTATCTCTCCATCGGCACCTTGATTCCCTTTTCCTGCGCAAACGTCTTCGCCGCCTCGTAACCTGCGTCCACGTGTCGTGCAACTCCGATCCCCGGATCATTCGTCAGCACACGCTCAATGCGCTTCGCCATGGCATCGGTACCGTCAGCCACGGTTACTTGCCCTGCATGTTGCGAGTAGCCGATGCCTACGCCCCCGCCATTGTGAATCGATACCCATGACGCGCCACTCGCGGTATTCAGTAAAGCATTCAGCAACGGCCAGTCGGCGATGGCATCGCTGCCGTCCTTCATGGACTCGGTTTCGCGGAATGGCGACGCGACCGAGCCGCAATCCAGGTGATCGCGGCCCATCACGATCGGCGCCTTGATTTTTCCCTTCTTCACCAGGTCGTTGATCGCCAATCCAAATTGCGCACGCTCGCCGTAACCCAGCCAGCAGATGCGCGAGGGGAATCCCTGGAACTTGATCCGTTTGCGCGCCAGGTCGATCCAGCGGCTGAGGATCTTATTCTGCGGAAACATCTCCAACACCAGATCGTCGGTGGTGTGGATGTCTGCCGGATCGCCCGAGAGCGCCACCCAGCGGAACGGTCCGCGCCCCTCGCAGAACAGCGGGCGAATGTACGCGGGTACGAATCCGGGAAAGTCGTAAGCGTTCTTCACCCCGTGCTCGAAGGCGAAGGTGCGAATGTTGTTGCCGTAATCGAAGGTGATCGAGCCCATCTTCTGCAGCTTGAGCATGCCTTCAACGTGCCGCGCCATAGTGTCGAGCGAACGCTCGACGTAGGCCTTGGGATCGTCCTTGCGCAGCGCCAGCGCCTCTTCCAGCGACATGCCACTGGGTACATAGCCGTTTAGCGGATCGTGTGCCGAGGTCTGATCGGTGAGGATGTCAGGCACGACGCCGCGCTCAGCTAGCTCGGGAATAATGTCGCCGCAATTGCCGACCAGCCCGACGGAGATGTTCTCCTTCTTGCGCACCGCATTCTTCAGGATGCGCAACGCCTCGTCAAGCGAGTTCACCATGAAGTCGCAATAGCCGGTGCGCAGGCGTTTCTTGATGCGCTCGGGATCGACCTCGATGCCGAGGTAGCATGCGCCTGTCATGGTCGCGGCCAGCGGTTGCGCGCCGCTCATGCCGCCCATGCCGCCGGAGACGATCAGCTTGCCTTCGAGATTGCCACCCAGATGCTTCTCGCCCGCGGCGGAGAACGTCTCGAACGTACCTTGAATGATTCCCTGCGAACCGATATAAATCCACGAGCCGGCGGTCATCTGCCCGTACATGATGAGGCCCAGCTTTTCCAGCTCGTTAAATTTCTCCCAGTTCGACCAGTGGCCCACCAGGTTCGAGTTGCAGATGAGCACGCGCGGCGCGTACTCGTGCGTCTGAAAGATGCCGACCGGCTTGCCCGACTGCACCAGCAGCGTCTCATCGTTTTCCAGCGACTTCAGCGAGTTGACGATGGCGTGGTAGCACTCCCAACTGCGCGCGGCGCGGCCGGTTCCGCCATAGACCACGAGGTCCTGCGGGCGCTCGGCAACGTCGGGGTCGAGGTTGTTCATCAGCATGCGCATGGCGGCTTCCTGCCCCCAACCCTTGCAGGAGAGCTGATTGCCGCGCGGCGCTTTCACGGGGACATAGGTAGAAGTGGATGTATCGGTTGCGACTGGCATGACAGCAAGATGGTAGCAGTAGCCAGTAGTCAGTAGCCAGTAGCCAGCAGAAGCTCTTCTACAGCAAGAGCGAAAGCCACAGACACCAGGGACTTCCCGCAGCATCGCGGATTCATCAATTATTCACAGACTCTTCATCGTTCTCTGATGTATGCATGCGGCCGTGCAGGTAAGCTATCTTCAATTGCAAACCTGATCGGAGAGAGTGGGGAGATGGCCAAACAGCCGCTCCCCGATTTTGTTTCAGTAGCCAGAAGCCAGTAGCCAGTACTCTGAAAACTGGCTACTGGCTACTAGCTACTGCCAGCTTATAATCTCCCCACATGTCCGAGTCCTTGCCGCCACCCGCCGATCCCCTAACGGACGTGTTAGCCCGCGAAATGCGCGACCGCGCGCGGGAGACGTTCGAGTACGCACTGTCGGAGTGCAGTATCCCGCGGGCATTTTCAAAGCAGGTGGTCTACGATCGCGGCGAGCTATGCCTGGGAAACGATGCCTATGCACTGGGGTCGTTCGCGCGGACCCTGGTCGTCTCCATCGGCAAGGCGGGACATACCATGGCGGAGGCGCTCGCTAACACGGTCGGGACCGGGCTGATGGGAATCATTGCCTGTCCCAACGCGCCGCCAGCACAACTGTTTGGCTTTCGCTATTTCCTGGGAGGACATCCATTCCCCAATGAGGATTCTCTTCGCGCCGGCGATGCCATCCTGCGGCTGCTTAGCACGCCATCGCTGCAAACCCTGGTGGTGTATCTGGTCAGCGGAGGAGCTTCGGCGATCGCCGAGAAGCCCATCAGCGCGGGCATTTCGCTCGCCGATGTGGTGCAGACTTATAAGGCGCTGGTGCTTTCGGGGGCGCCCATCGCTGAGATCAACGCCATCCGCAAGCATCTCTCGGCCTTGAAGGGCGGACGACTGGCGCGTGCGGCCGCGCCTTCCTATCAGGCGTCGGTGCTGGTCTCCGATGTGCCGGAGGGAGCTCTCGATGCGCTGGCCTCGGGTCCCACAATGCCAGACACCACTACCGTGGCCGACTGTTATGCCATCGTGAAGCGCTACAAGCTGCTCAAGAACTTTCCCGCCAGCGTGCGCGCGTTGTTCGAACGCGAGCAGTTGGAGGAGACGCCCAAGCAAAACGATCCTGTGTTTGAACGTTCCCGCTACACCACGGTGCTTTCGAACGCTACCGCGGTCAATGCTGCGGTCGAACGCGCGATATTGGCCGGCTTCGCTGTCGAAGTGGATAACCGCTGCGACGACTGGGACTACGAACGCGCCGCCGATCATCTGCTGGAGCGGCTGCGCGAGCTATGCCGAGGCGTATCGCGCGCATGCCTCATCTCGGGGGGTGAGGTCACGGTAAAGGTGGGGACGAAGGTGGGCCTTGGCGGACGCAACCAGCAGTTTGCGCTTTATTGCGCGCAGAAAATTGCCGGCGAGAACATCACCGTGCTGAGCGCGGGGACCGACGGCCTCGATGGCAATAGCGATGCGGCGGGAGCGGTCGCGGATGGAACCACGGTCGAACGGGCCCAGCAACGCGGACTGAACGTCGCCGCGGTTTTGATGCAGTTCAATGCATACCCTCTGTTTGACGCCATCGGCGACAGCATCATGACAGGACCGACCGGCAACAATGTGAGGGACCTCCGAATCCTGATGGCGTACTGAGGCGAGGAAGGGCGGAGCGGCGGGCCCATGCCAACCCGACGCCGCTTAGCTTACCGGTTGCGCTTGCCGTTCCAGCGCTTCCATGGTCGCCAGGATGGTATCGGTCACCAGTTCAATCCCCGGGTCCGAGTTCAACATCATGTGGTAAAGGCGACGGCAGGGCCACTCGGCATTGAAGTATTTCCGGATGAAGGCGGCGCGTTCGCGATCGATGGTGTCCACCATCTCCTCGGCGTATTTTTCGTCCATCTTCAACTTGACCATGCGGCGGATTTTTTCCTCGCGCGAGCCATACACGAACACCCGAAATGTGTCCCGCCGATTTCTGAGGATGTAGGGCGCACCGCGGCCAACGATCACGCAGTTTCCTGCTTCACCCTTCTTCTCGATGATGGTGGTAGCCAGTTCCACCATCTCGTCGGCGCCGAACAGCTTGTCATCCGCAATCGGCAGCGACCGCTCGTAACTGCCGCGCCAAAACACCTTGGCCAGGCGATGCAGCAGCGGGTCGCATTTTTCTTCACGGCACGCTACCGCTTTTTCGTCCACGGCGGCGAGCTTCGCGATCTCGCAGGTGAGTTGCTGATCCAGAAGCTGCCATCCCTTGCGACGCGCCAATTCGGCAGCCACCAGGCTGCCACCAGCACCATATTCGCGTTCCACGGTAATGACTCTGAACATCGGCTGCCACCCTACCCCGTAACAACAGATCATAGCGCAAGCTGCGCCGCCCGAACTATAGCGATTTTGGACCGGCGGATGCATCTTGGCAAAGAGAGCGCGCACCTCAGGGCCGGGTTGCCTGCCCTGGATCAACGTACATTTAGGACTGCGAAGAATTGTTACGTCTTGTAATGCACGGGGAGACTGCTGCGCCTGCGGGGTTAGTAATGACATCAAAACACGTAGGCAAGAGGAGGCCAAGATTATGCGAAGACTACTGCTGTTTAGCCAGCTGCTGTTGATTAGCGCAGGCGCGGTAGCTCAGACATCTCCAGCGACACCGGCGAGTCCGTCGCCTTCGACTTCGGCAGTTCTGATTTCGAGCAACGGGCCGGTGGTGGCCGATTACGGCAAACAACCACAGTCGAGCGACCCAGCGGAAAACAACATCGCCAAAGAAGTCCGTCACGAGTTGCTGATGCTGCCGTACTACTCTCTGTTCGACGATTTGGAGTACACCGTGCAGGGCCGCACCGTGACCTTGAGTGGCAGTCTCTCCAGCGAGCACGCCGTAACCAAGTCAGATGCCGAAAATGCGGTGAAGCGCATCGAAGGCGTGGACAAGGTCATTGACAACATAAAGGTCTTGCCAGCGTCGCCAATGGACGAGCAGGCGCGCATCCAGGTTTATCGATCTCTGGCAAACACGGGATCGCTGTCCCGGTATTTCTGGGAGGCTGCGCCCAGTATCCACATTATTGTCGACAATCAGCGGGTCACTCTGAAGGGTTTCGTGAACAGCGAGATGGACAAGAACCTGGCTACCATAGCCGCCAATCAAGTGCCTGGCATCTTTCAGGTGACCAATGAATTGCGGGTCGTGAAATAAGGCACCAGACCTCCGTACGGATTTTTTCGGGATCGCGATTGACACCGATGAGGCGGGCGCCCATGGCTTGGTTCGATCAGGGTCGGGGGTTCTACTCCCCGCGAATTGAAAGCGCTCACGTCGGAGCATGGCCTCAGGCACGCTGGAACTGCCGTGGGCGTCGCCTGGGACGCCCGTAACGCCCCGGACAGGGTATGCTTTCTATATGGATCGCGGACCCTCAGCGGTGGTGGAAAGTTTTTCGCTTGACGTGGTGGTGATCGGCGCCGGCCCGACCGGCCTCGCCTGCGGCATTGACGCGAAGCGCGCCGGACTCACGGTGGCCAACATTGACAAGGGCTGCCTGGTGAACTCGCTCTACAACTATCCCAGCAACATGACGTTCTTCACCACGCCTGAACTGCTGGAAATCGGCGACCTTCCTTTCTCCAGCCCCAATCAGAAGCCCACGCGCCAGGAGGCGCTGGAGTACTACCGCAAGGCGGCCGAGCACTATCAACTCGATGTGCGGCAGTACGAGCCGGTATCGAAGGTCGACGGCAGCGACAATCATTTCGTCGTGCAGACCACAAACCTGCACGGCCGCACGCGCGAATACCGGGCCCGCAAGTTGATCCTGGCGACCGGCTATTACGATCGGCCGAATTACATGAATATTCCGGGCGAAGACCTGTCCAAGGTCATGCATTACTACCGTGAGCCGCATCCCTTTTTTGGACTCAATGTGCTGATCGTCGGCGGAAAGAATTCCGCGGCGATTGCCGCGCTGGAGTTATGGCGTCACGGCGCGCGCGTCACTCTGGTGCATCGCGGGCCGGGCATCGGCAATTCGGTGAAGTACTGGATCAAGCCCGACATCGAGAACCGCATCAAGGCGGGACAGGTGACGGCTTACTTCAATACCTGCGTGCGGGAAGTCACTTTGGAACATGTTGTGCTCGATACCCCGCAAGGTGAAGTGTCGCTGGAGAACGACTACGTTTTTGCGCTGACCGGCTACCATCCGGATTTTGAATTTCTCTGCGCGCTCGGCATCAAGTTGAGCGGCGAAGCTGACAAGCGGCCGGTCGTCAATCCCCAGACCCTGGAAAGCAACGTGCCCGGAATTTATCTGGCGGGCGTAATTGTTGCTGGCATGCGCACCAGCGAGATCTTTATCGAGAACGGACGCTTCCACGGTGCCCTTATCGCCGCCGATTTGAAGCAGAAGCTCAAGACCGAAGCTGTGTCAGCGTAAGCGTTGTCACGTGAGGCGCAATCAATCTACTCCAGAGTGACCGTCCCCCCGCCTATTTGTTCGTTGATGAGGCGCGCGACCAGCGGCTTCAAACCCTCTCCAGTTTTGCCGAGCACGAAGTCATTCTTCTCTTCGGACCAGTCGAGCTTGAAGCTGGTGGACAGCGCCGAGATCCAGATTTGCCGCACCGGTGAATTCGGCGAGATGACGAACTTTCCCGGAGGCTCGTTGAAGCTGATGTTCAGCGCCCCCGCATTCTCTTCTACTTCGAAGCCGGAATCGCCTTCCGCGGCGTAGAGACTGCGCTTCAGCGCTTCCAATGCCGCATCGGCGCGGCGGCGAAAATCCTGTTCGTCCATGCCGGAATTATACGTGCCCGCGCAGCCTGCGAACTACCGCACCACGCCTTCCAGCGGAGAGCTTGCGGTCGCGTACAGCTTCTTCGGCATGCGGCCAGCCAGATAGGCCTGGCGTCCCGCTAGCACCGCGTTCTTCATGGCTTCGGCCATCAGCACCGGGTCCTGCGCTCCCGCGATGCCGGTGTTCATCAGCACGCCGTCCACCCCGAGTTCCATGGCGATCGCCGCGTCCGACGCGGTGCCCACGCCTGCATCCACAATGAGCGGCACTTCGGTGATGATCTCCCGCAGAATGCGGATGTTCGGCTGGTTCTGAATACCCATGCCGCTGCCGATGGGTGCTCCCAGAGGCATTACGACGCTGGCGCCAGCGTCAATCAGGCGCTTGGCAACCACAATGTCGTCAGAGGTATACGGTAGAACGGTAAAGCCTTCCTTTACTAGCACGCGCGTGGCTTCAATGGTGGCCTGCACGTCGGGGAAGAGGGTCTGTTGATCGCCGATGACCTCGACCTTCACCCAGTCGGAGAGTCCGACCTCACGCCCCAGACGCGCGGTGCGGATCGCCTCGTCGGCGGTGTAGCAGCCGGCGGTGTTGGGCAGCAGGAAATACTGCTGAGGATCGATGTAGTCGAGCAGCGACTCCTTGCTGCGGTCGAGGTTCACGCGGCGCACCGCGACCGTGACCATCTCAGCGCCGCTAGCCGCGATGGCGCACGCCGTCTCCGGCCCTGACTTGTATTTGCCCGTGCCCACGATCAGCCGCGAGCGAAACTGCCTGCCTGCAATGATGAACGAGTCCATGGGAATATTGTAACGGGAGCGGTGCAGGAAGGATGTGATCAATTACCAATAAGGCCATGAAGATTCGCGCTAACCGCTGACTACCGAATTGACACTTGTATCGCCAATACCTAGACTTGCGGACATGGAAGTGCATCTTTCCCCTGACAAGGAAGCCCGTCTCCGCGAGTTCGCCAACCGCACCGGCAAAGACGCCGCGCAAGTGGTTGAGGAAGCGGTTGACCGCATGTTGGATTACGAAGAACGCTTCTTTGCCGCCGTAGCGGAGGGACGTGCTTCGGCGCGCCGTGGCGAGCTGGTGGAGCACGACGAAGTGGTTGAACGAATCGAGCAGATGTTCCGTTCGTGATGCGCGTCCGATGGACCTCCAACGCGGCGAACGACCTTACTCGCATCGTGGAGCGTATCCGCGAAGATAACCCCGCTGCTGCCCAACGCGTTGCCAGGACGATTTACTCCGCAGTCGCTGAGCTTCGAAAATTCCCGCAGACCGGACGCATTGGATTGGCTGAGAACACGAGAGAACTCGTGTTTCCTCCTTGGCCCTACATCGCGGTCTATGAAATTGTTAAAGACCAAGTGCATGTGCTTCGCATTTGCCACGCCTCGCAGGACTGGCCATAGCAACGGGAAGTGCTCTTCATCCGCAATCCGGGCGATTATGCTCCCGCCTTCGCGGCCCTCTTCTTGCGCTGTGTCGGGTGTACGAACCACGCGATCGCGATACTTACCAGGTACAGCACGATCATGGGCGCCGCGAAGATGCACATGTTCATGATGTCGGTGGTGGGTGTGATGATGGCGGCGATGATGAAGATTACCAGGATGGAGTAGCGGAGATTGCGCCACATCCAGCCCGCGGTCAGGATGCCCATCAGCGAGAGGAAGAACACCAGGATGGGCATCTCGAACACCAGACCGAGTCCGGCAATGATGGTCAAGAACAAATCGGTGTACTCGCCGATGGTGATCATCGGCGTGAACTGGCTGCTGAAGCCGATCAGGAAATCCAGCGCCGCCGGATAAACCATGCGATATCCGAAGTATCCCCCTCCGACGAACAGGCCGACCGTGCTGAACATGAACGGCAGCACGTAGCGTCTCTCATTGCGGTACAAGCCCGGTGCGATGAACGCCCACACCTGGTAGAGCACGAAGGGTGACGCCACGAAGATCCCGGCCAGAAACGCGACCTTCAAATACATATTGAAGGCATCGGTGGGATTCAGGTAGACCAGCTTCTGCTCCATGTGGTGGTTGTGCAGCGCCTGCATGATGGGCTTCTGCATCATGGCGAAGATCTGCTCGTGGAACCACCAGCACACCCCGAATCCACCGGCGATGTAAAGAAAGCTGTAGATGAGCCGGCGCCGCAGCTCCTCGAGGTGCTCGAGGAAACTCATTCCGGTCATTTCCTCGGAAGCGCGCTTCTGTGCCGTTTCCAAGACGGGGCTAGGCATCGGGAGTTGACCTGGCAGGTGCGGGAGGCTCGTTCATAGATGGTGCAGCCGGGAGTTCTGCCGGTGCGGGATCAGTTTCGAGTTGAGAGATTGCATCGGCGCTACCGCGGCTAACAATCCCGGCAGGGGGCAGGACGGTCGGCTCCCACGGCTTCTCGGCCGGTAACGCCTTCGCTTCCTCAGCTTGCTTCTTGACGCGTTCATCCAGCTCAATATTCATCATCTCGGTTTCGAGTTGATTCTTGAACTCGTTGCTGGCGCGTTTGAACTCGGCAACCCATTTTCCCAACTGGCGCGCCAACCCGGGCAAGCGCTTGGGGCCGACGACCACCAGTGCCAGCAGAAAAATGAAGATCATCTCTGGCATGCCAAGATTCATGGGATCATCATAAATGCGGGGGTAGTTTTTCACCACCGGCGCATTTGGCACTTAGCACTTAGCAATTAGCCACTGCGAGCCCGCCCGGTCGGTCTTGAATTTGGCAACGACCTTATCAACAGCCATTTCGGGACGCCAAACGCCAAACGCTAAGTGCCAAGCGCCAAGCGCTAACTGCCAACCACTAACTGCCTGGCTCCTGCTCTGCTCACCATCTCCCGGCTCTACCGTCTGTTACGGAGGCGGGGAGCAAACGGATTTCGCACCCTTCTTTCCCAACCAGCATCCAAAATAGCAGCTGATCTGGCCGGCTCGGGGTGAGCTAAAGTGCATGGTATACTGCCTGAAAGTCCCGCTCCGGTGCGCATAACTTGAAGGTTCATCCCCGGCCAGCCGAAGGAACACACATGGTAAGTAGTTCGCGTCGCTCCGCTGTTCTCGTCCTCAGCATCATTCTGGCTTGCGGTTGTGTGGGCGTGGTTTTTGGCCAGCGCCTCACCTCGACCGCTACTTCCGGCGACGGCGACATCCGCGACAGCCTGCGCAGCTTTACGCAGGTTTACGAAGTCGTCCAGCAGAACTATGCCGAACCGGTTAGTCCCGATAAGGCGATCTACAACGGGGCGATTCCGGGTATGTTGCGCGTGCTGGATCCGCACTCAAACTTCTTCGATCCTAAGTCGTATGCGGCCTTGCGCGAGGAGCAGCGCGGCAAGTACTACGGCGTGGGCATGCAGGTCGGTCCCCGTAACAACAAAGTTATCGTGATCGCGCCCTTCACCGGCGCTCCTGCGTACCGGGCCGGTATCCGGCCGGGCGATATCATTATTGCGGTGGATGGTAAGCCCACCGACAACATGAGTACCAGCGATGTTGCCGAGTTGCTGAAGGGGCCCAAGGGGACAGCGGTCAAGATCACGATGCTGCGGGAAGGGTCCGAGAAGCCGCTCGACTTCACCGTTGTGCGCGATGAGATCCCCCGCTACAGCGTTGACGTGCATTTCGTGATTCGTCCCGGGATCGGTTACATCCACGTCTCGGGATTTCAGGAAACCACGGAGAAAGAGGTACGCGACGCGCTGGATGAGCTGGGCGATATTCACGGGCTAATCCTCGATCTCCGTCAAAATCCCGGTGGATTGCTGAGCGAGGGCGTTGGCGTGGCGGACCAGTTCCTGAAAAAGGGGCAGGTCATTGTTTCCCATCACGGACGAGCTTCGGCGGAGAAGGTTTACAAAGCCAACCACGGCAACGGAGGCAAAGATTATCCGCTGGTGGTATTGGTGAACCGCGGAACGGCTTCAGCGGCGGAGATCGTCGCTGGCGCCATTCAAGACCATGATCGTGGTCTGATTGCCGGCGAGACTACGTTCGGCAAGGGCTTGGTGCAGACTGTGTATCCCCTGTCGGAAAACACCGGACTGGCGCTGACTACGGCGAAGTACTACACCCCGAGCGGCCGCCTGATCCAGCGCGATTACAGCAGCATCTCGCTTTACGACTACTACTACAACGACCGCGACAACGATGCCAATAACGCCAACCACGAAGTCAAAATGACCGACAGTGGCCGCACCGTGTACGGTGGCGGCGGCATCACTCCCGACGTGAAGATCCCGCCGGTGAAAACCAACAAGTTCCAGGACACGCTGCTGGAAAAATACACGTTCTTCAACTTCGCCAAGCACTACGTCATCAACCACAAAGTCAACAGACAATTTGAAGTTGACGATGCGGTGATGCAGGAGTTCCGCAAGTTCCTGGACGTGCAGAAAACCCCCTTCACCGAGGCGGAGTTGGCCGAGAATGGCGATTGGATCAAATCCAGTATCAAGGCCGAATTGTTCATTAACGAATTTGGCCAGCAGGAAGGCATGAAGGCACATGCTGAAACCGATCCGGCTGTGGCCAAGGCGCTGGACCTATTGCCCCAAGCGAAGCAGTTGGCGGAGAACGCCCGGCGGACGATCGCGCAGCGCAATAACGCCAGGCTGACGGCGCAACAGGGCGGGACTCCCGAACCACAATCCGTAAAGCGTTAGCCGTGGAACACAGATCAAAACCAAAGCCCGCGTGAGCGGGCTTTGCATCTGCACGGAACTGGTATTCGGTGCTGAAGATAGCAAACTTTGAAGGGGCGCGGCTTTCAGCCGCGCCGTTACTTCTGCGGGGAGAGTTGGGCTTCAGCCCCTGAGGGAAGTCGGTCTCCGTCTTAAAACTGAGGGTTCCTCAGTGGCTAAAGCCATCATAATGACAGCAGCTTTACGGCACGGCTGAAGCCGTGCCCCTTCAAAGCGTGAGATCCTCATGAATAATAGTCCAAGTTCACCGCGTCCAAGGGGGCGTTTATTTTTTTCATTCCTTGCGGGCGAAATCGTCACTCGTGGCTCAAGCTGATCGAGCGGGGCGGAACAGCATCGGCAACACTAGCGGGCGATGCTTGGATTTGTTCCGCCCCGCTCGATCAAAGTCGACTCAAGCCATCACGTGCTCGGCGGTTCGCGCCGAGGAAAAGCTCATCACCTGAGGCCGCACCAACCTATCGAAATCCGTGTACGCCATCCTGATCAACTCATGATGCGAGCCCGCATTGAAGGCGATCTCATCGTCTTCCGTCAAGGTTTCGTCGACGTATACAGGGATGCCGTATAAGTTGCCGAATGGAGGCATGGCCCCGGTCTCGCAGTCGGGAAAGTGCTGTTTGAACTCGCGTTCGCTGGCCAATTCGGCATCCTTGACGCCAACCGCTCTCTTCAGAGCAATCAGGTCCACCTGGTAGGACGCCGGCAGCACCGCCATGGCGAGGGCACCGTCGAGTTTCACGATCACGGTCTTGGCCAGAAATTTGCCCGAGATATGCGAGACAGCAGCAATACCCTGGGCGGTGTATGCCTTGGAGTGAGAGATGACAACGTATTTCACTTCATGGCCGTCGAGGAAGGCTTTAACTTTGGTGAAATGCATATTGAACTCCTCGCGACATTCCGCGGGCTCACGCCCGGAAAGTTATGGTTGATGCAACGAACTTAGTCCAAGGCGTCGTCGACGGCCTGTTTTCATTCGCTCTGCTGGTTGGCAGGATTCCGCGATGCGATCGCGTACTTGATCGAGAAGAGATTCCACCATTTGGGCTACCTCCTTACGGTCGGTTGACCCTCGTGTAGCCCCAGTGTAGTCCGGCTGTTGCAGCGCGCAAGCACAGCCGTCACATTACCCTTGTGACAGTGCAGAATCGCGTCGGATCACTGGAGGATTGTTCCAAATTGGCAGGAGCTTGGCCGCGGAGACAAGGCCTAGAAGCCATCCCATAACTCGTTTTGTATCAGGGCACGGCTTCAGAGGCTGCGGAAAAAGTCTGTGGAAGACTTTTGGTGGGAGCCCCCTGCTTCAGCAGGGGGAAGCTGGACTTTAGTCCAGCGGAAAAGGCATTCGATCCTAAAGTGGGCTTTAGCCCTGGGATTTCGCGATCCCAGCGCTAAAGCGCATTGATTGAAGTCCAGCTTTTCCCGGAGCGCTGAAGCGCTCCTTCCCCCGCATAAATGCGGGGGCTCCCACCGAGAAGTGCAAGCTGCGGGTTTTTGCGCATATTT
>Ga0208587_1000517_pt1 | contig 21021 bp, 19 predicted proteins | sample NGESurdeep092012_7_FD_184472 | JGI IMG/M metagenome (GOLD analysis project Ga0208587, IMG submission 184472) | Arctic peat soil microbial communities from Barrow, Alaska - NGEE Surface sample 210 deep-092012 (SPAdes) | ecosystem: Environmental > Terrestrial > Soil > Wetlands > Peat ...
CGACAGCGATCGCCGCCGTTACGCCTCACAACGCCACCGCTTGGTTTCGCCACTGTGGGTATTTATTATCGGATACAGCTACCCCGGAACCGCTCTAACTGCTTGTTCAACAGGGGCTCGCCATCACGATGCAGCGAGACAATGCCCACATCGAATGCCGATCGAAGGTTTGCAATGATGAGCTTGAAATTTTCGAGCGACATGATTCCCCGCCCATTCACGAAGTGACGCTGTTGATCGCTTTGCGGGCAATAGAGGCAACGAAAATTGCAGGAGTTGATCGTTTCAATTGTGAAAAAGATCGGCTGCCCCCAGTTCCGGTCTCGACGGAGCAAATAGCTGACTCCGGTGGGGAACCGCATGAGGTGCCTGACATTATGCATGGTGCTCTCGGATCAGGAGCGAGTTTGTGATTGATCTCGTGGACGCTTCGTACCGGGCGTATACGCGCCATCGGAGGTGCGTTCAAAGCACCCGTCAAATATATTGTAACCCTGCGCCTCGCCTTAACCGGGATTTCCGTTTTAGCTCCCAACAGCCGTGCATTATGTCCCTGCATGAATAGTTTGTCGGTGATCCGGGTCACACATCGAGGTATTCCAGCGCCGGGTGCCCCACTCATTCGCGGTTTTCGAATGAGTGGGATCTTCAACGGCCGTTCCTGGCAGTTGATCCGCACCTGCCCTTCTTCACCGCAGGCATAAGCTCGGAAACTGCTCACTCCCAATCCTCGCGCCTTGCCACAAGGCCGCACTTCAATAATTGTCGGTGACCTAAAGGGCCGACGCTGTGACCGGCTCTCCCACTCATTCGAAAACCGCGAATGAGTGGGGCACCCGGCTCCGGGGAATCGCCTGCTTGCGCCCTCGGCGGACATCACGGCTGCACATATACCGGATTGTTCGGCGACGGCGGCTGGTAATCCTGCCCGTACTTGTTCTTGTGCGGCGCAGACGCGGCCATCGTCACTCGCACGTGGATCAAACCCAGCGAGCGAGAAGTCTCGCTTATCATCACCTCGCGCGAGAGCGCGTGGAGCGTGGCGGGCAGAGCGTTCTCATTCCAGACGTGCAGCATGTAGCGGCCAGGCGGTACGGAGGCGATGGTGAACTCGCCCTGTTTGTTGGGGATTGCAAAGTACTGGCTGGACAACACGACCACCACTGCACTCATCTCCGGATGAATGTTGCAGAAGATGTACGACACTCCCTCGCGGTCGAAGTGGACCGTGCGGCTGGTTCCAGCCTCATAGAGCCCGAGATCGAAACGCTTGCCGTTAAACAAGGAAAACACGTTGTGAAACCAGGGATCGCGGTTGGGAAAATCTACGGTTGAACCCTTAGTGACGACGAGCACGTGCGGCTCGAATGCCTTGTTCTTTTGTTGCAGCGTGGCATGCATGGGAGGAACGATGGCCGGGTCGCCCGGCGCAGCGCCAATCGGGGCGAGCCAGACGACGGTGGAGCTGGCAGGAGGCAGATTGCCGCCGCCTTCGGCCACCACGCGACCGGACACGCCGATATCTTCCGACCACAAGGCTGGCGTCGCGCACAGCGCTAACGCGACACTCAATGACAGCGCCAATTTCCCCGCGACATGCATAGTTCCGTTCAGAAGAGTATCCCCATCGCCATGTTCATCTGCCCGGCCTCATAACTTTGATTGTAGATGGAGAAGGTTCTTAGCCGGCGGTATTCCAGAGAAAACAGCAAGTCGGAGCGTGGCCGGTAGATGACGTTGCCAAACCCCGCCCGGTTACGGGTCAAGAAAGGATTGGCATAGCTCTGGGCCTGTTCGCCGAAGTAGCGAATGTCCGCCGCAAACGGATTGTCCTGTCCAAATGCGGCATTGAACTCAAGTTTCGGCACAGGTTGGTACTTCAACTGGGCCCAGCCGCCGACGGAATTCAACGGAAGCACGGTGGTAGCAGGATCGGTGAGCGGTCCGTTATAGACGACGCTGCGACTAAGGGCGGCGCCGAGTCCGCCGATCGCTTGTCCACGGTAGAAGAAGCCGCTCAGCGTGAACCAGCGGTTAAGCGGCAGGGTCCAGTCCGCGGTGGCGGCATATCCATTCACCTTTCGGTTGAATCCCCAGTACTCGCGGCTGTAATAGCCTCCAGCACCCACCGTGAAGGTACGGCCCAACAAGGGATGGGAGTAGGCCACCCGCGCTGCGGGAGCCGGTTGGCGGGATTCTTCTCCGGCATCGGGAGCCCGGTACCAGACGTAGTTGAAGTCATTGGGTGGTTCCCCGGTCAACGGATCAAGCACACCCCCTTGCAGGCTCACGTTGGAATGGTCCGAAAATTCGAAGCGGTGCTCGACCCGCAATTGCGGAGTCCAGGACCAGAGATTGCCCGAGTAGGTTAGCGCCGGAACGAGCAGGGAAGCGAACGAAGTTGGAGGTTGCGGGGAAAGGAACAAGCCGTCCTGCCCGGCAACTACGGATGTGTCCTTCCAATCCAGACGCACGGTCGCGGTACGCAATCGCACCAGGCCGGAGTTCACGCCATTGTAGGTGGCGGGAAAGCCGCCTCCGAAATCAAGATTGACGTTGCCGCTGGAGTGCGCCCCGAAGACGTCCGGCCCAAAGACCTCGAAGCCAAGAATCGATTGCCGAAGCGTGCCTCCCACCGAGCCAGGGGAGTCAATGGGGTCTGGTTTGATGACCCAGGTGGGAACGTCCTGATTGTCCGGATAGCCGCTATTGCCAAACAAGTTGAAGAGCACGATTCCCGAGAACCGCACCCGGTACTTCGAGGCGCTCTCCAGTTTTGTCTGGTATTGGTCGTCGATCTTGCCCGAGAGCAGTTGCTGATCTTCGGCAAGCTGGTCCACGCGATGCGCCAATTGGGCACTGGTCGACGAGGAAGTTGCCGGCGACGGTTCGTCGAGCGCCGATTCAGCGCCAGTTACCGTGCCGCCCGCGGTATGTTGTGCTTCGAGTTCCTGTCGCATGCGGGAGATTTCCGCGCGGCTGGCCATCGTCTGCTGTTGCAGTTGCAGGACCATTTCCTTCAGTTCGCGGACCTGCGATTGAAGCTCTCCCAAGGAGGCATTCACGCTGGCGATGTCCCCGGCGGTGGCGGTGGATTGAGCTGTCTGGGTGGAAGCCGGCACAGCCACTGCCAACGCGAGAGCCATCAGCAGTGCCAGACGCGAAACTTGGGAATACCTGGTGAATTTCATGTCGCACCTCGGCGCAACGATTTTTGAGGGTCCTGGACATTTGCGCGGACTGGGCCCGCATGTTTAAGCAGTGAATGGTTGAGAGGCGTGCGCTGTACGGCCATTCCACGTAACAATCTTCTTGCACACTCGGGGGAGCACGATCTGCATCACCGTGCGCCCGGGCACCGAACTCTCCAGTTCTAAGGTGCCGTCGTGGTCCTGCACGATCTTCTGCGCGATGGTGAGACCCAGTCCCGTGCCGTTCTCCTTGCCATGGCTGACGAATGGCTGAAACAGTTTGTCGTGGAGGGAGGATTCTACCCCAGGGCCATCGTCGGTGGTGCGGATTTCCAGGTTCCCGTTGACTTCCGCCACATTCACCGCGACATGGCCGCCGCAAACCTGCGCTGCCTGGCAGCCATTCAGCAGCAGGTTGTAGAATACGCGCTCCATCTTGCGGGCATCGAATTGCGCGCTGTGCAGTCCGGGCGATTCAATGCTGACCAGGATCTTGTGGAATTGGGGATGCGCCTGTACCAGTTCGATGGCACGGCTGATGGTGCGCTCAATGGGAGCTTCGATCACGTTCAACGAATCGGCGGGACGTGACAGCTCCAGGAGCGAATCCACCAAATCGGTCAGCCGGTTCACCGCAATGCGGATCTCCAGATAAAGCTCTTCGCGCTGTTGTGGATTCAGGTCGGCATCGGCCAGAAACTCCGCGTTGGCCAGGACGGCGGTCAAGGGATGGCGCAAGTCATGCGAAATCGAACTGGCCATCCTGCCAATGGTCGCCAATCGCTCAGCGTTGAGCAGCCGCTGCTGCGCTTGATGCAGGCTCTCGCGCATGCCGGAGAAAGCATTCGTAAGTTCGGCGATCTCACTCGCCCCGCGCGCCTGTACCGGGTAACGAAAGTCTCCTTTGCCCAAGGCCCGCACCCCATCCACTAATTCCTCCAGCGGACGGGTAAAGGTCCTGGCGGTGACGTACACCAGCATGCTCCCGGCAAACACCGCGCCCAGTCCCACCGCCAGCAACAGCCGCCGTAGATGGTTAAGGAATGCAGTGGCTTCGTCGTACGACTTCATCACCAGCATGGTGACCGGCGGCGCCTCGTCGGGATCCAAGGCGAGCGACGAAACCACGAAACTTTCTCCGTCGAGCTTCCAATCCATGGGGCCGCGCGGGATAGTTTGGCCCTTCAGGTAGGCGCCGACCTCGCTTCTCTGAGCGGCATTGAGCGTGCTGACGACGACCGTGGACCCGCAAACGATGGTCACTTGGCTGGCCGCGATCTGGCTTACCTGGCGGGCCACGGCCGTGTTCATCTCATCGCCGACCGCAACCACTCCGAGCAGCGAATTGTCGGTGCTGGGCCCGAAGTAGATGGGGGCCAGCACGACTTCATAGAGATGCCCGCCCGCAAACCACCACTGCAGCGGCTGGTCGAGGGAGTTGCGATGTTCCAGGAGTTGGTGGGCTTGCTCGCGGGTAATACCGGGTGCCTTGGTATGAAATCCCACAAACTGGCCGGTGGGATCGAGTAGGGCAAACAGGTCGCCGCCGGAGAGACGGAACATCTCACCCGATGCATCCTGGATGGTGGGCGGATGACGGGATGTCATGAGGGCCTTGAGGCTGGGAAGATCGGCCATCAGCTTAGCCGAGCGCGCCAGGACAGCCTCGCGCTCCTTCTGTGCATTACGGAAAGTTTCGACGGAATTGGCCAGATCGTTGCCCAGGTCGCGGCGGACCTGGTTCTCCACCGTGCGCTGCACAATCAGCAGGGAGACCGCAGTCAATCCTGCGGAAGTCAGCAGCATGGCGATCAGGAACTTGGTCCGCAACCGCACCCGACCCATCGCCCATCTCCTCTCGGCTCCCATCACCGGACGAACTTGTAGCCCGTTCCGTGGACAGTACGAAAATGTACTGGATCGGCGGGGTCCTTTTCCAGCTTTTGCCGCAAGCGAAGAATGTGGGTATCGACCGTGCGCGTGGTCGGATAATTGCTGTAACCCCACACTTCGTTGAGCAGTTCGGTTCGCGAGACTACCCGCTCCTGGTGGTTGAGGAAGAAGCGCAGCATCTTGAACTCTTGTGGAGTGAGAGCAACCACATGGCCATCGCGGTGCAACTCCATCTTCGAGAAGTTCACTTCCACATCGTCGAAACTAAACACGTCGGATTTGTCCGAGGCCTGGTTCAGACGACGCATCGCCGCGCGCACGCGTGCCAGCAGTTCGCGCGGACTGAAGGGTTTGGTGACATAGTCATCCGCACCGATTTCCAGCAGCAGGACTTTATCCAGCACATCGCTGGCGGCACTCAGCACCAGGATTGGAACGCTGGAGAATTCCTGCTTGATCTCGCGACAGAGGTCCTGACCCGACTTCCCCGGCAGACGCAGATCAAGGATGACAATCCGCGGCATGGTGGCGCGGAAGGTGTCCATGGCGACGGCTCCGTCGGCCGCAACCGATACCTCGAACCCGGCGGATTCAAAGGTCCGCCGCAAGGCCCGCTGCACCGCCAAATCGTCTTCGATAACCAGGATTTTGTCCATTGCTCGGTTTCACACAACGCCTGAGCTACAGCTAACAACACATCGAACTGGCAGTCAATGGCATGTTGACAATTCCGTGACATCCTGCACATCGTATTGGGCGACTCTCGCCCAACTATGTCACCAAACGTTGACAATGTGTTTACCTAACCAAGACAACTCCTCCTGCCGTCCTAGTTAGATTACAGAAGACTCATGGCGACAGAGATTCACAGGACTCCGCGTTGCCGGAAGTAAATTCTCAATTCCGAAATTGATGGAGGAAACGATGTTCAGCACAAAGTCCAACAAATCCCAACCCGCCACTCGGCTGCTCTTGAGTGCCACCGTGTTGCTGGTAGCGGCTACGTTGTTTAGCCTGCCGGCAGCGGCCCAGAAAACTCAAGCGACGATTCTCACCTCCGACATCGTTAACATCAGCGTCAACACCGATGCCAACCTAGTCAACGCTTGGGGTATGTCTTTCAGCCCGACCGGTCCCTGGTGGATCTCCGACAATGGGACAGGACTTTCCACCCTCTACAACGCAGCCGGAACACCCCAGGCGTTGGTCGTTACCATTCCTTCGGGAAACGGGGTAGACACGGGAACTCCGACGGGACAGGTTTTTAACGGCACCACAGACTTCAAGATCAACGGCACACCGGCACACTTCATCTTTGCAGGGGAGGACGGAACCATCTCCGGATGGTACACGGGCACGAGCGCAAATCTCGTAGTTAACAACAGCGGTGGTGGCAATGCCGTCTATAAAGGAATTGCTTTGGCATCGGCGGGAGGCGCCAACTACCTTTATGTGGCGAACTTCCACAACGGCTCGGTGGACGTGTTCGACGCGATCTTTGCCCCGCACTCGTTTGGGGGGGGGCGCTTCCAGGACAGCACCATCCCGACCGGCTTTGTACCTTTCAACGTCGCCAATATCGGGAATGGCAAACTGGCAGTGACCTTCGCCAAACAGAATGCCGCCAAGCATGACGACGTGGCGGGTCCGGGAAATGGCTACGTCGATATCTTTGATACGTCAGGCAATCTGCTCATGCGCCTTCCGCACCTCGTCTACCTGAACTCTCCCTGGGCTGTAGTAGTCGCTCCGGCTACGGGCTTTGGCGGATTCAGCGGAAACATTCTGGTGGGGCAATTCGGTAGTGGTGCAATCGTGGCGTTCAACGCTACCACCGGTAATCTCACCGGACTACTACTTGATCCCAATGTCCTGCAGCTTCAGATTGACGGGTTGTGGGGACTGGGGTTTGGCAACGGTGGCACTGCTGGTCCGACCACCACTCTGTTCTTTACGGCGGGAGTTTTCGGAGAAGCTCACGGACTGTTCGGATCGATCGTGGCTCTCCCCGGCATTCCCCGACCCACCCAGAAGTGATCGAAACCGTAGTAAAACCAATCTCCAGGAGGGCGAACGCGCCCTCCTTTTTTTCGTGTGCCGAGCATGTTCGACAGCTATAGCGGCTCCAGAGTTGGTAGGGTCCCGGGTAGAGCCGGCCTTCAGAGACTGTGTCGCGACCCCCTACCGGTGTGCTGCAGTGGAAGGAAGCATACAGAAACCAGCCCCGAATGGGGCGAAAGAGCTTAGCCCAAAGCCTTCAGCGCTGGGTAAAGTTGAAAATATGGTCGAGTCCCGTAGGGACGGCAGAGGCTGCGATACAGTCTTTTCAGGCCGGCATCGAGGAGGATACCGTAGCCTTGCGCCGCTGCGTCATTTTTAATGGCCCCGGCGGCGCAAGGTCCTTTTGTTCGCGGCGAACGCGGCGCTAAAGCGCGGCTCTACCTTTGCTCGCAGGATACAGTGTCGTTGGGACCGCTCTAGGAGGTGAAAGTCCTCTGCACAACCTGATGGGAAGTGACCTGATAGCAAGCGCGATTACCGCTGGATGGTTCGTACTTGTCATTTGCCGCTCAGCGAGCAGGCGATCTGAGTAGCGTCCTGAGAGATGCGCAGGGAGTGGAGGTGTTCTCAGTGACCGGTCCATCCTCGGGTGCCAGTGGAACCGAGAAACTTGGAATCGTGCTGCAAGGCACCGCCGCGCAATAATTTCGAATGGCGGGCCCCGCAATGCTACTGTTATGCGTTCTATCCACGAACCCACCTAATTCTTGTCGGGCATGAAGAAATTCTTGCTACGCCGCTCAGCATCGCTGCCGCCTTCGGAACTGGTGCGTGCACGCCAAAAATTGCCTATGCTAACGGAGCGTCTATCTGGTTTGGTGGAGACTATTAGGCTCTTCGGCGGCGTGGCAATTTTGCTTTCACTTCTTGATCAGGGTCATGGACCAACCGGGTGGATTCACCGGAATTTGCAGGCGCTCTCTGGGTGCTAAGTTTTCGAACTGCCGGGCGTAGGTGGGAAAGTGGAGATCGGCCGCAGCTGGGAATCGCCAATACTTCATCATCCCATAGAGCGTCATACATATAAGTGTGGTTGCAACAACCCGGATCAACGCCGGGCGTTGCGCGCCGAGCATCCAGATCAGCGTTGCGATCAGAGCAAAATCGGGAATGTACCAATACCGGCTTGCAGCTCCGGGCACTTGCATTGGGATCCACTGATAGGTGGTCGTGCTAGCGGTAGGAAAGGCTAATGCCGCAGCCAGCAGCAGCGAGCCATACAGAAGCAGTGCTCGCAACTCGAGCGTGCCGCGTCGCAATCCGTACAGAACAACCGCTAAGGTAAGCAAGGTGATGACCACCGAAAGTGCGGTCACGACAGCGGGAGAAGGTGAGAGATGATCCAGACGATTGTGCCCCTGCACCAGTCGTAGGACAACCTGCCCGGCTACGATTCGGCTAAAGCCGGCAACGCTGGCCCCAAGCGGCTGTTGTGGACGGCTATGCGCCGTCAGCAGCAAGCCGACAAAAGCCAACACGACGCCTCCGGCACACATTGATAGCCGAACTACGCTCCATTTGTCCCGGCGAACTGCCAAGACCAGCAACGCTGGCAGCAACAGAAAAATAGAAAAAGGGCCGCTAGTCACCGCCAACGTGAGCAGAACAATGTCGAATATCTGTCCCGCCGGCGAGCCCGGCGATTCTGCGATCACCACCAGGAAGGCGATGACAGCCAAGTGCCATTGCACGCCCGTGATGGTGACGTGAATCTCTTCTATGCCCGGGATAGCCAGGTAGAGGGCGGCCAGCCCGCAACGCAGTCCTAAGCTCCCAAGGTTGCGCATCCGGTCTGAGAGCAGAAAAATAGCCGGAGCCGCTTGCACCGCTAGCGCTATCAGCGCAAGAAATATAGGCGCCGAAGAGAATGGAAACAGAAGGGATATAGCCGCGGCAATGCGGGGCATTACGTGAAAGTAGCCGTTATAAGGATGAAACAGCGAAACCACAGCGCCATTCTGGTAAGCCTGCTGATAAAAGATGGTGCCGTCCTCGGCATAGAATTGCGGGCGCCGAATCGCGTCGGGCCGTCGTGAGTACAAACAGAGCGCGATCAGGACAATTGCAATCGTCCAAAAGCCGACACTCCGCGCAATTCTGTGGGAGCTTGGAGTCTGTGCGCTACTCATAGGCATTGATAACACCTCTGAACGATCCATTCCGGAACATCAGAATACTTTACGAGGATTCAGCGAGCCGCCTGACATCAACACTCGAGCGAAGGGCCCGCTTTCCCCCTGACAGCAGCCTCTGAAGCCAGCGGTAAAGTCTCTCTTCGGCCCTGCCGGTTCGCCGTTTTTCGATTTCTCGCGCTTCCTCGCAAAAATTATTTTTCCCCACTGCTGGTTTTCTTCTCTGTGGTGTTGCAGAGTGCATCACCGCGATGCAAATTGCAACACCGCCCGTCACCCGTCTCCAGTGCAAGCTAACTCACTGGTTCCGCTGGGCATACAGAACAGGAGTGATCGCTAAAGCCGGCAATCCACGGATTTCCAGTTGCAGAACACAACGAATCGCCTCGTTGAAGAATGCAACTCAGGGATCGAGAAGATTCGCAACAGGGCTGCACAACCCACACAATCGTCGCCACTTGCACGCGCTCATAGCAACAATTTTCCTGATTCGCTGGTTTGGTGCCCCGAATGCCTTAAGAAAAGTGTCCAGCGCGAAGCAACCAAGCGCTGGCAGAGCAAGAAGCCCTCGGATGCGAGGCAGGAGGCGGTTATGACAGTTCTTCTAGTTCTCATGATGTTCGCAATCTTCCTTACTATTGATTTCTTCTACTCGAAAGCGAAGCAGCCCGTGCTTCAGGTAGCCCCGGCAATGCGCAAACAGGACGCGACTGCGGCGCGGTTGAGACCCAGCATGGTGGGCGGCTTCTCAGTCCCCGACAATCTTCGCTATCATCCCGGACACACCTGGGCGCTGAGCGAGAGTCCAAACCTGGTACGAATCGGAATCGACGACTTCGCCTCCAAGCTGACCGGCAAGGCCGAGCACATCGCGCTCCCGCAGCGCGGTCAGTGGATCCGTCAGGGACAAAAGGTATGGAGCATCGTGCGCAACGGCGTCAAAGTTGACATGGTTTCTCCGATCGAAGGCAGTGTAGCCGACATCAACGAAGCGGTGGTCAACGATCCGGCGCTGGCAACGAAAGATCCCTACGGCGAAGGCTGGCTGGTAACCGTGCAGTCTCCCGACGCCAAGACCAACTTCCGCAACCTGCTGGGCGGCGCACTGGCGCGGTGGTGGACGGAAGAGTCCTCGATGCGGTTGCAGCGGGTCATGCCCAGCGCGCTCGGCGCCTTGGCCCAGGACGGCGGAGTAGCCATCGACGATCTCGCCGGCACCATGACGGACGAACAATGGACTAAGATCACCCGCGAGTTCTTCCTGACATAGCCCCTCGCGTTGAGAGAACCAACGCCCCGGAGTGCCTCCTGCTCCGGGGCGTTTTTCTTGCGCTCGTTGACTGCGATTTATCCGGCCGCCTGCTACAACCACCCCTTCGCGCGGGCAATGCGCGCGGCCTCGACGCGATTGGCGGCGCCGAGTTTGCTGATGGCTTCCGACAGATAATTGCGCACCGTGCCTTCCGATAAATTCAATTCCGTGGCGATTTCGGAGCTGGCTTTGCCTTCTCCGGCGAGACGCAGCACCTGACGCTCCCGCTCGGTGAGCGGATCGGCGTCATCCGTCCAAGCCTCGGCGGCGAGTTGGGGATCGATGACGCGCAGTCCGCGATGCACGCGGCGCACCGCATCCGCGAGTTGTTCCGCGGGCATGTCTTTGAGGAGATAGCCCGAGGCTCCGGCGTCAAGGGCGCGGCGCAGGTATCCAGCGCGCGCGAACGTCGTAAGAATGATGACGCGCACCGCGACGCCTCGGCGCTTCAGTTCGGCTGCGACTTCCAACCCCGTCAGCGTGGGCATTTCGATGTCCGTGATGAATACGTCGGGCCGGGTTTGCTGTACGAGGCGCAGGGCTTCCTCGCCGGACTGTGCGCGGGCGATGACCTCGATATCGTCTTCCATTTCGAGCAACGCCGCGAGCGCGCCCAAGACCATGGCCTGGTCTTCGGCGAGGACCACTCTGATCTTGTCGCGCTTGGCGGCAGTCATGCTCTCAGTTTCGCAGAGCCGAGGCCATTGGCGCGAGAGGCAAATGAATCACTAGGCGGGTGCCGGCCGCGGTCTGGCGCTGAAGGGAGCCGCCGATCGCCTCCAGCCGTTCGCGCATGCCACGCAGACCGTTGCCCTCCGGACCATCGGCGCCGCATCCGTTGTCGGCGATCTCCAGGGTACACAGTTGTTCGTCACGTCCGAGACGGACGCTGCACGTTTGCGCCTGGGCGTGACGCACCACGTTGGTCACGGCTTCACGAAGCGCCAACGCAAGAACGGTTTCCTGTGCCGGACTGAGCGGAACTTCCGAGGCTTCGCAGTCCACGGTAATGCCCGCGGTTTGCAGCGTCTGGCGGGCGCGCAGGAGTTCGGCGGCGAGTCCCTGACCACGATATCCGCTGATGGCTTCGCGCACGTCGGCCAACGCGGCGCGCGAAGTATGCTCTACATCTTGCATTTCCTGCTTGGCCCGCTGCGGATCGCGGTCCACCAATTTGCGCGCCAACTCGGCCTTCAGGGTAATGAGCGACAGCGTGTGTCCGAGCAGGTCGTGCAGGTCGCGCGCGATGCGTTCGCGCTCGGCGACCTTGGCAAGATGTTCGATCTCGTCCTGCGCGAGTTGCAGCTTCGCTTCCGCGCAATGCGAGACCGCTCCGAAATGGTTCCCCATTCCCACCAGGATGATCAACAGCAGCATCGAACCCCAAGCCCCCACCGGCAGATGCAGGCGGTGCGCGTAAAAACCGAGGATGGCAAGCTCGAGCGCGATGAGCGCAATCACGCGTCGAAGGCTGGTGGTGAAACCCCCAGCGGCGATCGCATAAATGAGCATGCCGACGCCACCCCCGTTGAAGGGAATGACGACAGTCGCCATCGCGATCATCGCGGCGACGGCAAAAAGCCTGCGCGGTTCGGGGCGAGAGAAGGAATATAGATACAGCCAAATGAAGAAAATGCCGTATAGGGTGTTCCCGATCCACAGCAGCGGCCCGGCATGCTTCCATGCTGGATCCACGAAGAACCAGATCATGAAGGGGAGCCATATGAGCGGCATCCACCAATGGCGGTCCTCGTTGGGGTAAATTTTCCACCAGATTGTGCGAACGATAGCCATTGCCTGCTCGATCCCTATTGTTGTCTGGAATGGGTCTTGGGCACAACCGTATACCAGATCACGGCCACAGCGGTAATCGCCACCCCCAGCCAATCCCAGTGGCCACTAAGAGTAAGCGCGGTAAAGATAACCATGGCCACGGCCCAGAGAATCCATTGTGCAGTTTTGCTTTTCATAACCACATTCCTAATTCGTACTTAGATATCTGTCGACCGGCTTCGACAACGAGTTCGTATCAACTAGAACTCATCTGAGGCGTATAAGGGCACAACCCTTCGGCTGCGCTCAGGGCAGGCTTTTTAGTCGTGCCGAACGCAGCGCAGCAAAGGTCAGGGCTTTAGAGCGTGTGTGAGAACGTCTGTCGTCCCTACGGTACTCGGATCTATTTCCCACGCTACCCAGCACTCCGCCTGCGGCTCCGTGCTGGGCTAGACTATTCCGCGCCTACGGCGTTGGATTTTCGCCCAGTAAATTCCACTGGCAAATATCATGTTGGGCTCTCACACACCCTCTTTAGCCCTTGCAAGAATGGGTCCCTCAGGGGCTGAAGCCCAAGTCGTTGTTGACCCGTTGCGGCACGTCTGAAGCCGTGCCCTGATACAAAACGATTCATGGAATGGCTTCTAACAACTAGGCACAAACCCCTAAGCCCTGATCCCTAACCACTAACCACTAACCACTGACCACTAACCACTAACCACTGACCACTAACCACTAACCACTAACCACTAACCACTAACTACTGACTACTGTTCTTCACCCATACATCTTGCCTTCATCCCGCCAGTAGCCCCAGGCAGCCAATCCCAGGCAAACCAGGGTGAACGACAGCAATCCCTCGACGTGTTGCCAAGTGGAAGCCGGCGCGATGCCCATGCCGACCACGTTGAGTGCGAGTTGGCTCATGTGGTAGGGAGGCAGCACGTTGGCGAACACGCGCAATCCGTGCGGCAGCATGAAGAGCGGGATCCACAGTCCAGAGCAGAACGCCATCGGTAAATAAATCAGATTGACCACCGCCGGCGCGGAATTCGGTTTCGCGAAGTATCCGATCGCCAGTCCCATCGAGCTGAAGGGAATCGAACCCGCGACCAGAATGCCGACCAGTCGAGCGGCCGTCGTCAGCGGCAGGCGTACGCCCCCGAATGTAGTGCCGACGGCGAGCAGAAGAAGCATGATCACCGTGCTAAATACGACTGCCGAGAAGAGCTTGGCGAAGAAATAGGCGGTAATCGGCATGGGCGAAGCCCGCTTCACTTGCAGCCAGCCCTGGCCGCGCTCAATCGCGAGGCTCACGCCGAAACCGAACAGCGAGACCGCCATCACGCCGAAGCATCCCATGGTGGCCAGCATATAGACCGCGCCTTCATTCCGGTTCGCAGGGTTGCCCGATCCCAGCACGATGCCGAACAGCACGTAGAACATCAGCGGAAATGCGACCGTCGAGATCGCGTACACAGGGATGCGCACGTTCTTCAGCAGCTCGTACTTCGCTTCCTTGTAGAAGAGCGCGATGGTTCGCGCCGGGGAGCGGCGGGTCACAGCGAGCGTAGCGGAAAATGTGGTGGCAGCCATGTTAGTTCATCTCCTTCGAGGCATCGGCGTTATGGTTTTGCGTCAACGCGAGGAACGCCTCCTCCAAGCCCGCGTTGGTGACTTCCAAATCGCCCAGCCATGAATCTCGCTGCAACAGCTCGCGCACCACCGGTTCGGCGGCGTTCACTTGTAACTCAAACGCGTTGCGGTCGGCCTTGACGCTGAGCACACCGGGAATCTGGCGAACTTCTTCGAGCGCCAGCCTGCTGGTACAGCGGATCTGTTTACCCATGGCGCGCGCCTTGATTTCGGCGGGTGTGCCCTCGGCCACAATCGCCCCCTTGTCAAGCACAAGGATGCGATCCGCCAGGGCATCGGCTTCGTTCAGGTAATGGGTGGTGAGGAGTACCGTTTTGCCGCGTCCGATGAGGGTGCGAATTTGCGCCCACATCAGGCGGCGGGCTTCCACGTCGAGGCCAACCGTGGGCTCGTCAAGAAAGAGCAGGTCGGGATTGCCGCAGAGGGCGATGCCGAACAGCACCCGCTGCTTCTGCCCGCCGGAAAGCTCGCCGTACGGACGTTCCTGGATGTCTTCGATCCCCGCGATCTTGAGTGTCTCGGCGATGGGCAGGGGCGCCGGATAGTAGGACGAAAACAGATCAATGTGTTCGCGCACTTTGAGCGTCTCGGGCACACGCCCAACCTGAAGCATGGCGCCGACGCGAGCTTGCACGTGCCCCAGATGAGGATCGGAACCCAGCACCGACACACTACCCGAGTCGGGACGCGCCAGACCCAGCAGCATGCGCACCAGCGTGGTCTTGCCTGCACCGTTGGGCCCGAGCAGCGCCAGCAATTCGCCAGCGTAGATCTCGAGATTTAAGTCGCGCAGTGCGACAACTTCTCCGTAGCTCTTCTTTAGATTGCGGCTCCTGGCCACACTGACCGGCCGGAAGGCCGAGTTGCGGTGTGGCATTTCGGCTAAAGCGGTTGACATCGTTCGCTCCCGTGCGCCCGGGTTTCTTCGGGCCACGCTTGCGATCATCGGTCCTGCCAAGCTCAGGCGGTAGTGTGGATTGTCAGCGACTCAGGGTGACAAATGTCATGGAGGCCGGGGTTCGCGGTTCGCGATTCGCTGTTCGCTATTCGCTCTTTCAGCGGGTGGCCATCGGCTATCAGCCATCAGCTTAAGCGGAAGGCGGAGATAAATCCCAAGCGCTCAGGTTATGCTAAGATCAATTCACAGTGCCAACCGTTTTGAGGTTGCTCGGTTTCAGGGTCGTGATTTACCCGAACGATCATCGCCCGGCCCACATCCACGTCATAGGATCGGGTTGTGAGGCCGTGTTCCAACTGAATTGTCCAAAAGGGCCGGTGACATTGCGAGAGAACTACTGGTTCTCCCGGCGGGACATCGCCCGCATCAAAGCGATGTTGGCGATTAGAGTGGCACGGTTGTGCAGAGATTGGGAGAGGATCCATGGCAAGGCGTGATGAATTCGGAGTAGCGACTAAACGTGCGAAGAGACGGCGCAACCGCATCCCTTCGGCGATTACGGCTCACTTCGACCGCAACAGTGGACGTGTCGTGGTTGGCCTCAGCCCGGACCTGGACGTGAGGTTTTCTCCTCATTTGGTGCAGGGGTTGGAGAACGCCAAGGCGTCCCAACTCGAACCCATCGAGATTACGCCGTCTGGCTTTGGTCTTCATTTTCCGAAGCTGGATGCGGACGTTTACCTGCCAGCCTTGCTCGAGGGTGTCTTCGGCTCCAAGCGCTGGATCGCAGCCCAACTCGGCGCTCTTGGAGGAAGATCCAAGAGCGTGGCCAAAGTCTCAGCTTCCCGGAACAACGGCCGACTGGGAGGCAGGCCGAAGAAAACCGCCGTCCGCCACAAACCTCGAGTCTAACCACGCCAACGTCTTTCCTTTCCGTCAAATTCCTTGTTGCCCGATCAGGGCTCGATTCGTCGTCGCACACCAAAACAGTCCTCCGGGTGACCTCTATCACATTTGCAAGTGATAGCAATCACGGCTGATGTGCCCGTCCAAAGGAGACACTTGATTGTAAGAGCGAGGGGGCCAGAGCCGAGACGTCGTACCCTGCCTTATGCGACCGTCGGCCGAGGGGGAGAGAGGTTTGCCATGTTGCTCGCATACCGTCTAGTAAAGCTGATCGAGAGCCATTCCGATGGTTTGGCCCGCAGCCTGCACGACCGTTATCGCCAATGCGATAAGTGCACGGCCTACGCCAACGTTCCTGACAGTGAGCTAACCGAAAAGGTGTATGACGTGTATCGCCACCTGGGCGAGTGGCTGCTGGGCAAGACCGAAGCCGACATCGAACGCCGTTACCTGGAAGTCGGCGCGCAGCGCGCGGCGCAAGGTGTACCCATTAGCCAAGTGGTGTGGATGATTTGCCTGGTTCGCGAGAACCTTTGGGACTACATGCAAAAGCATGCCGAACTGGAGCACCCGGCAGAGATTTTCGGCGAGATGGAACTGCTGGAGATGCTGGACAAGTTCTTTAATCTCGCTATTTACTACGCGGCGCTGGGCCACGAGCGTGCCACTGCCGGCTATTCAGTGAAATCGGAAACGGTATCCGCTTAGATGAGGTTCTATGTCCTGGATTGATCAATACCGCAGCAAGCTGGTTACGGCGCACGAGGCGGTATCTTGCGTGGAGTCGGGAATGCGAGTGTATATCCACCCCGGCTGCGCCGAACCGGAAGCGCTGGTCGAAGCCCTGATCGGACGCGCCCCTTTCGTGCAGGACGTAGAAGTTATGCACCTGCTGACCATGGGTGCATCGCCCTACTGCGCGCCCGAAATGGCGGCACATTTTCGCCACAACGCATTGTTCGTTGGAGGCAACGTGCGCGAGGCGGTGAACGATGGCCGCGCCGATTACACTCCTATCTTCCTGGGCGAAGTGGAAGCCTTGTTTGAAAGCGGCGGGCTGCCGATTGATGTCGCCTTCATCCAGGTGTCGCCGCCCGATTCCCACGGCTACTGCAGCTTTGGCGTGGGCGTGGAGTGTACGCTGACCGCCGCGAAATGCGCCCACTATGTGGTTGCCCAAGTCAATGCCGACATGCCTCGCACCTACGGCGACAGCTTCATCCACGTCAGTGAAATTGACGCCATCGTGGAGCTCTCGCGTCCGCTGTGCGAATTGAAGGTGCAACCCAGTTCGGAGCTGTTCCGGGAAATTGGCACGCGCGTGGCGTCGTTGATCGAAGATGGCGCTGTCCTACAATGTGGGATTGGCGGCATCCCTGACGCGGTCCTGCCCAACCTGATGGACCGCAAAGACCTCGGTGTCCACACCGAGCTCCTCTCCGACAACATAATTCCGCTCATCGAGGCGGGCGTCGTCAACGGCCAGCGCAAGAACTGGAAGCCGCGTAAGGTCATTCTTGGCTTTGTGCTGGGCACCAGGAAGCTGTTCGAATTTATCGACGAGAATCCTATCTTCGAGTTTCATCCCTCGGCCTACACCAACGACCCTTTCCGCATCGCGCAGAATGACCGCATGGTGGCCATCAACTCGGCCATCGAGGTGGATTTGACGGGGCAGGTGTGCGCCGAGTCGATCGGATCGCAATTCTACAGCGGCTTTGGCGGGCAGCTTGATTTCATCCGCGGGGCGGCGCGCTCCAAATACGGCAAGCCGATCATCGCGCTGCCGTCAACGGCCAAGGACGACACCATATCGCGAATCGTCCCACGGCTCGCCAATGGCGCGGGGGTTTTGACGGGGCGCGCCGACGTGCACTATGTGGTTACGGAATACGGCGTCGCCTATCTGCATGGGCGGACCATCCGTCAGCGGGCCGAGTCGCTAATCCAGATTGCTCATCCCAAGTTTCGTGACGAGCTTTACGACTATTGCGAGCGCCAGCGCTGGTTTCAGCGCAACGCTTGCGCAGCGGAAGTGAAAGGGTAAGGAGCGCAACAATGACATCGCAACCGCGCGGTAACGTGATCATCGATGCGGAAGAATGCAAGGGGTGTGGCCTGTGCGTGGACTCGTGCCCGCCCGAGTGCCTGGTCCTGGCGCCGGAACTAAGCAAGTATGGCGTGCATCCGGCGCATTACACCGGCGAGGATTGCACGGGCTGCGGAGCTTGTTTCTACTGCTGCCCTGAGCCGGGAGCCATCACGGTGGAGCGGCTGATTCCGGCAAGAGCAGCAACCGCGGCCATCCCAAAGAACCAGGAGGTGTCCCATGAGGCAACTCTGTAAGGGCAATGTCGCCATCGTCAAAGGCGCGGTGCTGGCGGGCTGCCGGGCTTTTTATGGATATCCCATCACTCCCGCCAGCGAAATCGCGGAATACGCCGCCCTCCTGATACCGGAAGTAGGCGGCACTTTCTTGCAGGCGGAGAGTGAAGTCTCGGCGATCAACATGGTTTATGGTGCATCCTCGGCTGGCATGCGGGTGATGAGCGCCTCGTCAGGCCCCGGACTGAGCCTGATGCAGGAAGGCATTTCGTACATCGCAGGAGCCGAGTTGCCATGCGTCATCGTTGACGTAGTGCGCGGCGGCCCCGGGCTGGGCAACATTGCGCCCGAGCAGAGCGACTACTTCTGTGTGGTCAAGGGCGGCGGCCACGGTTGCTATCGCAACCTCGTGCTCGCGCCGTCGTCGGTGCAGGAGATGTTCGACCTCACCGTGCTGGCCTTCGACCTCGCCGATCGCTATCGCAATCCAGTGATGATCATGACCGATGGCTACGTTGGCCAGATGATGGAGCCGCTGGACATTCAATTGCGCAAGATTGAAGCTCCGGAAAAAGACTGGGCGGTCAAAGGCACCGCGGAGACGAAGAAGAACCTGATCACCTCGATCTTCCTCGAACCCGATGTGCTGGAAGCGCATGTTAACAAGCTCGAAGCCAAGTACCAACTGGCGCAGGAGCTTGAAACCCGCTGCGAAGAATATCTGACGGAAGATGCCGACGTGTTGCTGGTCGGTTTCGGCATCGTCTCCCGCGTGCTGCGTTCCACCGTGGACCAGTTGCGAGCGCAGGGACTGAAGGCAGGCCTGTTCCGTCCCATTACGCTGTGGCCCTTCCCGTCACGCGAACTTCGTAAAGCAGCGCAGCACGTGAAGTCGGTGATGGTGGTGGAGCTGAACACCGGAATGATGCTGGAAGACGTGAAGCTGGCCCTCAACGGCACGGTGCCAGTGGAGTTCTATGGACGCACGGGCGGCAATGTGCCCGCAGCGGAAGAAATTACGGCGCAGGTGTTTGCGCGCATGTCGGCCTTAGTGTAGGACGGGGTCCCCCATTCTTCGCCGCAGTTGCGTAGGGGTGGGTACTAGGAGGAATTGTGAACGGCTACGAAGTTATCCATGAAAAATCGCCAGCATTCTACGATCGCTACGAACGTAAAGGTGAGCTTCAGCAGCAGACACATTACTGTCCCGGCTGCGGACACGGCATCGTCCATAAGCTGATCGCCGAAGCGCTTACCGACCTTGGCCTTCAGGAGCGCACCATCCTGGTAAGTCCAGTGGGCTGCTCGGTCTTCGCCTACTACTACTTTGACGTGGGCAATGTGCAGGTGGCCCACGGGCGCGCGCCCGCTGCGGCGACCGCGCTGAAGCGTTCGCATCCCGGGTCCATCGTGATTGCGTACCAGGGCGACGGCGACCTGGCGGCCATCGGCACCGCGGAAATCGTGCACGCTGCCAATCGTGGCGAGAACATTTCTGTGTTCTTCGTCAACAACTCGGTCTATGGCATGACCGGGGGACAAATGGCGCCCACATCGCTGATCGGCGAAGTGACCACGACTTCGCCCTGGGGACGCCGTGCCAGCAACGAAGGCTTGCCGCTGCACGTGTGCGAGCTGCTGGCTGCGCTGGAGACGCCGACATACCTTGAGCGGGTCGCGCTGAACGACATGAAGAACATCATGAAAGCCAAGCGCGCCGTGAAAAAGGCCCTGGAGATCCAGAAGAACGGCGGTGGCTTCTCGCTGGTGGAGATCCTCTCGCCATGCCCGACCATTATGAAGATGGATGCCGTAGTCGCGCGCAAATGGGTCGGCGAAACCCTGGTGAAAGCGTTCCCACTTGGAGTGTTCCGCGACCGCAAGCCGGAGTTGCCGCCCGGCCCGAAAATCCCGGTGAAGACCGTCGCCGAGGCCCTGGAGGTGGAGGAGAGCGTTGCGGAAATCGCGTCCCCACGCCGCCATCACACCCGCGACCTGACGGTGAAGATCGCCGGCTTCGGCGGGCAGGGCATCCTGCTGATGGGACAGTTGCTGGCGGAAATGGGTCTGCGCGAGCACATGGAAGTGAGCTGGCTGCCATCGTACGGTCCGGAGATGCGCAGCGGCAGCGCGCACTGCCACGTTTCGCTGTCGCATGAGCGCATCGGATCGCCGCTGATCTCGCAACCCGAAGTGCTGATTGCGATGAACGAACTCTCCCTGCACAAGTTCGCGCCTAGCGTGGTTTCCGGTGGATTGATCCTCTATAACCACACCGAGCTGCCCGTGGGTTTCAGCGCGCCACAGGCGCGGATAGTGTGCGTGCCGGCATCGGAGATTGCTGACCGTTTGGGCTCAGCCAAGGTGGCCAATGTGGTCATGCTCGCGGCGCTACTGGAGGAAACCGAGTGTTTGCCCACCGAGTCAGCCCTTTCCGTGCTTGAGGCGACGGTGAAGAACCCCAAGCTGCTCGAACTCGACCGCCAAGCCATGAAAGCGGGACGCGATTACGTAGACACGAAAGTTGAAGTGGGCGCGGTATCGCAGCCTGACGGGTACTCGTACTGAGGAGCTAGAGTGGTTCCAGGATTGTGGTGAATCCGCTCGTACGGGTAGTGCGGGCCTTCACTTGGCTGCGGAAAAAGCCCGAGCATAGCCCATGGAATCTACTTCCTGGTGGGAGCCCCCGCATTTATGCGGGGGAAGGAGCGCTTCAGCGCTCCGGAAAATTCGGCCTTGATCACGCGCTTTAGCGCCGGGGATCGAAAAACCCAGGTCTAGAGCAGTTTAAGAATTACTGTAGTCGAGCGAGCACGGGTAGAGCGGCGCTTCAGCGCCGCGTTCCCGCTGATCCTTCACCTCCGAGCCGGCTTC
>Ga0208587_1000520_pt1 | contig 20955 bp, 17 predicted proteins | sample NGESurdeep092012_7_FD_184472 | JGI IMG/M metagenome (GOLD analysis project Ga0208587, IMG submission 184472) | Arctic peat soil microbial communities from Barrow, Alaska - NGEE Surface sample 210 deep-092012 (SPAdes) | ecosystem: Environmental > Terrestrial > Soil > Wetlands > Peat ...
GTGCTGGGGAGCGCCAAACGCAACCGCGAGGAACGCCAATAGACATGCGGTCAACGTGACCTGATGCCGCTTACTCATGATATGAGAATAGGGCATTACCAGCCAGAGTGCCGAACTTCCCGGCCACTATATTGGCGTGTGCCCAAATATGGGCATCACCGCGCGCGCGACTTACAATAATCCATGTGAAAACAATTACTTGCCGCCCCATCTTTGGTACTCCGGGTGCATTGCCGTCGGCCATGAAGCTGAGGATTCCAATACTACTGGCGCTCGCCGCCGGCGCTTTCGCGCAGGATCCCGCGCCCCTCAAGCTCACCTTGCGCGACGCCGTCCAACTGGCGCTCAAACAGAATCCGCGGGTGATTCTGGCCAATCTGGGGGTGGCGCAGAGCGAGCAGGAACGCAACATCGCGCGCTCCGCCCTGCTGCCGCAAGTCGGCGGCCACGCCGGCGAGACCGTGAACCGCGTCAACCTGGAATCGTCCATCGGGTTCCGCTTCCCCGGCTTCTCCCAGCACGTGGGACCTTACCGCTACGAGCAGATCGGCGCCGGCTTCAATGCCGCGGTGTTGGATCTCACGCTCTGGCGCCGCTATCGCGCCAGCCAGGCCGGCATCGATACCTCGCGCGCCCAGGAGACCACGGTTCGCGAGGAGAGCGTGCTGCTGGTGGTGTCGCAATACCTCGGCAGCCAGCGCGCTGCCGCCGATGTCGAGGCCGCCCGCTCGCGCGTCGATCTGGCGCAGGCACTCTACGATCAGGCGGCCGATTTGCTGAAGAACGGCGTCGGCACCGGCATCGATGCCCTGCGCTCCAATGTGCAGCTCCAGAATGAAAAACAGCGCCTGATCGTGGCGCGCACCCAACTGGAGACGGCTCTCTACGCTCTGGCGCGGCTGCTCAATGTCGATCCCAAACAACGCGTCGAGCTGGCCGACGCGGTGAGCTTCTTCGATACCCCGGAAGTCAATCTCGATCAGACCCTGGAGCGCGCCTGGCAGACTCGTCCCGAGTTGCGCCAGATCCTGGCCCAGCAACAGCGCGCCCAACTGGAACTGCGGGTGGCAGGGGATGCCCGGCTGCCGAAGGTCTCGGTGAGCGGTTTCTGGGCCGAGCAGGGGCTCAACGGGAGCACCGCCATCCCGGTCTACAGCTACCAGGCCAACCTCGACGTGCCGCTCTTTACCGGCGGGCGCATACAGGCGGAGCGCACCCGCGCCGAACTCGCCATCCGCCAGTTGAAGCAGCAGGAGCAGGAAGTGCGCAACCGCATCGTGCTCGACGTGCAAACCTCCATTGCCCAACTGGGCAGCGCGCGCAGCGAGGTGGACGTCGCCAAACTGGGCATCGAGCTGGCGCGCCAGGAAGTGGAACAGGCGCGCGACCGCTTTCAGGCGGGCGTCACCAACAACGTGGAAGTGATTCAGGCGCAGGACGGGTTGGCGCGCGCCGGCGACAACCAGATCGCCGCCTTGTACCGCTACAACCAGGCGCGGGCAGACCTGGCGCGCAGCGTCGGCCAGATGGAGGCGCTCTACGCCAAGTAGTTCCGCCATCCCGTTCCGGCCGGTCATCAATCCGTGGATCGTCGCCATGACGGTGATGCTGGCCACCTTCATGGAAGTGCTGGATACCAGCGTGGCCAACGTGGCGCTTCCGCACATCGCCGGCAGCCTGTCGGCCACCCCGGAGGAGGCCACCTGGGTGCTCACTTCCTACCTGGTGGCCAACGCCATCATTCTTCCCATGGGCGCATGGTTTTCCATGCTGCTCGGGCGCAAGCGCTTTTACATGATCTGCGTCGCCGTGTTCACGGTCAGCAGCTTTCTCTGCGGCATGGCGCCCACCCTGGGACTGCTGATTTTTTTCCGCGTCCTCCAGGGGCTCGGCGGCGGAGCGCTGCAACCCATTTCGCAGGCCATCCTGGTGGAGAGTTTTCCGCGCGAGAAGCAGGGTATGGCGATGGCGGTCTTTGGCATGGGCGTGGTGGTGGCGCCGGTCATCGGCCCCACCCTCGGCGGCTGGATCACCGACAACTTCAGTTGGGGCTGGATCTTCTTCATCAACGTCCCAATAGGCATGGTGGCGCTGTTGCTGACTTCCCCGCTGGTTCACGATCCGCCCTACCTGGTGCGCAAGAGTCTCGGCAAAGACTTTCAGGTGGACTACATGGGCTTCGGCCTGCTCGCGCTGGGCCTGGGCTCGCTCGAAATCGTGCTCGACGAGGGGCAGCGCAAGGACTGGTTGTCGTCGAACTACATCGTGACGTTCGCCATCCTCACGGCGGTGTGTCTCGTCGGCGTGGTGATCTGGGAACTGCGCCAGAAGCAGCCGGTGATCGATTTCCACGTGCTCAAGGAGCGCAATTTCGCGCTGGCCACAGGCTCCATGCTGGTGCTCGGCTTCGTGCTCTACGGCAGCACCATGCTGCTGCCGCTTTTCCTGCAGACGCTGCTTGGGTATACGGCGATGCTCAGCGGGATGGTGCTTTCGCCCGGGGGGATTGCCGTCTGCGTGGCCATGCCCGTGGTGGGAATGCTGCTGCGCCGATACCAGGCGCGCTGGCTGGTCATCTTTGGCGTGGCCGTATCCGCGGCGGGGTTGATGGCCATGTCCCGCTTCACCCTGCAGTTGGATTACGCCACCGCGGTGCGGACCCGCATCGTGCAGAGCTTCGGGCTGGCGTTTCTGTTCGTGCCCATCAGCACGGTGGCTTTCATGCGGATTCCGCGCGAGCGCATGAACTACGCCACCGGCCTCTTCAATCTGGCGCGCAATATCGGCGGCAGTTCCGGGATCGCCGCCACCACCACCATGCTGGCGCGCCGCGCCCAGTATCACCAGTCGGTGTTGGTTTCGCACCTGACGCCCTACGATCCGGCCTATCGGGACGCCCTGGCGAAGGCGGCGATGGCGCTGCAGGCAGGCGGTTCGTCGGGCAGCGACGCGGCGGCGCAAGCGCAGGGGATGATATACGGCACCCTCTTGAAGCAATCCAGCATGCTGGCCTTTGCCGACGCATTCTGGGTCATGGGCATGTTGTTTCTGGTGATCATCCCGCTGATGTTCCTGATCCGCAAGGTCCCGCCGGTACGCGGACCGGTGATGGTGGAATAAGTGCCGAAGAAAAAACCCGGGGACAGACGGAACGTTCACCGGTTTCTTAAAACCCGGGGACAGACGGAACGTTCACCGGGTTTCTATAGCTCGAAAGAGCCAGGAAAACTGGAAAACGTTCCGTCTGTCCCCGGGTTCCCGTCTGTCCACGGGTTCCAGGAAAACTGGAAAACGTTCCGTCTGTCCCCGGGTTTGCCGAAATAGCGGCACAACCGGCTGGCTCCAGGGCGCGGGAGGTACGCAGAAATCCAGTCGGATGAGCGCGTTGGAGAGCGGGATGGATCTGGCCCCCGGCTTGCCACATCCAAGTGAGGGAAGGTAATAATATAGGATGCCTGACGTGATGGACGAATTGTCAAGATCGCAGAGACCGCTTGCGGTGCAGCCCCCGGCGGAGGAGCCCCGGCGCTCGCCCGTCAAGTTCATCGTGCTGGGCATGCTGGTGGTGGCGCTGGCGGCCGGCGCCTGGGCCTACTTCCATTTCCTCGACCGCGTGTCGAGCGACGACGCTCAGGTGGACGCGCACATCACGGCGATCGCGCCCAAGATTCCCGGCAACGTGCTCGAAGTGCTGGCCAAGGACAACCAGCCCGTGAAGGCCGGCGATATCCTGGTGCGCATCGACCCGCGCGATTACCAGGCCAGGGTGGATATCGCCCGCGCCGCCCTGTTGCAGGCGCAGAGCCAGTTGCATACCGCCCAGACGGTAGTGCCCCTGACCAATGAAACCACCCAATCCGGCGCCTCGGGCGCCACCGCGCAGCTCGCCGACGCCATGGCCGAACTGGATCGCGCCCGCCTCGGGTACGAGCAGGCCGCCAGCTCCGATATCGCCGTCGTCGAAGCCAACGTGCGGACCAAGCAGGCGAGCAATGAGCGCGCTCAGGCCGATCTCGCACGCATGAAGCCGCTGCTCGACAAGACCGAGATCTCACGCCTGCAATACGACGCCTACCAGGCGGCCGCGCGGGTCGCCGAGAGCGAACTGCGCGCTACCCAGGAGCAGGTGGCTTCGGTGCAACAGAACGCGGGCATTCGCAAGGCGGCGGTGGCCGCCGCGCAATCGCGCGTCAGCCTGGCCCAGGCCCAGGTGGAGGCGTCACAGGCCAATCGCAAGCAGGTGGACGTGCGCCGCGCCGAAAGCGGCACTGCCGCGGCCGGTGTCGAGGGCGCGCGCGCCAACCTGGCGGCGGCCGAACTGCAACTCGGCTACACCACCCTGGTGGCCCCGGTGGATGGCGTGGTCACCCGCAAATCGGTGGAGCCCGGACAGATCGTTCAGCCCGGCCAGAGCCTCATGACCATCATTCCATTGCAGGACGTGTGGGTCACGGCCAATTTCAAGGAGACGCAATTGGCCACGGTCCATCCCGGGCAGCGCGCCGAAATCCAAGTGGACATGTACGGACGCTCCGTCTCCGGCCACGTGGATTCCATCTCCGGCGCCACCGGCAGCCGCTTGAGTCTGCTCCCCCCGGAGAACGCCACCGGTAACTTCGTCAAGGTGGTGCAGCGCATTCCGGTGAAGATCCTGATCGACCAGACCAACGGCCTGGTGCTGCGCCCCGGTATGAACGTGGACGCCACCATCTTTACTAAGTAGAGTAGCCTTTCAGGCTGCCACGTCGGCGTCCTTGCCGACGTTCTTCGCCGCGCTTAGTGTAGGCCATCTCTCCGTACCCTTCCGCACAACGGCACGCTAGATGCGCGGTGATTATCCATGAAGGTCTGCGCGCTGGCACTCTTGGCAACATTCATCCTCCTCGCCGCCGACAAGCGCCAAGCGGCCACCGCTCTGAAGGCGCAGTCGGATTTCGAGCGCGTGGAGAGCGTGTCCCGGCCGCGCATCCCGGATGCCGAAGTATGCATGCAGTCGCAGGCGGCCGCCCTGTCGGTGAGCTCTCCGGAAGAACGATCGCTGCTATTTTACCGGAAAGGCTACTGCAACTTCGCCGGCGCCGCGGCGAGCGAGGACCCTCGCCAGTTTCTGGCCGCCGCCGCCGAGTTTGACAAGGCCATCGAAGTCTGGCCGGATCGCATCCGCAAGAGCCCGAAGCACGCGCCGCCCGAGCCGGTGTCCGCGGCCCTGCGCGTATTTGCCGGCATCGCCCGCTTGCACGCCGCGACCGGCGCTGTGGCTGCCGGGGCGCGCCAGGAAATAGCCGCCGCACTGGAATCGCCGTCGTGTAAATCCGACCTGATGCCGGCCACGTTCTGCGCTGAGTTGCTGGCTGGAGGAGCCCAATGGCTGGGTTGGATTGCCCTGCGTGGCAACCAACTGGACGAAGCGGCGCGCCATTTCTCCCGGACGCCCGGCTCCGGCTGGAGCGTGTGGGTGCAGGGCCGCCGCGATTTCGACAACGCCAGGTATGGCCCCGCGGCTGCGCAATACGCCCAGGCCATCGATCGGTGGAAGCGTATCTGGCAGGGCGAGGGACCCACTTTTCTGCAAGCGCTCGGGCCGCGGCCTCAGTATGCTTCCGCGCTCGCCGATTGGGGCGGTGCGCGCTTGCTGGCCGGAGATCTCCCCGGCGCCATGCTTACGCTGGATGCCTCCATCCAGGCCGATTCCGCCAGTCCGTACGCGCTATTCCTGCGGGCTCGCGCCAAGGAACTCGCCGGCAGCAAGGACGCGGCGCTGGCGGACTACAACCTGGCCAGCCGTTTCGCGTTTGCCGCGGCCCTGGATCTGGCGAGCGGCGAGGCCCACCTCTATCGCGGCATCGTTCTCTATCGCCGCCAGGATTTCGCGCGCGCGGAAGAGGAATTCTCTAGCGCGCTGAATTTCGAGATGACGGGCGCGCTGCTCCCCGACGCCCGCGCATGGCGTCATCTGGCGGCGGTAGCCGGCGGCGCCTGCGGCGAGGCCCGCCAGTCGCTGAATCTCGCCTTGGCCAAGGTCTCGCCGTTTTTCCCCCGGGACGAGGCCCGTTCCCTGGCCTCCGCGTGCGGCGCCGCGTCGATCCAGTAGCGGCCGCGAAATCGGCGGCGAAAAGCGCGGCTGCTTAAACGTTTTCGGGTACACGACGAAAATGGGGCGTATCCTGCCAGGGAAGGCGTGTTCATGGCCCGCTTTCCCGAAAACGGTTAAGCACCCGAAAGGCGCCCGCCGCCGTGTCCGGGGTGTGTTACAGTGCAGGATAAGATGGCATCTAAAAGCGTCAACAAAGTCATTCTCATCGGGCATCTTGGCAAGGATGCCGACACCAAATTCACCCCCAGCGGAATTTCGATTTCCAAGTTTTCCTTGGCGACGAATCGTTCCACCAAAGACCAGCAGTCTGGCGAATGGAAAGAGATCACGGACTGGCACAATATCGCCGTCTGGAAAACGGAGCATGTCGCCAATTTCCTGCTCAAAGGTAAGCAAATCTACCTGGAAGGCCGTCTCGAAACTCGCAGTTATGACGACAAAGAAGGGCATAAGAAGTACTTCACCGAAGTAGTCTGCGACGCTCAAAACCTGGTCTTGCTGGGTGGCGGCGGTGGTCGCGGCGACGCTCCCCCGGAGGGCTCCGGCGATTATGACCGGCCCGTATCGATGCCCCGTTCCGCGCAGCGTCCGCCAGCGGCGCCCTCTGCGCAGCCGGCCGAGGATTTCAACCAGGGCATCACCGACGACGACGTTCCGTTCTAAAACGCGAGCCGCATCAAGCCATGGGTTTCGTGCCAATAGAACTCAGTGACTACGTGCGCGGGTTCCTGCGGAATAATCGCGGCGAGACTGCCGGCGCGGTAACCAAGCGGCTGCAATCGGCGCTCGATGCGTACCGGGCTGGAAGCCGGTGCCACTGTGGCGCGCCAATCTGGGTCATCGGGTCGGCGGAAGCCGGGAACGCCTGCTTCACGTGCATTACGGGCGAATCGGATCCGTCCGAAAACTACGAGATCGCCGAGGCATGCGATAAGGATGATATGCGTCTGTCCGGCGCGATCCAGCTCCTGGTGAAGAATCGCAGCCGCGGGTAAATTGGCAAACGGCGCGCCTTCGAGAGCCGAGCCGCCGCCCGGAGTTGCAGTGTCTGCTTACTCGATGGGGGGACTGCCGCGCGCCTGCCGTCGCCCGATCGGCCTAGGCGCGGGGTGGGCCTTGCGGAGTTCCAACAGCGTCCCAGGCGGGCGCCCGCGCCGGGCTACCTTCGCCTGCAACCGCTCCAGGCTGAGAATGGCTGCATCCACGTGCGCCAATTCCCTACGTAACTGCTCTAGTACTTTGGAGAGGTCCATTACCTACCACTCCTGAGGGTAGTATGTTTTACGACAAAAGCAAATCAGGGATCCCTGATTTCTAGTAGGAAAAAACCACACTCAGGTACCTCCAAACAGATTACATCCTCGCCTGGCTGAGCAACGGATCTTCGGCAATATCCACAGTATCCGTGAACGTCTGGAGCGAATCGAGGGACTCCAGCACTCTCTCGAGCAGGCTATCGGTCTGTGACACGGTGGTTTTGAGAACTTCGATGGAGTGTACCTGGGTGGTCAGACGGTCATCCAGAGATGCCATGGTTCTGGATAGTAATTGTTCCATGGCTGCAACGATTTGGCCGGTAGACGGGACATCCGCCAGCTTGGCGGCGTGCTCTTCGAGGCGAATCTCGACTCGGGCGAAACGTGCCGCATCGGCAGTCTCGCGGGTTTGCAGGCGGGCTTCCAGACCGGCCAGCGAGCGCTTCACTTCATCAGCCGTGGCTGAATCCATGCCGGCGCGTTCGCGCCGGGGCAGGGTAATGGCAGCCGCGGCGACCCCCGCCAGGAAAAGCGCAACACGCGGTACATAGTTGAGAACTCGTGACATGGCTGATCCACTTATAATATGACCGTCACACGAATGCAAGCCCTGTGGTGGATACGGGAAGTACTGGGTACGTACCGTGATTGCGGGCGTCTTCACATGCTGACATGCTGGCTAGGAAAGATCCTCAACTACAGGAGACCTCTGGTTGGATTACAGCGTGGAATCCGAGTCCATGCACAAGGGAAGCGTCACATGTCCGTTGTTGTTGGAATGCGACTTCCTGGGGCGTGTGCTCTGGATGAACAATTCGACTCGCATAGTCTTGCGGAATCCGGAGCATTTGTCGGATGCGATCATTCGCCGGAGTTCGCGTCCGCGAGCCACCCGTGAGATCGAGGTTGCGCCCCTACATTTCTGGCTGGTCTGGGAGTCGCCAACCAGCGTGCTGATCGGAGCCCAGGCGGTGGAAGTGGAACCCCAGGAAACCAAGGACCTGTTGGTGCTCCAGAGGCGGCTCACCGGTCATTTGCTCCAACTGCTGGGGTTGGAGCGGCGCCTGTTTGCCACCGCGCAACAGCGGCGCGGGCGCGGCGGGCGCAAAGCCGTACGCCAGATTGAGATGGAACGCCAGCGATTGGGGCGCGAACTGCATACCGGCGTCGGCCAGATGCTGGCCGCCATCCGTCTGCAACTTGAAGTGATCTCTACCGAATTACCATCGCCCCCGGGCAACGTCGCGCAGGCGCTGAACAGCATCTCCATCCTCGCGGCGGACACCCTGGAGCAGATCCGCGACATCGCCAGGCGGCTGCATCCACCAGAATGGCAAAGGCTTACACTGGAATCCGCAATCCGCCAATTGTGGGACATCAGCGGTGTTCCGCAACGCTTCGAGGCATCCCTTCAGATCGATCCCTTACCCTGGGAACCCGCTCTGGAAGTGAAGATCCTGATCTACCGTGGATTGCAGGAAGCGCTCTCCAACCTGGCGCGGCACTCGCGGGCCACGCGCATCGTCGTGGCTCTGGAGGTCTCTGGCGGCCAGATCTCTCTCAGCATCCGCGATAACGGCGTGGGGTTCGATGCACAGCGGGTGTTTTCCGCTCCCACCAGCATGGCTTCCGGCATCGGTTTGCGCTCGATCCGCGAAAACGCGCAAGAGCTGGGCGGGAGATTGGACGTCGAAAGTGGGCCGGATGGTACTAAACTGGTAGTTACCGTAGGCCCATTCCCGGTGGAATCGTAGCGTCATTTTGGCCCAGGGGGGCGGCACCGCACCCGCTCGAAGGACAGTCTGCCGGAAGGCGCGGAACTGAAGGAGCAGCATGCAGGAACTGGCAGCAACGACGGTGGTACTGGCGGACGACCATGTCATTGTAAGGGAAGGTATCGCGGCCCTCTGCACCTCTCATGGTATGCATGTCCTGGGCCAGGTGGCCGATGGTGGCGCAGCGGTCGAAATGATCATGGCACTGAAACCGGATTTCGCCATTCTCGACCTGCACATGCCGGTGGTGACCGGTGTTGAGGCGATCCGCAGACTGCGCACGGCGGGCTGCACCGTCAGGCTGATGATCCTCTCGATCAGCCGCGAGGAAGGCACGGTAATGGAAGCCTTGCGCGCCGGCGCCGACGCCTACCTCCTCAAAGACGGTCCCGGGCGTCATCTGCTGGACGCCATCAACTTTGTGCGCGACGGGGGCGTGTACGTGTCGCCCATGTTGCGCGGCGCCGGGCTCTTCGCCAAGGCCGACAAGAGCCGTCCCGAGGACCCGCTGGGGGCGCTCAGCCCCCGGGAAATGGAGGTCTTCTCTTATCTGGTGAACGGGCTCCGCGCCAAGGATATCGCCGAGCTGCTGGAAATCAGCCCCAAAACGGTGGATACCTACCGCGCCAGCCTGATGCGTAAACTCAACGTTCACGACCTGGTGGGGCTGGTCAAGTTCGCCATCGAGCGCAACCTTACGACGACATCTCCTCAGCACTAGCGGCGGGGCACTGCGCGGTTAGCCCCCTCTGCTCTTGCTGATAGTGTTCCAAAGCACTAATCAAATTGTCCACGGCGGATCTGCGCTCGTACAGACGTGCGAGTGCGCGGTACCGGACGTCGTCCGATGGGCGCACGATGCGCCGACGGTGCTCACGGTCTGGAAGTTTGGTAGCGGCCGAAAATGCCATCGGGATTATCCCTATGAGTACAGAATTGTCTTACCGAAGTGGATAGGATACACGTGAATACAGACGAAATCAAGACCTAAACAATCTTTCGGATACTATTCTCCTAAAATAGGTTGACTAACATCCCAGTTGTGGTGTTTTCTAACATCGAGAGCCCCACGGCCGGTCAAATTGGCAAACCAATTGCGGCAAGTGCACCACAGCGTCGGCGCACCATTTGTTGCCCAGAGCCTCGGCTGCGGCAAGCCAATTCAGGTGTATTCCCGATCTAAAACTCCTGAGCATTCGTTCAGGGCGAAATCCCACGTGCGGATTTTCACCCAGGAACCTCGGTGTTTTTGACCCATCTCTGATGGTAGGGAAAGAACTCACTGCCGTGCTGGATTTTTCATCAGACACATAACAAAAGGCTTCCATGTCCGGTTTCGGGGGCGGCGGTTTGGCGTGGCGAGTGCTCTGATACTTTCGCTCGGTAGCTTCAGCCTGGTGACCGTATGGATAGGGAGTACTCCCGGCCAAATCGGTGGGCAGGAAAGGTCACGTTTTCTTAATTATTGGAGATTAGTATGCGGATTCCTTCTTCGGTGTTCGCGGTTATTCGATACGCATTGGCGCTGGTAGTGATCACGGGTTCCGTGGTTCTCATGAGCGCGCCAAAAAAGACTGCATTCACGCCGCACGACAAGGCCTACTACGCCTCGGAAGCGACCGTGAATTTCGTTCGTCCCGGTCTGACGCTGAAAATCGTCTCGGCCAATATCGCGCAAGACGGCACGATCAGTGTCGATTACAAGATTACCGATCCCAACGGACTGCCCCTGGATCCGGCAGGTATCACCACACCGGGCGCTGTCTCGGTGAGTTTCCTCTGTGCGTACATCCCAAAAGGGCAGACGCAGTTTGTGTCGTACGCCACGCGCCCACAGACCAGCCCCATCACCAACGTGACGGCGATTCAGGCGGGCGCGGATTCCGGCGGGACCACCAAACAGGTGGCCGACGGCGAATTTGTCTACACCTTTAAGACCAAGGCCGCCGGCGCCAACAGCGCTGCGTGGGACCCGACGGCAACCCATCGCGTCGGCATCTACGGTTCGCGCAACCTGACCGAGTTCGATCTGGGCACGAATTACGATAGCAATACGATGACCTGGATTCCGGCGGGCGGCGCGCCCACCAACACCCGGGACGTGATCCGCACGGCGACCTGCAACAAGTGCCACGATGCGCTGTCGTTCCATGGCGGCTCGCGCCGCGGCATCGACCTGTGCATCATGTGCCACACCCCGCAGACGGTCGATCCCGACACCGGGAACACCTTGGACATGAAGGTGTTCGTCCACAAGCTGCACATGGGCAGCCAGCTCCCCAGCGTAATTGCCGGCAAGCCCTACCAGATCATCGGTTTCAATCAGGCGGTATCCGACTGGTCGACGGTGGTTCTGCCGTCCGACCCGCGGCGCTGCGTGTTTTGCCACGAACCCACGCAGGTAACGGGTGCGGCGCAGGCCAATAACTGGCTCACCAACCCGAGCCGCGTGGCCTGCGGATCCTGCCACGACAACGTGAACTTCGCCACCGGCGCCAACCACGTCAATCTGCCGCAGGTTTCCGATAACCAGTGCACCCAGTGCCACATTCCGCAGGGCGAACTGGAGTTCGACGCTTCCATCAAGGGCGCGCACACCGTTCCCACCGAATCCGCCACCCGCCCCGGCATCGTTGCCAACATCCTTAAAGTGGATAACGGCGTTGCCGGCAAGGCCCCGACCGTCACCTTCACGGTGAAAGACTTCGCAGGCAACGGCGTCACCATGGCGCAGTTGACCGGCGGCAGCAACCGCCTGGCGCTGGTGCTGGCCGGTCCGGCCTCGGACTACGGTTACACCAGTTTCGGTTCCGACGTAACCACTTCAGGCTACGTATCGGAGAGTCCGGCTGCGACGGCCAAGTGCGCCAACGACGGCACCTGCACCTACACCTTCACCCACCTGATTCCGGCGAAGGCCACGGGCACGTACGCGATCGGCATCGAAGCCCGCCGCGGGATTACGCTGCTGGCAGGTACGGCGCAGGAACAGACCAGCGAATACGGCGCCGTGAATAAGGTCTTCTACTTCGCGGTGGACGGCTCCAAAGTGGCCGCGCGCCGCCAGGTGGTAGACATTGCCAAATGCAACGGCTGCCACAGCACCCTCTCGCTCCACGGCGAAAACCGCAACCAGATCGAACAGTGCGTGCTGTGCCACAACCCGAGCGAGAACGACAGCGTGGTCCGCGTGGTCGCCACCAACCCGGCCGACAAGGCCCTACCGCCCCAGTCCATCAACTTCGCCCTGATGATCCACAAGATCCACACCGGCGAGGGCCTGCAGGCATTCAATCAGACCTACATCATTGTCGGGTTCGGCGGTAGCCATAACGATTTCAGCGACGTGCGTTATCCCGCGATGACGCCCACCGGCGGGGTCCCCGACACGGCCAAATGCTACATGTGCCACGTCAACAACTCGGAAGCCACCTTCCCCATCGGCAAGAACAACGTGTTAGATCCGCAGGGCAGGATCAGCCCCGTCGCGGCCACAACATCGGCCTGCACGGCGTGCCACCTGAAACTCTCGGCGCTGGCTCACGCGGTATTGCAGACCGATCCGAAGTTCGGTGAGAGCTGCGATGTCTGCCACGCGATAGGCGCCGAGTTCGACGTAGACAAAATGCACGCCGGCAAATAAGAAAAGGACAGAACGCCATGTTCGTGCTGCCCGTACACTCAACCCGCCACCAGTCTCCCCGTGCGCGTCCCTCATGGACGCGCACGGCGGGGCTTGTGGGCGCGGCCATGCTGTTAGCTGCCATGGGGAGCGCTCAGGAAAAAGCCGGCGCTCCCGCTTCTCCGCCCCCGGAGAACAAGCCGGCGGAATTCGTCGGCTCCACTACCTGCCAGATGTGTCACGAGGACATCTTCAACGCCTTCCAGAAGAGCCCTCACCAACTGGTGGAAACCGATAAAAAACGCGGCTGGGATACCAAAGCCTGCGAGTCCTGCCACGGGCCGGGCAGCAAGCACGCCGAATCGGCGTCCGCCGCGGATATCAAACAACCTGCCAAGTTGCAGCCCGGCGAAGCCGATCGCACCTGCCTCACCTGCCATCGGAATCAGTCCACGCACAGCGGACGTATTAATAGCAGTCATGCCAGAAATCAGGTGAGTTGCACGGCCTGCCACTCCATCCACAAGAATGGACCGCACGGCCTGGTTGCGCGCAAGCCGGCGGAAATCAACGCACTGTGCGCCGCATGCCACACCGATGTGTGGGCCAGCTTCCAGAAACCATACAAACACCGCCTGCCGGAAGGGGCTATGTCCTGCGTGGATTGTCACAATCCGCACGGCAGCGCGCTGCCCCGGCAGATTCAGACCACGCGCTCCAACGAACCAAGCTGCGCCAAATGCCACGGCGATAAAATGGGACCCTTTCCGTTTGAGCACGCTCCGGTGCGCCTCGAAGGATGCGCGGCGTGCCACCAACCGCACGGGTCGGCGAATCCACGGATGCTGACCAGGCATGAAGTGCGCTTCGTGTGCATGGAGTGCCACTCCAACCTGCCGGTGCCGAATCCCGCGGCCAACTCGACATTGGGAACGGTGGGTCCGGCGATCCACGATCTGCGCAGTCCGCGGTTCCAAAACTGCACTCTCTGTCACCAGAAGGTGCATGGTTCCTATGCGAATCGGGCATTCACCAAATGAGATTTCTACTGGCATTCCTCATCACCGTTGCGGCATTTGCACAACCGCCGGCGCCGCCAGCCACGCCTCCAGACAAGGCAGCAGTCACGCCAGAAGCCAAGGCGGAAGCAGCCGCGGCAGCCCCCGCCAAGGCGGACGACCAGGCCAAGCCGCCTGAACCGGCGGCTCCGGCGAAAGCCGCGGAGAAAGCCGCTTCCCCGGCCCCCTCCACCGAGCAGTGGATCACCGGCAGCTTCGATTTCGGCTATCGTTGGGTGGGCGACGTGCGGGGGAGTCTTCCCACCTACCGCAGCATCGTCAATCTGGGCGCCGGACCGAAGCTCACGGGTCTGGATTTCACCATCACCGACCCCAAACACCGGCTATTTGACCGCATCGACGCCCGCGCCAATGCTTGGGGGGGCGACCCTTACAATACGGCTCACATCGACGTCAACAAGCGGGGTGTGTACGAACTGCGCGGCGACTACCGGAACATGGCGTACTTTAACGCGCTGCCCTCATTCGCCAATCCCCTGGCGCCGCGCGGGTTCGATGAGCGCGCCTTCGACATGCGGCGGCGCAGCGGCTACATGGATCTCGAGCTTTTCCCCGGTAAGCACATCCTGCCGTACCTCGTGTTCGAACGAAACTCGGGCTACGGCCACGGGGTGGAAACCTGGGTGCAAGACAGCAACAACTCATTCGCGGTCCCCATGCTGTTGCGCGACAGTACCAACAACTATCGCGGCGGCGTGCGGCTCGAATACAATCGCTGGCACGTCACGCTCGAACAGGGCGGGACCACCTATAAGGACGACGACCAGGCCAGCGCCAACGGAGCGAATTTCGGCGACCGCACCACACCGATTCTGGGCGGCACGCTGGTGCTCAATACCCTGACGCAGACCTACGGTGTCCGCGGCAGCAGTGTGTACACCAAGGTTCTGGCGACGGCCAGTCCTTTTTCGTGGTTGGACCTCAACGGCCAATTCCTGTACAGCGAACCCAAGACGGACGCGCGCTACTTCGACACGGCGACCGGCAATTTCGCGCTGCTCAGCTCGCTGCTTCTCTACAGCGGGCAATACAATATCGGCGCGAGTTCCTCCAATGCCAAGCACACGCTCGTCAGCGCGGGGGCGGAAATCCGGCCTTTCAAGCGGTTGAAGATCATCGACTCCTTCTCCACCAACCGCTACAACGAGACCGGCGCGGGCGCGCTCACCGAGCAGATCCTGCTCACCCCGGGCGCCACCTTCCCCGCGCTGGTCTCGGCTCTTTCCACACAGCAGGCCGTGACCAACAACCGGCAGCAGGTGGAAGCCATCCTCGACGTTACGAAGAAAATCACCCTGCGCGGCGGCTACCGCTACGAGTGGGGCGATGCCACCGTGCGCGCGGGCACCCTCGACCAGAGCGGATCGCTGGCCCTCGGCGCATTGAAGCGCAATGTGGGGCTGGCCGGGGCGACCATCCGTCCCTGGCAGAAGCTCTCCCTGAACGTGGACTATGAAGGCGCCTCCACCGACCAGAATTACTTCCGCACCAGCCTCTACAACTACCAGAAGGTGCGGGCGCGGGCGAAGTATCAGGCGTCGGCCTCGCTCTGGTTCCAGGCGAACTTCGGGCTGCTCGACAACCAGAATCCCACCGCGGGCATCCAGTACGATTTCCGCAGCCGGGACAATTCGCTGGCCGCGTTCTGGACGCCCGGCGGCGGCAAGCGCATCAGCGTCATGGCGGAGTACGACCGCTCCACGCTGTACTCCCATATCGATTTTCTGCTGCTGCCGTTCTTCGCACCCACGGTTTCCAACTATAAAGAGAACGCCCACACGGCGACCTCGACCATCGATATCGTGCTGCCCAAGGTGGCGGGCATCGCGCCCAAGCTTTCCGCCGGCGGATCGCTGTTCGTCTCCTCGGGCTCGCGGGCCTCACGCTACTATCAGCCGCTGGGACGCCTTTCCCTGCCACTCCAAAAGCACGTACAATGGAACACCGAGTGGCGATGGTACGGCTTCGGCGAGCAGTTGTATCTGTATGAGGGGTTCCGGGCGCACATTTTCATGACCGGGCTCAGACTGAGTAGATAGGAGACCAGCAATGTTCATGCTTCGAGTGATTGCTGTGGGCGCGGTCGTCGTCTGGAGTACGCCAGGGGCGAGTATTATCCCCGGCGACGCCCGGCGCGGCGAACAACTGTTCCAGAGCGAACAGTGCATTCAATGTCACAGCCTGAAGGGCAAAGGCGGTACCCTGGCGCCCGATCTGTCGCGCCGCGTGGGTCGCGACTACACCCCCTCGGTGATGGCCAGCCTGATGTGGAATCACGCGCCCGATATGTGGACCGCCATGAAGCGGCAGGGCGTCAAGAAGGGGAACATGACTCCCGAAAAGGCCGCGGATCTGTTCGCCTACTTCGTGTCGGCCCGCTACTTCGAAATGGCCGGGGACGCCGCCCGCGGCAAGCAGGCATTTACCGCCCGGCACTGCGCCGATTGCCACGGCATCACCAGTTCGAAGGAAGCGGCCGCGCCACCCGTGGCCAAGTGGGAGTCGCTGGCCGACCCGGTGATCCTGGCCCAACAGATGTGGAACCACGGGCCCAAGATGCGCGCCGAATTCTCCAAGAAGAAGTTGGCCTGGGGCAAGATCACCGGGCAGGAATTGACGGACATGCTGGTCTACCTGCAAAACCTGCCGGAGACCCGCAATCTGGCCAGGAACTTCTCCTTCCCGCCGTCGGATTCCGGCGAGAAGCTATTCTCCTCCAAGGGCTGCACGGAGTGCCACGTGGGCAAACGCGCCCTCGAGGTGCTGCTCAAGAATCAGACCCTCACCGAGATCGCCGTCGACATGTGGAACCACGAGCCGAGCATGAAGAATCCGCCGCCCACGTTCGCCCCGGAAGAGATGCGCCAGATTATCTCCTACATCTGGACGAAGCAGTACTTCCGCGGCACGGGCAGCGCGAATCGCGGCAAGACCGTCTTCACCGCCAAGAGTTGCGCCACCTGCCATAACGACTCGGCGAGCGGCGCCCCCAAACTCGGCAAAGGCAAGGACGCCTATTCCGACATCACCATGGTGGCCGCGCTCTGGGACCACGGTCCGCAGATGCTGGACTCCATGACCGCCAGGAAGCTCGCCTGGCCGCGCTTCACGGCGCAGGAAATGTCGGACGTCATCGCCTACCTGAATTCGCTATAGGGTGGACCGGAAGAAGCTGTGTAAAAATCGGTTGGCAGGCGGACCCGGAGGGTACCCCGCCTGCCCCACAAAGGTGGGACAGACGCTTTCGTCTGTCAACCCCGAGTCTCGCAGGTTTTTTCACAGCATCTCGGGGAGCGGCTTGTCACTGTAGGATGCGGGCCTCAGCGTGCGGCCACGGATCGGCGGTTCTCTGCGGTGTGCTTCTGGCCCATCCTCGGACCTCCAACGCCGGTGATTAATTCAAATTCAGGCTACTGGATGGGGGAGCCTCCTATAATAGGGGAGCATGGCGGAAATCAGGAGAGTGCTGGTACTGGGTGCGAAGGGCACGCTGGGCGGACAGCTCATGCGGCTGTATCCCGAGGCCACTGGCTGGGACCGCGAAGATGTGGATGTGCTGGACGCGTCCGCGCTGCGGGCGCGGCTGGACGGGCTCGGGTTCGTGCCGGGCGCGGTGGTGAATTGCGTCGCGTTCAACGACGTGGACGGCGCGGAAGACCGCCCGGAGCAGGCCTTCGCGCTGAACGCCGAATTCCCGGGCCGGCTGGCGCAATGGACCAAGGAGAAGGGCGTTCCGCTGGTTCACTACAGCACGAATTACGTGTTCGACGGAGCCCGCGGGGAATATCGCGAGTCCGACGCGCCAGCGCCGCTGTCGGCATACGGGCGCTCGAAGTGGCATGGAGAGCAACTGTTGGCGGAGGTCGGCGGCCGATGGTACGTGGTGCGCACCGCGGTGATTTTCGGGCCCAAAGGAGAGAGCGAGCTGTCGAAGAAGAGCTTCGTCGACATCATGTTGGACCTGGCGGCGAAGCGGGATACCATCGAGGCGGTGGCGGACGAGGTCAACAGCCTGACGTATTCGGCGGACCTGGCGGCGGGCACGCGCGGCCTGCTGGAGGCAGCGCCGCCCGCGGGCATCTATCATGTGACCAACCGCGGCGCCGCCAGTTGGTACGATTTCGCGCGGGAGATCTTTCGCATCGCGGGGAAGAGCACGACGGTGCTGCCGGTGCCGTCGACCCGCTTTCCGCGCAAGGCGAAGCGCCCGGCGCGGGCGGTCCTGCTCAATACGCTACTGCCGCCCCTGCGCCCGTGGCAGGAGGCGCTGGCGGACTTCCTCGGGTCCTGACGTAGCGGAAACCCTACACCGCGTAAAAGCTCAAGGCGTTGTCGCCGTGCTTGACCATCCGCGTACGATGCAGTGCCCCGTACGCATCCTTCAGCTTCAGGTGCACGGAGTGCTGCGCGATGGTCAGCGCCGGCGGCTTTTCACCCAGCAACTGTAGCGCGCCGGTGTATTCGTCTTGCATGTCGTAGGGCGGGTCCAGGAACACAATCCCGGCCGGACAGCGATCGAGAGTGACCAGCACCTTCCCCGCCAGGACGGTGGCCCGGCGCTCCACCCCGAGCGAGCCCAGGTTCTTGCGGATGGCGTCCAGCGCCCGGCGATCGCGCTCCAGAAACCAGGCGTGGGCCGCGCCGCGGCTCAGCGCCTCGATGCCCACCGCGCCCGTCCCCGCATACGCGTCCACGAAGCTCGCGCCCTCAATCCGCGCTTGCAGGATGTTGAACAGGGCTTCGCGCACGCGGTCCGGCGTGGGGCGCGTGGCATCCCCCGGAATGCTCTCCAGGCGGCGCGATCGGAACGTGCCCGCAATGACGCGCATCAGCCCACCGTCACCAGGCCGTAGCGCCGCTGCCAGTGATCGCGGATGTACGCCACCGCGCGCCGCAGGTCGTCTTCGGCGGGCGGGCGCGCGATGAAATCCACCGCGTCGCGCCGCGCGATCTCCAGGATTTCGGTGTCGCGCAGGATGTTGGCGATGCGCAGGCTCGGCAGCCCGGATTGTTTGGTCCCGAAGAATTCCCCTGGACCGCGCAGCTTCAGGTCCATCTCCGAAATATAGAAGCCGTCGGTGGATTCCACCAGCGTGCGTATGCGTTCCCGCGCGGCATCGTTCATCTTGTCGGTCACCAGGAGGCAGTAACTTTGCGCCGCGCCGCGGCCCACGCGGCCGCGCAGTTGGTGCAATTGCGCCAGGCCGAATCGCTCCGCCTGTTCCACCACCATCACGCTGGCGTTAGGCACGTCCACGCCCACTTCGATCACCGTGGTGGAGACCAGAATCTTGATCTGGCCTTCCTTGAAGCGCTGCATGACGGATTCCTTCTCATCGGCGCCCAGCCGGCCGTGCATCAGGCCCACCGGGATCTCCGGGAAGACCTCGCGCGAGAGGTGCTCGTACTCCTTTTGCGCAGCCTTCATCGCCTGCGCCTCGGACTCCTCGATCACGGGGTAGACCACGTAGGCCTGCCGGCCTTCCTCGATCTGCGCCTTCATGAAGCTGTAGACCTGCTCGATGTGGTCGCTGGTGGAATGTTTGGTGACGATGGGCTTGCGCCCGGGCGGCATCTCGTCGATCACGCTAACGTCGAGATCGCCGTACATCGTCAGAGCGAGCGTGCGCGGGATCGGCGTGGCGGTCATCACCAGGACGTCCGGCGTCACGCCCTTTTGCACCAGGCCGAGGCGCTGCAGGACGCCGAAGCGATGCTGCTCGTCGATGATGGCAAGGCCCAGATTCTTGAACTCGACGTCCTTCTGGATCAGCGCGTGCGTGCCGATGGCGACGTGGATCAGGCCTTCGGAGAGCAGTTTCTTGAGCTGCACCTTTTCCCGGCCGGTGAAGCTGCCGGTGAGCAGGGCGGTGACGTAGCCCAGCTTGCCAAGAATCTGTTTGAAGGTGAAGCTGTGCTGCGTGGCCAGGATCTCCGTCGGCGCGAGCACCGCCACCTGATAGCCGTTTTCGATGGCGATCACCGCGGCTTCGGCGGCCACGATGGTCTTGCCGCTGCCCACGTCGCCCTGCAAAAGGCGGTTCATCGGATGCGGGGCGGCCATATCGTCCGCGATCTCCTTGAGCACCCGTTTCTGGGCGCCCGTCGGCTTGAAGGGCAGCATGGCTTTCACTCGCTCGCGGACGCGCTCGTTGAGTGAAAAGGCGATGCCGGGGACGGCGCGGGCTTTGCTGCGCTTCAGGGCGACGCCGCATTCCAGCCAGAAGAACTCCTCGTAGATCAGGCGGAACTGCGCGGGCGTGCGGAAGGCGTTGAGCAGGCGCAGGTCGCTCTCCGGCGGCGGGAAGTGTATGTCGCGCAGCGCGGTCCAGCGGTCCGGCATCTTGAGGCGGGCGCGCAGGAATTCGGGCAGCGCGTCGTCCACCGGCTCGAGGGCTTGGAGGACGCGGTGCATCAGGGTCCGCAGCGTCTTAGTGGTGAGCTTGCCCGTGCCTTCGTAGATGGGCACGACGCGCCCCACGTGGAGCGTGGCCTCGCCCTCGTCCTCGTCGCCGGAGAGGATCTCGAACTCGGGGTGCAGCATGGTGAGTTCGCCGGCATAGCTATCGAATTCCACCTTGCCGAAGAGCGCCACTTTCATCCCCTCGGCAAGCACGTTGGCCAGATAGCCGCCATGGAACCACTTGCCCACCAGCGTGGCGCGCGAGGCATCGGTGAAGCGGGTTTCGAACATCCCCAGGCTGCGCCGCTTGAATCCGCTCATTTTGACGGCGCGCACCTCCGCGATCACGGTGGCCATCTCGCCCGGCGCGAGCTGGGCGATCGGCTTCATGTTGCTGCGGTCCTCATAGCGGAAAGGCACGTAGCCCAGCAGGTCTTCCACCGTGGTGAGACCTTTGGCTTCGAGCATCCCAGCGCGGGCCGGTCCGATTCCTTTGACGTAGGTGAGGGGAGTGGTGAGGTCCATGCCTCGTTCCCCCAGTGTACAATGCTCACGTGAAAACAATTCTCGTGTGGTTGGCCTGTAGCCTCGGTGCGCTGGCCGCGGGGCCAGCCGCGGAGCCAGCCGCGGAACTGCGGGTGGGCATCATCGGGACCGACACGTCGCACGTGCCCGCGTTCGCCAAGCTGCTGAATGGCGACGCCAACGCGGCGGACCACATCGCGG